>Ga0163144_10014994_pt1 | contig 16034 bp, 14 predicted proteins | sample OliLak19BULKMAT1_FD_123175 | JGI IMG/M metagenome (GOLD analysis project Ga0163144, IMG submission 123175) | Freshwater microbial mat bacterial communities from Lake Vanda, McMurdo Dry Valleys, Antarctica - Oligotrophic Lake LV.19.BULKMAT1 | ecosystem: Environmental > Aquatic > Freshwater >... | reverse complement strand
GCTGGACGCTCCGGCACCAGAAACATAAACGGGCAGGAACGCCGGGCGGCGAAGAGAGCATGCCTCAAGTTCCTGCCGCGTGCGGCTCGCCCCCGGCGAGACCCCCAAGAACCAGGCGCTGCACCTGACAGGGCCGCATTTCCCCGGCGTTGACAACGGATTGGTTCCGCGTGGATAAGCCTCGTTTTGTCGTGAATAGTTATTAGTCGGCAGGGCAAACGCATCGTGTGCATCGGGCGTCCGCGTGTCCCGTGTTGTTGGCAATCGGTTGGCAAATTCAAGGTAACCAATGCCGCACAAAATCGCTCTTCGGAGCCAATTCGTGGGCGGCAACAAAAAGCGTTCGGGCACTGTCGCGCGTTGAACGAACCATGTACGGTTCTGACGACGCAAAAGGTAAGAAGTCTGAACCTGACGGCTCGTTCATCAGTTCAGCCCCGCCCCACCCCGGCTTCGGCGGCGATGTCTTTGAGGAACTTGGTGAGTAGGCCGCCGGGGTTCTTGACGCCGCCGGTTTGCTTGGCTTCCTTGAGCAGTCCCAGGCCGCGGTCGATGGCGCCGCGACCGAGGATGTCAACGCATCGGGTCCACCAGACGCGGTCGTCGTCGCTTCCGACGGCTACGGCGATGCGGTGAACCAGTTCGGCCACTACGGGTGAAAGCGATTCGGCGGGGAAGGATGCTCCGTCGCCTCATCGGTGAGGACATTGCGTTGACCGCGGTTTTCAAACCGTGACTCGCCCGCATGCCGGCCGATCCCCGCCAGATCGAACAGGTACTCATGAACCTGACGGTGAACCCCCGCGATGCCATACCCCGCGGCGGTCGCCTGACCATCGAGACCGCCGACGTCGTCTACAGACCGGACGAACCGTCCTCTCGCGGACGGTCCGGGAAACTCTCGAGTTGCGTAACCATTAAGTTCGGTTTGAAAACACGCGTCTCAGTTCATCGTGATTCAACGTGAGCGAACCGCGATCGGCGGAAAGGTTTACCGAGTTACGGGCTGTTGATGGATAGTCCGGATGCAACTGTACTCATATTCAGAAGATCGAAGGTTGTGAGGAGTCGAAACTGCTGTGTGAAGTATCGCACGACTGCCTCGGCGGGACGCTCCTGCAACACGATCACGTCGCCGGGGAGGATCAGTATCCGTTCGCGCGGGTCGTCAAATGCCTTGTTGAGGTCAACCCGGATGGGGATCTGGCGCCCGCTGGGCAACTTCCGGAGGACGGTGCAGAGGCTCGGGCTGGGGTTGCCGACCCCCAAGTTGACCGACGAGGCCACGAATGCCGTCTGGCTGAACCCCCCGTTGAGCAACGGCCCGCGGACCTGGGCGAGAGCCTCGATGACGTCCAGGTCGGCGTCTCGGGGAAGGAGATACTGTCCGCCGCCGACAAGGCCTGCTGTGTAAAACACCTCAGTGTCACGTGCCTCGATCCGCACCACGTCTCCGTCGCCCAAGATCACATCCTCCGGCCGCAGAACCAATGGCTCGTCCGGGTAGACCCGCAAGGGTATGCGAATTTCCACCGCTGCGGCTGTCGGGTCGGCCGCCGCACGTTGGACGATGACCTCGTTGCGAGCGTCCAACCCGGGCATGCCGCCGCTGCTCGCCAATGCCCCGAGCACATCGTTCTCGTAGGCCGGGAGGTACAGTTTGTAACCGGCCCCCCGCTTCACCGCCCCGGCGCCGACGACGGTTGCGGTGTTGCCGACCGGCTGCGAATCCTCCCGCACGACCGTCACGCGATATCGTCGCCGCTGGAGGAGTTGGACCGACACCCGTAGGACTGCCGGCTGGGCGATCTCGGCCTTCAGGATGGCGTCGCGGAGCAACCGCTCGGCGTCTGCGACGGTACGTCCTCGAACCGAGACCGGGCCGATGAGGGGCAGTGACACGGTGCCGTCGGCTCGCACCGTCACGGGGTAGCCGACTGCCCCGGTGACGGCCGGGTCATCGGAGGGGCGTATGGGGGGGATCCCGGCCGCCGGCAGTGGGGTCGGATCGGCCACCACCGCAAGCACGTCCCCGGCGTCGAGTAAGTAGTCGCCCGGTGACGGCTGTCGCAGCGCGGTGAGGGGCACCGGCCGGAGGTCGGCCTTCGGCCGGGCCAGCGCCTCGGGCGGTAGGCGGTTGACCGGCACCCCGCCGGCCGTAGGGTTGGACAGGGAGGCACAGCCGGACGACAGGGCAGCGACCGTGGCCAGCAACGACGCGACTCGGTTCACGGCGCCCTCGAGTCAACGCGGACGGGCGGCCGGACGACCTGCACCGAGTGTTCAGGCGGGACGACCGGAATGGCGAGTGGGACCAACAGGGACTGTCGGCGGTTCGTTTCCACGGCGGCCTGAGCCCCGCGGTGGAAGCCATCGAGGTAATCGCGTGCGGCCGATTGCCCTTGCGCGGTCTGGTCGGTCGCTGACTGTCGATACCGCGGCGGTGGGGCGGCCGGCGGGAGTGGGGGGCCACCGTTGTCGGCCTGATCCACGTACCCGTCCACGAACCCATCCACATAGGCCAGGCCGGCGGCAGGCCGGATCGACTCGCCCCAGGCTGCCCACAACGCTTCAGCCTCGGCTCGCAACTCGTGTCGCACCCGCGCCGCGCCGGCCGCGGCGGCTGACTCGTTGACGGCGTTTCGACCGACGTAGCCGGCTAGGCTGCATCCTGGGATGCAACACCCGCCGACCAGCCAGATTGCCCACGGGACGCGCATCGATCTTCCCCCTTGCGGTCCGCATAGCCGGCGTGTCGCGGACAGTCAAGTTCAAACGCGGTGGCCGATGTCTTCTACAATGGATGAATTACCGGAGTTGAGTTGTGTCTAAAACTGCAGACCCGCCGCTCGAATCTGCCGACGCCTTGGCCCGGCAGCTGTCCGCCGCCGAGCGGCGGTACCAGGATTTGGTGACCAACCTGCGGGAGGTGATCGTCGAACTCGATTCGAACGGCGTCATCACGTTCCTCAACCCGGCTTGGGAGGAACATCTTCGGCTGCCGCTGACGGCCGCCCTGGGCCGGCCGATGATCGAGTTCGTACCCCCGGCCTGGCGGTCGAAGATCGGACGGCGGTTGACCGGCCCAGAACGGGTGCATCACGGCTGTTTCGAGCTTCCCTTGATGCCGGCGACGGGTGACGCCGTGTGGTTCGAGTGTTGCCTGAACGACACGGCCGGGGATGGCAGGGTAGGCGTATTGCACAACATCTCCGACCGCCGACGCGTTGAAGGACAACTGCTGGAGCAACAGTTCGAACTGGAGGAGCAGACCCGCCTGGCCGACCTCCGGGCGGATCTCGGGCAAGCCTTGAATCAGAACCTCCCGCTGGAAGGAGTACTGAAGATCTGCTGCGAGGTGGTTCTTGGCCGTACTCGGGCGTCGTTCGTCCGGCTATGGACGCTGAATGAAGCCGAGGACATACTCGAACTCAAGTCGAGTGTAGGCCGATACACGCACATCGACGGCCCACATTCCCGGATCCGCGTCGGCGAGTTCAAGATCGGCCGGATTGCCGCCACCCGTACGCCGCACCTTACAAACGACGTTCTGACAGACCCCCACGTGTCCGATCAGGAGTGGGCACGACGGGAGGGGATGGTGGCCTTCGCCGGACACCCGCTGATCTGCAGCGGGCGGCTGGTCGGCGTGCTGGCCCTGTTCGCGTCGGCCCCGATCTCGGCTCGGACGGTCTCGGCCCTGGTCGCCACCGCCGACCTGTTGGCACTCGGTATCGTCCGCAAGCGGGCCGAGGCCGCCGTCCGGGATCAGGAGGCTCGCCACCGGGCGGTCATGCAATCGGCTCTCGACTGCATCATCACCATCGACCGTCACGGCAAGGTGATCGAGTTCAATCCGGCTGCCGAAACCGCGTTCGGGTACACTCGGGATGAAGTGATCGGCCGCGAGCTGGCCGGGCTGATCATTCCGGATGTACACAAACCTGCCCACACCGCAGGCCTACAGCGGTACTTGGCCACCGGCGAGTCCCGGATACTGCGGCAGCGGCTGGTCGGGCTACCCGGCGTCCGCAAGGACGGCACCCACTTCCCGACCGAGTTGACGATCGTACCCATCGAATTGGACGGCGATCAGGTATTCACGGCCTTCCTTCGGGACATCACCAAGGAGCAGCTGGCGGACGGGCGGCGGTTGGCGGCCGAGTCCGAGCTTCAGCGGGCCAAAGAGGCGGCCGAGGCAGCAAGTCTGGCCAAAAGCCAGTTCCTGGCCAACATGAGCCACGAACTGCGGACGCCCCTCTCGGCCATTCTCGGTTACACCGAGATTCTCCTCGACTCGGCCCTCACCGACGAGCAAAGAATCGAGCGAAAACAGGCCATCCTGAGGAACGGCCGGCACCTGCTGCGGCTGATCAACGACGTCCTCGACCTGTCCAAGATCGAGGCCGGTAAGCTCGAACTGGAGGCGATGCCGTGCCGGGTGTGGCGGTTGGTTCGGGAATGCCTCTCGTCGATCGAGCCTGCCGCCAACGCAAAGGGATTGACTCTGCTGGCCACCGCCAAGGGGCCGCTCCCGCACCGCCTTCACACTGACCCCACCCGCCTCCGGCAGGTGCTCGACAACCTGCTTTCGAACGCCGTCAAGTTCACCGCCGCCGGCACGGTCGAGTTGCGGGTGCGGCTGGACGAGTCGGCCGGCCGGCTGCTGTTCGAGGTTCGGGACCAGGGCCTCGGCATCACCGCAGCGCAACTGCTGCGGCTGTTCCAGCCGTTCACCCAGGCGGACGCAAGCACCACCCGTCAGTACGGGGGCACCGGCCTCGGGCTGACCATCTGCAAGCGCCTGGCGACCGCCCTCGGCGGCGATCTGACGGTACGGTCCGAGTACGGCAAGGGAAGCTGCTTCACCCTTTTACTTCCGGTTTCCCCCGGAGAGGCGGACAACCTCGTAGTGGTGTCCGACCTCTTGCTCGAATCGGAACCGATTCCTAAGCCGGCTCGACAGGTGCGATTGGCCGGTCACATTCTGCTGGCCGAGGATAGTTTGGACAATCAGCGAATCATTCGCTACTTCCTGGAGCGGGCCGGGGCTTCCGTCGAGGTGGTCGCCAATGGTCGGGAGGCCGTCGATCGGGCGCTCGCCGGACGGTTCGACTTGGTGCTCATGGACATGCAGATGCCCGAAATGGATGGCTACACGGCCGCCCGGCAGTTGCGGCTCCACCTCTACGACCGCCCGGTCATCGCCCTCACCGCCAATGCCATGGCCGGCGACGAGCAACGGTGTTTGGAAGCGGGTTGTACGGGCTACCTGCCGAAGCCGGTGGACATTGACCGCCTGGTGGCGACGATCCACGCGCATCTCCGAAGAGGATCCCGAATGCGCCCGACGGTTCAGGCCGAGCCGTCCGTCCAAGACGATCTGGTTGAGCTGACCCTCCAGCCGCAAGCGGACCCGACCGCCGCGACCATCGCCGATATGCCCGACATTCTCACCGACCTTTTACGCGAGTACCGGGCCACCATGTTCGAAGCGGCGACCGAGGTGCGGCAGGCCGCGTCCGAGCAGGCGACACTGGCCGCCCTCGCCCACAAGGTCCGCGGGACGGCCGGCATGTACGAGTTGCGGGAACTGGCGGCACGGGCCGGCGAAGTGGAGGACGCCCTTCGAGAGACCATCGACCTACCGACCCGTCGTCGGTTCGCCGAGCGGCTGGCCACGGCTCTCGAACGGGAAGGGCAACGATGACCGTACGACTTGCGGTGGTGCAACATGGCGATTTCCTGCAGGCGCGCCGGGCCGTTGCCGCCGGGTCGGAGTCGTACTTCGGCATGACGCATTCGGTCCAGGTGCTCGACCGGCTGCTTGCCGGGCATCCACATTTGGTGGTGAGCCTGAATGCGCCGGCTGGAGAGACGAAGGACGGTGATGGGCGGTACGTCGGCTGCCCGGTCCCAGCCGGCGGTCAGGCGCCGTGGCAACTGACGGCCTGGCGGTGGGCTGGAAGGATCATTGCGGAATTGGACGGATTCCGCCCGACGCACCTGCTGACGCGTGTCGGCGGGGTGACGGCCGCCCGCATACTCGGCTGGGCCGATCGCCGGCAGGTGCCGACGCTGGCCGTCTTTCACGGTTACCTTTCGACCGGCACCGCCCGCGACCGGCTCACCAATCGCTGGCTCGCGCATCGGCTCAACCGTCCGCATGTGGCCCGGGTGGCCAATCACCGCCGCCCCGCAGCAAACAGCCTGATCCGAGCAGGGGTCGACTCGGCCAAGGTGACTGCGTTCGACTGGCCGGGGCAGCGGCGGCCGCACGACCTCCCGGCCCGCACGGACTTCAACGCCGAGTCGCCGGAACTGTTCTACTGCGGCACCCTGGACCGGCTGAAGGGGGTGTTCGATCTGGTTGAAGCGGTCGGGCTTCTCCGCCGGCAGGGGCCGGCCGTCCGGGCGACGCTCGCCGGCGACGGACCCGATCGACGGGAACTCCAACAAGCCGTTGACCGGCTGCCGCCCGGCGCTGTCCAGTTGATCGGTCAGGTGCCGAACGCTGAGGTCTTCGCCCGGATGCGGGCGGCCGATGTCGTCGTGGTGCCGTCGCATCACGGGTTCAGCGAGGGGTTCCCGAAGGCCCTCACCGAAGGGCTTGCCAGCCGCACCCCGGTGGCATGCTCGGACCACCCGGTGTTCGTCGAGGCGCTCCACGGGTCGGAGGGGGTGCGGTGGTTCCGGGCGGCCGACCCGGCGTCGTTGGCCGCCGCCGTGGGCGAACTGGTTGGCGACCCCGCCCTTTACCGTCGCACCTCCGACGCGGGTATCGAAGCCTACGAGCGGGACGACAGTCCGCTCACGTTCGGGGATCTGATCGATGAATGGGCTGCGGGTATGAAGTAAGGCAGCCCCGCTAAAGCACCGCCGCCAGTCGCTCGGCCCGCAGCCGGCCGCATTCAGCCCAAGTGAACGCCGCCGCCCGGCGGATGGCCGCAGCACCGAGACATGCTCTAAGCCCATCGTCCGCCGCCAACCGCCGGAATGCCTCGGCCCAAAGTTCGGGTCGGTCGGGCGGCAAGACGATCGCCCCGTCCGCTTCGTCTCGGGCCACCCGGCCTGCTCCCATCGGCGACACGACCACCGGCCGACCGACTCCCATCGCCTCGTAGGTGACGAGCGGCCCGCCCTCCTCGAAACTGGGGAAGGCGAACACGTCGGCCAAACGGTAAGCCGTGCCGATGTCGCCAACGTGGCCCAGCCGCACCACATCCGGCCGGGCGAAGTCCGCCGCCCGTCGGCTCAAGAGGTCGTCGGTCACGCGACCGGCGAACAGCAATTGCCCCGTTACGCCGGACAACTTCCAGGCGTCGAGCAGTCGGTGTGCGCCCTTCCGTTGGCACGCGAGACCGACGAACAACACTTTCAGCCCCGGACCGGGACTGTTGGCGCCGGGCGCCCCGACCCGATCGGGCGACCAGCCGTAGCTGACCGGCAGGATTTTCCGCGTCGGCACCCCGTTCGCGATCAGCGATTCATCCACCAGCGGGCTGGGCGAAAAGACGAAGTCGGCCAATTCGAGTTCGGCCCGCTCGGCGTCGATCAGCCGGTCCGTGATGGCGTGGTCCGGGGGCCAGCCGACGGTCGACGCCTCAGCATCGAGTACCGCGCGGGCCGTAGCCGTGTGGCAGTTGATCCGCTCGGCCACCACGACCGCGCCTCGAACTTTGGCCGCGCGATACACATCGAGGCTGGTGCCGGGCCAGAGGTATGCCACATCCCCCGGCCGGAGAGCGCGAAGAAACCGCCGCTCGGCCAGCCGGTTCACTCCGGGCACGCCGATGACCCGGTAGGCCAGGCGGGCGACCGCCCTCGGCAGGGCGTCGCGGGTGAACGGCCCGCGCGCCCCGAGGGCCGAGGCCGGAACCCGGAGTTGGACATCGAAGCCGTGCAGCGCCATCCCGCCCAGAATACCCGCGACGACGTGGCTGTTTGCCCCGCCGGTGTTGAAGTGCGGGAACAGAGTGAGTAGCGGTCTGTTCATAATGGTCCGTCCGGCGTCGGCATCGGGAACACGGGTCGCGGGCCGAGACCGCGAACCCAGTCGTAGACCATCAGCACCTGACCGGCTTTGGCGTCCCAGGTGAACCGTTCGGCCACTCGGGCCGCCGCCGCCGCACCCTTGGTCGGCAGCACTCGCGGGTCGGCGACGATGCCGTCGAGCACCGCCCTTAGGTCCCGGACGATCTGCTCGCGCGGGCCGATCGGGACCGTCCAGCCGGTGGCCGGAGTCACCAACTCGCCGGGGCCGCCGTAGTTGACGACGACCGGCGGCAGGCCGCCGGCCATCGCTTCCAGAACGACCCCGCCGCCGAATTCGCGGACGCTCGGGAAGACGAACACGTCCGCCTCGGCCAGGCGCGCAGCGAGTCGGTCGTGCGGTACCCACCCGGCCAGTTCCACGTTCGGGCCTGACTCCGCGGCCCGGCGGACCAGCTCCGGCATCTGCGGCCCGTCACCGATCACGGTCACGTGAAGCTTCCCCGCCCGGACCAACTCGGCGGCCGCATCCAGCAGCATGTCGGCCCCCTTGTAGGGGACGAGCCGGCCGACGAACACTACCCGCACCGCTGCCCCAGGCGGCCTCGGCGGCAGCGGGCGGGGTGGGAACCGGGCCGGGTCGATGGCGTTTTCAGGCAGGTAGAACGCTTTCCGCTGCGCCTCCGGAGGTTCCAGTTTCCAAGTGTCGATCGACCCGATGAGCAATGCGGAAGCGTCTCGGCGGGTCGAGCGGTAGCCGGGCAGCAGCTTGTTCGCCCCCCGCAGGTACGACAGCCATTCCCGCTCGCGGCGGCGCGCAGCGTCGAAGCCGGTCGGCCACGGCACACCACCGTTCCACGGCCCAGCCACGAACGGCACCCCGGCCCGTCGGCAGTCCGTGGCCAGAAGGCTGGGCACCGTTGGGCTCACCGGCGTCACCCGGTGAACCACGTCGAACCGACCGCGTAGGATTTCCCGGCCGAACGTCGCCCACACCCGCCGCTCGAACTCGTAGTTCATGAGCGACGACAAGGCGGTCAGCGTCGTCCACCCCTTGCCGGTGCCGCCTCGGAGCCGCTCGCCCAACTTCCAGACGGGACCGGCAACGGACTCGGTGTCGATCGCCGTGTAATCCCGGCCGGCCTTCAGCCCGGCCCGGTCGAAGGCGGCGGCGTTCCGCACTTGGGTGACGACATGGGCGTCGGTCCGCGCCGCGATGGCCCGGGTCAACGACCAACCGACCAGCGGCACGCTCACCCACTCCGGATTGCAGGCCTCGGCCACGAGTAGAACCCGGTGCATCACGCACCCCCCGCTTTCGCCCGCACCCACGCCGTTGTCACGAGACACCCGCCGACGATCGTCACGGCTATCCCGCCGACAAGCAGGCGGGTCAGCGGGTCGGCCGCCGAGGCCGCCCATTCGGCTGCCGTGACCAGAGCCAACAGCATTGTGAGAAAGAGTTCCGCCCTCAGCCCGGGAACGCCGAGCCTACGGTAGCGGGCCGTGGTGTACAGGTAGCGGGCGAGGTCGGCCAGCACGAACCCTACGACCATGCCCGGCAGCCCACCGAGGTACGCGCCACCTCCTGCCAGCGGAATCATCGCGACCAGCTTGACGCCGCTCGCCGCCGCCGTCCGGCGGGCCTGCCCGGCGGCCATCAGACCGGCAGCCTGAAAACCCTGGAGGAGTTGGAACCACGCCGCCCAGGCTAGGAGCCGGACGAGATCGCCGGCCGGGTGGTACGCCGCCGGGTAAAGCAGCACGACCGCCGCCGGGGCGGTGGCTGCCATACCGGCCAGCAGCAGCCAGCCGAAACGCACGGCGAGACTGTAGTAAGCGGCGAGCCGGCTGACCTGACTTGGGTGGTCCCGGAGCCGGCCGAACAGGGGCAGCAGCCAGTTGCCGGCCAGCCCCTGAACGAGGTATCCCGGCACGGCGGCGAACATAGCCGCGACGTGATAGACCCCGAGGGTGGCGATCGACACGACCGCCCCGACGACCAGCCGATCGATTTGGTTGGTGAGGAACGTGAGCAGGGTACCGACGAACACCCACCGGCCGAACCGCAGGAGGTCCGCCAGTTCCACCCGGTCCCACGCCCAGCGGTGCCGATGCCGGGGTAACGCGACATGACTCAGCAGGAGTGTGATCACGTACGCCAGCAGCGAACCGGCCACCAGTGCCCATGCGGTCGGCTGCACCCACACCCAGCCGATGGCTAGAGCGGTCGATGCCACGTAAGCGACCAGTTGGATGAGCATCAGCCGGGCCTGGGCCAACCGCCGGGCCTGGGTGATCATCACGACCGAGTTGAACCCGCCGAGGACGGCGGTGAACCCGGCCGCAGGCAGGAGCACGAGGAGTTGCGGCTCGCCGTAGATCGCGACCGCCGGCCAAGCGACGAGCGCAGTCGCCAGCCAGATCAGCCCGCCGCGAACGACCGCCACCGTCCAGGCCACGTCCAGCAGACGAGGGTCGTCCGCGCGGCGGTGTTGGAGCACCCATGAGGTGATGCCCACGTCCGACACCATATGAACCCCCTGGAGGAGGAGGTTCACCAGGGCCATCACCCCAAACACCTCAGGGGCAACGAGCCTGGCCAGCACCAAGTTCGCGGCAAACCGGAACAGTTGAAGCCCGGCGTAACCGCCTGCCAGCCATGCGGCACTGTGGAGCACCGCGTTCGGTCGGGGCGGCTCAGGCTGAGGAACAATATTGACACCGATGGCCGAATCCTGTCGTGTTGCGAGTTCCGTCAATCCTGTACTCCTGCGGTGTGCTATATATATCTTGCGACAGAAATCTGACTGATGACGACGACTTTGATAAATCCCCCAGCCCCCCGGGGGCGGAGATCTTACATGTCCGCAACGATCCGCGCTCTGCTGGCCGACGACGACGACTTCTTCCGCCGAGCGTTCGCAGCCAGACTACGGGTCGCCGTCCCCGAGGTGGAACTGACCGACCGGGCCGCGCCGGACGTGTCCGGTCGGTTCGACATATACTTTCTGGATAATCACTTCGCAGCCGTGCCGCTTGCCGGAGACCTGGCGGCGGCGGCACGGTTGGCCAACCCGACGGCCCTGATCGTTGCTCTGTCGGGTCATCTCGACGCCGATACCCTCCGCCGGCTGATCAACGAGGGCTGCAACGGTGCGGTGATGAAGGGCGATTCAGCCGACATGGCTCGTTGTTTCGAAGTGGTCCGGGCCTACGCCGCCAACCTGGCTCCGAAGCCGGCGGGACTGGGGCGCACGCTCCGGTCGATCACCGAACTGATCCGCGAGTGGAACCAGCGGCTCGAGAAGAATATTGCGGCCGAGGTTCCTTAATCATGTCCAATCTCATGTCCGTGAGCCAGACCCTCCCGGTGCGTGTGTGGGGAGTCATCCAGCAGGCGGCCGCCGTCGCCGCGCTGGTGCTCCTGGCTCCGCTGTTCGGCGTACTCTTTCTCGCCGTCCGGCTGACTTCGGCGGGGCCGTTCCTATATGCTCAGTCGCGGCCAGGGCTGTACGGACGGATGTTCCGGGTCTGGAAAGTCCGCACCATGCAGGTGGGTAGCGATAAGGACGTGGCGAACGCCTTGGCGGTCACCCGGTCGAACCCACAAGTGACGACCGTCGGCCGATACCTGCGCGACCTCAAGCTGGACGAACTGCCGCAACTCTGGAACGTGGCACTGGGGCAGATGCGGGTGGTCGGCCCTCGGCCCATCGCTCCGGCCTTGCACGAACGACTGTGTCCGGCGCTGCCCGGGTTCGAGCGGCGGCTGGACGTGCCCCCCGGGCTGACCAACGTCGGCCAGGTGTGCATCTACGACAACGCCGACGGGGACCGGATGGTCGAGGACTGGCGGCTGCGGTTGGAGGCCGACCTGCACTACATCCGCCATCGGTCGGTCAGCTACGACTTGATCCTGATCTTCATGACGGCCGTTTTCGTGGCCCGCAAGTTCGCGCGTCGGCTGGGTTTGTCGCGGCAGGCGACCGACCGGGTCGAGGTGCCGGTATGAACGCGTTGGTGCCGATCGCGCTCTACGGCTGGGTGCCGGCCTGTCTGATTCTTTTCGCAATACTCCCCAAGCATCGGGCGGTCATGGCCGCGTTCCTGATCGCCTGGCTGTTCCTGCCGGTCGTACACGAACCGGTACTCGGAATCCGCTGGACCAAGATGCGGGCAACCTGTTACGGGCTGTTGCTGGCGGCCCTGGTCTACGACGCCGCACGGCTGTTCGCCTTCAGCCCGAAATTGTGGGACCTGCCGGTGCTGGCCTGGTGTACCTGCCCGTTCCCGTCGTCCATGGCGAACGGCCTCGGGGTATACGACGGGCTGAGCCAATCGCTGGAGATGACCGTCGTTTGGGGGCTGCCGTACATTCTCGGCCGTGTTTACCTGGTCACACCTGCGGCGCTCACCGAACTTTGCGTGGCTGTGGTTGTCAGCGGAGTGGTATACAGCCCGTTGTGTCTCGTCGAGGTGCAGATGAGTCCGCAGATGCACACCTGGGTGTACGGCTACTTCCCACACAGCTTCGCGCAGACGGTGCGGTTCGGCGGGTATCGGCCGGCCGTGTTCATGGAGCATGGCCTCGCCGTCGGCACCTGGCTGACGAGTGCCGGCCTGATCGCGTTCTGGCTGTGGTGGACAGGCGCGGTTACGAAACTGCCGCTCGTCTACGGCCGGGTGGTACCGATGGGGCTGGTGGCCGGCGGCTTGGCGGTCGTCACCGTGCTGTGCAAGTCGAGCGGGGCCATCGGCCTGGGGGTGGTGGGCTGGGTGGTGCTCATGGCCTGCCGGTACGTCCGGCCACTCGCCCCCGTGCTGCTGCTCGTCCTGTGCAGCCTGTTCCCGGCTTACTGCTACTCCCGCGGCAGTGGTGCGTGGAGCGGTATGGACCTCGGGGAGGCCATCGCCGACGCCTTCGATCGGGACCGGGCGGCGTCGTTCATCTTTCGGCTGGACAACGAGAACATCCTGATCGAGAAGGCGGTGGAGGCGCCCGTGTTCGGCTGGGGCGGCTGGGGCCGCAACCGGGTATTCGACCGGGAGGGCAAGGACATCACCGTCACCGACGGGCTGTGGATCATCGCCCTCGGCGAGCGGGGGATGTACGGGCTGGCCGCCTTGTCCGCCACACTTCTGGCGCCCGGTCTGCGTGGCGTGGCGGTGTTCCCGATCCGCGTGTGGGCCAACCCCCGGTTCGCCCCGGCGGCCGTGCTGACCGTCGTGCTCGTACTGTACGCCGTGGACAGCCTGCTGAATGCGATGGTCAACCCGGTGATGATGCTCGTCGCGGGCGGGGTGATGAGCATCAACCCGGACCAACTGGACGGGGAGACGACGACGGCACCCGGAACGGCCGCCCAACCGCCGGTCGAGCGGCCCCGCGTCGTCCGGAAGTATTTCGCCGAACTGCTGCCGACGGGAGTGCCGTCGTGATCCGAGTACTCGCAGTCGTGGTCAACTACCGCACGGCCGGTCTGGTATGCGACTGCCTGGACGCCGTCGCTCGGCTCCCGGAGGTGGCCGCCGGCGCACTGACGGTCGTGGTGGCCGACAATGCTTCCGGCGACGGCTCGGCCGATCAACTGGCGACCCACGTCGGCGAACGCGGCTACGACTGGTGCCGGGTGGTCGCCCGGCCGGCCAACGACGGATTCGCCGCCGGCAACACCGCGATCATCGCCCCGGCCGTCAGAGGCCCCGCCCCGCCGGACGCCGTCTGGCTCCTCAATCCCGACACGGTCCCTCGACCGGACGCCTTGGCTCCGCTGGTGGCCGCCCTGAGAAATCCGCGGGTGGGGCTGGTCGGCAGCCGGCTGGAAAACCCGGACGGTACGCCTCAGCGGTCGGCCTTCCGACTGCCGAGCATATGGAGCGAGTTCGAGCGTGCGGCCCGCACCGGGCCAGTCTCGCGGCTGTTGGCCAACCACCTGCTGGCCCCGCTGTTGCCTGCCTCCGCGAGCGATGTCGGCTGGCTGTCCGGCGCCAGTTTGTTGGTCCGGCGCGAGGTCTTCACCACCGCCGGGCACTTGGACCCCGGATATTTCCTCTACTTCGAGGAGACCGATTTCTGTCGCCGGGCGGGCCGGGCCGGATGGAAATGCAGGTACGAGCCGGCCAGCCGGGTGGTCCATCTGGTCGGGCAGGCGACCGGCGTGGACGGCCGCAACGCCCGGCCGAAGCCGGTGCCGGGGTACTGGTTCGCGTCCCGCCGGCGGTACTTCGAGACCGCTCAGGGGGTGGTCGCCGCCCGCGCGGCCGACGTCGGCTGGCTGGCGGGCCACGCGATCTGGCGGTTGCGACGACGGCTGGAGCGGCGGCCGGACGACGACCCGCCCGGACTGGTTCGGGACTTCCTCCGACACACTTGGGGGCTGAAATGACAGTAGTGGAACAGCCCAAAGTGTCGGCCGTGACGCCGGACTGGTCCCGCGAGGCCCCGACCCGGTTCTGGGAACCGGGTCGGCAACTCCTCCGCGCCGTTCGCGGCTACCAGCGGTGGCAAGCCCGAGGCCGGCTCGGCCGACTGGCGAGCAAGTGGTATGTGCTGTCGCACCGTTTCTGGGGCGCGGTCAGCGGGGCCGATGTTCCGCTCAACTCGCGGCTCGGCGGCGGGCTGTTGTTGCCTCACCCGAACGGGGTGGTGGTCCACCCTCGGGCGGTGGTCGGGCCGAACTGTTTATTGTTCCAACAGGTCACGCTTGGCCACGGCCCACGGCCGGGATTGCCGGTATTGGGTGGGCACGTGGACGTCGGGGCCGGTGCCAAGGTGTTGGGCGGGGTGACGATCGGCGACCACGCCCGCATCGGGGCGAACGCGGTGGTGTTGTGTGACGTGCCCGCCGGCTGTACGGCGGTCGGCGTGCCCGCCCGGATCCTCGGGGGTGGGTCATGACGGACTTGGCGGTGGTGGCGATCGGTCGCAACGAGGGCGACCGGCTGGTCCGGTGCCTTGCTTCGGTGCCGGCCGGAGTTTCGTGCGTGTACGTCGATTCCGGGTCCACCGACGGCAGCGTCGCTGCCGCCCGGCGGGCTGGGGCGACCGTCGTGGAGTTGGACCTGCGTACGCCCTTCACCGCCGCCCGCGCCCGCAATGCCGGACTTCGGGCGGTGCCGACTGCCGCCCGCTTCGTGCAATTCATCGACGGGGACTGCGAGTTCGCGGACGGCTGGCTGGTCACCGCCCGGCAGCGGCTTCTCGCCGAACCCGGCCTGACGGCCGTGGCGGGCCGGTTGCGGGAACGCTTCCCGATGGCTTCGGTCTACAACCGGCTGTGCGACTTGGAATGGGACACCCCGGCCGGCCCTTGCGACGCGGTCGGCGGCATCGCCTTGGTGCGGCGGGACGCCCTCGAGGGCGTCGGCGGGTTCCGAGAGTCGCTCATCGCCGGCGAGGAGCCGGAGTTGTGCTCCCGGATGCGGAATCGGGGAGGTCGGGTCGAACGGCTCGCCGCCGAGATGGCGGTTCACGACGCGGCCATGACCCGGTTCGGCCAATGGTGGCGGCGGGCGGTGCGGGCGGGGTATGCCTATGCTGAGGTGTCCACGCTTACTCGCCGCACAGCGGCACCGATTTGGGCTCGCGAAGTGCGCGGTATCCTGGCCTGGGGCGTTGTCCTGCCGGTCGGAGTCGCTGTGCTGTCTTTACTGACCGGCTGGGCGGCTCTCGCGCTCGGTCTCTATCCGCTCCTGATGATCAAGACATACCGAACCGCACGCAGCCGGTGGCCCGCACGACAGGCCGCCTTGTACGCGGGATTCTGCGTGTTGGCCAAGTTCCCCCAGGTCGTCGGGGTGTGGCGGTACTGGCTGGGGCGGGTCGTACACCGACCGGCCGGGATCCTCGAGTACAAGCGGCCGGCCGCGATACCAAGAGCGATGCCATGAGAGTGGCCTACCTGGTCAACCAATACCCGCAGCTCAGCCATACGTTCATCCGCCGAGAAATCCTGGCGGTGGAGCAACATGGCATCGAAGTGGTCCGGTTGTCGATCCGTCCGCCCGGGCCGCTTGCCGATGCAGGCGACCGCGCTGAG
>Ga0163144_10014992_pt1 | contig 16036 bp, 10 predicted proteins | sample OliLak19BULKMAT1_FD_123175 | JGI IMG/M metagenome (GOLD analysis project Ga0163144, IMG submission 123175) | Freshwater microbial mat bacterial communities from Lake Vanda, McMurdo Dry Valleys, Antarctica - Oligotrophic Lake LV.19.BULKMAT1 | ecosystem: Environmental > Aquatic > Freshwater >... | reverse complement strand
GGTATCACCACATAATCTCCCTGCCGTATCTCTAGGGTGCCATACGGTGTATGCAAGCGGCCCGTGCCTTCATGGAAAAACAGCAGCTCATCGGCCTCGCCATTTTTATAGAAATACGGCATAGAGAGCGCCTCTGTTCGCAGCATTTCTATCTGCACATCGTCATTTACCATAAGTGGCACACGTGCCTGCAAATAATCTGTGCCGGTAATGCCCAGCGTGCTGGTGCGCAGATGGGTTTGCTCTAGCTTGTAGGGCATCACCCGCTCCACGGGTACGGCATACGGCTCCTCTACTAAATGTACCTCTGTGGGGTTAAAAACATGGTACAGGTTAGAATATATACCATGAAACCCATAGCTAGATACCAGCTCTTCTTTGTAAAGCGAGCCATCGGGCTGCCGAAACTGCGTGTGCCGCTTAGGAGGTAATTGCCCCCGATGTTGATAAAATGGCATGGTGTAAGAACAGGATATGTGCGGGGTGTAACAGGATAGGCCCAGAGCCTCGATACCCGTAAAAATAGGGTGCCACAGGCAAATAGGGTTTTACTTCAAATTGGATTCCAAATCCAAATCTGCTTTTACTTCAAACAGCGTGTCACAGGCAAACAACCTTACTGCCTGCATGCAGGGCATTACGTGCGGAACCTGCCCCTGGCATAATTGGTTATGTAAGCCAAAGCCAAAAACCAGAAAAAGGCATGCAGGCATCCATTGCCTACAGCCGTACCTTAGCGGCCCAATTACGTTATGTTAGATAAGTTAGAAAACATCAAACAGCGCTACCTGCAAGTAGAGGTTGAGCTCAGCAGCCCTGAGGTTATGACCGATATGAAGCTGTTTAGCAAGCTCAACAAAGAGTATAAAGACCTAGGCCGTATCGTAGAAAAATACGAAGCCTACCGTATTTACTTGTCTAACCAAGACGAGGCCCGCAAAGTCTTGGAGACAGAAAAAGACCCAGATTTCCGTGAAATGGCCAAGCTTGAGCTAGACGAGCTCTATATCAAAATACAAACCGTAGAAGCTGAGATAACCACGCTGCTTATCCCCAAAGACCCTAACGACTTTAAAAACGCCATCCTAGAGCTGCGCGCAGGCGCAGGCGGAGACGAAGCCTCTATTTTTGCCGGAGACCTTTACCGCATGTACGCCCGCTTTGCAGAGCGCATGGGCTGGAAATTTCAGGTAATGGACCAGATGGAAGGCACCAGCGGCGGCTACAAAGAGATTACCATAGAAATATCCGGCGAGGATGTCTACGGTAAAATGAAATATGAAAGCGGCGTGCACCGTGTACAGCGTGTGCCCGCTACAGAAACCCAGGGCCGTATTCATACCAGCGCCGCCACCGTAGCCGTATTGCCAGAGATGGACGAGGTGGAGGTAAACATAGACATGAGCGAGGTCCGCAAAGACTTTTTCTGCTCTAGCGGCCCAGGTGGCCAGTCTGTAAACACCACCTACTCTGCCGTACGCCTTACCCACTTGCCCACAGGCATAACAGTAAGCATGCAAGACGAGAAAAGCCAACAAAAAAACCTGGTAAAAGCCCTTAAGATACTCCGCAGCCGCTTGTATGAGGCAGAGCTAGAGCGCCACAATGCAGAGGTGGGCGCCCAGCGCAGAGCCATGGTGGGCACGGGCGATCGTTCAGAAAAAATACGTACCTATAATTACCCCCAAAGCCGCGTTACAGATCACCGCATTGGCTACACCGTGCACAACCTGCCCACCGTTATGGATGGTGCCATCGCAGATTTTATAGAACAACTCCGCATTACAGACCATGCCGAGCGCATGGGAGAGCGTATTGTTCTGGCATCGTAATTGCCAATAGACACGAACTTAAAATACCAAAAAGGGGGCACTTAGCCCCCTTTTTTCATGGCCAGCTATCTAGCAACACCTTACTTAAGTGCCCCTATTTTACCCCCATGTTTTAGCACCCCCTATTTTACCACCCGCACCTGTTGCGTCCCTCGGCGCACTATATACAAGCCGGGGGCCAGGTTTTGGGTGGATAGGCGCACATACCCCGCATTTGCACTAGGCAGGGGGGGTAGGGCAAGCAGGCGGCCATGGGCATCGTACACCTGCACGGGCTCTGTGCCCAGCACTTGCACTTCCATATAGTCTGCCACAGGGTTGGGCCAGGCTGCAAAGGCTTGCAAGCCCCGGCGCTCATCTAGTGCGGTAACTATGCCCGGCACCACGTAGCGCACGCGCACCGCATCTATAGTAAAGCCAGTACTGGTTTCTGCCGGTATTGTAGCTTGTAGCAGCTCCATGTATACCAGTGTGCCCGCGGGCGAGGGGTTGTCAAGCAGGTTTTCTAGATTTACCACCTCTTGGCTCCAATGTGGTTTATTACCAGCCCATACAGGGGCATCTTCTACGCCATCAATAAGCAAGAACTGGCGCTGGGGGCTGGCAGCGTATTCTGTGGCATCGGTACAGGATGTAGTCCAGGTTGTAGTATCTGTAGTTAAGCGCAGGGCCACACCCTCTCGCGTGCGGTTTAGCACATACTGCACCTGCATAGAAAGCTCTGCGGCAACCACCGTTGCGCCAGGTAGTACAAAGGGTTGTTTGCGCCTGATTGTTCTTATTATAGACTGCCCAGGCGCTAAAGCAGAAAAGTTATCAGAAAGAGCGCCGCTGCCTTCTACTTTATTTGTGGTACTTATTACAAAGCCTGGCTGGCCAGATACCATCCGCCAGTTTTGCAACACATCGCACCCATCATACAATGCTGCGCTGCTTTGGGGTATACCCGTGTAGTGGTAAATAAACTCTTGGGTTTTAAATAAGCCATTGTCTATTTCTACCTGGTAAGCCAGTTTTTCTCCTGTGGCAGCACCTAGTGCCGGTGCAGGCACAAGTATGCTATCATTAATGGTTTGGTTGAGGGCGCTAATTGTATACCTTTTTTCTAGTACCGTGGTATTTGTATGGCCTAGCCCGGCAGGTATAAAACGCACCGTAAACGTTTGGGCAGCCGCGTTTACCCCCGTACGGGTTAGCTTATATTTAATACGCTGCGCAGAGGCATTGCCGCCATACCCAGCCCTAAAAAACAACCCGGTGCTATCCTTAAATGTAACAAACGGATGCAGCCCCTGCGCAGCTACAATGTTCTGAAAAAGCGTGCGCTTGCACAAAGGTAAAATACGGCTTTCTACAGGCCAAAAACCATCTTCTGAAGCAGTCCCCAGCTCTGGGGTATAGGCAATAATAGATTTTTTGCCCTCATCCGGAAAATACATATATTCATCAGAGCCCCCGTTTGTGGTATAGCCCAAAGACTCTATTGTGCTGGCAGAATAAAAATGGCTTTCTTTTGTTAATGCCCTGCCAAAGCTGCGGAACGTCACAGAATCATTTGTTTGGGTCCCCTTTAGCCTATCGGTTGGGTAAATAAGTACATTAGAAAAAGAGTGGTTATTTAAGCATATCTTAAACCGGTGTTGTTTACAGAAATAAATCAGGGCTTGTGTCTCTGGCTCAGAGGCGGCAGATGGCCCCCTGTATACTTGTGAGCTGGTATTAGGAGAAGACCCTGCATTATCAATCCCCCAGTTTTTTGGGTAATTCCTATTTAAATCTACCCCAAAAGTACCGTCATTATTATTGCGCTTGTTTTTGCGTATCATCCCCCCACCGTTGGGCAGGTTTAGGTGATTTTGTATGTAGCTGTCTGGGTTTAAAATAGGTACAAAATAGAGCTGTGTTTTATTCACCAGATTTTTTACCAGCGTATCGCTTTCATAATTCTCTAATAAATACCACATAAAATAAATAAGCTGATGCAGGCTCAGGGGCTCACGGGCATGGTGCAGGGCCGTGTACAAAATCTCTGGCTGGGTAGTATCTGCGGTGGCGGCGCGCCCGTTTATGCGCAGCCAGAAAATGTTGTTGCCATCCCAGGTGGTGTAGCTGCCAATGGGTGCGCGTGCGGTAATAAGGGTTGGGTATTTAGCGCGCATAGAGTCTAGATGGCCCAGCGCCTCTTCATAGGTTAGGTGGCCGCCCATGGTGCCATAATCCCAGTTTACGGGCACTGGCCGGTCTAGCAGGTTATCGCAATAGGGGTTGGTTTCTGCTTGGGCAGACTGTTTGCCAGGGTTGCCGGCGCTTTTGGCTTTGTCTGCCGCGTTGCGCTCCAGAAAATCTGCGGTTACATCAGGCACTAGCACTTTTAAGGTAAACCCCTTTGCCTTAATGGCGGCCAGTTCTTGCTCAGATACTATTAGTATGGCTTGGGTAGGGCTAAGCTGCGCATGGTCTAGCTCTAGGCCCAGCGTGGCCAATTCTTGCAGCGTATGGCCAGCATTTAAGGTTATAGTTACCTGGCTGTATATGGGTTGCGCTTTTTGTTGCCCAAAACTCAGCTGGGGCAGCATGGCTAAAATGCAAAGTAATGTGGCTAGTATTTTCATTATCTGTGGGATTTTACGTGTATCAAATATATTTGCTTTAGGTCTATAATTCCCTTTAATTCTGACTTAGCGGCAGTTTTTTAAGATTTACCTATTTATGTTCTAAAAGAATGCGGTAAGCACATGGCAAAATTTGTCTAAAAATGCACTAAACCAACTTGCGATACGTATATAGCTTTGTAGATCTATCATGCCATTATTTAGTAAGCCTTTATTTCTTGCCCTTTGCCTGCTCACAGCGCTGCTACCACCAGCCAAAGCCCAGCTGTTAAAGCCTGCCACTTGGGTGGCCAATCTAGAGCCTGCAAACCCGCGCCCTGGCCAGATGGCAGAGATAGTGCTTACCACCACTATACAGGCTGGCTGGCATGTATATGCTACAGATTTCTCGCCAGAGGTGGGGCCCAACCCGCTGGTAATTACCCTGGCCCCCCACCCGTCTTTTAGCCTGGTGGGCAAGCCTGTTTCTGTAGCCAGCCACCACCAGCATGACGATGTTTTTGATGGCGAGGTAGCCCTGTGGGAGCGCAGTGGCCAGGCCCGCCAAAAGATAAAAGTATTGTCTACCCCCCTTTATGTAGCTGTAAACATAGATGGCCAGGTATGTACAGATGCGGGCAAGTGTGTGCCTTTTTTTGAGGACTTTACCCTTACCAGCCGGGCGGCAAGCTCGCCGCAAGGCAAAACTGTTTTAGCAGATGCGCCCACGTCTGTTAACAAACCAGGCACAGGCCTGCCGGCTAACCCGCTAAGCAGAGAAAGCACCCCCACCTCTTCTCTGGCACCGGCAGACAGCATCTCTGCAACCACACCTGATGCCACACCTGATGCCGCATCTCCAACCGCACCTGATGCCACACCTGATGCCACACCTGATGCCAAACCTGCAACCACATCTGATGCCCTAGCTGCAATTCCAGAATCTTCTGCATCCACATCCACACAAGCCGCCATGGGCGTAACAAACGGCATGCCACAGGGCCTCTGGGCTTGGTTTTGGCTAGCGTTTGGCTCTGGGCTTCTGGCCTTGCTCACGCCCTGTGTGTACCCCATGGTGCCTATGACGGTGAGCTTTTTTACCCGCCAGGGCCAGACCCGGGCCCGCGGCTTTGGCTTGGCAGCGGTGTTTGGGCTTTCTATTGTAAGCCTGTATGTGCTTATTGGGGTGGTAGTTAGCCGCCTTTTTGGGGGCGATGCCGCCAATGAAATAGCCACGCATTGGCTGCCCAATGTGCTCTTCTTTGTCATCTTTTTAACGTTTGGCTTTAGTTTTTTGGGCTATTTTGAAATTACCCTACCCAGCAGCTGGAGCACCGCCGCAGATGAGCGTGCAGAGAAAGGCGGCCTTGTAGGCATCTTCTTTATGGCCCTCACACTGGTGGTGGTGTCTTTTAGCTGCACTGGCCCTATAGCCAGCAGCATATTGCTGCAAAGCGCCCAAGGGGCTGTTGTCCAGCCGGTGGTGGCTATGTTGGGCTTCTCGCTGGCGTTTGCCTTGCCTTTTAGCTTTTTTGCGGCTTTTCCGCAGGCGCTGCAAGCCTTGCCCCGCTCTGGCACTTGGATGAATAGCGTAAAGGTTGTGCTCGGCTTTTTAGAGCTGGCTCTGGCCCTCAAGTTTTTGTCGGTGGCAGACCTTGCCTACCATTGGCACCTGCTAAACCGTGATGTTTACCTAGCCTTGTGGATTGTTATCTTCTCTATGCTAGGCCTGTACCTGCTGGGCAAGCTTCGGTTTCCACACGATAGCCCCGGCGAGCGCCCCGTGGGCTGGCCTGCCTTGGTACTCTCCATTGCCACCTTTGCTTTTGTGGTTTACCTTATCCCTGGCCTGTGGGGTGCCCCTTTGCGGCCACTTTCTGGGTATTTGCCCCCGCTAGAAACCCAAGAGTTTCGCCCACAAGCGGGCGGCGCTGCCGGCGGCGTTTCCAGCTCGGCAATGCCAGCCACGGGGTGCCCCATACCGCGCTACGCAGATTTTTTACACCTGCCCCACGGCCTGCAGGGCTATTTTGACCTTGACCAGGCCCTTGCCTGCGCAAAAGCCCAAAACAAGCCCGTATTTATAGACTTTACCGGCCACGGCTGCACAAACTGCCGCGAGATGGAGGCCCGCGTCTGGTCTGACCCCGCCGTACTCCAGCGCCTGCAAAGCAAGTTTGTGGTTTGCGCCCTGTACGTAGATGACCGCACCGCCCTGCCCACAACAGAGCAATACATTAGCAAAGTAGACGGCAAGCTAAAAGCCACTATTGGCAAAAAGAATCTAGATATAGAGGTTGCCCGTTTTAACAGCAACGCCCAGCCCCAGTACGTGGTCCTCTCGCCAGAGGGCAAGCTGCTAGCTGGCCCCCGCGCCTATGACCTTCGCATCCCTGGTTTTGTGGCGTTTTTAGACCAGGCGCTTGCAGCATCAGCTACTTCTGCCACAACAGCTCCCGTAGCTACTTCTGCCACAACAGCTCCCGTAGCTACTTCTGCCACAACAGCTCCCTAAGCTACTTCTGCCAAAACACGCACTTCTGCCACAACAGGCACTTCTGCCAGTAGCAGTAGGTAAATGCGTATACACGGCAAAGCGGCACCACCCATCATCTTTGCAGGCGCGGCCCGGTTGGGCTGTTTTATTGGTTATGTCAATGTCTGCACTGCTATCGGGCACCTACCCTTCGCCCTTGTTTTTGGTAACAAGCAACACCGTTAAGCGTAAGGTATACCCCCGCTTGGTGGCCCAGCTGCCGCCCCACCGGGTATATATATTGCCAGATGGTGAGCAGGCCAAAAGCCTTGAGCATGTAAACTCCCTGTGGGAGTGGCTGGCAAAACTAGGTGCAGACAGGCAATCTGTACTGGTAGCCCTAGGCGGTGGTGCCGTGGGCGATGTAGCCGGTTTTGCCGCCGCAACTTACATGCGGGGCATTCCCTGGGTGGCCATACCCACCACGCTGCTAGCCATGGCAGATGCCGCACACGGCGGTAAAACAGCCATAAATCTGGGCCATGCCAAAAATCAGGTGGGGGCCTTTCATGCCCCGGCAGAGATTATTATAAAGCCAGAACTGCTAGACACCCTGCCGTACGCAGAGCTACTCTCTGGCTGGGCAGAAGTGCTAAAGCATAGCCTGCTGCACTCTCAGGCAGCCTGGCGTGAGTTCCGCGTGGCAGAGTGTGACAATGCCGCCGTCTGGCCAGCTGCCCTTGCCCTAAGCCAAGACGTAAAGGGCGCCATAGTAGCCCAAGACCCCACAGAGCAAGGCCTGCGCCGCGCCCTTAATCTGGGCCATACCCTAGGCCATGCCTTAGAAAGCTATTTTTTAGCGCAAGGCAACCCCATTTTGCACGGGCAGGGGGTGGCACTTGGCTTACTGGCAGAGGCATACATGGCACACAAACAAAAGGTGTGCAGCCCAGAGCTGCTGGCTCAGATAGAAGAAACGATCTTGAGCCAGTTCCCCCTGCTGCCCATAGAGCGCTCAGATATACCAGCCCTTGTGCGGCTGCTGCGCCAAGACAAAAAGCGTACCGCTGGCATGCACCGCTATGTGGCTTTGGCAGCTCCGGGCCAGTACAACTACTCGGCCACGTTTACAGATGCCCAAGCCCGCAGTGCTTTTGCTATATTGGTATAAATAATAAAATAAGATGGATGGCCTTACCTTTGCCGCACTGGGGTGCTACTGGGGGCGGGTGTTTGCCCACCCACGCAGAGGCTGAGATGATACCCATTGAACCTGATACGGATAATGCCGGCGCAGGGAGACAATACAGGCACATACGTGTGCCGGGCCACCGGGGCCAGCCTGCTTCTTATTTGTAAGAAAATTGTGCACCCTGCAAGCTCATAGCCTTATCTCAGCCAAAGCCGGTTTTACTGCCCCAAGGTTAGGTATGTTTAAAAATGAAAATTGGGTAAGGCACCTAGTTAGTATTGCAGGCTTTATTTTAATGGCAGTGCCAGTAACAACCGCACAGGCACAAACCCAGCGGGGGGGCGTGCGCGTGGTAGATGCCCTTACGGGCCAGCCTGTAGCAACAGCAAGTTTAATAGGCCCCCAGGGCCAGGTGCTTGCCAGTGCCACCATAGATGGCATGCTGCCGGCACAGCCAGAGGCAGGCTTTGTGCTGGCTCCCGGCTATAAAACGCACGCCATTAGCCAGCCCATTGCAGCCGTAATAGCCCTTACGCCGCTTACAGCTTTATTACCAGAAGCCCTTGCGCAGGGCATGCGCCCAGCCACGTTTGCAAAAGAAGATGTAGCCCTTACTGGCCCCCGTGGGGTGGCCCCAATGGGGCAGGGGCAGGCTGCAAATTTGGGGCAAGACATCCCCTTTCTTATCCAGCAAACCCCTTCTGCGGTGGCCACCTCAGATGCTGGTGCCGGCATAGGCTACACCTCTGTGCGTATACGCGGTACAGATGCCACCCGCACAAACGTAACCCTAGATGGCGTACCCGTAAATGATGCCGAGAGCCAAGGCACTTTTTGGGTAAATTTGCCAGACCTTGCCAGCAGCCTGCAAAAGGTAACGGTGGTGCGCGGCGTGGGCTCCTCATCATCTGGGCCGGGGGCTTTTGGGGCAGGGCTTTTGTTACAAACCCGCCAGCCCTCAGATACCGCTTTTGTAACGGCAGATAATAGCGCAGGCAGCTTTGGCACCCGGCGCCACAGCCTGCAGGTGGGCACAGGTAAAATTGGCCCTGGCTTCTCTGCAGAGGCACGGCTATCACGCATAGCTTCTGATGGTTACATAGACAGGGCCGCAAGCTCTTTGTACAGCTATCTGGCTGTGGTGCGCTATCAGGGTGCCCGTGGGTTTGCTGCACGGCTGCTGCACACAAGTGGCAGAGAGCAAACCTACCAAACATGGTATGGCTTAGATAAACGCCAGGCAGATACCGCTCGCACCCGCAACACTGCCGGTACAGACTTTGGCCAGCGCTCCACACCTTATTTAAACGAAATAGATAACTACCGCCAAGACTATTGGCAACTGCACCTGAGCAAGCCCTTGAGCGCAGGCTGGCGCTTGGGCGGCGCCCTTTTTTATACCCAAGGCCAAGGCTACTATGAGCAGTATAAAGTGCAAGATGCGCTCTTTAACTACGGGTTTCAGTTTCGTGACAGCGTGCCCCCACCCACAGATCTGGTGCGGCGGCGCTGGCTGCGCAACCACTACTTTGGGGCCACGGCTACTTTACAGCTAGATACTGGCCGCCATAGCCTAGTGCTGGGTGGCCTTGCCAGCCGGTACCTGGGCCAGAGCTTTGGGCGCATAATCTGGGGGCAGTCGCCGTTTATACCCGCGCCAGACTATACCTATTACCAGAGCAACAGCACAAAGCAAGAGGCCAGCACTTTTGCCAAATACACCTACACGCTACCCGGCGGCCTATCGCTGTATGCAGATATGCAACTGCGGGCCCTAAACTACACCTTAGGCGGCACAGAGAGCGGTAATATCCCCGTAGCTATTAATCGGCGCTATGTTTTTGCAAACCCAAAAGCCGGGCTAGGCTACGATGCCGGCGGCGCCGGGCGCTTGTTTTTATCGGTGGCCGTGGCCCATCGTGAGCCCACCCGCACCACCTTTACAGATACCCGCGGCGGCAAAGACCCCCGCCCAGAGCGCCTTACAGACTATGAGCTCACATATACCACCCGCCTAGGCGCAGTGCTGCCCACCGTTACGGTTTTTTATATGGATTATAACAACCAACTGGTGCAAACCGGCCAGCTAAACGATGTAGGCAATGCCATCTTTAAAAATATAGCCCGCAGCTACCGCCGGGGCATAGAGGCACAGGCAAGTTATATCCCCACTAAAAACTGGGTGTTGTCTGGTTCTGTTACCCTATCAGACAACCGCCTAGAAAGCTACTCAGATACGCTGGCAGCTGTGGTACCCACAACGTTTACCCGCACCCCCATTGCGTACAGCCCTGCCCTTACGGCCCAGGGGCGTATAAGCTGGCAGCCGTTTCCCCAGGCAGAGGCCACCCTGCTGGGCCGCTACATAGGCAAGCAGTATTTAGATAACACAGGCACAGAGAGCCTATCACTGCCTGCCTATGCCTTGGCAGATCTGCGGCTGGCGTATCAACTTTCTACTAAAAAATACTATGGCCTTGCCCGCCTTACCCTGCAAATAAACAACCTAACAGATTTACGCTACAGCAATAATGGCTATGCGTATGCGGGCACGGCGTATGTTTTCCCACAAGCGGGGAGAAACTTTTTGGCCGGGCTCTTACTTAGTTTTTGATGTGCCGCCGTGTGTGTACCTTTACCTTTCTGCCCTTACCGGGTTTGGTTACAACATGCATAAGCACAGATACATACATGTTTTGGCTACCCTGCTCGTGGCCTTATTTTGCAGTGCGCCTTATGCTTTAGCCCAGCAGGCGGCAGGTCTGCCCGTGCTTCGGGTGCGGGCCATGGCTGGGCCAGCGCCATCCCTTGCCCAGATAACAGCATCTTTACCGGCAGATCTGGCCCCGGTTAGTATACGCAAGCTGTTTGCCCTTAAAGCCGATAGCACACCCCTTGGCCGCTGGCTAGAGGTCCGTTTTGCATCTGCTAAAGAAGCCGCGCTGGCCCTGCCCTTTTTGCAGGGGGCCAAGTTTGCCCAGGTAGCAGAGGCAGCCACCGCACCTGATATAACCTTTACCCCTTCAGATGCCAGCTTTCCTGCACAGGCAGGGTATCTGGCTAGCGTGCAGGTGCCCCTAGCCTGGGATAGTGCCAGAGGCGATACCTCTGTGATAATAGGCGTAGTAGATACAGGGTTTGATCTAGACCACCCAGACATGGCCGCTAACCTTGCCATAAACCTAAACGAGCCCATTAATGGTTTAGACGATGATAATGACGGCTACATAGACAACCGCACCGGCATAGACCTTGCCGGGGCAGACTTCCTGGCCCAGCGCCAAGACAATAACCCTAACGCCACCTCTGGCGGTGGCGCCAGCCATGGCGTACACGTTACGGGCATAGCAGCTGCCGTGCCCAATAATGCAATTGGTATAGCCGGGGTGGGCTACAACTGTAGGTTTTTGCCTGTAAAGGCCAGCGCAGATAACTCTACACGCCTTTACCAAGCTTATGAAGGCATGGTATATGCCGCAGACCATGGGGCTTTTGTAATAAACTGCTCTTTTGCACAGGCAGAGTACAGCGCTCTTGCCGCAGATGCGGTAGCTTATTGCCAGCAAAAAGGCTGCCTAGTTGTGGCTGGCGCGGGCAACAGTGGCGTTGATGGCACCACGTACCCAGCAGATCTGCCGGGTGTGCTCTCTGTAGCTAGTTGTGAGGTAAGCGGAGACCGCAGCAGCTTCTCATCCTTTAGCCCCCACGTAGATATTATGGCCCCGGGTAACAACATCATCTCTACAGAGTTTAATGATGGTTACGGGGTGCGGCGGGGCACTAGCATGGCAGCCCCCATAGTGAGCGGCGCCGCCGCCTTGCTTAAGGCCCGCCACCGCACAGAAAACGCATCACAAATAGCCGCCCGCATACTTGCTACAGCAGATACGGCAGTACTTACCCGCAGTGCAAACTTTGCTAACCAGATTTTGCTAGGGGCAGGGCGCTTGCAGTTAGCGCGTGCTTTGGCTTACAAAGGGCCCAGTTTTAGGGTAGATTCTATTGCCATTCGCAATGCTGGTGTGCAGGCTATAACGGGTACAGAAGATACCTTGCAGTTTCCGTATACGTTTACAAATTACCTGGGGCGCAGCACAGCCCGTGCTTATGTACTTATAGAAAATTTGCTAGATGGCACCCGTAACCCGCCCATCCGCATATCATTGGCTGGTATTGCTACGCTGGGCAGTGTGTCTGGCGCTTTTGCGCAGCGTGTGCCTGTCAATCAAGACGATGCCTCGGTGGCATTGCGGTTCACCTTTAGAGATAGCGGCTATAAGTTTGCAGAAAACCGCATTCTGCGCGTTGCACCCAGTATTATAACCTGGCAGGGGCCAGGGTTTGTAACCACATCTACCAGTAATGGCAAGGTGGGTTACCTAAATACTTTCTCACAAAGCCCCGGGGCCGGGGTGCAATACCGGGGCAAAAGTTTCTTGTATGAGGCCGGCTTTCTTTTTGGCCTTGGCGGCGATACTGTTTATTCTACCGTCCGCGGGCCAAGATCTACACAAAACACAGACTGGCGGCGGCGCTACCGCGTGCGTGCATTACCAGCAGCGGCGGCTCCTTTTAAAACAGATGCCTTTTTTGCAGACTCTGGCAGTACCCTTCAGGCTGGGCTGCGCGTGCGGCAGATGGCAGGCCATGGCAATACCGCAGCCGACAGCAATATCATCTTTATACGATCTGTACTTTACAATACCTCTGCTCGCGCATATAGGCAGGCTATCTGGGGGCTTTTTGCAGATTGGGACATGGCCGGTGGCGGCTTTGGAGACCAAGGCGGCTGGGAGCCACCCTACGCCATGGTGTATATAAAATCACCCACCAAGGGCTACCCCCGTTTTGGCCTTATGGCCCTAGGCCGCCTGCAAAAAGGGGCCGCAGTAATAAACAACAACGGCACCCCCCGGCAGCCCAACATAAACGATGGCTGGACAAACGCCGAGAAAAACACCATCTTGCGCAGTGGCCAAAACCTGGCCAACCAACTTTCTGCACCCGGCATTGGCGATGTAAGCCTGCTATCTACAGTGGGCCCCTTTACCCTTGCCGCAGGCGATAGCCTAGAGCTCTGGCATGCCATTGTTTTTGGGCAAGACTCGGCCAGCCTTATCTCACGGGCAGAGGCAGCCATACGTGGTTACGGGCTTATCACGGCAACAGCTAAACCAGCAGAGACACCTGCAAACACGCCCGCGCTGCCGTGGGTACACCCTAACCCTGCAACTGCACAAGCCTTTGTGCTACTGCCACACCGCGCCACCATCAACCTTACAGATGCTCTGGGCAGAGAGGTGCGCACCTGGCAATTACCCCCAGGCAGGCAGGCGCTCTCACTTTTGGGGCTGCCTGCGGCCACCTATCACCTGCGGGCACCTGGCCTGCCAGCCCAGCGGCTGGTGGTAGCTCCTTAAAAAAAGACCGATTATCCCAAACCGTTAGGAGAACCTTGCACCCCTTCCGTACGTTTGTATACCCTAAGGAAAGGTAAAAAGCCTTTTCCGTTCGTAATCAGAAAGGTATGTTTTTCAAGTTCCTTTTTTTCAGCATTTTAGTGCTTTGGCTGGCCGGTAAGGTTGCCAAGTTTATAGTGCGCTGGTATTTAAAAAAAGCCGGCTTCTCTTTTACCCAGCAAGGCCGGGCAAAGCCACCCACAGCCTCTGGCGGTGGCAAGCAGGCAGCCGGCCCAGCAGCTGAGCCCACCCGCCATGTAACAGACTCTCTGGGAGAGTATGTAGACTATGAAGAGGTAAAATAAGCCCAGCTACCTTTCTGCTTTTTACCCCCTTATGCAACCCAAAAATATAGCCTTAGGCTTGGGCCTTATGGCCCTGCTAGCAGGCGCAGCATACATTCTTTTTAGCCAAAGAAACACCTCTGGTACAGCCGTTACTCAGGTATTTGCCTATACAGATACCGCCGCTATTGATAAAATAGTAATAGAACAACGTGGCAGCCCCGCCCACACCCTCACCCGTGCCCCCGGTGCGCATGCCTGGCTACTAGATGGCAAAATAAAGACAGCCCCGGGCCTAGTGCAGCAAATGCTTGCAACCCTGCATGAGCTTAAAGTAAAGCGGCCATGCACCCGTGCAGAGCGTAAAGAAGTTATTAAACAGATGGCCACCTTTAACTTTAAAATAATGCTAGAAGGCAATGGCCAGCAGCTGCACAGTTTCTTCTTGGGCTCATCTACAGACGAGGGCCAAGGCAACTACGCCCTGCTGCCAGATGCAGAAGAGCCAGTGGTGGTACACCTGCCTAACTGGCAGGGGTATGTGTCGGCCCGTTTTGTTATAAACCCAGAAGACTGGGAAAACAAGCTACTTTTTGGCTCTTTAGGGCGCACCCTGCAGCAGGTTTCTGTAAGCTGGCCCGCACAACCAGCAGAAAATTTTACGCTCAAAATCACCGGTAAATCCTTTGCCCTAGCTACTGGCCAGCCCTTAGACTCTAGCGCGGCCATCAACTTAATCTTAAGCCTGTCTGGTATTTATGTAGAAACGTATCTGCGTGAGCCCAAACTGGCAGATTCTCTGGCCCGCACAACCCCAGTAGCCATTGTAGCCTTACAAGACAGCCGCCCCGGCTATAGCCACACCCTGCACCTGTACCCAAGCCCTTATAAAAGCTTAGATAGCCTTAAAAATCAACAGCGTATCTTGGGTTATATAGCAGATACCAAACAAGCCATAACCCTCCAGCCACAAAATGTGCTCCCGCTTATGATCCGCAAAACAGATCTGGCAAAACAATAACCCTGCCATGGCCCTAGACCTAACCCCCATACATGCCTACGATACCCTAGAGCTGCGCGCCCGCGGCTTAGTAGAGGGCTTTATTACCGGGTTGCACAAAAGCCCATACCACGGCTTTTCTATAGAGTTTGCAGAGCATAAAGCCTATAACCCCGGTGATAGCCTGCGCCATGTAGACTGGAAACTTTACGCCCGCACAGACCGTCTATACTCCCGCCGCTATGAAGAAGAAACCAACCTGCGGGCCGTACTTGCCCTAGATGTTTCGGGCTCTATGTACTACCCCCGCCCGGGCCATGAGAAACTGCAATTTTCTGTACTGGCTGCCGCATGCCTAGCTTGGATGCTGCACCGCCAGCGCGATGCCGTGGGGCTGGCTTGTTTTGATACCCAGCTGCGCCAGCAAACCCGCCTGCGCTCTACAGCCCAGCACGTGCAAGGGCTTTTTACATTGCTAAACCAGTGGGCCAGTGCCCCGCCACCACCGCCCGGCCCCACAGATGTTGCTGCCGCTCTGCATACACTGGCAGATAGCCTGGGCCAGCGGGCCCTAGTGGTGATATTTTCTGATATGTTGCAAACGGCTCAGGCAGATAACATAATGGCCGCCCTGCAGCATCTGCGCCACAATAAGCACGAGGTGCTCATCTTCCACACCTTGCACGCCCCCTCAGAGCTGTTGCTAAACGTGCCAGACCGCCCCACCCGCCTTATAGACCCAGAAACCGGCCAGACCCTAGACATTAACCCCGCAGACCTGCGCCAGCGCTACCGTGCCGCCGCCGCAGACGGCCGCCACCAGCTGCGGCTGCGCTGCGCGGCAAACCGCATAGACTTTATAGAGGCAGATGTAAACCAAGGCGTTAAACCCATATTACAAGCCTATCTGGCAAAACGGGCACGGCTAGGGTAGGCTTTGCAAGCTTAGGCTCTTTTTTCTTCTAGCCTAAATACCCAACCCGGCCTATCTAAATCCATCTCCCATACCCCAGCTTACCCAACCCGCCTATCTAATCCCAGCATCTATACGCAGCTTACCCAACCCGGCTTACTTAATCTAGTTTCCATACCCCAGCTTGTATACCCCAACTTCCATACCCCAGTTTACCCGACCCAGCCTATCTAAATCCGCCTTTTATACCCCAGTTTACCTACTCTCACTTTTAAATGGCAGAAGACCT
>Ga0163144_10014990_pt1 | contig 16037 bp, 11 predicted proteins | sample OliLak19BULKMAT1_FD_123175 | JGI IMG/M metagenome (GOLD analysis project Ga0163144, IMG submission 123175) | Freshwater microbial mat bacterial communities from Lake Vanda, McMurdo Dry Valleys, Antarctica - Oligotrophic Lake LV.19.BULKMAT1 | ecosystem: Environmental > Aquatic > Freshwater >... | reverse complement strand
TGGGGCGCAGTTCCATGGCAAAGCCGTACGGGTCAGACTTGGTGAACGGCAGGCCGCCGGCCGGCGACCTTAGCTCGTACTTATATAGGTCGCCCGACGCCAGGCCGGGGACGAACAGCTCCCTCAGCCCGCTGGCGCCGCGCGGCCGAAGCGGGTGGCGGCGGCCGTCCCATTGGTTGAAGTCGCCGACCAGGCTGACGCGCTGGGCGTTAGGCGCCCACACGGCAAAGTGCACCCCGGCCACGCCCTCATGCGTGAGCGGATGCGCGCCAAGCTTTTCATACAGCAGGAAGTGGTTGCCCTCGCCAAACAGATATAGGTCGTACTCGGTGAGCACCGGCAGGAAGCGGTAGGGGTCTTCGGCCACGTACTCGCGGCCCTCGGGCAAGGTGATGGCTAACTGATAGGCAAACGCCTCGGCCACGCCGGGGAAGGTGAGTTCATAGAAGCCGGCAGGGTCCACCTGGGCCATCGGCGTGCGCACGTCGCCGCGCACCACGGCCACGCCGCTGGCCTGCGGCTGGAAGGTGCGGATCACCAGGCCCGATTTCTTGCCCTTACCGTAGGCGTGTTGGCCGAGCAGGTCGAACGGGGCGCCGTGGGTGCCGGCCACGAGGGCGGCGATAGCGGCGGGGTCGGCGGTGGGCATGGCGGCTCCTGGGTGCTGGGCGGCGCGGGTACAGCTTGCTCTATTGTAAGCCCGGCGTCAAGTTGGAGGTCGGAGGCCGGAAGTTAGAGGTCGGAGGGCAGCGCCGAGAAGTGTTGAGTTTGCTGCCACGCCTGTCGCACCTGTCACGAGTGTTGAGTTTCCTGTCACGCCTGTCGCGCCTGTCACGGGCTGAAGCGGGGCGCAGCGGCGGAAAAATCGGTGGTGACCATACGTATACGTTACAAAACAAATGTATCATTAACAACAGCCAGTTTTTGCCGTAAATTTTGGCCATTCGCAACGGCGGGCAGGGCTCGGGCGCGGCGGCAATGATGGCAACCGATTTATGGAGCTGATGGGGGCGGTAGCGGGCAAGCGGTTGACCTACAAGAAACTGACGGGCAAAAGCCTAACGAAAAAACCGGCTCACGTGAGCCGGTTGCTTATAGCCTACTCGCTCTATGGCTTGCTTGGACTATTCGCTTCGCGATGCGGCCTTTACTCCGCTCTTGCTCTCACTAACTCTGTCAACGCTTTGAAGGCGTCATATTCCGGTTTGGGTGGGGCTTTTTGCTTGCTCATGGCACTATCCGTTATCTCCAGCGATGACACCTGCTTCAATCATCTCAGCCACCCAATCATCAAAACCTATATGGCACTGAGCGCAACGCTTGCATTTGTTTGGCGACCAATGAATCTCATGCGGAACGTGGTCGTGCCCTTGATTTCGATTGCTACCGCGCCTAATTCCAAATTGAGCAACAAACCGACCTCGATAAAATATCTTTGCAATATCCTGGGTGCTGTTTTTCGTAACAATGTCTGCATTAAACTTTCTGGCAATAGCTTGTGCGTCATCCTTGTTGAGCATCTGGATGTTTTCCAACGAATTGCTCTAGCACTTCAAGATCATGGCGCAGCCCTGGCCCAAGAATATCCCTACTCTCGATCAACTCGTCAAAAATGTCTGTCAGATAACCCTTGAGATTTGTTAGTGCATCAATCCAATTATCTCCCGATGCACTTAGATTCGCATTTTCAAAACTAGCAACATAAGCATCATCAACCCTTTGGATTTCTACCTGAATCGGCTGCTTGACAAGAAAAGGTGTATCGAGTGTCTGAATCACTGACAGCAAGGTGCTTCCAGAAGAAATGTATGGCGCTGCTATAGCCACCGCCGACGCAGCGATTGGTGCATTGGCATTATAAGGATAGGCGGACGCCTCAAAGCTGTTAGCGTGATAGGGCGTCTGTGTAATCGCGTCCATATAATATTCAGTTGCCATCGTTGTTCTTTTCTTGCCTTTCTATGGCAGCGTTCATTTTGTCTACGAAATTCTTGTAATTGTTATTTATTGCTTCAACAAATGACCCCATAACCTCTCTTGAAACTGCAACCCGTACTCTCTGGCGCACCGTTAGAACATCTGGAACTTTGGTTGGGTCGTCATCATCTACAGCGATAATCTCCCCAAAAATTAAGTAGAACTCTGGCCCCGAATGTGCCAAAAGAAGCTGATTGGCATATACGGTGGGGATATCGGAAGTCGCCCACTTTATATTTAGTTCGCGTCGTTCGCCGTCTTTGGGGTCATCAGCCATCAATTTTTCCTTCCTCACCTCTGGCGAGCGGGGAATCTAGCACTGTATAGCTTACTATGCAATTGTATAGCATAACTGTCAAGCTACCGTTTAGGCTCAGGTTAATATGGCCCCCGCCTGTCTCGCGCGCCTCGACCTCCCTCGCGCGGATTAGACCGACCGCTGTCGCTTGCGGTGACCATAGGCCGCCCCTTGCCCGCGCCTTGCCCTCCCCCGCGATATAGCCTACCATCGGCCCATCCACTACGGAGACAAACAACGTGACCGACCGACGCCGGGTACATTATGTGCTGAGCACGCATTGGGACCGCGAGTGGTTTCTCACCCAGCAGGACTATCGTTACCGCTTGGTGCAACTGCTAGACCGGGTGATTGACGGCCTACTGAGCGGCGAGTTGCGCGGCCCGTTTCAGATGGACGGCCAGTCCATCCCGCTGGAAGACTACCTCGAAATCCGCACCGAGCGGCGGGCGGTGGTCGCCCAGTTGGTGCAGGCCGGGCGGCTGGTGGTCGGCCCGTGGTACGTGCTGCCCGACGAGTTTCTGGTGTCGGGCGAGGCGCTGGTGCGCAACCTCAAGCTTGGCCGCCAATGGGTGCGCGACCTCGGCGGGCAGCCGTCCGACGCCGGGTTTGTGTGCGACCTGTTCGGCCACGTCAGCCAACTGCCGCAAATCTTTGCCGGCTTTGGCATCCGGGGCGGGCTGATCTGGCGCGGCATCAACCTATACGCCGAGCGCCACGTGCGCTGGCAGGGGGCCGACGGCACGGTGCTGCCGTGCTACCGGTTCGGCTTCACCGGCTACTGCGACTACGCCATCCTGGTGCGGCAAGCCTTCTCGGCCGACCACGTGACTGACGCCGCCACCATCGCCACCAAGCTGGACGCCTTCTTGGAAACCGAGTCGGCCGCGACCAAGATCGCGCCGGTGCTGCTGTTCGACGGCGGCGACCATCAGGAATGGGAACGCCCGGCCTACGCCGTGCTGGCCCAGCGCATGGACGCGCCCGACGAGCGCTTCGACATCCAGCACACGTCGCTCGACGCCTACCTGGCCGACATGCTGGCCGAGGCCGGGCAGATCGGGCCGGTGGCAGTGGGCGAGTTGCGCGAGCCGGGCACGCGGCCGTGGACCGAGGATCAGCAGTGGGTGATCCCCGGCGTGCTCTCTAGCCGGGTGTGGATCAAGCAGGCGAATGCCAAGTGCCAGACGCTGCTGTGCAGTTGGGCCGAGCCAATGGCCGCGCTGGCGCAGGTGGCGCTGGGCCAGCCGGTCGCCCCCGGCTTTCTGGCGACGGCCTGGAAGTGGCTGCTGCAGAACCACCCGCACGACTCCATCGGCGGGTGCAGCATTGACGCCGTACACGAAGACATGCGCTACCGCTTTCACCAGAGCGAACGCATCGCCGACCACCTGACCACCGAGGCCACCCGCCACCTGGCCGCCAACGTGGCCGGGGAGGTGGGCCAGGACGAGCTGCGGATCGTGGTCTTCAACCCGCTGCCGCATGTCGTCAACACCGTGGCCGACCTGACGGTGCAGACGCCGACCACCTGGCCGAGCTTCAACGAGTTCTTTGGCTTCGAGCCGAAGCCGGCCTTCCGCCTGTACACGGCCGACGGCACCGAAGTGCCCTACCAGCGGCTGGGCCAGGCCATGAACCAGAACGGCGCGCGCCTGTTCGACGACCGCTTTCCGCAGAACACGGTGGCGCACCATGTGCAGGTGAGCCTGCCCATCGCGCTGCCGCCGCTGGGGTACACCACCCTGATCGCGCGGCCGGGCGCGCCGGGGCGGGTGACGCGCCACCCCAGCCACCCCGGCCTGGCGACGAGCGAACGCTCGATGGCGAACGAGCACCTGTCGGTCGTGATCGAGGCCAACGGCACGCTGACCCTGACCGACCGCCGCACCGGGCAGACCTTTACGCGGCTGCTGACGTTCGAAGACGGCGCGGACATCGGCGACGGCTGGTATCACGGCCAGGCCACGAACGACCAGGTGTTTGTCTCCACCGCCAGCCCGGCCGGCGTGGCGCTGGTGCATGACGGCCCCTACCGCACCACCTTTCGGATTCGCACCCAACTGACTGTGCCGGCCGCCTTCGACTTCGCCGCCATGCGCCGCACCGAGGCGCTGGTGGAGTTGGCGCTGGATACGTTTGTCACACTGCGGGCGGGCGGCGAGCGGGTGGAGTGCGAGGTGCGAGTGGACAACGTCGCCCGCGACCACCGGCTGCGCTGCCTGTTCCCCAGCGGCGTCCCGGCCGACACCTACCTCTCAGACTCGGTCTTTGACGTGGTCGAGCGGCCAATCGCCCTGGCCGCCGACAACCACGAGTACCGCGAGTTGGAGTTAGAGACGCGCCCGCAGCAGACCTGGAGCGCGGTGGCCGCCCCCGGCCGGGGCCTGGCGGTGGTCGCCACCGGGCTGATGGAAGCGGGCGTGCGTGACCAGGCCGAGCGCCCGATCGCGCTGACGCTCTGGCGCTCGACGCGCCGCACGGTCTTCTCCAACGGCGAACCGGGCGGCCAACTGCTGGGGCCGCTCAGCTTTAAGTTTTGGATCGTGCCGCTGGCCGGCGACCCCGACCGGGCGGCGCTGTGCGGGCAGGGCCAACTGTTGGCGGCCGGGCTGCGCGATGTGCAACTGACCCGGCTGGATGTGCTGCACAGCCCCATCGCCGCCGCCCTGCCGCCCAGCGCCGGCTACCTGGAAGTGCGCGGCGCAGTTGTGCTCACCAGCGCGCGCTTCGCCACGGAAGACGCGGTGCCGGCGGGGCTGGAGGTGCGGCTGTTCAACCCCAATCCAGAATTAAGCGCGGCCTCCGTAGACTTCGCGGAGGCCGTGCTGCAAACCTGGCGGCCGGTGGCCGTGCAGGCGGTTGATTTTGAAGGGAACGCCGTCGCGCCGCGTCAGGCGCTGGATCGGCCGGGCGTTGACCTGACCGTCCAGCCCAAGCAGATCGTCACGCTGCGCTTTCTGGCTGCATCGGCCGCGTAGGCGCTACTTCCAGTTCTCGCTGCCACGGAAGGGCATGTGCTCGCCTTCCACGTACTTGGGCCACGGCTGATAGACGTTGCCGTTGGCCGTGGCCGCGCCGCGCGCCAGGATGGAGTACGGCCACGGGTCGGCCGTGATGCGGGTGCTGGTCGGGATCAGCCGGATGGTCAGGCCGGCGCGGCGCATGGCCGAGTTGTTGGGGTTGGAGCCGTGAATGATGTTGGGCTGATGCACCGACACGTCGCCCGGCTGCAGCACGAGATCAACGACTTTGGACTCGTCCACCAGCGCCGGGTCAATCTCGGAGTCCAGCACGTTTTCGACGCTGGTGCTCTTGTGCATCTCTTGCAGCGCCATGCGGTGCGTGCCGGGGATGACGCGCATGCAGCCGTTCTCCGGCCCAGAGTAGTCCACCGCCAGCCAGAGCGTGGTCACGTCCATCGGCTCCAGCGGCCAGTAGCTGCCGTCTTGGTGCATGAGCACCGCCATCCCCTCAAACGGCGGCTTGCAGATGTAGTGTGAGGCGAACACGGCGATGTTCGGCCCCACGAAGTGCTGGCCGAGGTCGAGCAGGCGGTCATCGGTGATCAGGCGCACCCAGAACGGGTCGGTGACGACCAGCGTGTGCCACAACTTCTCCGGCCGCATGTCGGGGTGCTTGGCGATCAGCCAGTCAATGTGGCCGCTGGCCTCGCGCACCAGGTCGGCGTCAATCACGTTGTGAAAGATCGCGTAGCCCTGGCGGTCGTAGTGTTCCTTAAGCAGTTCGTGATTGTCGGCTTGCTTGAGTTACTGGTCCATTGGGCATCTCCCTCGGCTGTTTAACCCTCTACTGTCCGTATTCTACTGCAAGCCGCCCACCAGGGATAACGGCTGTCGCCTCGCGCTACTTGGGCGGCTCGATCGGGCTGCGGTAGGTCGGCGATTTGTGCACATGCACCACACGCCAACCATCTGGAAACTTAACTATCACCCGGCTCTCGTTGTAGCCGCGCACCGTGGTGCCGCTGCCGGCGCTGGTGGACACCAGCAGCGTGTAGCTGGCGATGGCCGTGTCGCCGTAGCGCTGCTCGCGGTAGTTCGCCAGGTCGAAGTGCACACGCGGCCGTTCAGCGGGGCGCTCGGCTTTGTTATCGAGCAGGCCGTCGCCGGTCAGCGCCGTGGCGTTGGCGCGCTTGGCCTCGTTCATCAGGAACTCGTGAAACGGAAAGCCATCAATGCGGTGGGGCGTGATGTACCACTCGTACAGGCTCAAGTCCTCGGTCGTGGTGGCGCGGTAGTGCTCGGTGTCGTAGGCGAAGATGTGCGCCAGGTGGTCTTCCAAGAACGCGCGAACGTCAGACATCGGGTGGCTCCTCAGCTAGAGATCGAGGCCGAGCGCTGCGCTCGTGGCCGCGATAATGGTATGATCCGCCATAGTTAAGCTAACACACTCGGTCGCCGCCCAACGCGGCCGATGGGCGCATTGTACTGCTAACCGGAGACTACGTCGCCTATGGCCTCAACTCCCCCCGCCCTTGACCAACGCCTGCCGCTCGACGGCACAGAGCTGCACTACGACCTGGCCGGCAGCGGCCCGGCGCTGGTGCTGGTGCACGCCGGCATCGCCGACCGCCGCATGTGGGATGAGCAGTTCACGGCCCTGGCCGCGCACTTTCAGGTGATTCGCCTGGACCTGCGCGGCTTCGGGCAGACCGCCCCCGTCGCCGGGGACTTCGCGCACCGGCACGACCTGCTGCGGTTGCTCGATCACCTGGGCGTCGAGCGCGCCAGCCTGCTCGGCTGCTCGAAGGGCGGCGGCGTGTGCCTCGACTTCGCGCTCGACTATCCGCAGCGCGTCAGCGGCCTGGTGCTGGTGTGCAGTTCCCCCGGCGGCCTTCCAGACAGCGGCCCAGAGCCGGCGCAATGGGCGGCGATGGCGGCAGCCTTCCGCGCGGGCGACTTCGCGTTGGCGGCTGAGTTGGAGGTGCAGATTTGGGTGGATGGGCCGCAGCGTAAGCCCGACCAAGTGCCGGCCGCGCTGCGCGACCGTGTGCGCGCAATGGACGTGGTGGCGCTGACCAACGAGGCGAAGGGGCTGGGAGCCGAGCAGCCGCTGACGCCGCCGGCCTATGCGCGGCTGGGCCAGGTACACGCGCCCACGCTCGTCATCATCGGCGGGATTGACGTGCCCGACATTGTGGCGGCCGGGCACCACCTGGCGCTGCACATCCCCAACGCGCGCGAGTTCGTGCTGCCACAGTGCGCGCACTTCCCGAACCTGGAGCAGCCTGAGCTGTTCAACAGTGTGGTCGTGGAATTTCTGAGCAATTAACTGTCCGCTGCCACTTCGCCGTCCGGCTCAAGCTGGTAGCCTATGCCGGCCACGGTCAGCACATAGCGCGGCGCGGCCGGGTCGGCTTCGAGCTTCTGCCGCAGGCGGTGGACAAGCTGCTTGAGCATCTGCCGGTCACCGGGGCCGCGATAGCCCCACACGTGCTGCATCAGCCGCTCGGCCGGCAGCGTGTGCCCGGCGTTGACCATTAAGTATTGAAATAGCCGAAACTCTAAATTAGTCAGTCGCGTGGCGGGGCCGCCCAGCACGCTGACCGCCTGGTTTTCGGGGTCTAGGCTCAGCGCGCCGGCCAGGTGCGGGCCGCCGGGGCGCGGCGTGGCCTCGGGGCCGGAGGTTTCGCCGCGCCGCAGCAGGGCGCGCACGCGAGCCAGCAGGCCGCGCGGGCTGAAGGGCTTGGTCAGGTAGTCGTCCGCGCCCAGGTCGAGGCCCAGCACCTCGTCCTCTTCGGTGTTGCGCACCGTCAGCAGCATGATCGGCACGCTGGTTTGCTTGCGCAGTTCGCGGCACAGCTCGAAGCCGCTCTGGCCCGGCAGGTTGACATCCAGGATCACCAGGTCGGGCTGCTCGCGCGCGAACAGCGCCAGCGCCTGCGGCCCGTCGCCGGCCTCCAGCGGCAGGTAGCCGGCCTGGCGCAGCGCGAAGCTGACCAGCCCGCGCAGCGCCAAATCATCATCCACCACCAGAATTTTCATGGCTCGTCATCCGTCGGCGCGCGCGGCAGCGTCACCTGCACGCGCGTGCCCTGGCCGGTGTTCTCGGCCGTCACCCGCCCGCCGTGCCGGGCCACGATGGATTGCACAATCCACAGCCCCAGGCCCGCGCCGCCGGCGGTGCTCGTGTCGCCCTCGCCCAGCCCGGCCCGCACGAAGCGCCCAAACAGCGCCTCGGCCGGCAGGTCGGGCAGGCCGGGGCCTTCATCTTCCACCCAAACCGCCACCGTGCCGGCCTCGGCGTGGCCGCCCACGCGGATGGCCGTGCCGACCGGCGAGTACTTGTTGGCGTTCGCCAGCAGGTTCACCAGCACCTGCACCAGGCGCGGCGCGTCGCCCCGGGCGGGCGGCAGCGGGTAGGGCAGGTCCACTGTCAGCGACTGGCTGCGCTGGTCGAGCAGCGGGCGCACCATCTCCACCGCCTGCTCGACCACCTCATCCAGCGGCACCGGGAGCCGCCGCACCTGGTCGTGGCCCGACTCGATGCGCACGCTCTCCAGCAGATTGTCAATCAATTGCGTCAACCTCAGTGTGCCGCTTTGCAGCGAGATCACCAGGCCCGCAATCTGGTCGGTGTTCAGCTCGGGCAGTTGGTCGAGCAGCAGCTCAATCGAGGCCAACTGGGCCGAGAGCGGCGTCTTGAACTCGTGCGAGATATTCGCCAGCACCGTGTCGCGCAGGCGGCGGGTGGCCTCCACGTCGGTTTCGTCGCGCACCACCACCACTTGCAGTTCGGCCCCGGCCGGCCAGGCGCTCTCGACCGGCGGGGCGCTGGTGACGATGACGGTGCGCCGTGCGCCGGGCAGCGCCAGGTGTTCGGTGGCGCGCGCCCCCGGCTGAAAGCGCGCGTGCAGGATCGGGCACTGGTCTTCGCATGGCCGCCGGCCGCGCGTGGGCAGCGGCAGCAGCACATCGCCGCAGAAGCGCCCGATGACGGCGGCCGGCGTCGTGCCCAGCAGCCCGGCCGCCTGGGGGTTAAGGTAACGGATGCGGCGCTCGTTGTCCACCGTGAACACCCCCTCCACGATGCCGCTCAGGATGGCGCTGGACTCGGCCTGTTGGCGCTGTAGGTTGGCGGTCAGGTCGAGCAGGCGGCGGCGCATTTCTTCCAGCGCCACGGCCAGGTTATTAGTCTCGGCGTTGGGCGCGGCCATCACTGGGGTGTTCAGGTCGCCTTCGCCGATGCGGGCCGCCGCGCTGGTCAGCGCGGCCATCGGACGCCCAGCGCGCAGGCTGAGCAGCACGTTCACCAGGCCCACCAGCACGCCGATCCCTAGCCCCATCAGGAACAGCGTCCGCCGCAATTCCAGCAGGTCGCTTTTTAGCGGCGCGTCGGGCAGCACCGTCTCAATCACCCCCACCGGCTCACCGGCCGGCCCGGCCAGCGCCCCGACGGCCACAAACTCGCCCTCGGCCCGCAGCCAGGCCGCTTGCGCCTGGCCCAACTCAAAGGCACGGACGCGCAATTCAGCGTGGGCGGCGTCGGCCGGAAGCTTGGCGGTCGGAATGATGCGCACCAGCAGCCCCAGCGCCGCGCCCGCCCGTAGGCCATAGCCCTCATTTAGCCGGCGGCTGAGGTAGACATAGCCCGTCAGCGGCGCGGGCAGCGGCGCGGCGGCCACCAGCGCCAGCCCCTCCGGCACGGCCACATAGGTGTAGGCCTCGAACGAGGTGGCGGCCGGCCAGTCCACCGGCAAGCCGCCCGACGCCCGCACGCGGCCGTCCGCCACGATGGCGATGGCGTCGCCGCTGCTGGTGTACAACGCTTGAATAAAGTAAGTTTGGAGGGCGGCCGGGTCGCCGGCCTGGAGCGGTTCGAGCAGGGCGGGGCGCTTGGCCCACTGCGCGGCCTCGGCCTCGAGTGCGGCCCCGGTCTGCTGCACCGCCGCCACCGCGCCCGCCTGGGCCGCTGTCACCCGCGCCAGCGCCTGCCCAGCGGCGAACTGTTCTGCCAGGCGCAGCGCGGTCACGCCGACCACCAGCGCGCCGAGCAGCGCCAACAGGGCGTTGAGCGTGACCGGCAGGGTGTTCAGACGCTGGCGGCGCATGGTGGGTAAGGGTTGGCGGCTGGGTTGTGGGCGGCGGGCCTTTAATATTGGCGCGCCCGCGCTTCGGCCAACTATACCCTATTTGACGCGGCGGCGAACCACGTCAATGCTGGTGACGAGCACCAACGACACCAGGCCCAGCACCAGGGCCACGCTATACGCGCCCACGTACTGGCGCTCTTCCAGCGCGTGAAAGATAAAGATCGTGGCCGTGTCGGTGCGGCCCTGGATGCCGCCGCCGACCACCAGCACCGCGCCGAACTCGCCCAGCGCACGCGCCAGCGTCAGGCCCAGCCCGTAGACAAAGCCCCAGCGCAGCGCGGGGAATGTCACCCACCAAAACGTCTGCCACTCGCTCGCGCCCAGCGTGGCGGCGGCCTGGCCCTGTTCCGGCCCAAAGGCTTCGATCACCGGCATCAACTCACGGATCATAAAGGGCAGGGTGACGAACAGCGTCGCCAGCACCAGGCCGGGCACGGCGAAGGCCACCTGGATGTTCCACGACGCCAGCAGCGGGCCGAGCAGGCCGGTGCGGCCAAACACCAGCAGCAGCATATAGCCCACTACCACCGCCGAGACTGCGAAGGGCAGGTCAATCAGGGCGTTCAGCCACGCCCGGCCGCGAAAGCGATGGCGCACCAGCACCCAGGCCACCATGCTGCCGAACACGCCGTGCACCACCACCGCCACCAGCGCGATGCGCAGAGTGAGGGTGAACGAGGCCAGCACCTCGGGCTGGGCCAGCGCCGCCACGATGGCCCCCAGCCCCTCGCGGAACGCGCCCGCCAGCAGGGCCGCCACCGGCGCGACCACCAGCAGCGCGGCGTAGGCCCACACCACGCCGATCAGCAGGCGGCGGCCCCAGCGGGTGCCGGCCCCATCCGGCGGCGCGGCCAGTTGGCTCTGGCTCATTCGGCCCGCTCCGGGCGGCGGTGTTGCAGCCAATCCACCACGCGCACCAGCGTGAAGGCAATCGCCAGCATCACGATAGACACCGCGCTGGCGGCCAGCCGGTTTTCCGACTCGACCGCGCCCAGCACATACACGGCGGCGGTCTGCGACTTGAACGGGATGTTGCCGGCCACGATGGCGATTGCGCCGAACTCGCCGATGGCGCGCGCAAAGCTCAAGAGCGTGCCGGTGGCGATGGGCACCGCCAGCGCCGGCAGAGTCACGCGCCAAAAGATCAGGCGCGCCCCGGCCCCCAGCGTGGCGGCGGCCTCTTCCTCGTCGTGATCCAGCCCGGCCAGCACCGGCTGCACCGCGCGCACCACGAACGGGTAGGTGACGAACAGCAGCGCCAGGATGATGCCCGGCGGCGCGAAGATGATGCGCAGGCCAAACACCTCTTGCACCCAACTGCCGATGGCCGTCTGCGGGCCGTAGAGCACCACCAGCATCACGCCCGTCACCAGTGTGGGGATGGCGAGCGGCAGGTCAATCAGCGCGTTGAGCACGCTCTGCCCCGGAAACGTAAAACGCTCCTGCACGTAAGCCGTCAGCGTGCCCATGACGGCGTTGATCACAGCCATGACCGCCGCCGTCCACAACGTCAGCGTCAGCGCGCTCCAGGCGGCGGGCGCGCGCACGGCGTCCCACAGCCCGCCCAGCCCCTCGCGCAGGCCGTCCCGAAAGATGACGGCCAATGGGATAAGGAGTAGGACGGCCAGGTAGGCCAGCGCCGTGCCGCGCAGGCCCCAGCGGCCCCAGTGGGCGGCTGGCGCTCCGGCGCGGGCCGGGCGCGGCGCAGGCGGCAAGGCGGTTGCAACACTCATGCGGTTACTGCCCCTGGGCGGCGGCGATGGCGGCGTAGTAGAGGCCGTGCTCGGCGTCGAAGTACTTGGGGGTCGCCTCGGCCCAGCCGCCGAAGAAGTTGATGTCGAACTGGTCGGCCACGGCGGGGTACTGGCCGGCGGTCTCACCCTGCACCACCGGGTCGGGCGAGCGCAGGCCGTGCTTGGCAAAGATGCGCTGGGCCTCGGTCGTCGCCAGGAAGGCCACAAAGGCCTCGGCCACGGCGCGCGTGCCGTGCTTGTCCACGTAGGTATCCACCACCGCCGCCGGGTTCTGGATCAAGATGCTGGAAGTCGGGATGACCAGCTCGTAGTCCTGGCCCGCCTGCTGGCCGGTGAGCACTTCGTTCTCGTAGGTGATGGCGACATCGCCCACGCCGCTCTCGTAGTTGACGATGCTCTCGCGTGCGCCCTTATCGAGCACGGTCACGTTGCGCAGCACTGCCTCCAAAAAGGCTTGCGCCGCCGCGTCGTCGTTGGCCGCCACGCCCGCCACCTGGCCGCGCAGCGCCGCGCCGTACAGCGCCAGGATGTTCCACATCGCGCCGCCGCTGGTCTGTGGGTTGGGGGTCAGAATTTCCAGCCCCGCTTGGCCCAGGTCGGCCCAGTCCTGCACGTTCTTAGGGTTGCCGGCGCGCACGGCAAAGGCTACCACCGAGTCGCTGACGATGCCGTCATACGGCGCGGCTTTCCAGTCGTGCGTGATCAGCCCGGCGTTGACGATGCGGGTCACGTCGGTTTCCAGCGACAGCGCGACCACATCCGCCTCAAAGCCCTCGACCACCGCCCGCGACTGCGCGCTCGAGCCGAGGTACGACTCCTCAAACGTGACGGTCTGCCCGGTTTGGGCCAGCCACTGCGCCGCGAAGAGCGGCAGCAACTCGCCATAGGCTTCACGCGGCGTGGTGTAGGCCCCCAGGATCAGCTTGATCGGCGCGGCGCTGCCCCCGGCCGCCGTGGGTGCGCCACTGTTCGCGGGCGCGCGGCAGGCGGCCAGCAACAACATGCCGGCTAACGCTGCGCCCACTCCGCGAACGAATTTCCTGTTCATGTGACGATCTCCTCGATGATCCGAATGCGGCCGTCGGGCGTGGTGTAGCCCGGCTGACCGGCGACGAAACGCGAACGCACGATCAACACCGGTTGGGTGATCGGCGCTTCCAAAAGCTGGGCGACCACGCCGCCCAGCGAAAATGGACGGTCAGAGTGGACCAGCGGCGCGCCCAGCAGCAGCAGGTCGTGCTTGCCGGCGGCCATCTGGGCGAGGATGGCCTCGCGCACCGGGCCGCTGCCGAGCTTGATCTCGGTCTGCACCCCCAGCGCGGCCAGCGTGCGCGCGCCGTCGGCCAAGAACTGCTCGGTGCGGGCGCGCGTGGCGGGCGCGTCGGACGGCACCACCGACATAAGTGTGGTCTGCGCGCCCAGATAATGCAGCAGCGAGGCTGCAAACAACACCTCTTCTTTGCTCGGTTCGCCGCTGCGGGCGCTGACCAGCGCGCAACTGGGCAGCGGCTGCGCGTGCGTCACCAGCAGCAGGTGATCGGGGCCGTTCGCCAGGATGCGCTCGGCCAGGGCCGGCCGCTGGCCCGGCTGGCAGCCGACAATCGCCAGGTCGTAGGGCTGCCGCTCCGACTCTAGGGCCACGGCCGCCGCCAGCGCCTCGGGCACGGTGCGCACCTCCAGCCCGGCCAGGCCGCTGCCCAGCGCCTCTTTAGCGGCTTGCAGCGGGGCGGCCAACGCCTCGGCCGATTTGCCATAGCCCAGCAGCGTCACGCGCGCGTGCGCCAGCCGCGCCATCTGCCCGCCCAGCGCCAGCGCCGCCTGGCTCTCGGCCGAGCCGTCGGTGGGGATCAGGAAGCTAAAGCCGCGATGCGCCAGCACATGGATGCGCGCCACCCCGACCCACACCGGGTCGCCGGCGGCTAGCGGCAGAAGGCGCGCCTGTTCGAGCGTGCGGCTGGCCTCCACCAGGAAAGTGTCGTCGCCATACGGCACGGCCGGCGCGATTGGGCGCAAGCCGGGGGAGGTGGGCAGCCGCACGCGCGCCCGTTCCCACGCGCCGGCAAAGGTGGTCTGCTCGACCACGCCCGCGCCCAGCCGCGCCACGTTCAGGTCGCCCGGCACGCCGGCCAGCACCACGTCCTCCGGCCGGAAGAGCACCTGCACCGGCTGCGGCGTATCCAGGCTGGCCGTCTCGGTCGCCAGCGGGAAACGCAGTGGGCCGACCGTCACCTCCCCGGCGGCGTACTCGCCCGCCAGCAGGTTGCCGGTGCCCAGGAAGGTCGCCACGAATTCGGTTTGCGGGTGCTGGTACAGTTCGCCCGGCGCGCCCACTTCCAGCAGGCGGCCGAAGTTCATCACGCCCAGCCGGTCGGCCAGCTCAAAGGCCTCCTCCTGATCGTGGGTGACGAAGATGGTGGTGATGTGCAGCTCGCGCTGGATGTTCAGCAGCGCTCGCCGCAGTTCGATGCGGATCTTGGCGTCCAGCGCGCCGAACGGCTCATCCAGCAGCAGCACGTCCGGCTGGTGGGCCAGGGCGCGCGCCAGGGCCACGCGCTGCTGCTGCCCGCCGCTCAGTTGGGCCGGCATGCGCTTGCCCAGCCCGGCCAGCCCCACCAGTTCCAGCAGTTCGTCGCGGCGGTGGCGGCGCACGTCGGCCGGCTGGCGGCGCACGCGCAGCGCGAACTCGATGTTCTCGGACACCGACATGTGCTTGAACAGGGCGTAGTGCTGAAACACAAACCCCACGTTGCGCTGCTGCGGCCGGGCGAAGGTCACGTCGCGGCCATGCAGCCACACCCGGCCCTCGTCCACCGTGTTCAGGCCCGCGATCATCCTGAGGACTGTGCTTTTGCCGCTGCCGCTCGGTCCGATCAGCACGAAGAACTCGCCGTCCGCGATTTCGAGCGACACCCGGTTGACCACCGGGTCGCCGGCGTAGCGCTTTGTGAGGGTCTCAAGCACAATAGACATAAGGTGACAATCGCTTCAGCGCTGGTGACAGGCCGGTGACAAAGTGGTGACGCGCACCGGCTTTTGTGGACGCCCTTGTGGTTGCGGGCGGTTTGAGCAATATTTTACTGCCCCCGCCGCGTCGCACCGCCTGGCCGTCCTGCGCGGGCGACAGGTGCCGGCCGGCCAGTTGGCCGTGCGCCGCCGCTCTCTATTCCCCACAGAATAACCGCTTCCCGTGACTTTCGGCGTCACAACCTGGTAACGCTGATGTAGACCGGCCGCCGGGCCGTATGCCCAATAGCTCGCGTCGCTGGGGGTTGGCTCGAAAACCATCAATGACCCTGTCATTCCGAACCCCCGCTCGCTGCCGTGTAGCCACCCGGCCTGCGTCGCGGGGTGATCGCGAAGCACCCTTTAGGGGGAATCCCACCCTGGATAACACCAATTCACAGGGCCAAAGGGTGGCGTTCAAGTTGCCGCGCACCGCCGGATCGAAAGTCCCCCCGGCTGAAGTGCACCGCGCCGCTTGCCGCGCCCCTCAATTGCCTTTACACTGCCGCCTGGTCGAAAGGACCGGGTGCATTTCAGTCTCGTGGCAAAGCGATTGGGTTGCCGCAGACGGCTGCGATGGGAAAGTGGGTCGGTCTAATCCGCGCGACGGAGGTCGAGCCGCACGAGATAAGGGGAGGCGACTGGAAGAGGCTACTGTGATGGTGGGTTGGGGATGTCGCCGGCGCTGGTCAGCGCGATCACCTTCAAGCCGTCTCCCACGCTCATGGTCTGCACACCGTTCGGGGCGGGATTAGACGGATTTTTAGATTCCTCGGCGCGTTGTGCGATATCCGCTCGGCCAGTCGCTTCGCCGGCCCCCAGACTGAAACTCGACTGTTGTGTTTTGACATTAGGGCAGGCGAATCATCTCGCGGGGATGAGCACCTGC
>Ga0163144_10014989_pt1 | contig 16037 bp, 13 predicted proteins | sample OliLak19BULKMAT1_FD_123175 | JGI IMG/M metagenome (GOLD analysis project Ga0163144, IMG submission 123175) | Freshwater microbial mat bacterial communities from Lake Vanda, McMurdo Dry Valleys, Antarctica - Oligotrophic Lake LV.19.BULKMAT1 | ecosystem: Environmental > Aquatic > Freshwater >... | reverse complement strand
TCGCCGCCCTTCATTCCAACAGCCACCCCGAGCGCAACGCCGGCATCGCCACCTTCTTCACCGTCCTCACCCACGATGCCCGCATGGGCTACATGGAGTTCCCCACCAAGTCCCTGCAACGCTTCACCAGCCAGGTCTACAACTCCACCCTCCTGTGCCTCTGCGAACCAACCCAGGTCCACGAACCCCTCAAAGAGTTCGACAAAGCCGCCGATTACGCCCGCTTCACGATCAAGGTCTCCCACCCCGACCAGCGCAAGCCCCAGTACTTCCGCTTCACCCTTATCAAGAACACCGACCCATCCAACCCCAGGCACTGGCTCCTCTCCCGCATCTACAACACCAGTTAGCCGTGGCATCGCCTTCCAGGCGATGTGCAGGGATGAAACTCGTGGCACCGCCTTTCCAGGCGATGTGCAGTGCCTGAACCACGCAGCACGAAACTCGTGGCATCGGCAGGTGCCACGGGTGGCGCCGCGACACCCGTGGGCTGTGCGTGTTGCCGGCAGGTGGCCCGGGTGGCTTCTCGTGCCATCGGCCGACGTCCGTCGTAAGACATCGCATGCGCCGAAACCCTGAAACGTCCAGAGTCGTTTGCAACTCCGTCTCCCCATCCCCTTATTGCTCCACCTCCCCCGCGTTCCTCTGCCCCCTCCGCGGCCTCCGTGTTCTGCCCTTCCGCCTTATCATCCCCCCATGCACCACACCCTCACCCTCCTCTGCATCCTCGCCCTCCCCCTCATCACCGTCCACGCAGCGCCCCCGCCGTCCGCTGAAAAGCTCCCGGTCGCCGATGCCTACCACGGCGTCACCATCACCGATGATTACCGCTGGCTGGAGGACTGGAGCAAGCCCGAAGTCAAGGCCTGGAGCGAGGCGCAGAACGCGCACGCCCGCGGCGTGCTCGATGCCCTCCCCTCTGTCCCCGCCATCCGCGCCCGCGTCACCGAGGTGCTCAGCGCCCAGTCCGTCTCGTATAGTTCTCTCAAGCACAACAGTGGCAAACTCTTCGCCATGACGAAGCAGCCCCCCAAGCAACAGCCCTTCCTGATCGTCATGGACAGCGCGTTCCACCCCGACACCGCCCGCGTACTGGTGGACCCCAACACCATGGACTCCGAGGGCACCACCTCCATCGACTGGTTCATCCCATCGCCCGATGGAAAGCTGGTCGCCGTTTCGCTCTCCAAGGGCGGGAGTGAGAGCGGCGATGTACACCTGTACGATGTTGCTTCCGCCAAGCCCACCGGCGAGGTCGTCCCCCGCGTGAACGGCGGCACCGCCGGCGGCAGCCTCGCGTGGACCAACGACGGCAAGGGCTTCTTCTACACCCGCTACCCCCGCGCCGGCGAGCGGCCCGAGGCCGACATGGACTTCTACATGCAGGTCTACTTCCACCCCCTGGGCTCGCCCACCAGCCAGGATGTGTACGAGACCGGCAAGGACTTCCCCCGCATCGCCGAGATTCAACTCGATATCGACAAAGAGACCGGCGCTGTCCTCGCGACCATCCAGAAGGGCGATGGCGGTGAGTTCTTCCACGTGCTGCGCGCCCCCGAGGGTGGCTGGACGCAAGTCTCGCAGTACAGCGACCGCATTGTGCAGGCCGCGTTCGCGCCGGAAAAGACGCTCTTCCTGATCTCCCGCAAGGACGCCCCCCGCGGCAAGGTCCTGCGGGGATCATGGACCAAGCCGGTGACGGCGGCCGCGACGGTCCTCCCCGAGGGCCAGGATGCGCTGGTCTCTGACTTCTGGGATCCATCGGTGATGGTGGTGACTCCCAGCCGCCTGTACCTGACCTACCAACTGGGCGGGCCTTCCGAGATTCGGGTGTTTTCACACGATGGCGCCGACCAGCGCGACCCGACCCAGGCCCCGGTCTCATCGGTCTCCGGGATGACACACCTCGAAGGCGACGACATCCTGTTCAATATGGTCTCGTACGTAGACCCCGCGGCGTGGTACCACTTCGACGGCAAGACCGGCGCGACCAACAAGACCGCCCTGGTCTCGACCTCGCCCGTGGACTTCTCTGATTGCGAAGTGGTGCGCGAGTTTGCGACCTCAAAGGATGGGACCAAGGTCCCCGTCAACATCATCCGCAAGAAGGGGCTCGCCCTGGACGGCTCCCACCCCTGCATGGTCACGGGCTATGGCGGCTACGGCGTCAACATCACCCCAGGGTACAGCGCGGGCGACCGCGTGCTCATCGACCAGGGCTTTGTGCTGGCCGAGGCCAACATCCGCGGCGGGGGCGAGTTTGGCGATGCCTGGCACCGCCAGGGAAACCTGACCCGCAAGCAGAATGTCTTCGACGACTTTGCCGCGGCGTGCCGCCACGTGATCGACCGCAAGTACACCACCAGCGAGCGCCTGGCGATCCAGGGGGGCAGCAACGGTGGGCTGCTCATGGGGGCGATCCTGACGCAGCACCCGGGGCTTGCGAAGGCGGTTGTGTCGCACGTGGGGATTTACGACATGCTGCGGGTGGAACTCTCCGCCAACGGAGCGTTCAACATCCCCGAGTTCGGCACCGTCAAGGATGAGGACCAGTTCAAGGCTCTGCGGGCCTACTCGCCCTACCACAATGTAAAGGAGGGTGTGCAGTACCCGTCGATCCTGTTCTTGACGGGGGCCAACGATCCGCGCGTCGACCCCATGCAGTCGCGCAAGATGACGGCCCGCCTCCAGGCCGCCGGCGCGCCGGCGTTGCTGCGCACCAGCGCCGACAGCGGCCACGGTGGCGGGACGGCCCTCTCGGAAAAGATCGAGCAGGCGGTCGATGTCGATGCGTTCCTCTTCCACCACTTGGGAATCAAGTACCAAGAGAAGCACTAGGACGTAAGACCCAGGACTGTCCCCCACTCAGGACTCTCCACTCAGGACTCAGGACTGTTCCCCACTCAGGACTCCCTCGCTTGTCAAAGCCCCTCATGCGCTCCTTCGGCGAGTTCGTCGGCCACATCTGGCGGGGGGTGAAGTCAGACCCCGCCGGCCAGCGGCGCGTCACGCGCCATGATGTGCATGAGGAAACCAGGCAGACGCCCCAGGGCAGCATCACGCTGAAGCGCACGGTCATTGAAGAGGTCCGCGTCAACCCGCCGGATCCAGCGCCCGCGCCGCCGCCCCGGCCACCGCCGCGTGAGTGAGTTCGCGTTCCGCCGGAGAGGGGGCCCTGCCGGAGGGACTCTCCGGCGTGCCCACGCGTGCAGGGTGCGCCGCTACACTGACGCCTCAAGGAGTTCAGCACCGTGGGATACCGCACTTCGCGCAAGGACGAGATCCTTGAAAAGCTCGGCACCGCCACGCAGGGCCTCTCGGAACGGGTCCCTACCCCCGTTCGTCGCCAGTGGGACACGCTCTCGACGCCCAAGAAGTGGATCGCGGGCATTGTGCTCCCGTTCTTCGCCCTGTACTGCCTGATCTTCCTGATCCCCGCGATGCTGCCGGACTTCACCAGCCCGCCCCCGCGCCCCCCGGCCGACCCCGCGGAGGTCGCGGCGGCCCAGGCCAGCCTCGACGACTACGCCCAACTCAAGGCCATGGACGCCGCTTCGCTTGCGGCGGAAATCACCCGCCGCCAGGCCGCGCTGGAAAACGTGAAAAAGACCCAGGCCGGCGACGACGCGGCCATCAGCGCGGCCACCGACGCCCTGGAACGCGCCCGCGATATGCACCGGACCGATGCCGGCGGCTGACCGCCGGGCTACATTGTTGCTGTCGGCCTCGTAGCTCAGCCTGGATAGAGCATCGTGCTTCGAACGCGAGGGTCGCAGGTTCGAATCCTGCCGAGGTCATTGCCTCCGCTTCGGCGGAGGTTTTTTGTGCGCCTACAGAATCACACCCGGCACCAACCCCCACTAACTCGCAGGGATTCGTGCTGTTTTTGTCGTTCGGGTGTTCGCCCGCGTTGTCGGCTTGATCGCGCGTGGGCGCACTTTGGCGCGCGTGTGTTGCCGGATTTGCTGCCGCCTCGACCTTGCCCGTCGCCATGTCGAAGTGGGCATCGCGGGTTTGCAGGTAGTGTTGCGCGGCGATCAGCGGGGAATGGCCCCCCGTCCCTTCATCGCTTCGATCCGATGCATCGTTTCTTCCATCGCCGTTGTCGATTCCAGTTTGAGTCTCATCACTGGTCGATCCCGCTCTATGCCTGGCAGCGCAAACGTGCCGGTGTTGCGACCCCTAGTGGCTTCGTAAACTTCGCCGTACTCGGGGCATGGCCAGTCGCCAAACGGCCAGGGGAGCCACACCGTGGCCACACACACTTCCTTTTCCAGCATGACGCTCAATCCGAGCGGAAGTTCCCATCGCCAGTCTTTCACGGTTGCTCTGTTGGGCTCTCCCAGCGAGTCACGAAGTCTCTGGAACACCACGTCGCGCATCCGTCACCGTCCCTTCGTGGTCTTGCCCTTGGGTTCGATCGTGATTCGATAGCCCAGGTAGTCCGCCAGCCGTTCAATCGTGTCAGAGTTCAGCCCGCCGCGCTCACCGCTCAGCAGCCGCGACAGTTGACTACGGGCCACTCCCGTGCCCTCAACACCTCCCCCGCGATCCGCTTGCCATGAGCCGAGTAGAGCGCGAGGGCGTTGGTGTTAATCGCCGAATCCATCGCTCCCAGGACGCGAGCAAAGTCGGCCATCCGGGGCAGCTCCGGCAGGTTTACAGCGTCCAGCCGCGCCAGCACCATGGCCAATAGGTCCAGCAGCGCCCCGAGCATCGCGGGCCGGGCCATGTTGTACACGTTGTCCAAGTCGCGCTCAGTGCGCCGCTTCCCGCCCGCGATCGCCTGCAGGTCAACCAACACCAACCGCTCGCCCAGGTCGCCCCTCAACGAACCCGCGTCGATGCTCGTCAGGACGACCACCCGCCGGAAACTGAGCACCGAAACGTCGCCGTCGGTGTAGAGCGTCCTCCGCACCCAGCCGTCGCCTTTCACCGCCTTGCACAGCGCATCCGACCACCAATCCGGGATGCTGGACACGTTGTCGATCACCGTGGACCAGCCGTTGGAGGCGCTCATCGCCCACGCCTCCGGGTCGCGTGGCTGCGATCGGGTTGGTGCATCGGAGGGGTCAAACAGCCCGCAGATAAACCGCGCCGCAGTGGTCTTCCCCGTGCCTTGCTGACCGCCCAGCATGAGGATGGGATGTCCAGCATCCGGGCCCCCCCATCGGGACGCCCGCGCAGGGCCTCGTAGGCCGGGATCGGCACCTCGCGCGACGGTGCGCCCTGGGCGCTCCTGGTCCGCACCCGCGGCCGGTTCACCCGCAGCGTGCGGTCGGTCAGCTTCACCGCCCCGGGCTGGAACCCGTGCCGCGTGAAGCCCGCGGCCACCCTCCTGCCCTGGTGCGGCTGTGGCCCCGGCTTACTCCGCGGGTCCGAGCGTCCATGCTTGCCCTCGCAAACGCCACCCAGGGCCGGTGAAATGACTAACCCGGTCACAAATCGAAGCGGAATGGAGGCCGCCCAGTCGAGCCGTCCACCGACGGACCCGAGCAACCGGCGCAGAGCGGCTGAGTCGATTCGGACGGTGTTCTGACACCATTTCCGGCTACACGCATGTGGTCCCTCCCGGCGCTTGGAGTGCTCGACTCGGTCACCCGCGTAGGGTGGCAGCGTCTGTCGTTTCGACCACGGAACCCAAGGCAGAATTCTATAAGCTAGGCGGGCTTCACACGGGTTTTGGGACTGTGTGAGCGCGAACCAAGACATTGTGAGGACGTATCAGAGACCGGCAGATATACTCGCCGAGGCATGCACTCTCGCACCAGTCCATTCCAGCTCTTGGTCACCGTCCTTCTGGCGGTTGCGGTTCCATTCTGCTGCTGCAACATCCAGTCTTGGTTGAGTGTGTGCGGTTCATGTGAAGCTGCAACCCATTCCGAGGCAGTCGAGCCAACGGGCCACCACGATGCGGATGGGACTGCCCACGAATACGACTCGGACCACCACTCCGATCAAGCATCGCACTCTCACGATGGAGTCGTGCCTGGGTCGTCGCCTTGTGGTCCTGGCCACAACCACGATCATGATTGTGCCTGTGGCAAGCAGAACACACTGCGGACAGTCGCCAACCCGACCTTGGAGTTCCCGACGCCGATCTTGGTGGCGATTTTCTCGTTCCCAACGATCATGGACTCGGCGGCGTTGAGCCCGTTCTGGACGGTCGGACGGGATTTGTGGGTGAGTTGCAGACCGCCCACCACGCTGCTGCACCTGCATTGCGCGCTCATTTTGTAGCGAACATCCTCCGGATTGGTGCCAACCGCCCTTTCTCGCGCAACATCCGCGCGAGGGCTCAATGGGCGGGCTCGGCATCAGTCTGCGCTGACCCGGTGTTTGCACTCCTGTTCCAACTGAACTGACCGACTCCAAACCGGAGGTTTCGCATGGCACGCTCACGCGCGGCCGTGGCGATGGGCGCACTGGCGCTCATCACTGCGGCGATCCTGATTCCCGTCTACGCCCACGAAGGGCACGGCAAGCCCACCGGGGCCACCTTCGACCCTAACGCGCCGAAGAAGGTGTCCGAAGCGACGGCATTGGCCGTCGGACTCAAGACGGCAGAGGTCGACTTCGGCCAAGTCGAGGACGTGGTCCGACTCACCGGCATGGTGCGAGCTCGCCCAGACGCACTCTTCGCGGTTTCCCCCACGTACGCCGGCGTAGTACGGTCCATCTCCGTTCAGCCCGGCGACCGCATCACCAAGGGCATGATCGTCGCCGAAGTCGATTCGCCCGAAATCGCCCGGCTCAACTACGACCTCAAACGCCTGGAAGCGGAGAACGAGAAACTGCTCGCCGAGGTCAAGCGAGCAGAATCGCAAGTTGCGTCACTGGAGATCGAAGTTCCGTCGCTCACGACGAGTGCCGAACTCGCCGAGGCCGAGGTTCAGCGTCTGACGAGCGCGGGCGAAAGCGTCTCCGCGAACCTGCTCGCGCAGCGGAAGTCCGAGGCCCTGAAACTCCGGGCGGACGCGGGGCTGCGTGGAGTTGCGATGACGCAGGCACGCGGGGAGGTCGAGTCGCTCCGCCGCCAGGCCGAGACCACCCGCGAATCCGCCGATGCCCTGCGGGGGACGCTTCCCGGCACGAGCGAGGGATCGGAGGGCGAGACGCTCGGTTACCCGGCAAGGCCCGGCCTCGTCCGGTTCACTTCTCCGATCGATGGGGTGGTCATCAGCCGCGGTGTCGTCCCCGGCCAGGGCGTGGGCGCCGGCGTGGCAATCTTGACCGTCGGCGACTTCACATCGGTGCAGGTTGAGGGCGAACTGCCCGAGGGACTTCTCGACCGAGTCGGATCTGTGAAGAGCGCGAAGGTGCGAGTGCGGCGGGGCGTCGGAGCGAACAACGACGTGATCGGCGAGGGAACGGTGCGGTTCATCAGCCCGGTAATCGACGCGACCAAGCGGACGGCCCACCTGATCGTGGACGTGGACAACGCCGCCGGACTGCTCCGTCAGGGACACTTCGTTGACCTTGCAGTGGTGCTCAGCACCAACGACTCGGCGGTGGTCGTGCCGGCGTCGGCGATCGTCAAGGAAGGCCCGTTGCAGTACGTCTTCGTGAAGGAAGGCAAGGGCGAGAACGAGGTCTTCAAGAAACGCGATGTTGCAACGGGGGTTCGTGACGACCGGGTGGTCGAGATCAAGCTGGGCCTGGTTCCCGGCGACGTGATCGCGGTGAGCGGCGCGTTCAGCGTGTCGCAGTTGCGGGGGTTCGTGCCCGGAGCACCGGAGCCCGCCGAGCCCGCGAAGAGCGGCGACGGCCACGGGCACACCCACTAACGACCACTCGGATCAGCGCTCCCGACCAGGAAGGATTGTCCCTTGCTCAGCTGGATCATCCGATCATCGCTCCACAACCGCGTGCTCGTGCTCATCGCCGCGCTGCTGGTGTCGGTCTATGGCCTCTACGTCACATTCAATACGCCGACCGACGTGTTGCCCGACCTCAACCGCCCGGTCGTGACGATCTTCGGCGAGGCCCCGGGCCTTGCGCCCGAGGAGGTCGAGGCGCAGGTCACGTATCCCATCGAGACGGCCGTGAACGGCGCTCCGGGCGTCGAGCGCGTGCGCAGCCGCAGCGCCCTGGGCCTCTCGATCGTGTACGTCGAGTTCGCGTGGGGCACCGATCCCAAGTACAACCGGCAGGTTGTCACCGAGCGGCTCGGCACCGTCACCGAGAAACTGCCGCCCGGCATCGTGCCGGTGATGACTCCGGCGTCGAGCATCATGGGCGAGATCGCCCTGATCAGCGCATCGAGCAAGACGCTTTCGCCGATGGACGTGCGGACGCAGGCCGAGTTCGTGCTCCGCCCCGCCATTCTCTCCATCCCCGGCATCGCCCAGGTGACGGTGATGGGCGGGGAGTTGAAGCAGTTCCGCGTGCAAGCCGACCCGGACAAACTGCGCCTGTTTGACCTCACGCTGGAGGATGTCGAGAAGGCCCTGGCCGCGGCGAACCAGAACACCGGCGGCGGCTTTCTCGTCAGCGGGGCGCAGGAACTGGTCGTCCGCAACCTCGGGCGCGTTCAGACCGCCGAGGACATCGCTTCCTCGCTCATCACCAACAAGCCGGGCGACCACGACTCGCCGCCCCGCGCCGTGCTGATCCGAGATGTGGCCACCGTCACCGAGACCGGCCCGACGATCAAGCGTGGCGATGGGTCGGAGAACGCCGCGCCCGCGGTCATCATGGCGATCCAGAAGCAACCGGGCGCGGACACGCTGACGCTCACCCGGGCGCTGGACGCGACGCTGGCACAGCTCAAGCCCGCGCTGCCCGCCGGTCTGGACGTAAACGCCGACGTGTTCCGGCAGGAGCACTTCATCAACTCGTCGATCGGCAACGTCGTCGAGGCCCTGGAAATCGGTGCGGTTCTGGTCGTCATCATCCTGATCCTGTTCCTGATGAACGTGCGGACCACGATTGTCACGCTTACGGCGCTGCCCCTCTCGATCATCACCACGTTCATGGTCTTTCACTGGCTCGGCATGAGCGTGAACACCATGACGCTGGGAGGGCTGGCCGTCGCTGTCGGCGAACTGGTGGACGACGCGGTGGTCGATGTCGAGAACGTCTACCGGCGGCTGGGCGAGAACCGCCGCGCGGCCAACCCCAAGCCCATCGTGCAGGTGGTCTTCGACGCTTCCAGCGAGATCCGCAACCCGATCATCCTGGGCACGGTGATCGTCAACCTGGTCTTCCTCCCGACGTTCTTCCTGCCGGGCATCGAGGGACGGCTCTTCGCTCCCCTCGCCACCGCGTACATCATCAGCATCTTCGCGTCCCTGCTGGTGGCGCTCACCATCACCCCGGTGCTGGCGTACTACCTGCTGCCGGGCATCAAGCGGATGACCCACGGCCAGGACGGCCTGCTGCTCCGCGTGTGCAAGCGGCTGGCGCTCACGTCCTACTCGATCTCGATGCCGCGCCCGATCGCGGTGCTCTCCACGCTGGGCGTACTGGTCGCGGCCGCGCTCTTCATGGTGACGCGGCTGGGCTCGGAGTTCCTGCCTCCCTTCAACGAGGGGACCGCAACGATTTCGTTCGCGCTGCCGCCCGGCGTCTCACTTGAAGAATCCAACCGGATCGCCACGAAGGCCGAAGAGGCCATTCTCTCGATCCCCCAGGTCAAGAACGTGGGCCGCCGCACCGGCCGCGCCGAGCAGGATGAGCACGCCGAGGGTGTCCACTCCTCCGAGATCGACGTGGACCTGTGGACCAGGGACGAGGCCAAGAACCCGGACAAGCACCCGGTCGTGAACGGCCGCAAGCCGCCGCCCGCGAAGGACATCCGCCCGCGAGAAGAAGTCTTCGCGCAGATCCAGGACAAGCTTTCGGTTTTCCCCGGCGTCAATGTCGGCGTCGGCCAGCCGATCAGCCACCGCATCGAGCACCTTCTGTCCGGCGTGCGGGCGATGGTCGCGATCAAGATCTTCGGCGACGACCTCAACACGCTCCGCACGCTTGCGGAGCAAACCAAGGCCGCGATGGAGGGCATCCCCGGCGTCGCCGACCTGCAGGTCGAGCAGCAGGTGCTCGTGCCGCAACTGCACATCAGCGTGAACCGCGACGCCGCGGCCCGCGTGGGCTTCACGCCCGCGGCGCTCACCGACGCGATGGAGACGGCCACCAAGGGGAAGGTCGTCGGCCAGGTGCTCGAAGGGCTCAAGTCCTTCGACATCACGCTGACCCTCGACGACCGGCACCGCACCGACCCGACGGCGCTCGAAGACGTTCGGCTCGTCTCCCCCACCGGGGCCATCGTGCTTCTGCGGGATGTCGCCGAGGTGGTCGAGAAACTCGGCCCCAACGAAGTCGCCCGCGAGAACCTCCGCCGCCGCATCGTCGTGCAGTGCAACGTCCGCGGCCGCGACCTGGGCTCCACAGTCAAAGAACTCCAGGAATCCATCGCGATGGACGTGGAGCTGCCCGCGGGCTACACGATCCAGTACGGCGGACTCTACGAGGCGCAGCAGGAATCGACCCGGCTGCTGCTCATCCTGGGCCTGGGCTCGCTCATCGCGATCTTCGTCATCCTCTACACCCACTACCGCTCGGGCATGGTCGCGGCTCAAATCATGCTCAACGTCCCCTTCGCGCTCATCGGCAGCGCGGCCGCGCTGACGATCACCCGCGAGCCGTTCAGCGTCGCCTCGCTGGTGGGCTTCATCAGCCTCACCGGCATCGCCACGCGCAACGGCGTGCTGATGGTCAGCCACTACATCCACCTGATGACCGAGGAGCGCCAGCCCTGGAGCAAGGCCCTCATCATCCGCGGCAGCCAGGAGCGCGTCGCCCCGGTGCTGATGACCGCCGTCACGGCGGGTCTGGGCCTGATCCCGCTGGTGCTCAGCAAGGGCGAGCCGGGCAAGGAAATTCTGTACCCGGTCGCGGTCGTCATCCTCGGCGGCCTCATCACCAGCACGCTCTTGGACTTCTTCGTGACCCCGGCGGTCTTCTACCGCTTCGGGAAATCAGCCGCCGAACGTCTGGCACGCGAGCACATCGAGAAGCACGCAGAAACTTCGCTCCGCGAGAAGAGTGCGCACGCCGAGCACGTCATCCACGTCCCCGTCGCGGTGCTGCCGACGACCCCGCCAGTGCCGCTGACGCCCGACGCAACCAACCCACCCCCGGCGAAGGAGGGCGCATGAGCCGTCCAACCAAATCGTCGAGCATCACGCTTCTCCGCCCCAACGGGGCGACGGGCTGTTGCCACGGGTGGAGGTCGCCACAGGCGACCGCAACCCGTGGAAGCGGATCAGTGAATGTCTCCCGCCCCGGCGGGGCGGAGGAAGGCCACAGCGGACGTCGGTTGTTACTTGACGCTTGCCGCCGAAGCCGCTGCTTGAAGTTGCGGGCCGATTGCGCGATCGAACCGCATCATCGCATCGATCATCTTGTCCCGGACGGCCGGCCATTGTTCCCGAGGACTCTTGACTCCGCCTTGAATGGATTTTTCGATGATGTGGGACACTTGTTTGTCATCCAAACGGCTCCACACCAGCGGGCCTCCGTAGGTCATCTCTATCTCCTCGCGACGCGCATGAAGGTAGTCGAAGACTGCCTTGTTCCAGACGAGACCCTCGCTTCCCTTGTCGATGTACAACGCACAGCCAGCGTGTGTTTGCCAGGCAAGATAGGCGAAGTCCATGCCGGGCACGCCGGACGACGCCGAGATCCAGTGATAGTCTCCCGGCGTGATCCGCGCGAAGCGAGGTGTCGTCTTTGCTGCGAACGGGATCAAATCCTTCCAGAAGGCGAGACGGAGTTGGTGCCGATCCGATCCTTCCGCGCGAACCGCCTGTCCCTTTTGCTTGATTTGGATCGTGTACTCCTCCGCCTCCGGCAGTGGCACGACCTGTTGGGCATCAACGATCGTCTGATCGCCGTTGGCGTAGGGCTTCAAGCGAACACAGCGAATGTCGAGGTCTCGCTCGTTGAGCCACAAGACGGCGGTGGTCAGTTCCTTGCCAAAGTCGGCCGCGACCAGAAGGATGCGGACATCACGCGCGAAGTCGTCTTCGTGCGGCTCGTCCCAGCCCAAGAACTCCAAGAGTGTACCCCGCGCGTTCTGTCCGGCCTTGTCCTTGTCAAGGTACGCTTGGAAGACCTCCACGGCCCGCGCGAAGGTCATCCCACTGACCATCGCGGCGTAGCGGATGGCCTGCAACTCCATGTGCCCGCCGTCGTCGTCGCGTTTGAGTTCGATCACGACCAGATTGGCCTTGTCGTCCACGCCCAGAAGGTCGATGCGCCGCTTGGAGTCGTCCCATTCAGCGAACTCCTCGGAGATGACCAGCACGTCCGGCGCGACCACGCCGATGTTGGCCCGCAGCAATCGCTGCAAGTCGGCACGCTCCTTGATCCCGCGCTGCGGAAACGAGGTCTCGGGCAGGGCTTCGATGCTTTCGGGAGTGATGCGGTAGACAGGCATGGGGCAATGGTATCGCTGATCGATCAGGCGCCCCCCGGTACCCCCCGCTGCGAAACATGCCCGCGCGAGTCCGGTCCCCTCCTCCGCCCCTCCGGGGCGGGCTTCTTCGCGCGCGACTCCTTCCACGGGTTGCGCCCACGAAGCGCGGGCTTCACCCGTGGCTACAGCCCTTCGCCCCGATGGGGCGACTCACGCCGCGTGAGCGGAGATTCACGCCGCAACGGTTGCCTGCGCCGTCTCGCCCCACGGCCCCGGCTCGCCGGTGGCGCTCACCCAGCGGACCAACTACGCGTCGGTCTTGCCGCCCTGCGGGCTCTGGAATGTTACTTCGGCGCGGTCGCGGGTGACGGTGCGGACGAAGGTGTACGCGCTCGGGTCGGCGGGCAGGGCGGCGTGGGCTCGCGCTCAGTTTGGCCGGTCGGGCGGGGTCTTGCCCGTCCCATCCCCGCTGAACAGGCGGTTGGTCGTGGGGTTCTCCGGCGTGCCGGTGTCGGAAGACGAGCCGTCGCCATTGAGCCGGTAGCCCAGGGCGTCGATCGTGAAGACTCTGGCGTGCCCATCGAGGAACACGGCGTTGGCGCGGTTCTGGTGGCGAGGTTCAACCGCCGTGCGCGGGCTGCCCGCCCCGCCGGTCCCCCGGTCGCTGGTGGGCAGGAGGCCGGGCGGGTCCAGGCTGTACGCGTGGTTGCCGACCGCCGCGACGTTCGTCCCGCGAAGTTCGTACGCTGCGCGGCCCGCCGCGGCGATGCCCGCGGCCGTGCCCATCGCGTCGGCCCCCAGCACGGTATCGCTGAAGGTCTGGATGCGCGAGCGCTTCAGGGGATAGTTGTAATAGCGGCCCGCGGTGATGCGAGAGTTGCCCAGGAACTGATAGTTGTACCCGTAGCCGTGGTTGCTCTCGTCGGTCCGCTCGGCGGCGCTGGGGCACTGATACACCTTGCCGGTGTAGTCCTGGCGCTGGTCGGTCGTGCTCGGCTCGGCGAAGGGGTAGAGCCCGACGTGCGCGCCCATGATGGCGATCCAGCGGGGCCGGTACTTGAGGCCATTGCCGACCTCGTACCAGTTCGCGGGGTTGCCGGTGCCGCCGCCGACATCGGCGGGTCGCAGGGGGAGCATGGTGTCCTTGTTCTCATCGGCGTACATGGTCCAGCCCAGCGCGAGCTGGCGGAAGTTGGACAGGCACACCGTGCCGCGGGCGGTGTTGCGGGCCGAGCCCAGCGCGGGCAGCAGGAGCCCGATCAGCAGCGCGATGACGGCGATGACCACCAGCAGTTCGATGAGCGTGAAGGCGGGGCGGGAGTCGGCGCGGAGGCCGCGGGGGGCCGGGGGGAGAGGCGCTGCGGGCATGAACGAGTCTCCAAGGCGGGCCGGGTGTTGAACCGGTCCTTGGGGTCTTTTGAGCGGGTTCACTTGGGGCGGATGCTGGCCCGAGCGGCCCAAAGACCGTCCAGCGACCAAGCAACCAGCCTCCCGCGCGGCGGAACCGGGAGTGCCACGCGGAATAGATGAGACTGTGTCTCAACTACTCGGAGGCTAGCCATGAGTTACCACGAAAGCAAGCACATCCCGGCGAACCCAGCCGACAACGGCCCAGCGCTGTGCCGTGGCCACGCGGCCCGACGCCACCAACCCGCCCCCCCCAAAGGAGGGCGCGTGAGTCCTCCACTGGGAGTACACCCGATCAATCTCGAAACCGGTGCAGGAGGTTCATTACCGCACGTCGGCGAGATTGCGCACGCGCTCGGCGATCTCGGCGCTGGTGGGAACGCCCCCGGCGTACATGCGACACCCCATCCTCGGCGCAGTCGGCGGGGCCATCCCAAAGAGGTCCTTGCCGTTGACGAGCACGGTGGGTGTGGGCCAGCCGCGCCGCAGGTCGCTCTCGGGGAGCGATTCCTGATTCGTATCGGTGAACGCCGCGCTGTGGCCGAGTTGCTTGAGCGCGGCGGCGAGGTTGGCGCGCATCTGCGGCGTGTTGGGGCAGCCGGGGAAGCCGAGCAGTTCGATCTTCATGGCGTGATGCTCCGGCGCTGCGGCCGTGGCCGCGGGACCGGGCTGCGCTGCGCACCCCGCGATGAACGCGACGGCGGCGGACAGGCACAGGAACGCGGCGGCGAGGGTGATGCGCATGGACGATCATATGAAGCCCAGGCGCGGCCCACTCTACGCCGCGACTGTTGCCTGCGCCGTATCGCTCCACGGCCCCGGCTCGCCGGTGGCGCTCACCCAGCGGACCAAATACGCGGCGGTCTTGCCGCCTTGCGGGCTTTGGAAACTTACTTCGGCGCGGCCGCGGGTGACGGTGCGGATGAACCTGTAACTCGCCGGGTCGGCGGGCGGGGCGGTGTTGGGTTCGACCAGCGCGACGTAGACCTCCGCGCCGTGGCTCCCGCGCGGGCGGGCCGACCTTGTGGGTGTGGATTCATCCGTGATCCGCAGGCGGTGCCTGAGCCGATTGCCGGTGTCGATGCTGACCAGCGGGCGCGAGGCGGGCCGTGGCACGGGCATCCTGCCCGTGTCTTTGACGGTGATCCCGATCGTCGCGCGGTCGGCATCGGTGGTCGCGGGAAATCCCTGCACAAACGCGGTCACGGGCCTGATCTGTGCTTCGAGGGCCCGCTTGGCCCCATCCTTGGTCTGCCGCGCCCCTTCGGCGGCGTTGTGGGCGCTGACGTGCGCGGGGTAGGCGAAGTTCCAGGCATCGAGGGCATCCTTGAGCGCGGCCAACAGCGCGGGGTCCAGCCCCTGCACAGAGTAGAAGTTCTCGACGGCCCCGTAGTAATAGTTCGCGTACGCGTCGAAGTTACCATCGGGCCGGGGGATGCGTTGCTCGGGCATGGCGAAGTTCCTTTCCAGCGGCAAGAAGCCGGGCGTGTGCGTGCGGACCGCGCGGACACACGCCCGCACGACTCGCACGAGTGTTCCATCGGCACGAACGAGCGGGCACTTGAGTCGGATGGGCGTACAACTTTGCGGCGCGCTCTTCCGCACAACCCGCACGCGCGTACCTCAATCACGCACGCCCGTCCCACTCAGCACGACGCCCATCCACACCGCCTGCACGCCGGAGTAGAGCGCACCCGCGCGGGCGCGGGCCGCGCCCGCGTCTGGGCACGCTTTGTCGCGAAGGGAGGCCACTGAGCCATGAAGCCATCGCAACACATCCCGGCCCCCGCCGCTCTTGGCCCCCAAGGGGCGACGGGCTGTAGCCACGGGTGGAGCGATGCCCAGCATCGCGCAACCCGTGGAAGCGGATCAGTCAATGAATCCCGCCCCGGCGGGGCGGAGGAGTTGGCTCTTCTGAGCGGGGAGTGCCAGGGGGCGGCAGTTCGCGGCGTTGGCGGTGGAAATCTAATCGGTAATCCCGAACTTCTGCTTCAGCCGGTCGATGGTGTAGGGCCACTTCGCGTCACGCGGCTCGGCGACGCAGTTCTGATTTCCGAAGAAGCCCGGCTCCCGCACGCCCTGCGCGAGCGGCACGGTCATCATCCACTTCACGCGCGCGACGTACTCGCTCAACTCGGGATCGTCCGCGTGCTCGCCCATGTTGGTGGACACGATTCCGGCATTGAGGAGCGGCACGGGCGCACCC
>Ga0163144_10014987_pt1 | contig 16039 bp, 15 predicted proteins | sample OliLak19BULKMAT1_FD_123175 | JGI IMG/M metagenome (GOLD analysis project Ga0163144, IMG submission 123175) | Freshwater microbial mat bacterial communities from Lake Vanda, McMurdo Dry Valleys, Antarctica - Oligotrophic Lake LV.19.BULKMAT1 | ecosystem: Environmental > Aquatic > Freshwater >... | reverse complement strand
GGCGCGGGGCTTGATGGGCGCTGGTGGTTTGTCGCGGGCGGGGTGTTGCTGGCAGGGCCGCTGGTGTGCGGCACTTCCCAAGCGGTCAACGACTGGTTCGATCGCCATGTTGATGCCATCAATGAACCCGATCGCCCGATCCCTTCTGGCCGGATCGCGGGCCGCTGGGGCCTTTATATTGCGCTGATCATGACTGTGATTTCTGCCGTGGTCGGGGGGTTGCTCGGCCCGCTGGTGTTTATCGCCGGGCTGGTCGGGCTCGCGCTCGCGTGGGGCTATTCCGCGCCGCCATTCCGGTTCAAGACGAGCGGATGGACCGGGCCGGCAGTGGTCGGCTTTACCTATGAAGGGCTGAGCTGGTTCACCGGCGCCACCGTGATGCTGGGCGCATTGCCCGCCACAGAAGTGCTGATCGTGCTCGCCCTCTATTCGATCGGCGCGCATGGGATCATGACGCTGAACGATTTCAAGGCGGTTGAAGGCGACAAGGCGACCGGTCTTAAATCGCTGCCCGTGACGATGGGCGTGAGCGGCGCAGCGCGCTTTGCCTGCGGCACCATGGCGGGCGCACAGGTTGTAGTGATTGCGCTGCTCGCGGTGTGGGGCTTTACCCTGTCGGCATTGATTGTCGGCGCGGTGCTGGCGGCGCAGATCGCCGCGATGCCCAAGCTGCTGCGCGATCCCAAGCAATATGCGCCGTGGTACAACGGCGTCGGCGTGACGCTATATGTGCTCGGAATGCTGGCGGCGGCGCTGGGCCTTGGGGGCTATATCTGATGCACGCCCCGCTCGCCCCACCGCTGATCGAGGCAAATAACACCGGTTTTGGCTGGCTGGCGATTGTCCGCATCGGGCTGGTGCAGGCGTCGATCGGCGCGCTGGTGATGCTGGCGACGACGGTGCTGAACCGGGTGATGGTGGTTGAGCTGGGGCTGCTGGCGGCGATCCCGGCGGGGCTGGTGGCGTGGCACTATGCAGTGCAGCTGGGCCGCCCGCTGTGGGGCCATGCTTCGGACAAGGGCAACAACCGGACGCGCTGGATTATCGGCGGGGTGGCGGTGCTGGCGGCGGGCGGATTGCTGGCAACGCAGGCGACCGTGCTGCTGGGTTCCTCATTCGGCCTTGGTTTTGCGCTGGCGGTGCTCGCTTACACAATGATTGGCGTGGGCGTCGGCGCGGGCGGGACATCGGCGCTGGCGCTGCTGGCTTCGGGTGTCGCGCCTGAGCGGCGTGCGGCGGCGGCGGCGGTGACGTGGATCATGATGGTCGCGGGAATCGTCAGCTCGGCCTTTGCTGTGAGCGCATTGATTGAGCCGTTCTCCTTCGATCGCTTACTGGTGGTCGCCGCCGGATTGGCGCTGGTGATGGTGACGCTGACGGTGATCGCGACCTTCCGGCTGGAACGGCAGGCGGGCCGGTTTGGCAACGCGGTCAAGCATGGCACCGCGCCCGATTTTCGCGCGGCGCTGGCTGAGATCCGGAATGAGCCTGCTGCGCGGCGGTTCACGATCTTCATCTTCGTTTCGATGATCGCGTTTTCGATGCAGGATCTGATCCTTGAGCCGTTTGCGGGACTGATCTTTGGCATGACGCCGGGGCAATCGACGCAACTGGGCGGGCAGCATCAGGGCGGCATTCTGATTGGCATGATCGTCACCGGGATCGGCGGCAGCGCCTTTTCCGGCAAGCGGCCCGATGGCTTGCGCATCTGGGTGGTGAGCGGCTGCCTTGTGTCGGCTTTGGCGCTGGCAGCGCTCGGGCTGGCAGCGGTGGCTGGGCCGGGCTGGCCGCTGGCGATCAATGTATTCGTGCTGGGGCTGGGCAATGGCGTGTTCGCGGTCGCCGCGATCGGCGCGATGATGGGGTTGGCGGGCGCGGGCAAGAACACCCGCGAAGGCGTGCGCATGGGCGTATGGGGCGCGAGCCAGGCCATCGCCTTCGGGCTTGGCGGGCTGACCGGCGCGGTTGGCGTAGATCTGGCGCGGCGGTTGCTGGCCGATGATGGCGCCGCGTTCCAATTCGTATTCGGAATCGAGGCAGCGGCATTTCTGTGCGCTGCCATCCTCGCCATCAGGGCGACAGGCGGAGCAGCGATGCGCGCCAGCATGAAACATTCGGAGAGGGAGCAGTTTGCATGAACCAGACTATCTATGACGCGGTCATCATCGGCGGCGGCCCGTCCGGCTCGACCGCGGCGACCGATCTTGCGCTGGCGGGCCATTCGGTGCTGCTGATTGAACGCGGCGGGCGGATCAAGCCGTGCGGCGGGGCCGTGCCGCCGCGTCTGCTCGCGGATTTCGAAATTCCGCAAAGCCTGCTGGTCGCCAAGGCGCGTTCGGCCCGGATGATCGCGCCTTCGGGCCGTGCGGTCGATATGCCGGTGGGCGAAATCGGCTATGTCGGTATGGTCGACCGCGAGGAATTCGACGAAGCCTTGCGCGAACGTGCGCGCCATTCGGGGGCCGAACGCCTGACCGCGACTTTTGAAAAGGTCGAGCGCGACGATAAGGCGCACCCGATCGTCACCTTCCGCCGCAGCCGCGGCGCTCCGCTGGAAAGCGTACGCGCACGCTGCATCATCGGTGCCGATGGCGCGCGCTCTTCGGTGGCCAAGCAATGCCTGCCCGGCGCAGAACGCATCCCTTGCGTGTTCGCCTATCACGAGATCATCAAGGCACCCCCGCGCAACACCGAACAATTCGACGCCTCGCGCTGCGATGTCTTTTATCAGGGCCGCCTCTCACCCGATTTCTACGCCTGGGTGTTCCCGCATGGCGATACCGCGAGCATCGGGGTGGGCAGCGCCAACAAAGGTTTCAGCCTGCGCGGCGCGATTGCAACGATGCGCGACGACCTCGGGCTTGATCGCTGTGAGACCTTGCGCCGCGAAGGCGCGCCGATCCCGCTCAAGCCCCTGAAACGCTGGGATAATGGCGCAGACGTCATCGTTGCCGGTGATGCGGCGGGCGTGGTTGCGCCTGCTTCGGGTGAGGGGATCTATTACGCCATGGTCTGCGGACGGATGGTGGGCGATGCCGCCGCCGCCTTCCTCAAGACCGGTGAGGCCAAGCACCTGCGCGGCGCGCGCAAGGCGTTCATGAAAGAACATGGCAAGGTGTTCTGGGTGCTCGGGATGATGCAGTATTTCTGGTATTCGTCCGACAAGCGGCGCGAACGGTTCGTGACTATGTGCGATGACAAGGATGTGCAGGAACTGACCTGGCAGGCCTACATGCACAAGAAACTGGTGCGCGCCAAACCGATGGCGCACATCAAGATCTTCATCAAGGACACCGCGCACCTGCTCGGCCTGCGGCCCGCAACGCGGTAACACGCGCTTGCTAGCCATTGCAGGTTTCCGGGCTGGTCTTTACACCGGGCGCCTATGAGCAGACTTATGATTATCCCGGTGACCATCGCAACGGCGATGGCGCTGTGCGTGGCGGCGCTTGGCGCGACTATCACCGATCTCGGCCCGTGGTATCAGGCGCTGGCGAAGCCCGACTGGAACCCGCCCGATGTTGTCTTCCCGATCGGGTGGACCGTGATCTATGCGTTGATCACCATCGCCGGGATCACCGCGTGGCGCGCAGCGCCGACAGCGGCGAAGGCGGAATGGGTGATCGCACTGTTCGCGCTCAACGGCTTTCTCAATATCAGCTGGAGCCTGATCTTCTTCCGCATACAACGCCCGGATTGGGCGTTTTACGAGCTGACCGTGCTGTGGCTCTCGATCGTGGTGCTGATCGTGTTTTGCGGACGCTTTTCCAAGCTCGCCGCCGCGCTGCTGGCACCCTACCTTGTGTGGGTGACTTTTGCCGGCGCGCTTAACTGGGCGGTGGTGCAACTCAACGCGCCGTTCGGTTGACGCTGCAATGGCCGGCTGGAGGCACTAAGCGCGCATGATGGATTGGCTGTTCGCGTCCGGCCATGCGGCTGATCTGATCCTTGGCGTATTGGTGATCGAGGGCGCGTGGTTGCGGCTGGCGCGCGGGTGGGGCTGGGGCGCGATCCTTGGCCTGCTTGGCCCAGCGGCGCTGATCGTGCTGGGGCTAAGGGCGGCGCTGACCGGAGCCGATTGGTGGTGGATCGCGCTGCCTCTGGCCGCATCGCTGCCGTTGCATCTGATGGACTTGCGCAGCCGTCTGGCAGCGCGCCGCTAAACTCCAACACTTCCCACAAACGAAAACCCGGCCGGGCCATAAGGCCGAGCCGGGTTTCGTGTATCCGGTAGTGAAAGCAGCCGGGCCATCACAGCCCGGCTCGCTTTTGCTTACTGGCCGGAAGCGCCGCTGACCGCGCCGCTTGGGTCGTAGTTCACGGTTTCCGGAGCGTAGTAATGCTCCTGCGCCCACAGGTACCAGTTATCGACGACCGTGCCGGTGAGCAGGATGCCGATCCCGCCGGTCAGCGTGGTCAGTACTGCAAACCACCAGGCCCAACGGTGGATCGATTCGAACGTGGCATTGAAGCCCATCACCCAGCGCCAGAACAAGGCGCCGCGTTCTGCTGCCGTGCCGCGATCGGTGATCTGTTCGATCTCGCGTTCCCCGCCATAACGGCCAAGCGCCAGGATCGTCGCCCCGTGCATCGCGAACAACACTGCCGACCCATAGAGGAAGACAATCGAGAGCGCGTGGAACGGATTGTAGAACAGATTGCCGTAGACCAGCGAGAAGTTGTTGGTCCAATCAAGGTGGCTGAAGATACCGTAAGGTACCGCCTGCGACCAATCACCCAGCAGCATCGGGCGGATGAAGCCCAGTACCAGGAACAGCCAGATGGCCGAGGCGAAAGCCCAGGGAATATGCATCCCCATGCCCAGCGCCTTGGCCCGCATGTAAGTGCGCGTCCACCAGCACATCACTGCGATGGTGAGGAATGCGCCGGTCAGAATGAACCAGCCACCTTCCTTAAGCGGCACGAACGGGCTGAAGCCATATTCCGGGCCCGGAGGGTTCAGCGAAAGCCAGAACAGCTCGCGCATGAAAACCTGCGGGCTCCAGCCAGCCTGCATCCAGAAGTTGAGCCCGATGATCAGGAACGCCGCTGTCCCGAAGGCCAGTGCGATCGTGCCCAGCAGGCCCAGATAGACGGGGCCGATCTGGGCCTGGCCCAGTTTCCCCATCCAGTAGTTGTGGCCGACGAGCGCGATGCGCCCTTCGCTGCCGTCGAGGTGCGGGACGCCCATTTCGGGCGGCCCTTGGACTTGCACCTGGGTAAAGATGTTTTGATATGTCGCCATGATTCAGGTGCTCCTCAGGCCCAGATCGGGATCTTCTTCCAGAAATCCCAGAATTCGATCCAGCTGCCGACATACAGAGTGCCGGAGATGACGATGCAGATGGCGCTCCAGAACCCAGCGCTCAGCGCAAGGAAGAGTCCCACCCGGTGAATGCCGAGCGTTCCGACCGAATAGCCGATGAAGTCACGGAAATAGGTGTCTTCATATTCTGGCGTCTTGACGTCGGTTCCGCCGGTGGTGTTGACCGCCGACAGCACCAGGCCACCATGCAGGGCAAGCGCGAGTACGTTCGTGAAGAAGAACGTGATCGCGAGCATGTGCACAGGGTTATAGTGGAAATTGCCAAAGGCGTAACCCACGTTTGAAACCCACTCGAGGTGGGTCCAGATGCCATAGGGAAAGCCATTGCCCCACGCGCCCATCCACATCGGACGGATGACGTTAAGCGTGACATAGGCGAACACCGCGACGCTGAAAGCGATTGGCACATGATAGCTCATGCCCAGCTTGCGCGAGATTTCCGCCTGCCGCAGCACCCATGATGAAAAGGCGATGACAGCAAGTCCGGTGATGATTTGCCAGTATCCGCCTTCTTTCAGCGGAGCCATGGAGAGGCCGTATTCGACCGGGGGTGGGTTGATCGAGATCAGCCAGGGGTTGAGTGTCGGACCCTGCGTTGCAGCGGCGAAGATCAGCATGGTGCCAAGCAAGGCGCTGATCGCCGTCGTCACTCCAAAGAATCCGACATAAAACGGGCCGACCCAGAAGTCGAATAGGTCGCCGCCGATTAATGTGCCACCGCGCACGCGGTATTTCCGCTCGAAACTAAGGAGCGCCATAGGTCCATCCTCCCCGCCGCTAAGGCAGGCGTTGAATTATCGAAGAAGTGTGAGGAGGCAGGCAGGCGAACCTGCCTCCCACATTCGTCCAGAAACTATCCGACTGTCGGGGTTTCCGACGATTCGATAGCAGCCTGAACTGGTGCGGCCACGCCAGGAGCGCGTTCGAGCCAGTTGTAACGATCCGTGCTCAGCAGGATGAAGTGGATGGTGAACGCCAACACGGCGAGACCAACATGGAGCGCAACGAGTGTGCGGCGAATGTCAAAATGGAACCAGATTCTCCACATGGAGAAATTCCTTTCAAAAATAATTGGTTAGCGTGGCAATCCCGGCGTAACCGGGAATTTGCCGATTATTGGCCGAAGCCGGCGCCAATCCAGGGCTTGTATGCCCACAGCAGGCCATGAGCGACCACTGCGATCGCCACATAAAGGACGAATGTCCCCATGAAGCCTTTGTGGATTTCCTGTGCCTCTTCGGGCGTCAGGTGAGTTGCGATGCGTTCATTCATCGGGTTGTCTCCGTTCAGTTGGGTAGTGTTGAGAGCCCGAAAGCTCCCGTCGGCGTCCCCGCGTGATCCCCCACGTGGATTGGAGAGCCCCCTTTGAGGGGGCATCGGATTGTGCTGCCGCGGCAATGAGCCGCAGCGGCGACAAAGGGTTGGATTGGGTGTGCATCATGTTCATGCTCCCGCTCCTTCAAGCAGCGTCTCTTCGAGGCAATCTGCTGTAACTGTGACAGACCCGCGGCTGCGGGCGGTGCGTTCGGCGGTATCGCGCAGGCGCTTGGCAGCGGAAATGCGAACCAGCACCGGCTGGGTTTCGACCAATCGGTCTAGGATGGCCTTGGCAGCATCATCCCACGCCAGTTGCGCCTGATTGCGGGTGGGTGTCGGATCGACCTTATCCAGCTCCGTGCCTAGCGGCAGGATGTGGAACAGCGCATCAAACAGCGCGTTGCACACTTCCTGCACCAGATAGGTCGCGCCCGAATATCCCATGAACGGCGTGCCGGTATGGCGGCGGATCGCTGCACCGGGGAAACTGGCGGGGATGAACTGCGTGCTCGGGCCGTAACCCCCCCCATTTCCGGCGCCGGTTTTTTCAGCCAGATACATGCGTTCGTTATAGCTGCCGAACATCACCAGTGGCGGGTTGGTGTGCAATGATGTGCGCACGGCATCATTATCGGTCTTTACCCCGGCGCAGCGCGAAGCTGCGATGGTGCAGGGCAGGCCCATATCGTCTTCAAGAAACTGGCGGATGCCGCGCGCATAGGTTTCATTGGCGACAATGCCGAAGCTCGCCGTGCCGAAGAAATCCTGCGTGACCGAACGCCACAGATCCCACAGCGGCTTGATCGTGGTGTGTTTTTCACGCTCGATAAACGGTTCGGGATCAAGGCCGAGTTCGGCGGCCAATGCGCGCAGGAACTTGGTGGTCTGCGTGAGGCCAATCGGCGCCTGAAAATAGGGCCGTTCGAGCGTTTCGCACAGGTTGCGGCCAAATTCGCGGTAGAGGCAGACGTTGGCGTCCGAGGTGGCAAGATCGCGGATATCGGCGAGGTGGCTGCCGAGCGGGAACACCATGCCGACTTCCGCGCCGATGCCTTCGACCAAGCGGCGGATTTCGGCCAGATCGGAAGGCATGTTGAACATGCCGTAGCTGGGGCCAATGATGTTGACGCGGGGCTTTTCGCCTTCGCGCCGCTCACGCCGGGCCGGCATTTTTTTGGGGCCGAATTCGGTCCACAGCCAGGTCAGCGCGCGGTCTGCCGATTGCCACTGATCTTCGTCAATGGTGCGCGGCAGGAAGCGTTTGATGTTGGTGCCTTCAGGCGTCACCCCGCCGCCGATCATTTCAGCGATCGATCCGGTGACGACCACTGCGGGCAGTTCGGTATCCAGCGCCTTCCAAGCGCGTTTCATCGCGCCTTCGGTGCCGGTTTTGCCAAGCTCTTCTTCGCCAAGGCCGGTGACAACGATGGGAAGTTCATGCGGAGGCAGCGCGTCGGTGTAGTGCAGCACGGATGTGACCGGCAGGTTTTCGCAGCCGACCGGGCCATCGATGATGACCTGCAAGCCCTTCACCGCGGTGAACACGTAAGTCGCGCCCCAGTAACCACCGGCACGATCATGATCGAGGATGAGGGTCATGATCCCACCGCCTCTGACGCCTTGCGCGCCGCATCGTTCAGGGCCGCATATTTCTTGCGGAACTTGGGACGGTCGACGGGGAGGGTTTCCCACACGCCAGCCGCATGTTCGGTGCCCACGCCTTCAAAGAAGTCGCGCATCGTATCGAAGCGTTCTTTGTTGCCCATCGCCGCGTTGATCACCGTGGCAAGGCTGCCAGCGCCTGCCGGGCCCATCAGCGGACGGGCCGAGATCAGGTTGGTGAAGTAGAGTGATGGGATCGCGCGCGATTTGGCGTGCTGCACCACAGGGGTGGTGCCGATGGCGAGATCGGGGCGGTATTCGTCAACCGCTGCGATGTCTTGTTCAAGACTGGCGCGGAACTGGATCTTCACGCCGCGCGCTTCGAGCCATTCGCGGTCAGGGTCCGACCATTTGGTGCGCGGGGTTGCGGTGCCAACGTAAGGCACTTCGGCGCCGCTTTCGACCAGCAGGCGGGCAACCAGCAATTCCGAACCTTCATAGCCCGAAACCGTGATCCGGCCCTTGATCGGCATCTTTTCGAGCGCGCCGCGGCACGCCGCGATCATGGTGTTCTTGACCGCGTCGACCTTGTCTTGCGGCAGGCCCAGCGTATCGCCGATGGCTTGCAGCCAGGCAGCGGTGCCATCCGCGCCGACCGGGGCCGAGCCAATGATGGGGCGGCCTGCGGCTTCGAATTCGCGGATGCTGGCGGTGTAGAAGGGGTGGATGGCAGCCACGACCGCGCAATCGAGCGCGGCATACAACTCGCGCCATTCGCGGGTGGGGACAACCGGGCCAGCGGCGAGGCCAAGCGGCGCGAGCATTTGCCCGATCACCACCGGATCCGCCGGGAACATTTCGCCCAGCAGCGTCACTGTCGGCAAGTCAGAGCGTTCACGCGGCGCGGCAACGGGGCCAGCGGCCACTTCTTCGCGGGCGTAATTGAGCATCGCTCCGGCCAGCACGTCCTTGGCTTCGGCATGGGTTGGAATGCCGAAACCGGGCACGTCGATGCCGATGATCCGCACGCCGTTGATCGCCTTGCCCAGCAACCGCAGCGGCACGCCGCTGGCTGTGGGCACGCACAGGTTGGTGACGATGATGGCGTCGTAATTTTCAGGATCGGCCAGCCCTTCGACCGCTTCCTTGATGTCTTCGAACAGCTTGCCGGTGACCAGCGTTTCGCTGCTGAACGGAACGTAGCCGACTGTGCGGCGCGCGCCGTAGAAGTGCGAAGTGAAGGTCAGCCCGTAAACGCAGCAGGCCGAGCCTGACAATACTGTGGCGGTGCGGCGCATCCGCAAGCCCACACGAAGCGAGCCGAAGGCCGGGCACATCGATTGCGGCTGATCATGCGGGCCTGCCTTGGGATCAACCGGATAATCGGCGGCGTATTGATCGAGGATTTCGCTTTTGCCCGCAGTCCGGGCGGCGTCCAGCATCGTGTCTTTCGACGCGCAGGCTCCGCCGCTCTTCACCGCAGCGGTATCGAGTTCGATCCGGTCAGGGGCGCGTGACGCGTTGGGGGGGAAAGCATCGCTCATCGCATCAGGCCTCGTCATAGATCACTTCGAGGCTGGGCTTGGTTTCAAACACGCCGCCGCGCATATCGGCCTGCGTGGCGGGCACGAGTTGAACATTGGCACCGGTGATGTCCGCGCTGAACAATCCGAGCAATCCGTCCTGCGTCAGCGGGTTCGGACGCACCGGAGGCGCTTCGGCCACGTTCACCGCAAGGTCTTCAAACAGGCTCGCCCATTCGCCGCCGGGGATGCCGATGATCTGGTAATTCGCGCTCTTGCGGCGGATGTCTTCGTTGGCCGGGATCGCGGTGAGCACCGGGATACCGACCGCTTCGGCGAAAGCGTGGGCTTCGCCCGTGCCATCATCCTTGTTGATGATCATGCCAGCGACGCCGACATTGCCGCCCATCTTGCGGAAGTATTCGACCGCCTGGCAGACATTGTTGGCGACATAGAGCGATTGCAGATCGTTCGATCCGACCACGATCACTTTCTGGCACATGTCGCGGGCGATCGGCAGGCCGAAGCCGCCGCACACCACGTCGCCGAGGAAATCGAGCAGGACGTAATCAAAGCCCCAATCGTGGAAGCCCAGTTTTTCGAGCAGTTCGAACCCGTGGATGATCCCGCGACCACCGCAACCGCGCCCGACTTCGGGGCCGCCAAGTTCCATTGCGAACACGCCGTCACGCTGGAAGCACACATCTTCGATGCGGACTTCTTCGCCAGCGGCTTTTTTCTTCGAGGAGGTTTCGATGATCGTCGGGCAGCTTTTGCCGCCGAACAGCAGGCTGGTGGTGTCGCTCTTGGGATCGCAACCGATCAGCAGCACGCGCTTGCCCTGTTGGGCCATCATGTAGCTGAGGTTGGACAGTGCGAAGCTCTTGCCGCTGCCGCCCTTGCCATAGATCGCGATGACCTGCGTTTCGCTTTTGATTTCGCCGGTGTGAACAGGATCGGGTTCAAAGCTGGCTTCTTCGCGCAAAGCTGCCATTTGGGTGTCAAGTACGGTCATCAGCATTCGCTCCAATCGAGAACCATTTTAAGACAATCTGGGTCAGTGAAGGCCTGTGGGTAGGCCTCCGTCGCTTCACCGGCAGGGCGCCGGTTGGTGATCAGACCGGTGAGGCCCAATCGTCCGCATTCAATCAGCGCCCGCGTTTCAGCGAGATCGCCGGGCTGCCATTCGGCTGCCACGCGGAAATGCGCTTCCTTCATGAACGCCGCCGGGAAGGCGAAGCTCACGCGGTCGGAATAAAAACCGGCGAGCACAATCTCGCCGCCTTTGGCGAGGCGGGTGACGAGCGTGTCGATCAACCCGGCATCGCCGCTGGCATCATAGATGGCGTGATAATCGCGGCGCTCATCGGTGGCAGGATCGATCACCTCATAACCGACTGCGCCGGTGCGGCGGGCGGGGTTGGTTTCCCACACGGTCGGCGCCTTGCCGCCCATCGCCAGCGTCAACCGGGCGAGCAGGCGGCCCAATACGCCGTGGCCGATGATAAGGTCAGGAAGCGCCTCGCGCCGGGCAAAGCCGCCCTTGATCGCGTGCAGCGCCGTGGCAGCCAGCGCGCACAGCACGCCGGATTCGCCAAGATGTTCAGGGATCGGCATCGCCCGCGCCGAGGGGACAATCACCCGCTTGGCCGTGCCGCCGAACAGGCCGCGCGCATCGGCGTAGCAATTGGCGCCGGGCACAAACACCCAATCGCCAACCCGTCCGCGCGCATCAGCGCCGGCATCAATGATCCGGCCGACCGATTCGTATCCGGGAACCAACGGGTAACCCAGCCCGGGGAAGGGCGGCATCCGCCCGGTCCAGAGCAGCTTTTCAGTGCCGGTGCTGATCCCGCTGAAGGCAATTTCGACGACGACATCTGATGCTTCCACTGGCTTCATCTCAAGCGCGCGGAGCGCCATGCGCTCCGGTGCTTCGAGAATGACGGCCAGCGTATGCATTATGTCGGTCTCCCCGATGGCTTTTCGCGCCGCTTTTACCGAGTCGAAAACTCCGCCGCTGCGTTCTGCCGAGTGTTTGCTACGCCTTACGTATTTGACTGTCAAATAATTTGGACAAGTTTCCCTCAGGCTTGCGCAATGATGATGCTTGCGTTGACCGGTTGCGCAGTCGCGACAGACCGAGCGGAGGAAAAGCCTGCTGCGCGCACCATCGCCATGATGTCCGCCGGGCTGCGTGGGCGGCCCGATCCCATGGCCCACAGGTAGAGGCCGAAGAAGGCTTCGCCCATTGGTTCAGCGCCGGGGATGCGGGCCATCGGCTCGGCAATCAGCAGCCGCGCGCCGGGGGCAAGGCTGGCGCGGATAATGCCGAGCAGCGCCTGCGCCGGGGCGTCATCATGATCGTGCAGGATGCGGATCAGCGACACCAGGTCGTAACCTTCTGGTATGGAATCATTGAAGAAATTACCCGGATGCGCGGTAACGCGCTCCGCCCCGACAGCGGCCCCAAGGATCGCGCCGCCAGTAGCGACCACTTCCGGAAGATCGAACAGCCCGAGCTTCAGATGTGGATGCGCGGTGCCAATGGCTGTGAGGAACGCGCCGTGCCCGCCGCCGACATCAAGCAGGCGCCGGACATCCTTGAAGTTGACCGAGGCCAGCACCTCGTCCGCGACGAAATGCTGTGATGCCGCCATAAGCTGCGAATACTCTGCCGTATCCGCGCCGCGCTCGGTCGCGCCTTGCAGCGCCCCGGCGTAAGTCCAGAAGCGCGACAGATCGGTCGGTTCCCTCCGATCGGTTCGCAGCAGCGCGATCGGATCGGCGAGATCGGCGTACAACAGCCGGTGGTGCCGCACCATCGCCTGCACGCCGGGATTAGCAGCAAATACAGCGCCTTGTTCGCCCAGCATCCATTGGTCAGGCGCGGCTTCTTCGGATAGCATCAGCGGCCGACCAGCGCGCAGCAGGGTCAACGCGGCGGTTTCGCTCAGGTCCATGCGTGCGGCCACATCGGCGGCGCTCAGCGGGCCATCTTGCAGCACATCGAACAACCCGCCCTCAACAAAGGCGCGCAGCACCTGCGAATAGGCGAACCCTGCGAGCAGGTTGAACGCTGCATCGGCGCGGCTGCGCGCGATCCAACGGATAATCGGCAGGCGCGCGGCCCAATGTTGAAAGCGGGGATTGGCGAATACCGCGTTGCGGCGGGCGATCCATCCGATCCGCAAAGTGGTCCATTTGCTCACGGACAGGAAGTTTCACACGCCATATGTCTAAACAATTGGACAGATGATATGGTAAGGTCAATGATATTCGCGGGAATGGACGAGGGGAAGACGGGTGAGCGCGCGAGTCGCCGTCATCGGAGCAGGGATTGGCGGGCTGACCAGCGCCGCGCTGCTGGCGGCGCGCGGGGCTGATGTCACTGTTTTCGAAAAAGAGAGCTGGGTCGGCGGCAAAGCACGCCGCGTCGCGGTCGATGGCGCCGAAATTGACGGCGGGCCAACCGTGTTCACTTACCGCGATGTGTTTGACGAGGTGTTCGCCGCCTGCGGTGCGCAGCTGGAAGATCACGTGACCATCGCAAGGGCCGAAGTCATCGCTCGCCATGCGTGGAGCGCAGAAGAACGGCTCGACCTGTTTGCCGATCCGCTCCGCAGCGAAGACGCCATCGGCACCTTCGCCGGGGCAGACGCTGCGCGCGGTTACCGCAATTTCCGCCATGAAGCGCAGCGCATTTTCAATGTGCTCGAAGGCCCTTTTCTGCGCGGTGACAAGGCCAGCACCCCGCTGCCGATGATGTGGCGGATCGGACCATGGCGGATGGGCGATATGCTGGCGATGCGCCCGTTCGATGGCATGTGGAACGCGCTGGGCGCTCACTTCAAAGACCCGCGTTTGCAGCAATTGTTCGGCCGCTATGCCACCTATTGCGGATCGTCGCCGTTTGCCGCGCCCGCCACGCTAATGCTGATCGCCCATGTCGAGGCGCGCGGGGTGTGGTTGATCGAGGGCGGGATTCATGCGCTGGCCAAGGCGCTGGCGGGTCTGGCCGAGAGGCAGGGCGCGCGCGTCCGCACCAACGCGCCGGTCGCCGAAGTGCTAACCGCCAATGGCCGCGCCAGCGGCGTACGGCTGGCGAGCGGCGAAGTGATCCCCGCCGACATCGTGATCTGCAACGGCGATCCCGCCGCGCTGGCCTCCGCACGGTTCGGCGCAGGCGCGGCGCGGGCGGTGCCGCCTGTGCCGCCCGCCAAACGCTCGCTGTCGGCGATGGTATGGTACGCGCACGCCGAGACCAGCGGGTTCGACCTCAGCCACCACAACGTCTTTTTCTCGCCCGATTACGCGCGCGAATTCCGCGAGATCGCGGCAGGTCGGCCGCCGTCCGATCCCACCGTTTACATGTGCGCCACTGATCGCGGCGCGCACGCCAGCGCCGCCCCGCCACCGGGAAGCCGCGAACGCATCCAGATCATCGTCAACGCGCCCGCGAATGGCGACACCCATGATTACACATGCGAGGAGAGAGCCCGATGCACCGACGCCATGATGGCCACGCTGAAGCGTTGCGGTCTGACACTGGAAGATCCGGCGCCGCATCAGCTCATGACCCCGCAGGATTGGGAGCACCTGTTCCCAGCCACGGGCGGCGCCCTTTATGGGCGAGCGTCGCACGGCTGGGCGGCCTCCTTCCAACGGCAGGGGCCCAAGACGCGGCTGCCCGGTCTTTATTGCACGGGCGGGGCGACCCATCCGGCGGCTGGGGTGCCCATGGCAGCCTTGTCCGGGCAGCTGGCAGCGCGGGTAATCGCGAAGGACCTCGCTTCGATGAAGCCATCCCGGCAGGCGGTTACAGCTGGTGGTATGTCGATGCCATCAGCGAGGACGGGCAGCACGGGCTGACGATCATCGCCTTTTTGGGCAGCGTATTCTCGCCCTATTACAAGCGCAGCGGGCGGGCCGATCCGCTGGCGCACTGCGCGCTCAACGTGGCAATGTACGGCCCGCAGGCGCGCTGGGCGATGACCGAGCGGGGCAGCGGCGCAGTAGAGCGCGATGCCAGCAATCTGGTGATCGGGCCGAGCGCCGTGCGCTGGGACGGTGAGGCGCTGACCATCGACATTCACGAAAGCGACAAGCGCTTGTTCAACCCTTGGCAGCGCCCGGTGCGCGGGCGCGTGCGGGTGTTCCCCGAGGCGCTGAACCGGGTCGCCTTCGCGCTCGACGGGCAAGAGAACCACATCTGGCACTGTCTCGCCCCGCGCGCGCGGATTGAGGTGGAGATGGACACGCCCGGCGTATCGTGGAGCGGCAAGGCCTATCTCGACCACAATCGCGGGGCCGAGCCGTTGGAGACAGGCTTTAACACCTGGCATTGGTCGCGCGCGCACCTGAACGAGGGCGCGCTGGTGTGTTACGAAGGCGAACGCGGCGATGGTTCGCTGTTTGCCAGCGCGCTGCGGTTTGATCGCGACGCCGTGCCCGAGCCGGTCGATCTGCCGCCGATTGCGCACCTGCCGCGCAGCAAGTGGGGCGTCGCGCGCCGCACCCGGTCTGACATTGGCGTGGCCGAAGTGCGCCGGACATGGGAAGACACCCCGTTCTACGCCCGCTCAGAACTCGCCTCGCGGTTCGCAGGCGAAGAAGTGGTGACCGTGCAGGAGAGCCTCGACATGCAGCGCTTTTCATCGCCGCTGGTGCAGTTCATGCTGCCGTACCGGATGCCCAGAAAAACCCGCTAGGCCGGAAGGGTTGGCAATTGCCAGTCAATGGCTAACCCACTTTTGTGATGCCGCGCCAAATGGCGTGAATGGCTGATATTGGGTGGTTTTCAGCCATCCCCACAATCGTCTCCCCGGACTTGATCCGGGGTCCCACTGCTTTTTTGTTGCCACCCGCCTGCAAGACAAAGCGGGATCCCGGGTCAAGCCCGGGAAGACGGAAAAAGGGAATGGCAGCGTTTGGCGAAAACGATGCCAAAACCGCTGAGCAGGTTGCGGGTTTCTCTCAGCTTGTTGGGAATGACCGCAAGTGGGTGGTTTGTTGCCGTCAGGCTTCACCGTTGCACTGCGTGCTTTCAATCTGCTTGGATTGAGGATTGAATATGATCTCGACCAGATCGCACCCGCCGTCTAAAATCATCGGCAGATCACTGTAGTTGTCGAACCAGCGCGACTGGTTAGCCTGTCCGAACAGGTCTGCAGTCACATCTTCTTGGCCTGCAATCTCTGCCTCCTCGGCGTCAGTGCATGGTCGTGACTCGAAGTCTTTGAGCATGACTTCGCAGCCGTAGTCGCTATCG
>Ga0163144_10014986_pt1 | contig 16039 bp, 29 predicted proteins | sample OliLak19BULKMAT1_FD_123175 | JGI IMG/M metagenome (GOLD analysis project Ga0163144, IMG submission 123175) | Freshwater microbial mat bacterial communities from Lake Vanda, McMurdo Dry Valleys, Antarctica - Oligotrophic Lake LV.19.BULKMAT1 | ecosystem: Environmental > Aquatic > Freshwater >... | reverse complement strand
CATAGTTCCAAACGCACCATCAAGTGTAAGTAAAACTGGGGAGGCAGCATCTTCATTTCTAATATACAAACTTCCACGACTATTAAACTGTGCAAAGGTAGTGGCATCAAAATTAAACTCTGCAAGATTTGCTGTTTGAGCAGCACTTGCTGTAACAACAATTCCTTTTGTACTTGCATTGGTAGTGGTCACCCCTATTGCATTTATTCCATTACATAAAGTAACTATATTTACTCCGTCGCTAAACTCTCCTGCATATATTCCGTCATTACCTAGATAAGCAGTATGAGTACCCCCAAAATTACCAAAATAAGTAGAAGTTATTGTGTTTGCTGTAAACTGATAATTAGACATATTTACATCTGAATTAATAACCAAAGCACCCCCTATATAGCCTTGTAAAGTACCAGCAACTGCTACATTAAAAGCTGTAAGTGTTGCAGTTTGTGTTAGTTGCATATTACCAAAAGAATCGAGGGTAAATGCTTGTAATCCAGTTAAATCACTAAAACGTTCTGAGAGTAGTGTATTTGCTGTTAGTGTATTTGCTGTTAGTGTCCTTGCTCCTAAGTCTACATCTGCTGTTGCACCTGTGTATGGTACATAGGGTGATAAAGCTGATGAGGTTATATATCCGTCTGGATTTGACGCATCGTATTTTAAGTTAAGTGCATCTTGTAAATCAGTTTGTGATGATAATGTACCTGTGATTGAACCCCATGTACCACCTCCACCACCAGATTGACTACCACCAATACCAATAGGCATAGAGCTTGGTTTCATTTGAATTAATCTATCAAGCTCCTCTCTAAGTCCATTAATAGCACTTATTCTTAATCGTGAACCCAGTCTTAAACTTTCTAGTTTAGATCGTATTTGCTCTGGTGATATTTCTTTTGCGTCATCTCCTTTTTTTCCGTCAAAATAGTCTTTTCCTTTTATAGGTGTTACTCCGTCCTTTCCGTCAAAATAATCCTTTCCCTTAACAGGTGTTACTATTTTTAAAAAACTATCTATCTCTATTTGTGTGTAATAGTCTATTCCTTTTTTTGGTGTTTTTCCATTTCTTCCGTCAAAGTAATCAACTCCCTTAACAGGTGTTTTTCCGTCTTCTCCGTCAAAATAGTCTATACCCTTAATAGGTGTGTATCCGTCATCTCCTTTCTTTAATTTAACAACAACACTATTGTCATCACTATCATAAACTTCTGTCTTTACTTGATTTTTATTTACTAGATTAGACTCTGCTATCTGATTTTTAATCATTAACAAAAACGGACGAATTTCGTCTTTTAAAACTTCTTTTAAAAATGATTTGTCTTCTTTGTTTTTCATATTTTTTTAATCTTCAAAAACAGGTATTGTTGTACATTGACAATTAGGGTGTACTGGTGCTTCTGTGCTTCCGTCATTAAATGGACTTCCTATTTTAACTACCTCTCCCTCATTAACTATACAATCGTGGTCTTCTGGATTAACAACTATCCACTGATGTTGTTCTACTCCTGCTTGTTTATAAGCCTCAACTGCTCCAAAATTAGATGAGGCAGCAACTTCTGTTCTTGCTATCATTTGTGTTCTTGAGCCTACAGCTATATCGTAAATATCAGCAACTCTTTTTGATATCTCCTCTAAAGTTTCTGTGTTATCTATTCCCTCTTGTATTGAGAATAATAGTTTATTTGTTGTTGTGTCATTTATTGATTTTGCGAAATACTCTGCTCGTTTTGGTATAAAGTCTTTTATTTTTGGTGTATCTAAATCAAACTTTTCTCCATTAGCTAATACTGTACCTTGCTCTCCTGACTTCTCAATGTACTCTCTAATAAATGGTGTTATTAAACTAATACCTAAACCTACTGAATCATCATAATCAAATACAATGTTTGATATTCCTTTTACCTTAAACTCTTTAGCCTCAAGTCCTTTATATTCACTGTTAAGATTTTTCATAACTTCTGATTTTTGTTCTTCAAAATAAGAAACTAGCTTTTTCTTTAATGGTCCCTCAAGAACATCTAAATGATTTTTCCAAGTTTGAATATATGCTGACTTTGCTGTACCCTCAATTTTCTTTAGTCCTTTATGTTTTGATTCTGGTAATTTTGCAACAAAACTATTAACAAGATCTGACACATTTTTTTCAATTGGTTTCTCTAATTCCTTTTTTCTTTTTATTGGTGTTGTGTTATCTATTTGTATTTGACTAAAAGTACCCATAAAATTATCTCCACTAACTGTAGGTGCTAATCCTAATATCTCTCTAATCTCATTACGTGAGTACCACTTATCAATCCCTGCTGTAAAATCTGCTCGTTGCTCTGCCTTGTCTTCTGTAACAGGTGATACAAAATCTAAATATAATCCCTTGTCTTTAAAATAGGGTACAAGAAACTCATTAAGAGTATCTACTATAGATTGCATAAGAGGTTTTATAGTTTTAAGAGAATAAACATATATTGCTGCCTCTGCGTTTGCTCTGTTTACATCTTCTGAAATACCAATAAGACTTTTAGGTACTCTAAACAATGACAATATTTCATCTCTGTTAAATCTCATTTGCTCTAAGTACTGCATATCATTCTGTGAACGTCCTATCTCTTGCCATTTTAAGCCACCCTGTAGCACTGCTATCTTATGAGCATTAGCACTTCCTTGATGTTCCTCGTTCCACTCCTCCTTGAGCCTGTCATACTCCTCTGGAGCCATAGCTGAATCTCCGTCTGGTATAAGCATTCCGTCTGGTCGTGCCGAGTTCTTAAAAAAGGCTGAATTAAACTCTCTCATTTTATTATCTGTATGTATTGCAAAGTACGCAGCCTCAACAATACCCATTCCTTTTGCTGGGTATGGATACATAGCTTGAGGATTGAAGTTTTTAAAATGTATTATTTCATCTGCCTCAAAAGTAATCTTACCTCCGTCTTGTGCTTTATAAACATAACCTGCTATCTGTATTGGATTTTCTTTATCAGATACTACTGAAACTCTATCTGGTCTTAATAGATATATTTCTTTTATTTCTCTACCCGCATTTTCCTCACGAGCTAAAAACCAAAAAGCATTTCCGTCAAGATCTAGATATGTTTGAGTATTGTTAAACAAGTCGTGCTTTGTCATTGTTGGATTTACCTTTTTAAGTAAATCTAATAATGGTGATGTAAATATTTCTTTATCTCCACTAAATAGTTTTAGTTCTATGTTTCCTACATCTGTTGCTCTTGTTGTTACACAAGCATAAACCCAGTTTTTATATTCTGATAAGAAGTCTGTATTCTTGGTAAAGATATTGGACATTGAAGAAAACATATTAGTTACACTTTTTCCAGAAAATGGATTAAATATTGATTTTGTGCTTGAATTAAATCCAAGTGCTTTTAGTATGTTAAATTTTGCCATTGATTTATTTATTATATTTAAATTATAGCACAACTATTCTAAATCCATAATACTGATGGTCTTGTTACTAGTTGATAGTACATTCTCATCATAAGCATATCTGAAAAGTCAGGAGATCTACCTATGTTTTCCTTTACCTCATCTTTAGAGATAATAGCTAGTTTCTTATCTTTGTCTGCGTCTTTTGCTTTTACCTGCTCTAGTTCTTGGTTTATCATTTCCTGTATCTCCGGTAAATTACATCTAATAGCAACTCGTCCAAGATTTATTTCTTTTGCCAGTTTGTAGTAACATTGTGTTTTTAGGTTTGTGTAATTCTGTTTTAGTTTTGCTGTTGAGTTATTAACAAATCCTTTACATCTTAAATTATCTTTAACACCACCACCTACTCCGTCCTCATCAACAAGTATATTAGATATAGGTACTCCGTATTTGTCTGCCCATTCCTTAATAACTCTTGAGGTAACTGCTGTATCTTGTTTTGTGTACATAGCAATTCGTGTACAAGTCATTCCCACCCAGTAACCAATAACTGTTTTATCATTTCCAAGTCGTGCTATATCAGCTACTATATACTTTTGTTCTACTCCTGTTATGGGTAGTTTAAGAGTATACATATCTATAATTTTATCATATTCAATTAACTTCATAGGGTCTGCGTCATATTCCCAGTTACCAGCTAATAACCTCTCTCTTGAGATAGGGTCTAGTCCTTTTAGGTTTTCAATATAGTTAGGGTCTATCTTACTGTTATCAGTAACTAGCGCCTGTATAAACTTTCTATCTGCTCTTAATTTATTTGATTTACTTGGTTTATAAAAGTCTGTGTATAGATGTCCTTTACTAGGGTTACAACTCATAAGTAATCTAGGTCTTAATCCATTCTCTGTTATCTTATATCTTAGTCGAGATCGTATTACGTTTTTTGCTTTTACATTTACCTGTTGAGCCTCATCAATAAATCCCCAAGTAAACTCTGTTGAACCTAGTCTATCAAATTGAGGGTCAGAGGGTAATAGTTTTAATTCCTTTAGATAAATAGTTGAGCCAGTCTGTGTAAATGTAATATGAGAATCAGCTGTATATTTATAGTCTACTCCCTCCTTAAGCCCCCAGCGAGTTGCTACATCAAAGAAAGTAAGAAGTGTTGATTCCTTTAATGATTTAAGTTCTTCTCTGGCAAAAAAGCCTCTTATTCCTATATATTTTAATGATAAGAATATTCCCCAAGAAACTCCAAAATCTGTTTTACCTCCACCAGCTCCACCTCCAAAAAGCAACTCAATAGTACTGTCATCATTAAGTACTTTCCAAGCCTCATTTTGTTTTGGTGTTTTAGTCCACTTTATTTTCAAGTTTTGGTTTGGTTTCATATATATCGTGTTCTATACTTTCAACAGGTGTAAATACATGGTCTACTTTTATATTTTCTTTCCAGTTATCTACTAATTGAAACCATAGTTTAATTGTTAATGGGTTTCCTTTTTTCATTGCGTGTTGATATAAACTCATAAGTAAATTAGAACTCATTGTTTGAGCCCAGTTTTGCATCATAGGTAAACCAGTTGCACCTTTTTCTTTTATCTTCTTTTTCCAAGTTGTTAGTGTGTTTATGTGTACATCATATCTTGCAGAAAAATCTAGGTTTGTTTTTAATTCACAGAGATCTAAAACTCCCTCATCATCAATACCCATACTAATAGCCATAGCTCTACCACTAGGTACACTTCCGTCTTTTTGTTTTGGTGGGTTCTTTAGTAATGGTGGTATTGAAAGCCACAATGCAAATAATTCAAACTCAACTTCTTTCTGTAAATCAATATTTTCATTATTATTCACTGCAATTATTTTTAATAACTCTTTGTTTTCCATGTTTTGGATTATACCACAAAGTGAATATTATATCTCACAAAATACAATTCTACCTGCTGGAAAGAATTTATAATTAACCATTCCTGCTGGAAAAGTACCGTAATCTATTTTTGTAAAATGTTTTCTTAGCTTTTTATTTGGTCTGCTAAGTGTTTATTTAATTTTGCTGTATGCTCTGGTGTTGGATTTGCTCTTAATCGTTCACGTTCCATTTTCTTATTTCGTATTCTAGCAATCTCGTCGTCAATTTCTAAACACTGCCAAATGTTTTTATTCGTAGTCTGATTCCTCAGCTCTGCGTTTTATAAACTTTGTGTAGTCTATATTTTTATTTTTTATTTCTATTACTTTGTATTTAGACATTGTTTTCGTGATTTTCTAATAACTTTATAAAAGCTTCTGAATAGTTTTCTGCTCCTAGTTCAGGTAATATTCCGTCCAGTCTGTTACATATCTCTGCAAATTCAGTTCCCTTTATATAAATAACTATCTGCTTTATATCAGTGTTTATAACACCAGGTAATTTTCGAATTAAGTCTTCCATTCCTAGCTCACCCATAGTAAAACCATAAGACAAAAGCTCTTTATTATCATAGAAGTTAGCTAGTAAATCAAAATCAAAGCTACCTGTATTTTTATTTAGTCTTACATTTAATTCTTTTTCTATTGCTATATCTGCTATATCAACATAAATAACAGGTACAGTGTCCATTTTTAGGTCTTTAGCTATTCGTGTTCTAAAATGTCCACCTATTATAATGTTTTTACGAGCTGGATTTGAGTTTACAGTAATAGGGTTAACAAAACCAAACTTCTCAATGTTCTCTTTTAAGTTCTCAAACTCCTGTTTAGTTGCCTTTCTTGGGTTATAATCAGCAAATTTTAATTCACTTACCTTTATGTATTCTATTTTTATATTTTCGTTTGGCATTGTTGTATATATTGTTTAAGTGCTAATGTTGGTGTAAAAGTTAATTTGTTTTTTGTTTTTGTTGTTACTATCTTATTTCCCTTGTTGTGCATAAACTTTCTACCCTTTATCTTTTTTACCTTTAATAAACCTATTCCCTCAATAATAATCTCATTCTCGTCCCTTATTGTATTAATAATAATACCTAGCTTTTGAGGTGATATTGTTATGGTTTTTGTTGTTATTTTTTTTGTCATAATCCTATATTTTGTAAATCTTCTATACTTGTTATTAAATAATACTTTCCCCCTGCTTGTCGTAGCTCGTCCTGAAACTCAATCTGTACTTTTGATTGTTTGCGTTTTAGTAACTTTACCTCTAAACCTATAAACTCCCCTCGCTTTACTAAAATAATGTCAGGTACTCCATTTTTGGCATACTTTGGCATTCTTCTAAATGATTTTGTTTTTTTATCATAAATAGGATTAGTGTTTTGCCTCCAAAAAAACCAACCTTTTAATTTTAGATAATCACATATTGTTAATTGTATATCTTTTTCTAATATTTTGGTAACCACCATTTTATTATACTCTACAATTTTATTCCTCGCAAATCATCTTTTATTATTTCTAAAAATTGATTGTCTTCTTCTTGAAGTTTATACCCTTGAGATAAAAGAAAAGCTATAGTCTTCTTAAGTAGGTCTATTCTCTCGTATCTGGTGTGTCCGATATGACTATGGCACATCTTACATAAAGGAGATGAATTAAGTGCTGAGGCTGATATTCTGCCCCAGATATGGTGTATCTCCATTCCCCCACAGTGAGATCCATTAGTACCACATATCCAACATTCATAATTGTTATATAAATATAAACATCTTGTATTGGTACTAAATGGATTTTTTAAAATCATCTTATACAGTTTTAATTAATATCTGTTCAGGTATCTTACCATTGTGTATTTCTACCCATTTATTAATTCTTTCCTCGTCTTCCATACCAAAAAAGTTATAGCCAGTTCTTAAGTGGCAATGATATCTATCTGCGTCATCTAATTGTAAATCTTTAAAATTACAAACAGTTAGCGCTTTTCTAAAAGCTTTTTTAATACTAGGTATTATAAATATAAACCTTAATAGCTTTGCTAGTTTAACAAACTTTTCTCCAACCTGTTTATCTCGTTCCTCAAAGATGTTAGCAAACTTAAGAGCTGACTTTCTTGGATTTCTATACCATTCCTCATAAGTAAACTCACTCATAGCGTCCTCAAATCTATATCTATACGCGTCATCGTATTCAATCATAGTTGCAACTATCTTACCAACACCCTCAGCCAAGTCTTTTCTAATACCTATTTCCGTAAGAAAAGTATTAACAAAACTCCACAAAGCCTTTGGACAAGGACTGTAATACCTATGTTTTAAGTAAATACCCATCATAGAATAATCTCCTATTCTCTTATACGCTTCAAGTGATTGATTTATTACACCTAGTTTTGTTTTTCTTGGTAATATAGCAAAAGCTAAGATAGGTAAGACCATACCTCTATGTGCTAAAGTCTTTATAAATACTAGTGTATTTTTCTTTACAATGTCCATAGCATACATAGCCTCAAAAAAGGGAAAGCCTTTCATTGGATATTTACAGTCTTTATATTCTCTACCAATACCTCCACAATTAGCAATCTCTATAACTTTAGTAAGTATAAAATGATAGACTCCGTGGTCTACTTCATTGTAATTAGACTGTCCCTCGTATTCAAAGAAATGAGGTGCTAGTTTTAGATTGTGTCCGTTTTGTTCCATGCTTTTTTATGTTTGAACCTATCTTGAATTGTTGTTACTATTTGTGTTAGCTTTTTATGAGGTATGTGTTTTGCCATTTCTCTTAAAACTTCTCCGTCTATTTCTCTTGCTTTCTCGTATGCTAAAAGTTTAATTTTATCATCTAAAACAGAAAAACTGTCTAGGTAAGTTGCGTATTGAATTAGTAATTCAGTATTTATTTGAGAATTATTTAAATCCTTAATCTCTATAAACTTCTCTACAGATTCTAAATAAGTTGTTGATATTTTGTTCTCCATATATTTATTCTGCTACTTCGTTAGATTCAGGCTGTTCACCTAGAGGATTTAGCATAGTATGTATTTCCTGTAGTGTTGCTACATAGTCATAACCCTCTGCATTAAACTCATTCTTATTTGCATCAATAAACTTTGTTGCCTCGTCTTTTATAATTTCCTGTACAATACTTAAGTCTTTTTCAGATGAAAGTGTTAAATCTAATGTAGTATACTCGTTGTTTACTTCACTTACTTTCTTTGTAAATATTTTTAATATTTCAGGTAAAAATTGGTAATTGTTTTGAACAATAATAAACTCTCCTTTATCATCTTTTTTTGCATACTTTTCAGCAATAGACTTTTTAGATAGTTTAATATCTTCTACATATTCCTTTATAGATCTAATAAATCTTCTTCTTGATATTGATTTTACCTCATCAAGAATAAATGAACTAAGTATTTCAGTTATTACTTCTAAATATAGGTTTTGTATTTTAATTTGTTTCATTGTTTTTTGTTTGTTGTTCAGCTATTTTGTTAATAAAGTCTTCTTCAACAATCCAAGTCTGAACTAGCTCTGGATTATTAAATATATCACCAACTATCTGCATTTTCATAACTAATGCTTCTGTTAGTAATATTCTATCACTGTTCTCGTCCTCATCTTCTATAATAAAGAAAGCTCCACATGCAAACATTACCTCGTAATGCTTTTCAGTTTCAACATTTTTTAATATATCTCCGTGTACTATTTTCTTTCCGTCCCTGTCAAACATTCCGGTAGATTGTAATAGACTATTATCAATCCAATCTATCTGGTAACTTACTTGATTTATTCCTGTAGCATATTGTACTCCGTCTTTAGTTTCCACACTTTGTGCATCTACTGACAAATATGTCTTTTCTCCTGTTCTGTAGTTTATTTTAAATTCAATTTCTCTATACATATATTTATATTATTATTATTTTTATTTTTGATAATATGATTAGTCCAATAATTGCTAGTGCGATTTTTGTATACTGTATTATTCTAGCCTCTGTCTTACTTATATCGTTACTTTCTTTTACTGTGTTTTTCATTTATTTATTTTTGGTTTTTTGTTAGATAACATATTTGTTAATAGTCCCCCTTTATTGTATTTTTTATCTACTCCCTCAATCTGCTTTAGCATACCCATAACCTCATTATAGTTTCTACCTCTTACTTTTCTTAACCAGTAAACATAACCGTATTTATCATTGTAGCTAAACCCTAGCACTTTTTGTATTTCATCAACAGTTGCTGCCTTTTCGTGTGGTGGTTTTTTAGTTACAACTTTTACTTCTGGATTCTGAAACTTTAAAACTATATCTGACATTGAACTCAACCCTCCTTTTTCTTTTTTGTTCATAATTATATTATATGGTATCTACCAATTAAATACAAGTTGCTCAAATCCCTTGTCCTGTCTACTGGTAAAAAAATATATTTTATTTCTAGGTTTATTGATCGTCAAAACTTATAAACAAAAGTGTAGACAGGACAAGAGGCTTGAACCTCTTGCATGTTTTAATAATCTTTTAGAAAGGTATTTCCTCAAAGTTATGGTCATCATCTGATAAACCTCCGTCCATTGTTCCGTTCTCTGTATATTCTTTGCTGTTATCTTCTCTTATTTTTTCTATATCAGCTATTTTGTAATAGTCATCAATAGTTTTAATAGATAGAAAAGCCTTTGTTAAGTTATCAGAAACTTCTTTTTGTATTACTTCATCAGTAATAAGTCCACCTTTAATAAAATTAATAGCAAAGTAAGCTCCTAGCTCACCTGATTCCTGTATTGGTTTTAATACAGTCATAAACTCAAATGAGTGTTCGTCATTTGCAAATGAGGTAAGGTAATCATAAAAACCTTTTACGTCTTTTGATTTGTTTTCAGATCCCAGTGAAGCTCCTTTAACAGATAATCTAACCATTTGTTTTAGCAGAGGTACGTATGCATAAACAATTTGTTGAGTTCTTAGTTCAGGGTACTTCTCTCTAATCTCTCCAGCTACTCCTTTTTCATTTGCCCCATATAACATAACAACATCTTTAGTTGTACTATGTTCATTAGTTTGCAAACTAATAGCTGGTGCTTTCTTGTATTTTGATAGTATTCTTCTTATTTTAAGAAATACTAATTCTACTTGTGTACCTAAATCTTTTTTTGTATACTTATTGTCAGCTCCTCTTCCAGAGAGAATATCTGTAAAAACAAACTTTCCCTCCTTTCCGTTAAATGTTATTGTGTTTAACTGTAGAGATTTTGGCTTTCTATAAGCTTTCTCTCCTGACATTTCTACTAATTCTTCTTTTGTGTAAGACATATAATTTTTATTTTTTTTGTTTTATTTTTTTGTTTAATTTTTTTTATAGGTTAAGTAAACCCATAGATACCAATATAACTCCTATACCTAGATGAAAATCTGTTGCTCCTGAAAGCATAAACGTAAATCCAATTATAATTGTTATTATTGACACCAGTCTTTTAAATGTTTTCATAATTTTTATTTAATTAATGATTAATATTTTATAAAGTGCTGGGGGAGAGGCTCAATCTCCGGATTGAACTCCCCACCTCAACAACCTATAAAAAGGCTATTATTGTGTATCTTCTTGTTCCTCTATCTTGGCAAGTTGTAGTTCTAGTTCAGAGAGTTCTAGGGTAGCCTCATCTAGCATTTCTTGATTTTCTTCCATAAGCCCTTTATAAAGAGATATTAATCTTTCACAAACCTTTTCTATGTTTTTTAATACAAATATTTTGCTTTCTAGTTCTTCTTTTGTCATATATTTATTTTAAGTTTAATTTTTTGGTAATCTTTATTGTGTATCTTCTAAAGTTGCTATCTCAAGCTCTATGTCTGTAAGTTCACTCTCAAGTTCTTCTTCTTCTTTATCTAATCCCTGCAGTTCTTCTTCTAAATCTTCTAAGTATGTTTTAGATACAGAGATTTCATTTTCTTTATCTCTAATAAGTTCTTTGTATTGTTCTATTTTTTCTTCAATTTGTTCTTTTTGTATTTGTAAATCTTGCATATATTTATTTTAAGTTTAATTTTTTGGTAATCTTTTATGTAAGAATAACTCACATTTAAAAGCTTGTTTTCCGTCATCTACTTCTGTAAATACTTGAGGGTATGGGTTTTCCATTCCAAAAGGTATAATTATTATAGCTCCAACTTTTTTACCCTCCTCAAATGCAAACACCTTTTCTCCATTTGCTGTGTAACCTCCATTCTCCTCAATCTGTATAGCATATCCACAACCTTGCCAGAATTGACTTAAATAAGCCTCCTTAGAGCTTTTAAAATCTACAACTGCAATAGTTCCCTCCTCTATCTGTAACCCTCCTAATTCGCAACTGTGTAGCTCCACACCCCAATCTGATATCCCTCCAGTCCACATTATTCTTGAATAACAGTTTATTTCTGACCAAAGATGTTTTTTAACATATTTTCTTGACCATTCTATCAAAGGTAATATTCTAGGGTGGTAGGCTTCTGCTAATCTTTTCTCTCCAGCCATTTCATCTTTTATAAATCTCTCACACTCTGCGTGTAAATCTGTTCCCTCGTCTGCTTTATCACTTAATGTTGTTTGGTGGTTTCTGTATGCACTATCAATTAACTTCATATACTCCTCAATACCCATTAGTTTTATTTTCTGTAGCATTACATTTGCTGATGAGGCAAATCCCTCTTTTTCTTTTTCACTTGCTAGTTTGTTTTTTATTTTAGTTAATACTTTTGGATCTGGACAACCAAATATTTTAACTGCTAATCCACTTGCCCACCACGTAAGAGGTTTTGCAAGTACGTCAGCAACACTACTAGTACCATACAATGGTTTTCCGTCTAAAGTATGTAGGTGTTGTCTTTTTTCATCTTGATATTTGTACATATATTTAATTTAATTGTAGGTTATTTTTAGTTAATAATTCAGGATTTTGATAGATATTGCCAATTACTTCAATATCACCATACTCCTCAATAAGGTCTTTTGTTTCCTGCCAGTGATGAAAATTATCTAATCCTAATGCTTGCCAAGTTCTAATAGTGTTATCAATACCAGTTCCTCTTAAAATATCTCCCTCAAAAATCCTTTTGTTATTTTTGTCTTTAAATCCTGTGTCTTGTAGAAGAATATAATACTTTTCAAGTTCTTTTATACTCTTATTAAAAGTTTCATCTCCTAATTTAACAATGCTAATTAATACAGCAATTGGCATATCATTATACATTTTCCAACAAGTTTTATCCCAAAACTTTATTTCTCTCATATATTTTATTGTGGCATGTTGCCGTTAGTTTGTAATTTTCTTTTTTTAACTTCTTTTAATAATCCTTTTAAATCAAAAGCTCCCAAAACATCTTTACCAAAAACCATTTGCATTTTGTATATATAATCAGGTAGATAACTATCTCCGTCATAACCACTATCAAAATAAGTTTTTACTTTTGCAATAACTCCTATTTCTGATAGTTTATATATATGTTTTATTATGTTTAACAAATGTTTGTCATCTAAGTCTTTATACTCTATGTCTTGTCCAAGTTTTGTTGTCCATGTTGTCATATAATTATTTCTTAAATGAGCCTACTTTTTTATAAAACAGATATTCAGTTTCACTTTCACGTCTAACAAATTGCTCTTTAGTTTCTTCTGTCCAGCCTATTTCTTTCATATAAGCCATGTACTCCGTTCTCTTTTTTAATAACTCATCTTCTTTTATCTTATTCTCCTCATCTTCTTTTTTCTTTTTTTCTCCTGCCTCTATTTTAGCTTTTTCGTTTTCTAAATCTATTTGCTTTTGATTAAGTTCACTTTCTCTTTTATCTTGTTCTTCTTTTATCTTGTTTGTACTTTCTTCTGATTCTTTTCTTAATCTATCTTCTTGCTCTTTAATTTTTAAATCTGCCTCAATCTTTTCCTTGTCTAAATTATTCTTATCAATTTGTAAAGATGCAGAAGTTAAATTATTTATTACATTCTCAAAAGTTATAGAATCCATTCCTAAAACCTGCTCCTCTGTTAGCATACCTATCTCATTTATATTACTTATTAAAATTAGCCTGTTCATTCTATCTGGTAACAATTCATACCTTTCTTTTCGTAAGAAATAATCTTTTGCATTGTCTTCTATTTTCTCTAGTCTATCTTCTTCTCCCTCAATAATAGCAACAAGTTTTTTTTCTTCTTCTATAACTCTTTTCTGATATGCAACTGCATTTTCTCTAAACAGCTTTCCCTTTTTAGTTATATCAACTCTTGCACTTTTTAATATCAATCTATTTTCTTTAACTACTACCATTATATCTGTATTCTCAAAATCTTTTTCTGTAACTATTAATTCTTTTGTTACTGCAACCATTGCCTCTAGCTTTGCAACATCTGGATTGAAGTTTATTATTGTTGTTTCGTTCATATATTTATTTTTTTGTTTTAAATTATTTTGTTTAATATTTTTTTATAAAGATTTTTTTGACGACCTTTATAGCTTTAATTATATGATATATACCATAAAAAAGAAAGCTTTTATTTAGTCTTTATGTTGATAACATTCTACTGGTTTATGTATCTTCATTTCAGATCTCCAAACATTTTCTTTAATTCTCCTTTGCTTTGCAACTTTTAAACTTGTAGGTAAATATTTACCCTCGTTATTTTGAAAAAAAGCTCTGTATCTCTTTATGTTGTCCTGTGGAGGTAATGTAAATAACATTCTAAGATTTACTGCGTATTCGTCTGTATCCTTTTTATTCATAAGTAAATCTGAATAATATGTTTTCCATAGCTCTATCATTAGAGTAATGTCAGAGTTTCTTGATTGTATATTTGTTTGTAATATCTTTTCTACTTGGTTTTTTATACTATTATTTCTCATATATTTTTTTTATTGTTATACTAATAATGTCTGAACTTTAACCAACTAAACAAATGAAATGTTCAAAATGTGAATCTACTGAACGTCTTACTCATCATCATAAATACCCTGTTTGTCATTTTCAGAACAAAAGAAATGGTATAAAGATTATCTTGTGCAATACTTGTCATTGCAAAATCGAAATGATTATAGCCTCTGTTGAATCTTATGTGGGTGATGTATCCTTTGGTACACGCTTCAAGTTAGATAGAGGTTGTTATGATAGAATTACTAGACACTATCTTAAAAAGTCTTCCATAGTCTATGTAGCTGTTTAATTATCTGCCACCTGTAACAGGGTGGCTATTTTAATAACTCACCTATAAAGTCTTTTGTATCTTCCGACTGTTCGTTAAAGTTGTTGTTTAATAAATCCCAACCTTTAAATCCAAAATGTCCTCTAGTTAAAGATATAATATCTGAATCTAGTTTTAAACCATCTGCTTCACTATCTGGATTGTTGTGTTTTAATATTGCTCTTAATACAACTGCAAGGGTTATAGGTTTGCCGAGGATTTCAATAGGATAGTTTTCGTTAATTTCAATGGTGTCATTACTTCGTGCAAATCCTTTTGGTGTTGCTACAAATATTGAATAGCAACCTTGATGTAATTCAGTCATCATACAAGTGCTGTTTGTATAAATATATTTTTTTTCTTTATACAAGAACTCGCACCCAAACTCTAACTTCATAACATCAGGTACTAATTCTTGTATTTTTTTTATTATTTCTTTTTTCATATTGTTTTATTTTAATTTCTTATAGTTTTTAATATTAGTCGGACTTATGTTTTTATATGCACAAGCCAAAGCATAGTTAGCACGTTTTAACATATCTTTTTTAGAATATCCGTACTTCATATACTCAAGAATATCAGTCATACTGAAATAGCAATTATCGATAGATATTCCACCCCCCACCTCATCTGCTACCCACCAACGCTCTGCATCTTTATTAAAGTATTTCTTAACAAATATATCAACTATCCTATAGCATATCGCGTCGTATTCTTCTATTGCTATGTTGAAGTCGTGCATATTATTCTTTATTAGTATCTTGTAAGGATAAAATTAAACTTTGTATTTCTGTAATCTTATTATCTACTATTTCTAGTCGTTCTTTTATTTCTTTTACTTTAGCAATACTTGATGTGTAAGTAAAATTCTCAATATTACACAAAGTTTTTATTAGTAAATCTTTTTCTGTGTTGAAACCCTCTATGATTTTTATTATTTCTTGCATATATTTATTTTAATTGTTTTAATTTACCTAATAATGCTTGTTTAAGCATACGTCCCCCCTCGTCAAATTCATCTGACTCTCGAACAGGGTAGTCTGTCTCCTCGTTTTCTATAAGGGTGATGATGTCTTGTTTTGCCTCTTTAATAAGACTTTCTATTTCTTTTTTTGCTAATGCAAATGCTTCGTTTGATGTTTCTGTATGGTCATAACCTGTAATATCTGTGAGTGCTATTAAAATATCCTGTACCTTTGTGTATTCTGTCATATTATTTATTTTTTTTTATAGTTAAATCAATAAATAAACCAAGTATTATTCCTGCAAACCAACCAGCTTGAAAGGTATCAGATATTTGTATTGCAATATTATATATTACTAATCCAAATACAATAGTTCCTATAAGTGTTAATGTTGTTGTCATACTATTTTATTCCATAGATTAGATTAAGATCGGCTGTGTTGTTGTTGATGACTTGCTGACATACTTCTTCTGATTTGAAGTAACCTAATGGTGGTAAAAAGTTTCTATTCCAACAACTAGTTACATATAATTTATTCATATCTTCAGCGATACAATAGTTATTATCATCTTCATTATGTTCCTT
>Ga0163144_10014985_pt1 | contig 16039 bp, 12 predicted proteins | sample OliLak19BULKMAT1_FD_123175 | JGI IMG/M metagenome (GOLD analysis project Ga0163144, IMG submission 123175) | Freshwater microbial mat bacterial communities from Lake Vanda, McMurdo Dry Valleys, Antarctica - Oligotrophic Lake LV.19.BULKMAT1 | ecosystem: Environmental > Aquatic > Freshwater >... | reverse complement strand
CTTCGCTCCCTCCACCCGAGGCTTTCTTTTCAACAGCCGCGAAGCCAACGCCGGGGTTACCGTAAAGGCCACCAGCATCGACACCAGAATCGAAATCGACATCGTCCAACCGAACTGGTTCAGGTACTTCTTGGCATAGCCGGAAATGAAGGCAATCGGAATGAACACAATCACCAGCGAAATCGTCGTCGCAATCACGGCCAGCGTAATTTCGTGCGTCGCCTGAATCGTCGCATCAATCACCGGCAGGTCATACTCGTCTAAGTGTCGATGAATGTTTTCAATCACAATAATGGCATCGTCAATCACGATGCCCACGGCGAGCGTTAACCCCAGCAAGGTCATCGAATTCAACGTGTAGTCCAGCCCCTTCATCACGGTGAACGTAGCCAGAATGGACGTCGGAATCGCAATGAAGCTGATCAAAACCGTCCGCCAATCCCGGATGAACAAAAACACTACGAATCCAGCCAGCAAACTACCAATCACCAAATGCTCTTCCAGCGCCTCTACCGAGTTCTTAATGTAGGTAGACTGCTCTTTCACGAGCGCCATCTGCACGCCCACTGGCAGCGACTGGTTCATCAATTTCATCTTCGTCAGGACTGCATCCACGACCTTCACCGTGTTCATGCCAATCTGCCGCCGCACTTCCAAAATGACGGCCGGTTTGCCCTGGTAGTAGGCAAACGATCGCCGCTCCCCGTTCGAGTCCACCACCTGCGCTACGTCCCGAATCCGGATCGCCGACCCCCCGACGTTTTTCACAATGATGTCGCCGAACTCAGAAACTTGATCCAACCGCCCCATCGTGCGCACGCCCATCTCCGCCGTTCCCCGCACAATGCGACCGCCCGGCGTCTCAACGTTCTCACTCCGCAGCGCGCGCTCCACTTCCTGTGCACTCAAGGCGTAAGCGTTCATCTTGTCAATATCGAGATAGACGTTGATCTGCCGGGTCTGCCCGCCCGAAATATCAATCGAACCGACGCCGTCAATTGTTTCAAACGCTCGCCGAATCTGCTTGTCCGCAATCTCGGTCAATTCCCGAGGCGATCGGTTACCACTCACCGCCAATGTCACGATCGGATCGCTGTCCGGGTCCGACTTGGTCACCGTCGGCGGCAAAACGTTCGGAGGCAGTTTCCGCATGGCCGCCGAAACTTTCTCCCGGACGTCCTCGACCGCCTCGCCGATGTCCCTCTCTAACACGAACGTAATCGTCAGATTCGCGCTGCCCTCGGTGATCATCGCGCGCATCTCTTCAATGCCGCTAACCGACGCCACCGTCTCTTCTAGCGGAAGCACCACCTGCGAAACAACTTCTTCTGGACTCGCCCCTGGCAGCCGCACCCGGACGTTTACCGTCGCCGGATCCGTCTTCGGGAACAGGTCCACTCCCAAGTCCATAAAGCTGAAAACGCCCAGAATGACCAGGAACATGATCAGCATGAAGGCGAATACAGGGCGGCGTACGCAAATTTCGGAAAGACTCACGATGGCTCCTAACTACACCAGCAGATTAGCAAACTCTAACGTCCATCACGTTACACTGATGGTTTCATGGCAAAAACAGCATTTCTTTTTCCAGGCCAAGGTTCCCAGTTCGCCGGGATGGGCAAGAGCCTGGCGGAACAATACCCTTCCGCGCAAGCGATCTTCGCCGAGGCCGATGCCGCCCTCGACTTCCCCCTCAGCAAACTCTGCTTTGAAGGGCCGGACGAAGAACTAAAGAAGACGGAAAATACCCAGCCGGCGTTACTCACCGTTTCGATCGCCGCCCTCGCCGTGCTCAAAGAGCAGGGTCTCCACGCCGATTGCGTCGCCGGCCACAGCCTCGGCGAGTACTCTGCCTTGGTCGCCGCCGGTTCTCTCCGGTTTGCCGATGCCGTCCAACTGGTCCGCCAACGTGGGCGGTATATGCAGGAAGCCGTTCCCCAAGGGGTCGGTGCGATGGCCGCGCTGCTCAAACTGCCCGAAGGAACTCTGGAAGGCATCCTTGCAGAAGCCGCCGCTGGCGAAGTCGTCTCCGCCGCCAATCTCAATTCACCCGATCAAATTGTCATCGCCGGCCACGCCGGTGCCGTCGCCCGCGCCATGGAACTCGCCAAAACCGCCGGAGCCAAACGCGTCGTCCCCCTTCCCGTCAGCGCCCCCTTCCATTGCGCCCTCATGAAACCCGCCCAACTCCGCCTCGCCGTCGACCTGGCGGCCACCACCTTCTCCGATCTATCGATCCCTCTGGTCCAAAACGTTACCGCCGAACTCACTTCCAGCGGTGCAAACGCCCGCACCGGCCTCATCGATCAAGTCTCCGGTACCGTCCGTTGGACCGACTCCATCCGCCTCCTCATCGCCGAAGGCGTCACCCACTGGGTCGAAGTCGGTGCCGGCGGCGTCCTCTCCGGTCTGCTCAAAAACATCGACACCAACCACAAGGCCGCCCGCTTCGGCGAAGCCGCCGAACTCGAAGCCGTCCAAGCCTACTACCGCTGAATCCCCAGCAACCGCAGCCGCTTGTGCAAACTCGTCCGCTCCAACCCCAACGCCCGCGCTGCCGCCGAGATGTTCCAACTCGCCCCTTCGAGCGCCCGTAGAATCATCTCCCGCTCGGCCGAATGCCTAGCTTGGTCCAAGGTATTCGGCGGCCCGTCCGCCTTCGGAAGCCGTAACTCTAGCGGCGCTGATTCGGCCGTCATCACCTCGCCAGCCGTTAAAATCGCCATCCGCTCCACCAGGTTTTTCAGTTCCCTTACATTGCCCGGCCACGCGTAGGCCGCCAGCAGCGCCAACGTCTCAGGAGCAAAACTCTTCGGCCGCATATTGTTCCGCGCACAAAAACTCGCTAAGAAGTGATGGGCCAACGGGGCGACGTCCTGTGGATGCTCCCGCAACGCCGGCACCCGCAACGGCATCACCGCCAACCGATAATACAGGTCTTCCCGGAACCGTCCCTCCTTAACCTCCGCCGTCAAATCCTTGTTCGTCGCCGCCACCACCCGCACCGTCACCCGAATCGGCGTCTCACTCCCCAACCGGTGAAACTCCCCTTCCTGCAGCACCCGCAGCAGCTTCGCCTGCGCCGGCTGCGCCAAGTCCCCCACCTCGTCTAAAAACAACGTCCCCTGATGCGCCAGCTCAAACTTCCCCTTCCGCTGCGAAGCCGCCCCTGTAAACGCCCCTTTCTCGTGCCCGAAAATCTCGCTCTCCAAAATTTCGGCTGGAATCGCCGCGCAATTCACCTTAATGAAGGGGCCGTCTTTCACCGCGCTGTTCCCATGCACATGCGCCGCCAACAGTTCCTTTCCGGTTCCGCTCTCCCCCAAAAACAGCACCCGAGCATCCGTCCGTGCCGCCAACGTCGACTGCTCCACCACCTGTTTCCACGCCGAACTCGTCCCAATCATCCGCGGAGCCTCCGCCACCAACCGCTGCCGCAGCTCCTTATTCTCCGTCTTCAACCGATCCGCCTCCAGCGCGTTCTTGATCGCCACCAAAACTCGATCCCGGCTCAGCGGCTTCTCTAGAAAATCAAACGCCCCGGCGTGAATCGCCTCCACCGCATCCGCAATCGTCCCGTGCCCCGAAATCATCACCGCCGGCTTCCCCCCCAACTGCTTCAGCATTTCAATCCCCGAGCCGTCCGGCAGCCGCACGTCGAGCAGGAACAGATCCGGCGAGTCCTGAAACAAACCCGCCCTCAAGTCCCCGATCGATGGAAAAACCCGGATCGTGTGCCCCTCCCGCTCCAGAATCAGCCGCAGGCTCAGCCCAATGTTCGGCTCATCATCAAGGATCCAGATCTTAGCCATGTTCCACCGAAGCCAGCGGCAGCAGCAATCGAAACGCTGCGCCACCTAACTCTCCTTCGTAATGTTCTATCGTCCCTCCGCTTAACACCGCCCCCCGATGAGCGATCGAGAGCCCGAGCCCCATGCCACCCTTTTTGAAGCTAATCGTCGGCGCAAACAGGCTCTCCTTGGCCAGCTTCGACAGCCCCGGGCCATCGTCTTCAATCGCAATCGCCACCCGGTCTTTTTCCACATAAGTGAGCCCCCGCACCCGGCCGCCCTGCCCCGCCGCCTGCGCGGCGTTCTCCAACAGATTCGTTAAAACGCCCTTCAACAAATCCGGATCCGCATTCGTCCGCACCGGCCCCACCGACAACGCTAGATCGTAAGTCGTCTCCGGATGCCCCGGCTGCAAGAACGCCACCCGCTCTTCAAGCAGCGTATTGAGGTCCACCGGCTGCCGATTTTCACTTGGCTCCGTCGCGAAATCGCCAAAAGCTCTCACCCGCCGCTCGAGCGTCGCTACTTCGTCGCTCACGATCTGGGCGGCTTGCTGCAGAAACCCCGGATCATGCCGATCCGCCAGTTCGTCCATAATCAGCCGAATTGGCGTAAGCGAGTTCTTCACCTCATGGGCCATCTTCCGCGCCAGGCTCTGCCAACTGGCTACTCGCGCCAGATGCACCAGCTTGTCGCGATTTTCCTCCAGTTGCGCCGCCGTTCGGTTAAACGCGGCTACCGTCTGCGCTCCCTCATCCCTACCCGCGCGTTGCGGCAGGCGAATCGTCAAGTTCCCGTTCGCCAATTCGGCCAACCCCGCCTGCAACTCCCGCATCGGCCGAGTAATCTGAATCGCCATCCAAATCAGCACCGCGAGCGAAGCCAGAAAAACGGCGGCCGCGGCGAGGATTAGCGTCAAAACGAACCCACGACGCAGGTCAAATAAACGGGCCCGGTCCACCGTCTCCCGCGCCTGGGTGTACTGCCGCTGAAGCAGCGTCATCCCAGGCCCGCCCACCTTCCGCGCGTAGGCCCAAACATCTCCGTTCGGACGCCGCACCAGGTAGTTCAGCCGGTCCCCCGTGTCCCCCGAAAGAAAAAACCGCTCCGGCTCCTGGCTCGCCGCAAACGAACTGATCTGCGCCGGCCAACGCTTGTTGTCCGCTGCGGAGAATCGCTGTGGCGCCAATTTGCCGTCCGCCGCATCTTCCTTCACCGACTCCCGCGCCCGCCGATACATCTCCCGCCCCGTCGACTCCAGCGACTTCGAAAGGCTGTCGAGCTCATCCGTTGAAGCGTAGGAGAGCGAAGTCTCGAGCAGCCGGATCGTCACCCACAACATGGCACCCAGCGGAGCCAACGTAGCCAGCAGAAAGACCGCGATCAGTTTGGTGCGTAGACTCACTCTACCCCGCCTAGCGCTTAAGATCCGTCAAACGAAACGGACCCTTCTCTAGCGCCCATCGATTGTCCACCCCTCGCTGCGGCCGTCCAAACCATTCAATCAAGCGCGCCAAAGTTACCCCCGGATCCAGCGCCAACCCCGCCGATTCCTTAGGGTCATCCGCCCGTAAATCCATTCGCAGCCATAACGGCTTATCCTCGGCCACCCCGCTTACCGAAAGCGCCGCGTGGTCAACTACCCACCGCTCCGCAGCATCCCGGCTCAAATTCGTGGCCTGCGTCTTCGCCCCACCCAATCCCGTAATCGCAAACCTCTCTTCCCACAAATCAAAACTCACCACATAGCGATCCACGCTCCGCCGAACTACCGTCGTAAATCGATCCGAAGACAACGAAAGCTGCAAGGAAAACACTAAAGCGGCCCCACTGTGGAGCCGTTCAAGGGACTTGCCGTCCAGAAAATGAAGATATGGCACCTGGACCCTCAGGGTCTGGTCGTCCCACCACACGCGCAGCAACTCCGGCGCCATTGCGCGTGCAATTGGAGCGGCGGTATAAGCAAGCAGCATGCGGCGGGTCATCAAAAATAGGCTCCCGTTATGAAAACGGGTTCGACCGTTCCTGAGCGAAAGGGAACGGCGACGTAAAAATAAAATCCGTCCTTAGTACGAACGCCAAGGCCCGAAGAGTTTCGGACGGCTCCCCGCGAGTTTTGGTTCCAAACGGATCCAGAATCGACAAACGCAGCCAGCATCAATTTACGCCGCAACCGCGTGCCGTACTCGATCGTGCTGGCCACCGCCCGCGTCGCGCCCAGCGGTGCCAACTCAAACTTGCTCCATCCCCGCAACGTCGTCGTGTTGCCGTAAGCAAACCGATCATATAAAGGAGCGTCGCCGCTCACGCCGCCGCCCTGCACCGATAATCGTACATCATGCCGCCCGCGGCTCCAGTCCAGCCCGGCCTGAACCTCATGCCGCGTAAAACGGTAGTCCGAGGCGAGCCTCGCCAAGCCGGCACGCAGGGCGTACTCGGCATGGACGGTCGACTCGCCGGTAGATTCCTCACCCCACACACGCTGATATCGCAGAGTATTTACCAGCGCGTGCGAGGCTTCGCGGTTCACTCCAGGGGACGGAGTTGTGAACCGTTGGAGGCGAAGGCCGACGGAGATCGTAACTTCCTCACGATCAGCACCTCGCCAAGGTGTAAAAATCACATCAGGTTGATAAATCTGGTAGCCCCGATAGGGCTCGTCCCTCATCGCGAGCGTGCTCGCATGAAACTGCGACCGCAGCGATTGGAAGTGAAAGCCAGGACGAACCCGGCCATCGAAGAACGATCGCGCATACCCAGCTTTCAATCCGGTAAACCGTTCCATTAATTGGTCCCCGTCGGAAACGAACCCGACGTAGCCACCCTTCACGCCCGCCCTAACATCCGCCGTCAAACCCTGCCGGCTCTGGTAGGCTAACCGCGAAGGCGAACCGATCACATCAATCCGCCGGCCGGAAACTTCGAGCACTACCCGAATTTGCTCTGACGAAGAGCCCCGCAACAAGCGCGGCGCCACCAGTCGAACCTTCAACTCGTCCCGAATCCGACCCGCCAACTGGGCAAAGGCCTCCGGGGAAAACTTCTGACCTACGCGCTGCTGCAACTCCTTCCGCAATCTCGTCGAGAGCTTGCTCTCCGGCACGCCGGACAAGTCGATCCTTTCCACCGTATAGCGGGAGTTCACGTTCGTGTCGTCCGGAACATTCCACGAAAACGCGCTGGCAGTGAAGATCCCAAACGTGAGCCCGGCCAGAAACACTAGACCGAACAAGCTGCGATAGGCGGTGCCACTCATGAAATTGATTGTGCATGTAACGCGCCAATCGCTAAAGCGCTGATTCAAAAGGAAAGCGTCGTTGCTAAACGGGCCGATCTAAGACGCCTGTGGCGCCAAAAGCACACTTTTTCGGCGCACACCCTGATACATGTGGAGAATCTCCACCGTCCCAGCCGACCGATTCAGTCGATAAAAAATCGCATACGGCGAGTGATATAGCTTGTAGACATTCGCCCGCTTCGCCATCGGCGTCCCAATAATCGGCATCCCCGCCAAGCACCTTACATGCGCCAACAGCGATGCGCCCACCATCTCGGCCAACTCCGGCGACTCAGCCGCAAAGTACTCTACGATTTGGTTGAAGTCGCCGATCCCTTTATCCGAGAAGAATATTTTGAAATCCACAGCGGTACCATCGCCTCGACCTCCGCCATCGGCGACACGAGTCCACTTTCGCAATCGTGCCATCCGGCATCAATAGAAAGAAGGACTTGGGGCGAGTCATGACTCCACTCCGGCAGCGTCGACGTATTTTCGGCGGGCATCACGGCTCCTTGTGAGGCTTATCGGACGGCGAACCCAGAGTCTGAGAAGTCTCTGAGGAATCTTGCAACAAGTGTCCGCAACCGGAATCACATATAATGAGAACGCAATGAGTGCTACGGCAAGTGGTTTGGCGCGAGTCTCGCGCTTCTACGAAGCCCCCGTGGGTAAGAAAGTTGTTATGGCTGTAACGGGGCTGATTTTGGTTGGGTTTGTGCTCGGTCACATGGCCGGCAACTTGCAGATTTATCTGCCGGTAGGAGAAAACGGCGTCTACGCCATCGACAAATATGGAGCTTTGCTCCATTCCAGCGAAGAATTACTCTGGGGCGTTCGCCTTGCCTTGCTCGCCAGCGTCGGACTCCATATCTGGTCCGCCATCCAACTGGCATCAGCCTCTAACGCAGCCCGCCCGATTCGCTACGTGAAGCAGAGCCCGCTCAAGAGCTCCTACGCCTCCCGGACGATGTACTGGAGCGGCCCCATCATCGGGTTCTTCATCATCTATCACCTTTTGCACTTTACGACCGGGTCCGTGCATCCGGATTACAGGTATCTGAGCGTGCATGACAATGTCGTCAAGGGCTTCTCTGTCTGGTACGTCTCAGCCTTCTACATCGTGGCCATGTCCATGCTCGCCCTGCATCTCTACCACGGCGTCTGGAGCATGTTCCAGTCGCTCGGATTCAACCACCCGCGCTACACGCCGCGCCTGCAGGCCGGTGCCAAAGCCTTCGCATTCCTCATCGCCGCGGGAAACATCTCGATTCCTCTCGCGGTTCTTTCTGGATTGGTTAAATAATCTATGGAACTCGATCCTCGGATCCCCGCCGGACCCATCGAACAGCGGTGGGATAACTGCAAATTCGATATGAAGCTGGTCAATCCAGCGAACAAGCGCAAGTACAACATCATAGTGGTCGGCACAGGACTCGCTGGAGGTGCAGCCGCCGCCAGTCTCGCCGAGCTCGGCTATAACGTGAAGTGCTTTTGCTTCCAGGATTCTCCCCGCCGCGCTCACTCCATCGCCGCACAGGGCGGAATCAATGCCGCTAAAAACTATCAGAACGACGGCGACTCGATTTACAGGCTCTTTTACGACACGGTCAAAGGCGGCGACTTCCGCGCCCGCGAATCGAACGTTTATCGCCTAGCTCAGATCTCGGTCAATATCATTGACCAGGCCGTGGCCCAAGGCGTCCCCTTCGCTCGCGAGTATGGCGGTACCCTCGCCAACCGCTCCTTCGGCGGCGCCCAAGTCTCCCGAACCTTCTACGCCCGCGGTCAAACGGGCCAGCAGCTTCTCCTCGGTGCTTACCAATCGCTCGAACGCCAGATCTCTCTCGGCAAAGTCGAGATGCACACCCGCACCGAAATGCTCGATCTCATCGTCATTGATGGTCGCGCCCGCGGCATCGTCACTCGGAACCTGCTCACCGGCGCAACCGATGTCCACATCGCTGACGCCGTCATCGTCGGCACCGGTGGCTATGGCAACGTCTACTATCTTTCGACCAACGCCAAGGGATCCAACACAACCGCCATCTGGCGCGCCCACAAACGCGGCGCCCTGTTCGCCAACCCCTGCTTTACGCAGATTCACCCCACCTGCATCCCCGTCAGCGGCGATTACCAATCGAAGCTAACCCTAATGTCGGAATCGCTCCGCAACGACGGTCGCATCTGGGTTCCCAAGAAAATCGGCGACACCCGGTCGCCCCAAACGATCCCCGAAGACGAGCGCGATTACTACCTCGAACGCGCTTACCCCAGCTTCGGCAACCTCGTCCCCCGCGACGTCGCCAGCCGTGCCGCCAAGCGCCTGTGTGACGAAGGCAAAGGCGTCGGTCCCACCGGTCTCGGCGTATACCTCGATTTCAGCGACGCTATCAAACGCCTCGGCCAAAGTGCCGTCGCCGAACGTTACGGCAACCTGTTCGAGATGTACGAGCGCATCGCCGGCGAAAACCCGTACGAAGTGCCGATGCGCATCTACCCCGCTATCCACTACACCATGGGTGGCCTCTGGGTCGACTACCAACTCCAGTCCACCATCCCGGGCCTCTTCGTCCTTGGCGAAGCCAACTTCTCCGACCACGGCGCTAACCGCCTCGGAGCCAGTGCTCTCATGCAGGGCCTCGCCGACGGCTACTTCGTTATCCCCTACACGGTCGGCAATTACCTCGCCTCCAACAAGTTCGACAAGGTATCAACCGACCACCCAGCCGCCCTGGCGGCGAAAGCCGAAGTGGGCGAACGCGTCAAGAAGCTCCTCTCGATCAAAGGCAAACGCACCGTCGACAGCTTCCACCGCGAGCTCGGCAAAATCATCTGGGACTACTGCGGCATGGCCCGCACCGAAAAAGGTCTGACCGAAGCCATAGCCAAAGTACGGGCTCTCAAGGCCGAGTTCTGGACTAACGTCAACGTCCTCGGTACCGACGGTGAACTGAACCAGTCGCTCGAAAAGGCCGGCCGGGTGGCCGACTTCATCGAACTCGGAGAACTGATGTGCATCGACGCGCTAGACCGCAAAGAGAGCTGCGGCGGCCACTTCCGCGAAGAGTACCAAACCCCGGACGGCGAAGCCCAACGCGATGACGAAGCATATGCCTACGCCGCCGCCTGGGAGTTCGCCGGCGAAGGCAAAGAGCCCGTCCTCCATAAAGAAAAGCTGACGTTTGAGTACGTCCACCCGTCGCAGCGGTCATACAAGTAGGGGATTGAAGATAGCCATGAGTAGCATGAAGATGACCCTCAACATCTGGCGGCAAAAGTCGCCCGCCGACACCGGCCGGATGGTGAAGTACCAACTCGATAACGTCAGCGAGCATATGTCGTTTCTCGAAATGCTCGACGTTCTGAATGAGCAGTTAATCGGCAAAGGCGAGATTCCCATCGCCTTCGACCACGATTGTCGCGAAGGCATCTGCGGCTCCTGCGGCTTCGTCATCAACGGCGTGGCCCACGGCCCCCGCGGCGGCACTACCATCTGCCAGTTGCATATGCGGGAGTTCAAATCCGGTGACGAACTGTTCATCGAGCCTTGGCGCGCCAAGGCCTTCCCCATCATTAAGGACCTCGTCGTCAACCGCAGCGCCTTCGACCGCATCATTCAAGCAGGCGGCTACGTCAGTATTCCTACCGGCAGCGCTCCAGATGGGAACGCCATTCCGGTGCCGAAAAAAGAATCTGACCGCGCCATGTCCGCCGCCACCTGCATCGGCTGCGGTGCCTGCGTAGCGGCCTGCCCCAACGCCTCGGCTTCCCTCTTTACCGCGGCCAAGATCTCCCACCTCGGCCTGCTCCCCCAGGGTCAGCCCGAACGCTACGATCGCGCCGTGAAGATGGTCAACAAGGCCAACGACGAAGGCTTCGGCGGCTGCACCAACATCGGCCTTTGCGAAGCCGTCTGCCCGAAGCATATTTCGCTGGAAAACATCGCTAGGATGAATCGCGACTTCACGGTCGGCGCTTGGTCCTATCGCGAAGCCACCGGAGACGGCGGCGGGGCCTAGAATGGAGTTGTGAGATTATTTTTTATTCTTCTGATCGGAGGCGGGCTTTACGCGGCGGAATATAGCCAAGTCGAGCCCATCTTCAAGTCCAAATGCTACGGGTGCCACGGGCCATCTAAGCAATTGAGCGGCCTGCGTCTTGATGACGCAGAAGCGGCCCTCCAAGGCGGCTACAGCGGCAAAGTAATCGTCCCCGGCCATAGCGCCACCAGCAGTTTATGGCTCCGCGTCGCCGGTAAGCCCGGCCCCACCGCCATGCCTATGGGCTCGAAGGGACTTTCCCCCGATGAGAGCGCCCTCATCGCCGCCTGGATCGACGCGGGAGCCAAGTTCCCTGCCACTCTGAGGGCCGCTGCGAAACGAACCCAATCCCGCCACTGGGCCTTCCAAAGTTTCTCGAAACCCACCGGCTCCATCGACGCCTTCATCACCCAGCGCCTCGCGAAGGACAACCTCAAAATGTCCCCCGAAGCCGACCGCGCTACCCTCCTCCGGCGCCTCTCCTTCGACCTCATCGGCCTCCCGCCTTCCCCCGAGGAAGTCCACGCGTTCGTCGCCGACTCCAGTCCCCAAGCCTACGCTAAACAAGTCGACCGCCTCCTCGCCTCTGCCCACTTCGGCGAAAAATGGGCCCGCCACTGGCTCGACCAAGCCCGCTATGCCGACTCCGACGGCTACGAAAAAGATTGGGTCCGCCCCTGGGCTTGGCGCTGGCGCGAATGGGTCATCAACTCCCTCAACCGAGACATGCCCTTCGACCAGTTCACCCGCGAACAGATCGCCGGTGACCTCTTCCCCAATGCTTCCACCGAACAGCGCGTCGCCACCGGCTTCCACCGCAACACTCTAACCAACCGCGAAGGCGGCATCGACAACCAACAGTTCCGCTTCGAAACCATGGCCGACCGCGCCTCCACCGTCGGCTCCGTTTGGCTCGGCCTGACCGTCGGCTGCGCCCAATGCCACGACCATAAGTACGACCCCACCCTCCAAAAGGATTTCTACTCTCTCTACGCCTTCTTCGACAACGCCGAAGAGGAAGATATCGACGCGCCCCTGCCCGGCGAAAAGAACGCCCGCACCGCCGCATACGAAGCCAAACGGGAAGCCCTCCTCGCCGAGTTCAAGGTCCGCGAACTCCAACCCGCCTGGGAAAAGGACATGCTCCAGGCCTCCGCCGAACCTGGCAAACGCACCGATTGGGATCTCGCCTGGGACTGCCTCCTCAAGCTCACCGAAAGCGGAGATGGCGAACGCATCATGCGGAAACAACCCGCCGATCGAACCGACCGCGATCGCCTCATTCTCGAAAATCACTTCATCCGAAACTATCATTTCGCCATAGGCCAGCCCGCCTACAAAAAGGTCAAGTTCGACGAACTGGACAAAAAGCTGAAGGCACTCGAAGAGCAGTATCCGTCGCTTACCCAGGCCTACATCCTCGCCGAAAACGCCGCCCCGCGCCAGTCTTACCTCCGCGTCCGCGGCGACTATAAATCCCTCGGTATCCCCGTCCCGGCGGACTCCCCCAGCTTCCTCCCGCCCCTGGCCCCGCACAACGGTCCTACCACCCGCGTCGACCTGGCCAACTGGCTCACCGCCCCCGACAACCCCCTCGTGAGCCGCGTCACCGTCAATCGCATATGGCAGGAACTCTTCGGTGCCGGCATCGTCAAAACCGCCGAAGATTTCGGCCTCATGGGCTCCCGCCCCTCCCACCCCGAACTGCTCAACTGGCTCGCCGCCGAGTTCGTCGAACGCGGTTGGAGCCGTAAGGCCATCATCCGTGAAATCGTCCTCTCCGCCGCCTACCGCCAAAGCTCGCAAGCCCGTCCGGAGCTCAAGGAAATCGACCCCGAAAACCGTCTCCTCGCCCGCCAGTCGCGCCTGCGCCTGCCTGCCGAAGCAATTCGCGACGCCGCCCTCCGGGTCGCCGGTCTGCTCGACACCAAGATCGGCGGCCCCAGCATCAAGCCGCCTCAGCCCGACGGCGTCTCCAGTCTCGGCTACTCCTCCGGCACCAAGTGGCAGGTCAGCCCCGGCACCGAACGCTACCGTCGTGGCGTCTACATCCACTACCAACGCACCACCCCCTATCCGCTCCTGTCGAATTTCGACGCCCCTCGCTCCACCACCGCCTCCTGCCGCCGCACCCGCTCCAACACGCCCCTCCAGGCCCTGAATCTCCTCAACGACCCCGTCTTCCTCGAAGCCGCCGAACGCCTCGGTCAACGAGCCAAGTCGATCGACGAGGCCTTCGAACTCGCTCTCCAGCGCCTCCCCACCCCCGCCGAACGAACCCGCCTCCAGCGTTTCGTCGCCGAAAACAACACGACGTTGATGGCCAGCATCCTGCTGAACCTCGACGAATTCATCACCCGGGAATAACGCACCATGACCCACCGGCGAAAGTTTCTTCAATCCCTCGGCAGCGGCTTCGGCCTCGTCGCCCTCCAACACCTGCTCAATCAAGATGGATACGGTGCCACCGTAGACCCCATGGCCCCCCGCCCTCCCCAGTTCCCCGGCAAAGCCAAGCGCGTCATCTTCCTGTTCATGGAAGGTGCCCCCAGCCAAATGGACCTGTTCGACCCCAAACCCGAGCTCCAAAAGTGGCACGGCAAAAGCCTCCCCCCGTCCCTCACGAAGGACCTCAAGCTAGCCTTCATCAAGCCCACCGCCACCATCCTCGGCAGCCCCCGGACCTTCCAGAAATATGGTCCCCAGGGCATGGACATCTCCGACCTGCTCCCCCACACCGCCTCCGTCGCCGGGGACCTCTGCTTCGTCCGTTCGATGCACTCCGACCAGTTCAACCACCATCCCGGCCAACTCAAACTCTTCACCGGCCACAACCAGGTTGGCCGCCCCGCCATGGGCTCCTGGGTCACTTACGGCCTCGGTTCGGAGTCGCAAAATCTCCCCGGCTTCGTCGTCCTCAGCTCCGGTTCCGGAGCCAGTGGCGGCTCTGATAACTTCTCGAGCGGCTTCCTGCCTACCACCTACACCGGCACCCCGTTCCGCAGCACCGGCGACCCCATTCTCTATCTCAAGAACCCCGCCGGCATCTCTGCAACCCAACAGCGAGCCCGCCTCGACGCCCTCCGCGATCTCAACGAAATGCGCCAAGGTGCCACCGGCGATGAAGAAATCGCCTCCCGCATCCATGCCTACGAACTCGCTTTCCGCATGCAGAGCTCCTCCCCTGAACTCCTCGACTTCTCGAAGGAAACCCAAACCACTAAAGATAGCTACGGAATCGGCCAGGAAGCCACCAACGCCTACGGCACCAACTGCCTGCTCGCCCGCCGCATGATCGAACGCGGCGTCCGTTTCGTCATGCTTTCGCATGGCTCCTGGGATCACCACTCCGCCATCAACACCGGCCTCCCCAAGCAATGCAAGACCACCGACCAGCCCGTCGCCGCCCTCATCAAGGACCTCAAGCAGCGGGCCATGCTCGACGATACCCTCGTCGTCTGGGGCAGTGAATTCGGTCGCACGCCCATGTCTGAGTTCCGCCGGCCCGAAGACGCCGCCAACGCTGGACGCGATCACAACCCCAACGGCTACACCATGTGGATGGCCGGCGGAGGGATCAAAACCGGCCAAGTCATTGGGAAAACAGACGACTTCGGGCTCAACATTTTGGAGGACTTGGTGGACGTCAACGACCTCCAAGCCACCATGCTCCACCTGCTCGGTTTCGATCATACCCGCCTCACCTACCGCTTCATGGGCCGCGAGTTCCGCCTCACCGACGTGCATGGTCACGTCGTCCAAAAGATGCTCGCCTAGCCGCGCGATTTGCATGTCCGTAACCAATGTGAGAAACTTTCATAGCACTGCGGCGAAACTGTTGATTCCGAGACGTTTTGGCCATTTTCCCGCAGCAGCGTTTTGAACGTAGTATCTAGCATTAGGAGATTTAGTAGTGAGAGAAAAAGGTGTAGTGAAATGGTTTAACGCCGCCAAGGGCTATGGTTTTATCCAGCGGTCCAGCGGTGAGGATGTATTTGTTCATTTCAGCGCTATTCAGATGAACGGATACCGGGCCCTTGAAGAAGGATCGGAGGTTGAGTTCGAAGTCAAGACAGGCCCGAAAGGCCTGCAGGCAGAGAACGTCTCGCGCGGTTAAGCCAAGTCTGCACGCACGACGAAATTCGAGACCGTCCCCCCGGGGGGACGGTCTTTCGTGTTTTTGGAGCACAATAAAGGGGTATGCGCCTCGCCTTTCTCTTCCTTCCCTCCCTCCTGATCGCCCAGTCCACCGCGCCCCCGGTCATTCTCATCAACGGTTACCAGACCCCACCCTGCGACAACGCGCAAAGCCGCGAAACCTTCGGCCAACTCGAAGACAAACTCCGCGCCTCCGGCCGTCAAGTAATCTGGTTCAACAATTGCACCGTCCCCGCCTCCACCGCCCTTCGCCCCACCATTGAGGAAATGGGCACCGCCCTCGGCCGGCGCATCACCGAATCCGGTGCCCCCCAAGTTGACGTCATCGTCCACAGCATGGGCGGTCTCATCCTTCGCAGCTACCTTGCCGGCAAACAAAACGCCGCCGCTACCTTCGCCCCTCCCATCGATCCCCGTGTCCGCAAAGCCATCTTCCTCGGCACCCCCCACTTCGGCATCGGCCTCGCTCAAGCCTTCGCCACGGTGGCCGACACAGACCCCCAAGTCCGCGCCCTCCTCCCCGGCAGCCGTTTCTTGTTCGACCTCGGCACCTGGAACCAAGGCACCGATAACCTCCGCGAAGTCGATGCCCTTTCCATTGCGGGTGCCGCCAACTCGACGAGCGACGGACTCGTCTCCCTCACCTCGGCCTCCATGCGCTTCCTAGCGGGGGAAGACCGTCTCCGGATCGTCCCGTACTGCCACACCAACAACGCCCTCCTCGCCCTCGTCACCGCCGGTTGCCGCCGCGCCCCGTACCTCGCCGACGT
>Ga0163144_10014984_pt1 | contig 16040 bp, 13 predicted proteins | sample OliLak19BULKMAT1_FD_123175 | JGI IMG/M metagenome (GOLD analysis project Ga0163144, IMG submission 123175) | Freshwater microbial mat bacterial communities from Lake Vanda, McMurdo Dry Valleys, Antarctica - Oligotrophic Lake LV.19.BULKMAT1 | ecosystem: Environmental > Aquatic > Freshwater >... | reverse complement strand
CTTGAAACGATGGGCATCGACATCGACCCGGACAATATTTACACCGCCGCCGCTGCGGCTTGTGATTATGTGATGGAGCATTTTGCATCCGCGACGCACAAACCGAGGATTTTCAATCTGGCGACGCAGTCGTGTCATGAGATGCTGGAAGGCTCCGTCGATTGGGTCGGCGCGATGGATGAGCCATGCGATGCGGTGATTATCGCCGGGCCGTTGAACAAGTACGCGAACTTTGAACGCCAGCGCATCGCGCTGGAACTCGCCCGCCGCGGCGCGCGGATTATCGGACTGTGCGCCGATCGCGTGTATCCCAGCCCGCGCGGGATCGAGTTTGGCGCGGGCTCGCTCACCTGGATGATCGCGTATGGCGCGAATGTCGAACCGATCTTCTGCGGCAAGCCCGAGGAAGTCTTTTTCCGCGAACTCTGCACCCGGCTGGACGTGCGGACCGATGCGTGTCTGCTGATCGGCGATAACCTCGAATCCGACATCATGGGCGCCAAGCGTGTCGGGATGCGGACGATTCTCACGCTGACCGGCGTGGCGCGGCGGAGCGATCTTGAGTCGCTTGCGGCTGAATGTCAGCCGGATTTGGTGATTGAGAAGTTGACGGAACTGCTTTGATAATGTGGCACGGGTCTTCAACCCGTCTCCTGTTGAAAAAAGCACGGGTTGAAACCCCGTGCAACGCATACATTCAAGCAGCAGCGATGACAACCGGTGTGCGTGATCGCTGCAGCAGCATCATCAGCGCCACGAACAGCAGCACATATGGCGCAAAAAGCGCGAAGCCGTGAACGCCGGCAAGGAAAGTGAGGGGGATGAAACGAATGGATCGCACAGACGTTGGTTATACCTGCCGCTGGAGATCGCACGCGAAAAATCCGGCGGAAATAACAGGCAGCACGCTCTCAGAGAGGTTCGATATGGCGCGCATGCCGTTCGTGCGGAGCCGGAAAGCTGGGAAGACAGGCCTTGAGAAGGATGAGCGGAAAGTTGCCACCGCATGCACAGGCCTTTTGTCCTTGACCACACTCAGACGAAAGACCTCTGAAACATGTCATTGTCTTCTCTGTTGCTCAGCGGTCTTTCGGCGGGATTGCCAGGTTTCGCGCAGCTTCGCGCCGCTGACCACGCCGAAAGTTTTTCCGCTGGTGGGGATCAGCGTTTTCTTCGCGTCGAGATCCGGCAGCAGATTGCCGTGCGCGCCGATGAGTTCATCGCACATCTCGACGATCTGATCGAGCGTCAGCGTGGCCGCGGTCAGCGGATCGTACATGCAAGCCTGATACACGTGATCGCGGCGGCCTTCCATCGCGGCGCGGATGAATAACTCGTGCTGGGTGACGTGCGGATTCATATATCCGATGAGTTCAGGCGGAAGCTCGCCGATGCGGGTCAGTTGTAATCCCGCGCGATCCACCAGCGTCGGACCTTCGACAATCGCCGTCGCCGGCAGATTGCTGATCGCGCCGTTGTTGACGACATTTCCATACACCACGCTGGGTTTCCCAGTGACGATTGAGTGAATGATCGTGCTGCCGTACTCTTGGCTGCGATGCACTTCGATGGGTTCCTCCGATTTGCCGAAGCTCTTCAGCCGTTCAAATTCATCGACAATCCCGTCGCATCTGCGGAGATATTCATCAATCGGCACGCTGTATTGCGTGATCACTTCATCACCGCGCGGGATGAAGAAAGAGTTGTATTCGGCATTGTGCTCGGAGGATTCCGTGACGAACCGGCCGAGCCGCTTCATCATCTCGAAGCGCACCTTGTTGGTGTCATAGATCTCCGCTTTCTTCATCGCCTCAAACAGCCGCGGATAAAGATCGACGCCGTCCTTTTCCAGCTTCGTGTAAAACGCCATGTGGTTGATGCCGGCGCACAGGTAGCTGACCTGCGACGAATCCTCGCCGATGTATCGCATCAACTGATCGAGCGTGCCCTGCACGCTGTGACACAATCCCACCGCGCGGATGTTGGATGTGCGGAAGATCGTCTGCATGTTCATCGACATCGGGTTGGAATAGTTCAGCAGCGTCGCGCGAGGACAAACTTCCATCATGTCAGCGCACAATCCCTTGAGCATCGGGTAAGTGCGCAGCGCGCGGAAGAATCCGCCCGGACCGGTGGTGTCTGCGATGGTGAACTTCAGGCCGTATTTGCGAGGGATCTCAAAATCGACCAGTGTCGAATCAAATCCGCCGATCTGCACCATGTTGATGACGAAGTCCGCGCCTTCAAGCGCTTTGCGCCGGTCGAGTGTCGCCTCAATCCGCGGATTCGCGCCGAGTGCTTTTCCCACCTTGCGGCACAGGTTCGCACCCACTTCCAATCGATCAGCGTCGATGTCCATGTAGCTGAACGTCGCATCCCTGAACTCAGGGAAACCGAGAATGTCCCCCGTGAGATTCTTGCTGAACACCACACTGCCCGCGCCGATCATGGCGACTTTGATCACGGTTCCGCTCCTAGGGTTGAAAGTCGCCGGAAGCTTAGCGACGATCCGCCGCTTTGAAAGCATCCACCGATTGAGTCTGTGAAAAAACCTTTTTTATCGCGATATCTCCGGGCGGAGGTTACGATTTGAAGTGTCTGGCAGGGTAAATCTCAATGAAACACCATCGCGAGATCGATGAGCGAAGCCTTGCGTTCGGAAGAGTGATTGCATCACGCATCCGGCAGGATCGCGCGCTCATCGACCGGGCGCGGGTCACGATACACAGGTGGCTGCTGACGAGTTCCCCGCGTGTTCGCGGCACGTTGGAGGAATGGCTTGGCGTGCTGGAGGGACCGCTTGAGAATGTGGTCGATCTGTTGACCGGAACCAGCGAGCGGGCGGTGCGGATGCGTCAATCCAACCCGTTCACCGGCGTACTCTCTAATCAGGAACGCAATGCCATCCTGAGAAAATTTGCATCCCATGACACGAAGTCAGCTTGAACACATTCTCCGCGCCGCCGCCGCGACTGCGGATGTCCGCGACATTGTGGTCGTCGGAAGTCAATCGGTTCTGGGCGCCTATCCGGATGCACCGGCGGAACTGACAGAATCCATGGAAGCTGATGTCTTTCCAAAAGACGCGCCAGAGCGATCAATCGTCATCGAAGGTGCGATTGGAGAACTGTCCATGTTCCACGAGACATTCGGGTACTACGCGCATGGTGTGGATGAAACCACGTGCACGCTGCCCGATGGTTGGCGCGAGCGTCTGGTGCAGGTGGAAAACGCGAACACCAGAGGCGCAGCGGGATGGTGTCTGGAGCCGCACGATCTTGCGATCAGCAAGCTTGCGGCGGGCCGTGAGAAAGACATCGCGTTCGTGAAGGTGATGCTGAGAAATAACCTGGTCTCAGACCGCTTGCTGTCTGAAAGACTTGAGCAGACAGGCCGGCTGGCATTCCCGCAACGAAGAATGATCTCTGTGTTGCTGGAACAGATCGTCAGGAATTGAGTATCTTCGCATGACAGAAACGGTTTGTTTTTCATTCTGTCGCGACAGGGCGGAAGTGACCTTCTCTTTAGCCAGGTTTGTTTGATCGGTAGGTGGTTTCACCGATACCGGAAGCAGGTCAGCGCCGATTCTCAGGAAACTAGCACGGATTAGATTTTAACCGCAGCGTCGACTCTCAAAGCCTGCTGGAGCCTGATTGTGCAGCATATGGCTTGGCATCGGGTGAATCATGGCGAAGGAGACCCCCATATGAACCGCAAACCCATCAGCCCGGATACACACGTATTGTTGGATTATGGCTTCGCGGCGGTGCAGGCGCTGGCGCCCGCAGTGCTGGGACTCAGAGGCGTTGATCAGAAACTATGCCACGGTTTTGCGGCGGCGGTGGGACTGGTCAATGGGCTGACCGACAACCGGTTTGGTTTGAAGCCGCTCATTCCATTGCGAATCCATGGGAAGATTGAAGCGCCGTTGGTCCCGGCGCTGGTAGTGCTTCCGTGGCTGGCCGGATCGTTGAAGCGTCCGCTGGCGAGAAAGTTTTTCATGCTCTACTTCCTCGCCGCCGCGGTGAGCTTCCTTTTAACCGATTTCAATGCCCGGGCCCAACGACGGAGAAATCCGGCAGTCAAATCCCGTCCCTATCGCGATGCACTCGGCCGATTCGTCGCGAGCTAATTGCGCGATAACCAAAGTGTGGAAGTCGGTCAGGTTTGTGTTCGCACCACGCCGTGTAAATGGACGACCAGCTTGAAATCCGCGTCTTTAAACTCAATGCTTGTGATCATGCTTGTCATTGATCGCGTATGAACCTTTCGTCGTCCCGCTGTCGGTTTCGACTTCGACCCATACTCTGGGAGTTTCCGGAAGTGGGCTGGGGACTTTCGCTTTGGCGCCGAAGGTCGTCTTCTTTTTGGTCAGTGTCGCTTTCTCACTGCCCTTTCCATCTTCACTGCCAATCCAGATCCGCAACGCCTTGGGTTCGGCTTTCGCGTCGACGAGCTTCACATCAAAATCGATTTCCTTGTCATCGTGAATGTCGCCTACCATGATGACCGAAACGGTATAATCGCCGATCTTCTGGCGGCCGAGTTTCTGCTTCTCTCCATCGGCGTGTTTTGATGCATCCTCGGCAAGCAGCACCGGCTGGGGAGCCTCATCGGCACTTGTAGCCATCAACCCAAACAATCCCACGCCAACCGCCGCCGCCAGGGTGATCAATTTTGAACGCATGATGAAATCTCCTGTTGAAATGAATCGTTTCCAAGGCTGCCGCGCAGCCCATGAGGATTATAGCCCGACAAATTCACTTCCATACATTCACCGCCGCAACGCGATTTTCTAGTTGGCTCCAGACGACGCGGATGTGATTGTCGTGAAGATAGTGAATCGTATTGCCGTTGTCAGCGGGGATTGCGGTGACTTTTGTGTTGAAAACTTTTGCGATGTCATTCTCGGTGTTGATGTTCAGTTGATCGATCAGCCGTTTTTCGCATACGCCCAGCGCGTCGATGTGATCGGTGTTGCTGCTGAGATAGCGGTTGCCATTGCGCATCAGTATCCAGCCGGCGTTCAACTGTTCGACGGTCTGTACCTTTGGCAGCACGCTCTGGTGATCGCCGATGCGGATGCCGTAGAGTGTCATCGATTTCCATTGGGTGGGCTGCGTAATAAGGATGGTCGGATCGGTGGAGATTTCCAGTGCTGAACTGGTTGTCGGATATCCCTGATCCGCCGGTGTCCGCGAGGACTTGCAGCCGACGGAAGCAAACGTGGCAGACGCGGCTAAGAATATCATTGCGGGCAAAGAAAAGTTCATTCGCATGGAAAACACTCCATTTGTTTCACTTCCAATTGGAAAGGCGATTCCGCCGTCGTGACTCGGCCCGTTCGTAGCGGCGTTTCTCTTCATCGGATTCAGGAATCACCGGAGCGGCTTCGATCGGATGAAGCTGATCATCCACCGCAACGAAGACAAAATACGCACTGACGATGTGTTTCCGCACGCTGGTCCTGAAATCCTCGGTGAAGACCTTGATGCCCACCTCCATCGACGTGCGCCACACGCGGTTGATCGAGGCCTTGAAGATGAGGATGTCACCATGGCCCGCGGATCCGTGGAAGCGAACCGAATCAATGCCGAGCGTGACGCACGGACGCCCGGTGTGCCGCTTGGCGACGACCGCCGCCACCTCATCGCACATCGCCATCACCCTTCCGCCGAAGAGCGTGCCTAGAGAGTTGAGATCGTTCGGGAACACAATCGCCGTCTGATCGTTGATTGCGGATGCCGAGACGGGTTTGCCGGTCATGATGGGAAGCGTAAAGGAAGCGCGGGAGGGAGGAAAGAGGATAGAAGATGGAGGAGAGAGGATCGACACGCCGAGTGAAATTGCCAGTCATCCTCTCTTTTCTGTCCTCTGTCTACTTCCGCATTAAGGGTGATCCAGAATCGTCTGCAGCAATTCCTTGTGCGCGACTTTCGCGGCGGCGAGGAACGGGACTTTCGCGCCGGTGTAGTGGTTGAGATCAAAGGGGAAGATGTCCCTGCCCTTGAGATCGGTAAACACCCCGCCCGCTTCAAGGACAATCGCCGCCGGGGCGGCGCAGTCCCAGAGTTTACCGTTGACGGTGATCGCGCCATGCGCCACGCCGGAAGCGACATGGACCGCTTCAAGGGCGGCTGATCCGAGAATGCGGCTCTTGAGTTTGGTCTGACTCAACCAGTAATTGATCCACCCGGGGGCGTTGCTTGCGTTATCGATCACGTTGCTGGTCAGCATGATCATGCCGGCTTCATCGAGCGCCCGTTCAGACACGCGGATGCGCTTGGAGTCCCGCCACGCGCCAAAGCCCTTTGCGGCCGAGTACATCTGATCGCGCGTGACATCGTAGACAACGCCCAGCACCGGCTCACCCTTGTCCATCAGTCCGATGCACACGCAGAACGCGCCATAACCTGCGATGAAATTGTTCGTCCCGTCAATCGGATCAATCACCCAGTTTCGGCCGGTAGCGTCGTTGACATCGACTGTGATCGCAGAGCCTGAATCCGATTCTTCGCCGATGATTCCGTCGCGCGGAAAGCGACCCTTCAGGGCGGCGATGATCAGCCGCTGTGACGCACGATCGGCATCCGTCACCGCTTCATTTGAGGCCGCCACATGCGTCTTTGTCAGACGCTCGACCTTTCCCCAGAGTTCGAGAATCAGCCTGCCCGCTTCGCGGGCGGTCTTGATGGCGTATTGAAGGTCGTCGTTGAGGGACATCGTGAAACGACAGTATTGCAGCGCCGATGCAAGAGCAAGCGATCAGCTTAGTGAAGCAAAAACGGTGTCAAACCATGATGAACCGAAGCAAAGTTTGCCCCAAAGCAGCAGTGATGCGACGCCCACGGGAGTGAATGATGAAACATCGCGCAGTGCCGCTTTGATCTCATCGCGCGTTCCCTTCACCGACCAGCTCTCGTGATGTTCATCCGTAGCCACCATTTTTTTTATCTCATCGCGCGTGCGCGTCGAGCGGACATGAAAAATCGGCTCGGGCTGGCGGAGGTTGTTGTCCTCTACCAGGCCGATGAGATGAATGTCTCTGATATCAGTGTCGGTGAAACTCAACTCTTCGCGCAGCTCGCGGCGAATGGCTTTGAAGACGTCATCGGATTCTTCGGGTTCCAACGCGCCGGCGAACGGATGAAGCAGATTTGGATAATACGCCACCGTCGCGTTGCGGCGGCCGAGCATGAGATATCCGTCGGATGTCTCTAGTGCGGGACTGACGCCGACGGGATTCGCGCCGACCTGTCTTCCGTGTCTTTCCAGCAAATACGGGTTGGACATGTTCGTGCCGAAGAATGTGCGATAGCTAATTGGCGAAAGTTCGAACAGCAGCGAATCATCCTGTAACGACCACTTCTCCAACCGACACATCGGCCCATCCCATAGTTTGATGTTCGGAACCTTTTGCTTCTCGTTCCATGCCCGCTCGATGGCATCCTCCACTTGAGGAACGATCACGCGCGTGGATTCAACCCACTTGGTGCGGATCGAACCTTCGGGGAGGTTGGTGGTGAGGAGGATTGACAGCATTCTCGTTCGATTGTGGATTGTCGAATGTCAAATATCGATAAAGCCAGATCGGTTTCGACACTGGACAATCCGCTTTCGACAATCGCTCCTCAAACGTCAAAATACTTCGCCTGCGGATGATGCGCCACGAGCGCATCGGTGCTCTGCTCTGGCACAAGCATATAGTTTTCACTCAGTGCGACACCAATCTCCTCCGGCCGCAGCAGTTGGACGATCATCGCGCGGTCTTCGAGATTCGGGCACGCGGGGTATCCAAAGCTGTATCGCGAGCCGCGGTACTTCTGTTGGAAGATTTTTTTGATGCTTGGATCATCCTCTGACCCGAAGCCGAGTTCCTGTCTCATCCGTTTGTGCCAAAGTTCGGCGAGGGCTTCAGCGCATTCGACGCCGAAGCCGTGGAGATAGAGATAGTCCTGATAGCGCCCTTCCTGTCGAAGTTTTTCCGCGAGTTCGGATGCACGATCGCCGACGGTGACGAGTTGGATGCCGATGACATCGAATTGTCCCGATTCGACCGAGCGATAGAAATCGCTGAGACAGAGTTTTCTTCGTCCGTCCTGTCTGGGGAAGGTGAAGCGAACCAGTTCTCGCGGGGTCTTGTGCGGCTTGATCTCCTGCGAATGCTTCACACCGCAGCCGCAGGCTTCGCAGTCGAATTCCTCGGGGTGGTAAACGATCAGGTCATCGCCCTGCGATTGCACGGGGTAATAACCGTAAACCACTTTGGGTTCGATGAATCCTTCGGCGACGGCGCGTTTCTGCAGATCTTCAAACACCGGCCGCGCGGTGTCGGCCATCAGTTTTTCGTAGGCTTCATCCGACAGCTTGCCCTGCTTCAATCCCCATTGGCCGAGGAACAGCGCGTTCTCGTTGATGTAAGGAAAGACAAGTTTTGGCGAAAGATCCTTCACGACGCGCCTGCCCCAGAACGGCGGCATCGGCACGGGATTGTCATTGGCGATCTTCGGCGCGTTCGCGGAATCATAGGATGCGGGTTTGACGGCATTGGCTGCGAGCGTCTTGCGTTTTGCCGCTCTTGCGACTTGCTCCGTCACAACCGCTTCCACTGCTTTCCCCGAGATCGCATCCATCATGTGCAGGCCGTCAAACGCATCGCGGCAATACAGCAAAGGGCCTTTGTAAAGACTCGCGAGATCCTCTTCGGCATACTCCCGCGTGAGCGCTGCGCCACCCAAAAGCACAGGCGCGTTGACGCCCATGGCGTTCATCTCTTCGAGATTCTCCTTCATCACGCCGACCGATTTCACGAGCAGGCCGGACATGCCGATAGCATCGGCCTTGTGCTCTCGAAACGCCTTCACGATGTCATTCACCGGCTGTTTGATGCCAAGGTTGAACACCGTGTATCCGTTGTTGGTAAGGATGATGTCAACCAGATTCTTGCCGATGTCATGCACATCGCCCTTCACCGTCGCAAGGATGATTTTGCCCTTGCTGTTGCCCTCGGCTTTCTCCATGAACTGCTGGAGATGGGCGACGGATTGTTTCATCGTCTCGGCACTTTGCAGCACGAACGGCAACTGCATCTGCCCTGATCCAAAAAGTTCGCCGACGACTTTCATGCCGTCGAGAAGAATCTTGTTGATGATGTCCAGGGCCGAGTGCGTCTTGAGTGCATCGTTGAGATGATCGATGAGCTGGCGCTTTTCGCCGTCGATGATGTGCTTCTTGAGAATCTCCTCGATGCTGAGTCCTTCCCACGGATCAGACTTCACCGTGACCGCGGCCGCGCCGTCATCGGGGAAGAGGGAGATGAAATGGGTAAGCGGATCGAAGTCCTCTTTCCGCCGGTCATAGATCAGATCGAGCGCGGCGTTCCATTTTTCATCGGTGATCTTGTTGCGCGGGAGAATCTTGCTGACGTGGACGATCGCGCCGGTTAATCCCGCTTCGCGAAGCTCATGCAGGAAGGCACTGTTAAGCACCACGCGCGCAGCCGGCTTCAAGCCGAAGCTGACATTGCTTAATCCGACGACCGTTCCGCACTTGGGAAGATGCTGCGAGATCAGCCGCGTGCCTTCGATGGTTTCGAGCGCGTTGCGACGATCTTCTTCAATCCCCGTGGAGATCGGCAATACGAGTGGATCGAAAAGCAAATCCTCATCCTGCAATCCGAACCGGTCGACCGCCAGATCGCGGATGCGCTGGGCGATGGAAAGTTTTCGCTCCTTGGTTCGCGCCATCGCGTTGAGTTTGTCTTCGTCGATGGTTCCCGCGACAACGCCCGCGCCATAATCGCGCGCGAGTTTGCAGATCTGCCCGAGTTTTTCCTCGCCGTCTTCGAGGTTCATCGAATTCAGCACGCAACGTCCGCCGGCGAGTTTGAGCGCGGCTTCCATCACGGCGGGGTTGGTCGAGTCGATCATCAGCGGCGCGCGAATCGCCTGAACATATCGCTTGACGACCTCGGTCATGTCCCGCACACCATCGCGGCCGACGAAATCGACGCATACGTCGAGCATGTGGCTGCCGTCTTTAAGCTCATCGCGCGCCATCGAAACCAGTCCGTCCCAGTCATCCGCTTTCAACAGATCCTTGAATTTTCGAGAGCCGTTGGTGTTGGTCCGCTCGGCGACGATGAGATAGCTGTTGTCCTGCTTGATGTCCTCAGCATTGTAGAGGGAGGAGATCTGGGGTTTCGTATCGATGCGGCGAGGCGCGGCCTTCTTCAGATTCAACGTCTGGCACAACATCGCCAGATGCTCCGGCATCGTCCCGCAGCAGCCGCCGACGATGTTCACGCCGACCTCGTTGACGTAGCGCATCACGCCCTTGGTGAAATCGGGCGGCGTCATCGGGAATTGCGTTTTCCCATCCACCATGATCGGCAGTCCGGCGTTTGGCAGGGCGCTGACATATCTGGGGAAATGCTCGGCGATGTAGCGCGCGGATTCGGCAAGTTCGAAAGGTCCGAACGCACAGTTAAGTCCCAGCACATCCACGTCGCGCATCGCGGCGAAAGTCGCGACATAACTTTCCGGATCAGAACCGGTGAGCATCTGCTGGCCGTTGTCCTGGTCGAACGAGGCCTGCACCATGACCGGCACGCGCCGGCCGGCTTCGCCAAACGCGATGTTGGCGGCGGCGATGCAGTTCTTGATGCAGAGGATGTCCTGCATCGTCTCAATCAGGATCGCATCGACACCACCGGCCATGAGTCCGCGCATCTGCTCGAGGTAGGAATCGAGCATGGTGTCCCAATCGGTCATGCCCAGGGTGATGATCTTGGTGCCCGGGCCGACCGAGCCGATGACGTATCTGGGGCGATCTTTCGTTTCGAACTTGTCGCAGGCGCGCCGGGCAAGTTCTGCAGCGGCTACGTTGTTCTCATACACGCGCTCAACCATGTCGGCTTCAGCGAGGACGATCTTATTCGCGCCAAAGGTGTTGGTCTCCACCGCATCACAGCCGACTTCAAGAAACGCCTCATGAATTTCCTGAATCACATCGGGGCGCGAGAAGTTGAGAACTTCGGAGATGTTCTCCTGCCCCATCCAGTCGCGCTGCACATCCAGCGTGCGCGTCTGCAGATTCGAACCCATCGCGCCGTCAATCACGACGACGCGCTCGGACACCAGTTGCAGGAACGGCTTTCGCACGATGATTCATCCCTGGAGCATCCAGCTCCGCGTTCTTGATTCAGTTCTCATTGGCCACAATTTAATCCATCGCTTCATCGGAATGGAGCGATGCATTGTTTCTCATCGGACTGATTCCGTCAAGAGTGCGGCCACCACGCCGCCAAAAGACGCCAAGTCGTAAGATTAGTGGAATCATCGGCTTGCAAGTACATATGCTGATCAAATTCCCAAGTCGCTTACTTGTGTTTGAGCAGGAAATAACCATTCCCCCTTCGGATCTGCTGATAATCCGCTTTTAGAAATCCCGCGATCCCCGGCGCGTATTCATCAAAGGACCGGTAACCATATTCCTCCAGATTCGTCTGCACGAACAATACATATTCCGGCGGACGAGCCTGAAAACTTTTGACGATCATGCCTTCGCCGAACATCAGCACCTCCGGCGGCATGAGAACGATGTAAGGCGTGGGATTCTCCCTTCGGGTGAAAAAGTTCAGCAGCGCGCCTTGCGGAAGCACCGCGAGCGTCGCGCCCGACGGCAGCGACACGGCATCAAGCATCTCACGCGCTCCGCCGCGATCCAGCGGATGTGAAATGTATCCCTGTGAGTTGCCGATGGCATCGACCTTGCGGTTCCATTGTCGCAGCGAGAGCGAGAGATACACCGCGCTGATGACGCAAAGCATCCCCATAGTCGTCCATCGCAATGCGGGAACCGTATTGATCCGGATTCCACGCTTCCATTCTCCGAAGAAACAAACCACAACGCACAGTGCGGGCAGCGCAAGAACGAAACCATAGTTCGACAGCGTGACGTTGAATGCGATCTTCCCAAGCAGCAGAAATGCGAAAAGACAGAATGTGAATCGAAGGAACTCGCGCACACGATAGGAATGCACCGTCGCCCAGCCAGTGAAGACGATCAGCGGCAGTGCGACGTTCCGCCAGTTGATCAGATCGAGTGTGAACAACGCGGCGACGATCACCAACGCCAGTACCACGAATCGCGCAATGCGGTGGAGCTTCCCGATGACGCTTTCACCGATGAGAAGAATCAGCGTCCACACCGTGCTCCAGATCGCGATGTTGATCAGTGACCTCGGGAGATCGAACGTTCCCATTGTCAGCCTGTAAAACGGAAGCTGCGTGATGCGTGTGTCGAAGAGATGCGGATATGCGGTGAACGCGCCGGAACCAAAGACAATGAATGCGATGATCGGTGCGAGCGCCATCGCGATGATGATCCTCGAAACCGCAAGCGGATGGCGGGTGAGACATGCACCGACAGTCACCGCCACGCAGCAGGCGATTGCAATCTCGGGCTTGGTGAGAAGGGTCAGTCCCGCAAGAAATCCTGCGGGTGTGTCCCACGCCGGACGCTCACGCTTCAGACACGCAAGCGCTGCAAGCGAAAGAAGCAATCCGTGCGTCATCTCATGCGAGTAGGGCGTGATGAAGTTGTAATTGGCCATGGAGCCGGGTTGTGCGATGCACATCAGCGGGACAAGACACACGCACAGAATCGTCGCGAGTTTCTGATCGCCCAGTTTTGTCATAATCACATGGAGAATCGTCAATGTGATCGCGAGGAAAATCGCATTGACGATGGCGAGGGTGAGAATGCCATCACCGAAGATGCGGAAGATCAGCGCGTTGAAGTAAGGCGAGATCGGCCCGTTGAAGTACGCGAGGTCCTTGTACAGCGCCTTGCCCTGCGAAAGCTGCCACGGCACATACACCTCGCGGCCAAAGTCGATGATGGGATCCCACCAGCGGTTCCAGCTCAAAGCGAGCATGATGCCGATGGTCGCGTGGATCAGCATGAGGCCATGCCATCGTTTCATTGCGCGTCCCTTCGTTTGAGAAGGAGCGCACCGAACTTGTCGGAGGTGAAAGGTGTCGCGCCGTATTGCTGTGTGACTTCGTAGTTCGCGTCGATCCACTCTCGTATCGAAACGGCGTAGTCGATGCCGAACCACCGGGCATCGTAGATTGACGTATCCGCATGCGCCAGCACCACCCAGTCCGGCGGATTGCGGTTGAGCGATTCGCGCATCGCATTCTCACCGAACATCGCAATCGCCGGCGGCGTCCACTGGGTGTCCGCAACACTGAGTTTTCGTTGCGTCAGGAAATTGATCAGGAGGCCTTCCGGAATCACCGCAAGCGATTGATCCGGACCCGTCATGCGTGTGAGATCCTGCATCACTTGATGAAGGATCACGCCGCGCGCGGGATCAGCGAAGAAGCGATTGTGCACTTCGCCCAGCGGGAGGTTGCGCGACTCCAGCGCATTGTTGTCAAGGCGCAGAAACAACCACGCCGGCTGCGCGAGAATCCCAATCAGAAGCGCGCGGGGAATCCACCCGCGGGCGCCGAGTGAATCTTTCATCGCACGCTGCCCGAGGATCACCGCAAAAATCATGGCCGGCATCGCAAGCGCGAAGCCGTAATGACTTGGCTGGACGTTGTAACGAATCTTGATCAGCAGCACTCCCGCCAAGATCAACATCGCGCGTTCGATGGGCGCTCTGCGCTGGATGAGCGAGATCACAAGCATCGCAATCACGACCAGCGGCAGTGGACGGAGGAACGCGATGCGTTCAATGATGCGGTGATGCCAGAAGAAATTCGCGATCAGGTATCCGGCCACACTTGCAAGGATCGACACGATGACGATCAACTCGCGGTTCAACTGGCGACGACGGACTGTCAGCCACGCCGCGCCGATCAGTGCGGAGTAGAGGATCATCCAGATGCCGCCCTCGCGCAGCTTCGTTGCGTCAGCGCCTCCGCCAATCCAGCGGAAGTAGGTCATGTTCAGCAGCTTGGAATTGCCGAGGTGGCTGAATGACCCGAGCAAGCCGCGCCCCGCGATCTCAGCGCCGCTTGTAAGCGCGAGTGCTGTGAAAGCAACTAACACGGGCAAAATCATCGCAAGAAAGAAGATCGTGCCACGTCGAAAGATTACCCGCGCGTCTTTCGATGGCTGCATGAGCATCGTGGCCGCGCCGCACAGTGATGCGACGATCACTTCCGCCTTTGTCAGCAGGATCAGTCCCATCAGAAAGCCGGCAGTGATCAGCCACGCGGTGCGTCCATGCGAATCTGCCCGCCACAGGCAGCAGAGGATCGCCAGGGCGAGCGCGATGCCGTGCGTGAGTTCATGCGAGTATGGCGTCAGCCAGTTAAAGTTGGCATTGCCCGTCGTCTGGTTGAACGCGAAGAAGATGCTGAAAGACACGGCTGCGACCAGCGCCGCCCACTCGTCGCACAATGTCTTTGCGATCGCAAAGATCATCGCCAGCACGCAACCGGCGATCGCGAAGTTGACGAATTTGATCGTCAAAAGGCTTGCGCCAAACACTTTGAACATGATTGCGTTGAAGTATTGCGACAACGGCCCGTTGAAGTGCGCGATGTCGCGATAGAGATGTTCGCCTTGCGTGAGTCGCCAGGGAATGTAAAGCTCTCTGCCGAAATCCACGAGCGGATCGGGGCAGATTTCCCACGTCCATGCGCCCATCGCGATGAAGACGGCTGCGCTGATGAGCGCGCACAGCCGCGTTGTCATGCGGGCTGGGGGATCGGTTGTGTTTGTCTGGATCGAAGCCATAGGGTCCACAGCGCCGCGACGCCCGTGATTCCGCCCGCCAGCAGGAACGGCGAGGACTTTTGATAAGTGTACACCCACGTCGCCAGCGCCGGGCCGATGACGCGGGCGAGGCTCATGAGCATGTGATACATCCCGAAGGTCGCGCCTTGGATTTGCGGGCCCGCGGTGAGACTGATGAGCGATGAAAGCGACGGCGTCTGCAGACTTCGGCCGGTCGCGTTCAGCAGGCCGCCGATGAGGATCAGCGCGAAGATCGGCGTGAGCCCGAGCTGGGCATAGATCAGCATCGCAAGGGTCACCAGCACCGGACCGATGATCGCGAGTTTCCATTCGCCGAACATTTTGGTCAGCGGGCCGATGAGTCTTCCCTGCACGATCACGATGATCACGCCGATGTAGGCGAACACCAGTCCAACCTGCAGCGCGCCATAGGCAAAGACATCCGCCAGAAAGAGCGCGAAGGTCGCCTCGAGCATCACAAACGCGGCCATGCTGATGAAGCTGATCATCAGCATGTGCATGAGCGGGCGATCCGCGATGATCGGCTTGAAGCGCGACGGATGCAGCCAGGCTTCGGTGTCGGATGGTTTGTGAACGCGCGATTCGGTGAGCTTGAAATACGTTTGAATCGCCGCGACCGATGCGAGCGTCGCCGCCGCCATCGCGGGGAGTGCGACGTGATAGTGTCCGAGGATTCCGCCGATCGCCGGGCCGATGGTGAAGCCGATTCCGAACGCCGCGCCCAGCATTCCCATTCCCTTCGCGCGGTTTTCAGGAGTCGTCACGTCGCTGATATAAGCCTGCGCGGTTGAGATGTTTCCGCCGGACAGTCCGTCGATGGCGCGCGAGACATAAATCAAAACCAGGCCGTGCATCGGATTGCTCCAGGAGACATAGCTTGCCCCGGCGAGCATGAGATATCCGATGACGCTGCCCAACTGCGAAAGGATCAGCACCGGCCGCCTGCCGAAGCGGTCACTCATCAGCCCGAGGGCTGGCGAGGCGACCAACTGACAGATCGAGAAGATCGAAAAGAGCATCCCCACCGCAAGCGGCGAAGCGTTGTACTGCCGTGCATAAAACGGCAGCAGCGGAACGATCACGCCGAAGCCAACCATGTCGGAAAGCACGATCAGAAAAATTGCCAGAAGCGCGCCCTTTTGCGGTGTTGGTGGCGGCGTTGCGGTGGAAGATGTTTCGTCCATCGGATTCTGCGACATCGCAAATCGTTATACACGAACCGGATGAGTTGCTGAATCACCGTCGGTGAAGGTAGAGTT
>Ga0163144_10014982_pt1 | contig 16040 bp, 12 predicted proteins | sample OliLak19BULKMAT1_FD_123175 | JGI IMG/M metagenome (GOLD analysis project Ga0163144, IMG submission 123175) | Freshwater microbial mat bacterial communities from Lake Vanda, McMurdo Dry Valleys, Antarctica - Oligotrophic Lake LV.19.BULKMAT1 | ecosystem: Environmental > Aquatic > Freshwater >... | reverse complement strand
TTGTTTTTCTTTTACCATTGCTAAAAAATCTTTCGCTTCCATTGGAGTTTGTCCTTTGTATGCACGAATTTCATTTATAGCCGTTTTCAAAAAATTAATATTGCTTACACCCGGAATTTCCACAGGATATTGAAATGCAAGAAAAACGCCTTCTCTCGCTCTATCTTCAGGAGAAAGTTCCAATAAATCTTTTCCATTGAATGTTACGGAGCCTTCTGTAATCTCGTAATCTTCTTTCCCTGCAAGTACAGCCGACAAAGTGCTTTTACCGGAACCATTTGGCCCCATGATTGCATGAATTTCTCCTGCTTTAATTTCTAAGTTAACTCCTCTTAGAATTTCTTTGCCGTCAATAGACGCATGTAAATTTTTAATACTTAACATATAGTTCAAAGTTTAAAGTTGGAAAGTTTAAAGTTGGTTGTCGCCATATAATGCAACATCTTCCATAAACTTACTTCCTTTTATTTCTGTGGTTTTTAAATAACTCATTAATCCATTGATCATTTTACTCACCTCAATCAATCCACTCATTACGCTTTCAAATTCTTCTTTAGAAATATATTCTAAGTCATAAGCAACATAAAGTTGTGAACGAACTTCTCCTGCTGAAGCTTTTGCTATAGATAAAAACTGATTAAATTCTTTATTTCCATTTCTTTCAAATCCTTCTGCAATGTTTGATATCACAGAAACACTTGCTCTTCTAATCTGATCTCTTAATCCAAAATCTTTTGTAAAAGCTCCTTTATTAGATAGCTTATAAATTTGAAGATTTATTTCTCGTGACTTTTGCCAAACTTTTAAATCTTCGAATCTTTCTATTTTACTCATATCCCAACTTTAAACTTTCCAACTTTGAACTATCCTACACTTCCTTCTAAACTCACTGCCAATAGTTTTTGAGCTTCCACAGCAAATTCCATTGGTAATTTATTTAATACTTCTTTGCAATATCCGTTTACAATTAAACCAATTGCTTTTTCATTATCTATTCCTCTCGACTTACAATAAAACAATTGATCTTCACCAATTTTTGAAGTGGTTGCTTCGTGTTCTACTATTGCCGATTTATCTTTTATCTCTATATAAGGAAATGTATGAGCTCCGCATTTATCACCCATCAATAAACTATCGCACTGCGAAAAATTTCTTGCATTGCTTGCACCTTTTGCAATACGCACCAAACCTCTGTAACTGTTGTTACTAAAGCCTGCTGAGATTCCTTTTGAAATAATCGTGCTTCTGGTGTTTTTTCCCAAATGCATCATTTTTGTTCCCGTATCTGCTTGCTGATAATTATTTGTTACCGCTACAGAATAAAATTCTCCAACTGAATTATCACCTTTTAATATTACCGATGGATATTTCCAAGTAACTGCAGAACCTGTTTCTACTTGTGTCCAAGAAATTTTTGAATTGTCTTCCAAACAAATTCCACGCTTTGTTACAAAATTGAAAATTCCGCCTTTACCATTTTTATCTCCCGGGTACCAATTTTGAACGGTGCTGTATTTTACTTCTGCATTTTTATGTGTTACAATTTCTACAACCGCTGCATGCAATTGATTTTCATCACGCATCGGAGCGGTACATCCTTCGAGGTAACTCACATACGCATCTTCATCGGCAATAATTAAAGTGCGCTCAAACTGACCGGTACCAGAAGCATTGATTCGGAAATAGGTTGAAAGTTCCATCGGACAACGCACTCCTTTTGGAATATAACAGAAAGAACCATCTGTAAAAACAGCTGAATTTAATGCCGCATAAAAATTATCAGTATAAGGGACAACCGAACCCATATATTTTTTAATCAACTCGGGATGTTCCTGAACGGCTTCTCCAAATGAACAAAAAATAATTCCTTTTTCGGAAAGGGTTTCCTTGAAAGTAGTTTTTACAGAAACGCTATCCATTACTATGTCAACTGCAATTCTACTTTCTACTCCACTCAAGCGTTTTTGTTCTTCAATAGAAATACCAAGCTTCTCAAAAGTTTTTAATAATTCAGGATCTACTTCATCCAAACTATTTAATTGCACTTTTGGTTTTGGTGCCGAATAATAAATGATGTCTTGGAAATTTGGCTTGGTGTAGGAAACATGAGCCCAGTGAGGCTCTTCCAATGTTTGCCAATATTTAAATGCTTTTAAGCGATATTCCAACATCCATTCCGGTTCATTTTTTTTCTTAGAAATAAAACGAATGATGTCTTCATTTAAACCCTTTGGGGCATTGTCAGCTTCAATATCAGTAACAAAACCGTACTTATATTCCCCACTAATCTGCTCTTCTAAAATCTCGTTTGCCATTTTAATTCAATAGGTTTTGGCAATTAAAACAGTTGGCAATTTGCGAACCTCTTAATGCTGACTGCAATTATTTATTTACACTCCGAATGACTCCCCGCAACCGCAAGTTCTGTTTGCATTCGGATTGTTGAACACAAAACCTTTTCCGTTCAAACCTCCAGTATAATCCAATTCGGTTCCGATTAAATAAAGGAAGCTTTTTTTGTCAACCGCGATTTTGATTCCTTTGTCCTCAAAAACTTGATCGCCTTCTTTAATTTGACTGTCGAATTCCAATTTGTATGAAAGTCCTGAACATCCTCCACCATCAACACCTACACGAATGAAAGTGCCATCGGGATGATTTTCGTTTTTTATTAGGTTTAACGCATGCTGTTTTGCGTTTTCTGATACTGTTATCATTTTATATGTTATTGATAATGAGTTGTTTATGCCTTATTCTTATTTAGATTTAATCTAATTACAGTACAAAAATACCTAATTTTAGGTACTGAAACAAGTATTTCTATATAAATATTTATGCTGAAATAAAGAGGATTGTGCTGATTACTTTTTCTATTTTTGGGATGTGAATATTCTGCAGTAGAATATCCAGTAGAATATCCATTATGGCAAGCATTAAAAACAAAATAGAGGAACCTGAACTTAAAAATAAAAAGAACCAATTTATAATTATTTCTCTCCTTGCTATTATTATCAGCATCATTTATTCTTATAAATTAAAATGGCTGGGAGATGATATTTTCATAGCACTTCGTTATGTCCAAAATTTTGTTGCAGGAGATGGATTGGTATACAACATTGGCGAAAAAGTAGAAGGATTTACCGACTTTTTATGGTTGATGCTCATTAGCTTATTTTCAAAATTCAATTTCAACCCGCTCACTACAACTCAGGTTCTTGGTATTTTATCATCAGTGGGCACACTCATTATTTGCTCCACCATTGTATACAAAATATCAAAAAAACTAAATACTTTTATTTTACCATTCATTACCATTGCACTTACCTTAAACTACGATTATAATATATGGGCAACAAGCGGTTTAGAAACATCGTTCTACAGCTTCTTACTTTGTGCTTCTTTTTATTCTTTCTTCTTTTCTGAATTCAAGGAAAATAAAAAACTGATTTTGTCTGGCCTGTTTTTAATTCTTGCAATGATGACCCGCCCGGATGCATTGTTAATTACATTTGGAGTGAATGGGCTGTTATTAATAAATCTACTGTTCAACAAAACAAAAATTTCGAAGATCATTTCCATGCTCTTCCTTTTTAATCTTGCTTTCATATTAATTTATATCCCTTATTTTATTTGGCGATACAATTACTATGGATTTATTTTCCCGAACACATATTATGTAAAACTTGGAAATGAAACATTATTCAACAAAGGGTTTTATTACATTTGGCTTTACTTCAAACCTCATTTCACTTCTTTCCTTATTATTATCCTTCCCCCACTTGTACTGTTCCCGCTACTAAAAGGGAAACCGCTTGAGCGCATAAAAGATTATGTGTCCGACAGATGGAATGCAGCTTATTTAACCTGTATTATTGTTGTGTATGCATACTTAATAATTTTTGTTGCAAAAGTTGGCGGTGATTTTATGCATGCACGTTTCATTATTCCAATTGCTCCTTTTATTTATTTCATTATTTTTTATTCGTTGTTGAAATATTTATCTTTAAAAAAACTAAACATCGCTTTGATATTTTTATTATTATTAAGTTTTGTAGAAACGAAAATTCGTTTTGATGTTTTTAAAGCTCCTGATAAAGACGGAAAAATTATTACAACACTTAACCGTGATGTTGCCGATGAACAATGGGTGTATACCACTTTTCTCCCGATAGAAAATGAAATGAAATTGGGAAAAGCACTCAAACGTAGCTTCCAAGGCATTGATGCAAAACTATTGGTTCGGGGAGGACAAGCTTGCATGGCTTATTTTGCGGATTTTAATTATGCACAGGAATACCATGGATTAACAGATACATTGATCGCTCACTCCAAAATTCCACAAAGAGGACGAATTGGACATGAGAAACACGCAACTTATGAATATCTGCAGATGAAAGGAGTTCATTTTTTATTCAACAGAACACCTATTTCAAAGGATCAGTATAAATATGCACAAATGGACATCTTTCCTTATACCGTTCGGACAGAAATTATTACTTACAATAATAAGATCATTGAACAGCTAAAACAAAAACTCGGGAAAGGATTTAAATTCACCGATTTTCAAATGTACCTCGACAACTATATTCAAACTAAACTACCTGTTGCATCAAAAGCAGATTTGCAAAAAGATTACAATGATTTTTATTTATACTATTTTAAGCACAACGATGATAAAGTAAGAGAGAATAAATTTTTAAATATTTTAAAATAATATACCAGCTATGTTTTATTATAAAAAATGGGCGATAGTTATTCCAATGGCAAATGAAGAGCAGGATTTCAAACCTTTTATTGAAATGCTTAATTTTGTAATTAATGAACTTAATCCGGGAAGCGTTTACTTTATTATAGATAAAGCATCTACTGATAAAACGCTGGAACTTTCACAGGCATTATCTGCAAAAGATTCAAGATATGTTACTGTATGGTCTCCGGAAAATAAAAATGTGGTTGATGCCTACGTGAAAGGATTGCGTGTTGCATATGAAGCCGGTCACGATATCATTATTGAGATGGATGCAGGACTTTCACACGACCCACGCGCTATCCCAATGTTTTTAAGAGTTTTAAATGAAGGCAACGAATGTGCTTTTGGAAGTCGTTTCATCAATGGTGGCTCCATGGGTGATTCTCCTTTTAAAAGAAGAATGCTTTCAAAAACTGGAACCGTTTTGGCAAATATGTTATTAGGAACAAAGCTGCGTGATATGACTTCTGGCTACCAAGGTTTTCACCGCGATGTTGTTGCAAAAATTATTCAACATGAATTTAAATCGAAAGCACATTTTTACCAAACCGAATTGCGTTATTTGTTAAGAAAACGCAGAACGTTTGAAGTGCCTATTCATTACCAAGCACCTTCACCACGCGTTTCAAAAAATGCGATAAAAAATGCTTATCAAACTTTATTCTATTATTTTATACAACGCCTTTGTGGCAACAAACCAACATTGTAATTAAAACAAATATGTCTAAAACACTTATCATCACCTCCATTGCAAATGATCAACATCCTATTTTAAAACAATTTGCAAAAGAATGTAAAGAACAAAACTTTGATTACATCGTAATTGGAGACACAAAATCGCCTGCCGATTTTAAAATGGAAGGCTGCGATTATTGGAGTGTCGAACGTCAATTAACATTGCCCTTTGAATTAGCAAAAATCACTCCTACACGGCACTATTCTCGTAAAAACTTAGGCTATTTATTAGCCATTAAAAATGGTTCTACCGAATTAGTGGAAACAGATGATGATAATATTCCGCGAGCCGAGTTTTGGACTAAAAAAAATCGTGAAGTACAAAGTCATGTTTTTGAAAATTCAGGCTGGGTAAATGTGTATCATTATTTTACAAAAAATATGATTTGGCCCAGAGGATTTCCTTTGGAAGAATTGCAAAACAAACAAATTGAACTTTCTACTTTAAAACACGCTGCTGTCAATTGTCCTATTCAACAAGGCTTAGCAGATGAAAATCCGGATGTGGATGCCGTTTATCGCTTAACATATCCTTTGCCTATGAATTTTGAAATCAAAAATAAACTGGCTCTTGGAAAAAATGCATGGAGTCCGTTTAACAGTCAAAACACTTACTGGTTTAAAGAAGCATTTGCTTTAATGTATCTTCCTTCTTTTTGCAGTTTTAGAATGACAGATATTTGGAGAAGTTATGTTGCACAACGTATTTCATGGGAATGCGGCTGGAGTGTTTTGTATCATGAACCAACCGTTTGGCAGGAACGTAATGCTCACAATTTGATGAAAGATTTTGAAGATGAAATTCCCGGATATTCCAACAACTTTAATATCTGTAAAGAATTACAAGCTTTGAATTTAAAATCTGGCCAGGAAAACATTTACGATAACCTAATTACATGCTACCAAAAATTAATCGACATCAATGTAATTGGTAAAGAAGAAATGGCATTATTAAAGACTTGGATTAGTGATATCAGTAAATTGAAATAGAAACAACTAGTATTTTATCTCATACAGTTCACATTTCTCTTTTGTACCTATGGTTTTAACTAATCGTACTTTCTGAGGATATTTATTATACAAAGGGCCAATCATTCTATGAATCGTATTGATCATTCTGCCATTATTCTTTTTAGGATTCATTCGCAAGTTTGCTAAAATAACATATTGCACATTCAGCTTTTTCCAGTCCATCAACACTGTATCGGCATCCATCGATGTTGTAAGATACTGCCCTTGAAATTTTTTACCGTTTCCATACAAAAACGACATGGATGGTTTACGGGACAATACCACAGAACTGTCCGGCAAACTATCAGCACAATACTTGCTCATTTTTAAAAAATTTTCCCAGTCAGGTGTATAACCGTAATAAATATCGCCACTCAAATTTTTCTTGAGTGCTGTAATTTTACTTTTGTCGACAACAGATATTTTAATTGTATACAAAAGCATTCCACCGGCAAAGAGCATAAAAATCATTTGTAAAAACGAATACTTTTTTATCAGCTCATAAATGCCGTAGAAGAACAAAAGAAATATCAATGGAATCACAATTACAACAAGCCTGTCCTGCATGTTATTTGCCTGAACACCAAAAAATATTCCGCCACACAACACTATAAAATAAATACTGGAGAAAAATATGAACTTGTTCTTTTTGTAACTTAAAAAAGTAAAAACACCAATCAATACCGCTGTAATGTAGGCAAACTGAGGAACAATGCTTGCCAATTCATACGCATCTCGCCTTAAGTTCATAATACGATAAATATGTAATGACATATAGGTATTAAAATTATTAAAGAAGCGATTAATCATTCCTAAAAAATCTTCATGCCCATTCACAGGTTTATACAGTTCCTTTCGAAGCATCATTTCCAACTGATTCGTTTCATTTGCGCCATACATAGCAGATGTAACAAGTTGATAGATCATTCTAATAACAAAAAACGCAACAAGCGCATACACCACTTGTTTATAGTTTTTATTTAAAACAAAATAAACGACTACTCCTACAATTGCAACTACAGCAACACTTTTAGAGATTGTAAGCAATGTAAATAACAATCCAAAAAATATCCATTTTAAATAATTTTGTTTGATATCTTCTACTAAATTTTGATTGGATTTTATGCTGTCAATAATTTCAAATACGATGTAAAAACAAAGCGACTGAACCAGCAGAAAAAATGTTTCTGTAAATGTTTGGCTCGCATAATATTGAATATAATGATTGAAGGAGATGAATGAAATTAATGCAAACAAAACTGTATAAGGAATTCGTTTGATAAATGCTTTATAAGTAAACCAAACAAAACCAAAATGACACACAACTGAAAACATTTTGAGTGCAATTACATTTAACCCAAATACTTTTACTATTAGTGACAAAAAAATTGGATAACCAGGACCTTGAAAGTAAGGAAACTTCCCATCGTGTAATAATGACCATGCTCTTTCTATATAGGATGAATCATCTCCTCCATCCGACACTTTTGCATCAAACAAAATGAAAGAAAACAAAGTAGACAGAGACAATAAAACATAAAATACTTTTTTGTCGTGCTTTTCAAACCAAGTATTTAATCTATCAAACAAGTCGGATTTACTACCCTTAGTTGACTCTACATTTTTTACACCCGGTTGTGGTTTACTCTGTTGTTTTTCTTTTTTAGACATACGATTAAGCTATTTTAACTTCATAAAATTAATTAAAAAACAGATATATCAAAATAATCGTCTGAATACAGCGTTTTGTTTGTCGCATTCGCAGATAAGCCTTACTTTTACTCTATAATTTTACGTTTATGTTAGAAAATACAGACCGAACAGAGTTAAGCAGTTTAGGTGAATTTGGGTTAATAAAACACCTTACTCAATTCATTGAAATAAAAAATGAAAGTACCATCAAAGGAATTGGTGATGATGCTGCTGTTATTGATTATAAAAACAAACAAACTGTTGTTTCAACAGATATGCTAGTGGAAGGAGTTCATTTTGATTTAGCCTATATGCCGCTGAAGCATTTGGGATTTAAATCTGTTTCCGTAAACCTTTCGGATATTTATGCAATGAATGCCACTCCAAAACAAATTACTATTTCTTTAGCAATTTCTAACCGCTTTTCAGTAGAAGCACTGGAAGAGTTGTATGCCGGTTTTATGATGGCTTGCAAAAAACACAATGTGGACATTGTCGGTGGCGATACCACCACTTCTAAATCTGGATTAGTGATTAGCATTACCGCTCTGGGTGAAGCATCTAACGAGGATATAGTTTATAGAAATACCGCCAAAGAAGGAGATTTGCTCTGTGTAACTGGTGATTTAGGAGCTGCTTATGTTGGTCTACAACTATTAGAAAGAGAAAAGCAAGTTTTTATGGAAGCTCCAGGAGCTCAACCTGATTTAGAAGGGAACGATTATATATTGGAACGTCAACTTAAACCCGAAGCCCGGAAAGACATTCCAGTTTTACTAAAAAAATTAGAAGTAAAGCCAACCGCAATGATTGATATATCAGATGGATTGGCTTCCGAAATTTTGCACATTACAACACAATCACAAGTAGGCTGCAATTTATTTGAAGAAAAAATTCCGATAGATCCTTCAACTTACGACATGGCTCGTGAATTTAATTTAGATCCTACCATGTGTGCTTTGAGTGGTGGAGAAGATTATGAATTACTTTTTACAATTGACCAAGCTGATTTTCCTAAAGTAAAAGCAAATCCAGATATTACTGTTATTGGTCATTTAACAAATAGTAAAGAAGGAGTAAATTTAATTTCAAAAGCGGGAACCTCTATTCCTTTAACAGCGCAAGGTTGGGATTCCTTTTTAAAAAAATAAAATATCTTTGCTGATGAAAATAAAACACTTTTTTATCTGTTTTTTCATCTTGCTCACCTTAACCAGTGTAGCTCAATCTACCTTTTTTCGCAACTACTCAGTTGAAGATGGACTTCCATTTATCAATGTCTCCATCGTTTTTCAAGACAGCAAAGGAAACTTATGGAGCGGTGGCTATGGCGGACTCAGTAAATTTGACGGAATTTCATTTACCAACTTTGCACCCAAAGATGGATTACTGAACCACTTTGTTACCAGTGTTTGTGAGGACAATCAGGGCAATCTTTGGATAGGTACAATCAGTGGAATAAATAAATACGACCGAAAAACATTTGTTGGCTATACAACAAAAAATGGACTCATAAGTAACGCTGTTACATCTTCGCTTAAAGATTCAAAAGGAAATATTTGGTTTGGTACTGAGGCTGGAGTCAGCAAATTGGTGGATGGCACTTTTATAAATTTTTCTTCAAAAGACGGCTTAGTTGGGAATTATGTAACTTGTCTATACGAAGATAAAAAAGGAAATATTTGGATTGGTACAAGGGAAGGAATCAGCATTTTTGACGGCAAAACGTTTACCCCAATCACTATTTCAAACGGACTACTTTCCAATTCAGTTACAGCAATTACACAAGACAAAGAAAATAATTTTTGGATTGGAACATCCAATGGCATCTGTAAAATAAGCAACAATATATTTACTTCCTATACCGATGAACAAGGATTAGTAGACAACAATGTTACATCACTCATTTGCGATTACAAAAACACCCTTTGGATTGGAACAGGAAAAGGTGTGATGAAACTTAGTGATGGAAAATTTACAAAGTATTCTATCAAAAGAGATCAAAATAGCAATCTCGTAAGTTGTTTATTTGAAGATTTCGAACACAACCTTTGGATAGGAACCTACTCAGGATTATTTAAATACAGAGGAAACCCATTTATAACTTTCGGGATTCATGATGGACTTACAAACAATTTTATTTTTGGAATAACTCGCGATTCAAAAAATAATTTGTGGATCGGTTCACAAGGTGGAGGTTTGTTTAAATATGCTAATAACGAATTTTCACAGTATAATAATGAGAATGGACTGGATGCAACCGGAGTAAATATGATTTACGAATATCAGCCGGGAATTTTATGGTTAGGAACAGACAAGGGATTAACTATCTATGAGGGGAAAAAATTTACCAAACTAAAAGATACATCATCCGTTTGGACGAATACTATTAATACCATTTATAAAGATTCAGAAAACAATATTTGGCTCGCAAGTAAAGGATGTGTTTACAAATATGATGGGAAAGAATTTATTATATACCCCCTCAATGGCTTATCCGATAAGTGTGATGCATGGACAGTAGTTGAAGATAAAAAAGGTGGATTATGGATTGGAGCTTATTTAGGTGGCTTATTCAAGCTTGAAGAAAAGGGATTTGTTGAGTGTAGTAAACAAATAGGATTAAAAAGCGATTCCTATTTAGCTTCATTAATTGATAAAGAGGGAAATTTATATTTTGGTGCATTGGACGGCTTGTGGATGATCGATCCAAATGACACTAAGAAACCACCCATTAACTTTAATGAAAAAGATGGGCTAAGTTCCGATTTGGTTTATTCATTAACCTTTGGAACATCACAAAAAGAAATTTGGATTGGAACCAATCAAGGGGTAAACAAACTTGATATTGATAAGTATAAAAGAACGACTGAAAAAAACATTATTCAATTTGGTAAACAGGAAGGTTTTTCCGGAGTGGAATGCAATAGCAACGGAACGTATGTTGATAAGGATGGTTCTATTTGGTTTGGGACTGTAAATGGAATAATAAAATACGACCCGAGTGAATACATTGCTAACCCTTTTGAATCAAGAATAAGCATTACAAAATATCGCTTGTTTTATCAGGATACCGCTTTTACAAATGGGATGCATTTACACTATGATGATAACAGTATAACTTTTAATTTTTCAGGAATTTGCTTAACAAATCCCGCAAAAGTAAAATACTCTCACATATTGGAAGGTTTCGAAAAAAACTGGTCGCCTGCATCTAAAGAGCGATTCACTACCTATTCCAATTTACCTCCAGGAACTTATACTTTTAAAGTGATTTCTTCTAACAACGAAGGAGTATGGAATAAAATTCCTGCTGCTTTTACATTTACCATTGATCGCCCTTTTTGGAAAACCTGGGCTTTTATTGTTTTCACAACAACCTTTTTTATACTTGCACTTATTTTATCGATTCGATTCCGAATCCGTAGAATCAAACTCCGCGAAAAACGAAAAACAGAACTCAATAAAAAAATTGCAAACATTGAATCTCAGGCATTGCGCGCTCAAATGAATCCGCATTTTATTTTTAACACATTAAGTTCTATTCAGCATTACATTTCAAATAACGATACAGATGCCGCTTTAAAATACCTGTCGAAATTTGCAAAACTGATGCGCAGAATCATGGACAATTCCAAACAGCAGATGATTTCTGTTGCAGAAGAAATAAATGCATTGGAGCTTTATCTGGAACTGGAAACGATGCGTTTCGACAAGAAATTTGTTCATACCATTACAATAGATAAGGAAATTGATCAAACATACGACCGCATTCCGTCAATGCTTATTCAGCCATATGTAGAAAATGCAATTATTCATGGCTTACTTCCAATGCAAGGAAATGGGAAAATCACCATCATCCTGGAAAAACAGAATGATACCATTTTGTGTACAATTGAAGACAATGGTATTGGCAGAGAAAAGTCGATGGAGTTTAAAAAGAATAGAGTTCAACAACATAAATCCATGGGAATGAGCATTACCAAAGAACGATTGGATATTTTAAATTCCAGCTTAAATAGTAATATCAATGCCGAAATCATAGATATATTTGAAAACGGAAAAGCATCGGGAACAAAAGTTAGATTGATTATTCCTTTAGATACCAGTGAAAATTAGAAACAATTAATATATTATTTGTACATTGTATAGCAAACCTAGATTCGTAGATTCGTTTTAATGAGTTATCCGTAACCTTACCTTTCTCATAATTGATAAATTGAAAACATAAAATGATAAAAGCTATAATAGTAGATGATGAATTAGGAGCACGCGAATCATTATCAAAAATGATAGAGAAAAATTGCAAACAGATAGAAGTTGTTGCAAAAGTAGATTCTATGCTTAGCGCATTTGAAGCCATTACGAATAAAGAACCCGATTTGGTATTTCTAGATATTGAAATGCCTAACGGAAATGCATTTGATTTATTAGAAAAGTTTAAAAGTATCAACTTTAATATCATCTTCACAACAGCATACGACCATTATGCTATAAAAGCAATAAAGTTCAGCGCAATAGATTATATTTTAAAGCCTATAGACCCAGAAGAGCTAGTTACCGCAGTAAAACGCTTTGAAAACCAACGTGGACAAAAAGAATCACTCGATAAACAGTTTAAAACGCTTCTCTCCAACGTAAAACCAGATAACAAACTCAAAAAAGTAGGTATTCCGGATGGAGATGGATTGATATTCATAAACCTTTCCGATATTATCCGCTGCGATTCAGACGGGAATTACACCTTTTTTATCCTTACTAGCGGTAAAAAAATAATTGCCTCCCGTACACTGGGTGAATACGAACAAATGTTTACCGATGACAACTTTTTCCGTATCCACCGCTCCCATTTAATCAACCTGGAGCACGTAAAAAAGTACATAAAAGGAGAGGGCGGATACGTTGTAATGTCCGACAATTCACAGGTTGAGGTCTCCAGACGCAACAAAACCGACTTCCTGGAAAAACTATCCCATTTATAGTAAAACCACTTAAATTCTAATTCCTACCACTAAATAAGTGAACCCGCCATTTACTCATTATGGGTATACTTATGTCTTTTTGTGACGTAATATTGGTCAGAAGTTCATTCAATTATTGATTCAAAAGATTAGAGCAGGTGTTGGGAGGTTTGCAACAAAATTAATTGGCACATGGGGATGTTGTTTTATTAATATGCAAACCGACCACACCTTAACTCAAACAAAAAAGAAAAATATCCTTCAGAGGAAAGAAATATTAATAAGAAATTAAAAACTTTAATACGATGGCAACAACACTACTCGATTTTAACAATTTAAATTCAAAAGCCATGAACAGAAAAACATCAATCCGCCACGGGCAGAATTACCACCAAGAGGGTATCGGAACCGTAACCATTTTGTTAGCGATTGCTACAGTATCAATCATCTTCTTTAGCATCTATAACGCATTTTAAAATTTCAGTTTTGTTTGTTTAGTTTAGTTTAGTTTAGACCCCGAGAGCGGTACCTTTGAGAGCAGGTGCCGCTCTCACTTTTTATACCACCACTAAACTTATTTCATTCCCGCAGATTCTTCTACAATTACTCTAAACGACACACGTTGTACTTTACTTTCTGCCCAAGAAATAAAATCAAAATACTCAAATGCTGCTCTTTCAAATGAATCATCTTTCAACTCAACCAAGGCATTTTTTAATTCCTTGTAGTATTTGTTTTGTTCTTCCCTCTTCGTTGTTTTTAAAATTTTACCGATAAAATCCAACATCACGGTTTCAAATTTGTATACCTTATTTCTTGAACTTAAATATCTGAAAACACTCTTAAAAGCAGTCGGCACAAAATCATCGTGCTTTAGCTCGATGTGAATAATCAAACTCATAATCTGCGCAAAACAGTAAATATTTTCGCTTTCTTCAAAATTGGGGCTGTTCAACAGTTTATTAATCCACTTCAATGCTTGAGAATATTTTTCTGCCCCAAAAAACATTGCTGACATGTTAAAATAAAAATAGGCTTCTCTCAACTTGGTAAACTTTCCGGGATATTTTGCCAACTTCTCCTCTATTTTCGGAGCCAATTCTAAGCCTTTTTCAAATTCTCCAGTTTGCATATAAATAGACAATTCGATACTTGTAGCACTGGAAAATAATTTCACTTCCAAATCTTCATTTTTCCCATTCTCAAATTGCACCAATGCCAAACGAAGCTTTTTTAAACTAGCATACACTTCCTTGTATTTTTTTAGCTGACTTCCAACATATATTTCATTTGTCAATACCGAAAAATAAATATTCGGTTCTTCTTTAAAAATGTCCGGATACTCTTCTATCAATTGAACATTTTTTACCAGGTTTTCATAACTTTTTTTATAATCACCTATTCCAAAATAATAAGCACTATAAATGTGAAAGAACAGATAACGTGTTTCGGTAGATAAAGCTTTGTGTTCACCTTTTAATAAAGTATTATCAATAATTTTTTTGAAATGTAGCAGCTCTTCGTTATTGCGGACTTTCCCTTGTTTATTCAAGATGGTAAAAAAGCGACTTTTTATATTCCAATATTCATTGAAATTTTTAATTTTCTCACTGATTAAATCATCTGCCACAAGCATTTGTAGAATATCGTCATCCTTCTTACCAGAATAGTTTTCGGTTTCCATTAATTTCTTTTCCCACAAACTAATCTCCAATAAAGACGAATGCCGCTCGAAACGTGTTGCCACTTTTTTTGTGCTTGAAAGCATTTTACCACATTGCTCGTACAACGTTTTTTTGTACAAAATTTCGGCACAATGTAAATCGCGTTTTAATTGAGCATCTATTGAGCTGGTTGAATGAAAGGCTGTAAGGCTATTTAACACAACATCATACAACCGAGCTTTTGTAATCGAAAATTTATTGACAAACGCTTCATTTTTAAATTGTTTTAAAATAGCAGTCTCATCGTACTCTGTTTGTTTATCAATTGCCTCAAACAAAATCGCATAATTATTTTTTTCACCGAGGGTATGACGTGAAGCATACAAACTAAAATATCGTTTCTCAGATTTATTGAGCGATTTTATCAATTTAAACAAATGATTGGAAGCAGTGTTTGACATGTATATTTTTGTAATAATTTGTTTTATTGGTTAAACCCCTCCAACAGCACGTTTGTCTTATTTCTCCAGCCAATGAAGGCTAACGATTTATAGTTTTCGCCTTTATTTATAGACCATTTAGCCATTATAAGAGATCTATCTATGTCTAAATTACTTATTATTTATTATATATCATAGTCATTTTAAAGTTATTTATTCAAAAAATAGCTATTTAGACATGTATATAATTAGAAAAAGATGAAAAACAGCTTCACATGTATAATTATAAAAACATACAATTCAATATAATCAATACACACAACAAGCGTATAGTAAAATTATTGATTTTTGACATGTATATAATTGAAGCAATTTCCAAAATCAAGCGTGTTATTATGAAATAGATTTGTACCAGTTAAATGCTTTGGCTCGGCTTGTTGCATGAAACATGGGGATGTTGTTCGGCAACAAGCTAAGCTAGAGTAAAACTAAAAAAAACAGAATACAACCATTGACAAATCGAAATCAACCGCTTAATAGTTAAGCAAGAGATATAACAACAATAAAAAATACATTCACGTATCAGCAAGAAGAATCATCCCTCCAATTTTAAATTAAATACCATGAAAAAATATACTCTAATCATCATAATACTTATTGTAAGCTTTTCAATAAAAGCGCAATCGTACGTAACCATTCCTGATTCAAATTTTGTGAACTGGTTAACAGTAAACATTCCTTCGGCCATGATGGGAAATCAGATGGACACGAGTAATATCGCTGTAAC
>Ga0163144_10014980_pt1 | contig 16040 bp, 16 predicted proteins | sample OliLak19BULKMAT1_FD_123175 | JGI IMG/M metagenome (GOLD analysis project Ga0163144, IMG submission 123175) | Freshwater microbial mat bacterial communities from Lake Vanda, McMurdo Dry Valleys, Antarctica - Oligotrophic Lake LV.19.BULKMAT1 | ecosystem: Environmental > Aquatic > Freshwater >... | reverse complement strand
GAGAAAATTGTTTTTATCGTCAGTTACATAGCAGAAATGCTTTGTCCATTGAAAGTTGGATTGCGACAGTTAAAATCATCAAACATTCGTATTTTCAGGGAGCAGAAATGCTTTGTCCATTGAAAGTTGGATTGCAATGCTTCGGCGAAGTTTTTTCACTTCGCCGAAGTTGAAATGCCTTGGGATCATTGATAGTCAGGTATATACGCCTCATTGAGAGTCTATTCCGCGCAAGCGTTATGTGCAGTTGCTAAAAAGGGCTTGGGGCAGGCGAGGCTTTGATTGAGTGGTTTTTTGATACACATTAACACTTTTTCTACTGTACCCTACTTTTTCGCTAACTTACACAACATAAATTACCAATATTTCTACTTGTAACCGACATTCCCCAGCAAACATTATTTATGTTGTTTTACACGATTTTTCAAAATATTATTTGTAAAATATTTTTTTAGTAAAACCAAAATCCATTTCCAACATCTTCGGGCTATATAATTTGCTACTTCTGATTTAAATCGCAAAATTTAATTTGTGTCTGGGAAAGGTCGGATATAAAGCCTTTAGGCTTGTTATCTTTGTAGAAAAGAGCATTTTTTACCCACAACGCTGCAGGCGTGAAATCTATGCACTACATAGATTTCACGCCTACGGCATTTTTTTATATATGTAGTTTTGCTATAAAGATATTAGCCCTAATGGGCTTTTACAAGTTTGCCTGTGTTGTGAGAGCAAAGACAACAGCCCAGAAAAGTTTTGAAAAATTGCTTCAAATCAGACAAATTACTGTCATGCCAATTAAACCGTCAAAATTTCAATTCTTTTTTGCAAGGAAAATATGTAATATTTTAAGCATAATAAAAGAAACATAAGTAATTGATTATTAAATATTTAATAAGCTGTTAGTAGCGTAATATTATCCTTAAAATGAAGCTAAACTTGTATAATAAAATTTTAACACACTTTTTATTAAATTTTAAGAATAATATTTTGTTTTTACACATTTTTTATTCATAATATTTTGTTTTTTTTATAAAAAATTCAAACATTATTTGTTTAGCATTGCAGCAGGTTTTAACAAAAAACACTTGCATTATGAAAAAGAATGTCATAGTAATATTCTCGCTACTATGTGTAGCACTCGCCTATAACGGTTACAATCATGGCGCACTTTTAACGCCCTCGCTCGTCCCGTTTACGGAAATTGATAAAATTCAGATAAATAGTCCCTTTCATGCGAAAGGCTTTGTCAAAGCGCGCATCACGCTGCTTGGATATTCGTACGTTATCTTGCAGGAGTCAGATAGAAGCGTGAGTATTTATTGTGAGAAATGCCCTGCTGAATGAACAACTATAACTATGAAAATAATAAAGTTAGAGAGAGCTAGAACTCCTGCACTCGAACTAATGGGGTTGACGATTCCAAGTGTGTCTTCGACATACCTAAAAATCGGCTACTCCGACAATTTTAGTGGCGCAGGGTATAAACCACATAGCAAGATATGGCACACAGTGTTTCGGGCTATGTTCTCTATGTGGTTCAACACAAAATTTGTCAGAGTACCAAAATTATTGGCAAAACGTAGCAAAATTCGTTTTCGTAGTAAACTACTTGAGGTACACAGGACTTTTGAAGCCTCCAAAATTTCGGAAGCTCAAGCACAACAGCAAGCCACTGCACTTACCGCTTTCGTGGCAAAAGCTTACAGCAAAAAGTACAGAAAATCATTTTTACAAACTACCTTTGCACTGCTGCCTGCTCGTAGGGAACGTACCGCGTATTGCGCGGTGGCCCGCCACCAACTGTCGTGTCGCTAATCGCAACAACAACACGCCTGACAACCGCAACAACAACAACGGCTTCCGCCTTTCCCTGTAGCTCAAATGAAGTACGGAGTGTACTACAGTCGAACAGAGCAAGGCAACCTTCTTCATTTTTGGAGATAAATAAGAGTGGTAAATACTGCCTGAACACCTGTCTTGAGTAGCATAGTCGGAGGCTATTGTCGAAAGAGATGGGTGTTTTTTTTATTTGGTCGTAGTGTCCCACTACAACCAAACGGGTAATCTCATAACTATAAAAGAAAGTGGCAAAACAGGGTTGTAACCCCAAAAGGGACGGCAAATCCAAACACGAGGGAGAGCAAAAAAAAACTACATACGCCCTGTGTGGGGTGTATGTAGCGGCTCGCCTTGTGTGTTGGGGCTATTTGTAACTATAATGCGGAGGGAGAGGGATTCGAACCCTCGGTAAGTATTACTACCTACGACAGTTTAGCAAACTGCTGGTTTAAGCCTCTCACCCATCCCTCCAAGAATGTTGTGTTTGGCTTAATAGCGTGTTGCAAAGTTAGATATACTTTTTTATATTTCCAAATATTTTGAAAAAAAATAATAAATATTATGTTGTGAAGCCGTATTTTAGCCAGTTGAGCGTTTTTCTAATCAAGCTTCGTTTGAAGAAATCTTTAAATGATTTTTGAATTTGATTATTTAAACAGAGGGTTGGTGGAAGTATATAGGGTGAATTATCCAACACTACATCATATTTGCCTGTGGCTGGTGTATGCGTACCTGTTTTGTCTGCACCAATATTCTGTATTTTTGAGTGGGTTGGGTAAACACAATAAGCGCCTTGCCTAAAATGCGTATAGGCCCATCGGATTGCCCACGAATTAATTTCTCCGCGTTGTTGCCTCAAGAGCATGATGCTCAAATCATCGCCGCCTGTATTGAAAGCGTGGCGTTGTTTCTTGTCTTTTATGAAAGATTGAAAGTCAGGTATTTCCCAATCTGCTTTTTGCCATCTATCTCTCCACGTTGCCCAGCCCCATGAAGAAGGTCGTGGGCAAATAAAAACGTCATGCGGATAATTATGAGGGATTTGAATAGGGAAATTGTATCCTGATATAGAAAAGATATTTTTTTGCGCTTGGTAGCACGATAGCGCCTGATGCATATAATCCAAGAAATTAGTAGCACATAGCATATCATCTTCCAATACGATAACACTTGGATATTGTGCCAATACTTCGCTTACGCCTTCAATGACGGCATTTGCTAGGCCTTTGTTCTCTTGTCTGATTGTTAAGTGAACTTTTTTAAATCCTACAATTTTCTTCAACAGCGCGTGCACTTCTTGTACGGCTGTGTGGTCAGCATCACTTTTCGCGCCGTCCGCAAACACGAATAATTCAGATGCTTGCGCAAGTGGGTTTTGTAGCAAAGAGGAGATAGTTTGGGCAGTATGTACGGGGCGATTGTATGTAAAAAGTACAATAGGCGTGTGCATCATTAGGCATACAGGCTTTGTATTTTCGCTCTTATTTGTTCGAGTAGGTTAGTCGGAAGTTCTTTTCCGCATTTGCAACGCACCATTTCACGCAAAGCTTTATCTGTTTCAAAACAGTCGCTACAATGTGGGCAAGTATCAAGGTGTTTGCGCACATAATCGATTTGCGATTTAGAGGCTTCTTTGTCTAAGACAAGCTGCGCCCACTCTTGGCAGGTAAGGCAGCCTCCGCAGTGCAAGGAGATAGTAGTATTGTTTTCCATATTCAATTAGTTCCGCGTGTAACCCTCTTGTCGAGCGTAGTCGGTAAGTTTTTCTTTTAAAATATAACGGGCTCTGTGCAACCTTGAGCGCACTGTGCCTATTGGAATGTCTAAGATTTTCGCCATTTCTTCGTAGCTAAATCCTTCAAGGTCGCACAATACTATGACTGTTCGAAAATCAATAGCAAGCATATTGAGCGCATTCGCGACTTCATCTCCAATTTTACCTTGCAACACGTCGAGGCGCAAGTCTGTCGAGGCTTTGTTTTCTGCTTCTTCAGAGTTGTAGCTTTGTTCGAGGTCTTGGTAGTCAATTTTGTTGGGTTCCTTTGTCTTTCTGCGGTATTCGTTGATGAAGGTGTTTTTTATTATTCTAAACAACCATGCTTTCGCGTTAGTTCCCGTTTTGAAAGAATCTAAGAAACGAAATGCACGTAGGAAACTGTCTTGCACAAGGTCTTTGGCATCGTCTTCGTCAAGTGTGAGGCGAAAAGCAAAGTTGTAGGATGCAGCAAGTAGTGGTTCAAAATCTTGCTGGAAGATAATGTTTTTTTGTTGCTCTGTATATTCGATTTCAGTTGTCATATCAACAAAATAGATAATCTATTGTTTTACAATGATTTAACTAATCATTAGCTAAAAAGTACACTAAGTTAGTCATTATTTTGATATTATCAAAAAAAATTAAATTACACTACATTTTTAACTTTTCGGCTACTACAATTTATATAAACTATAATAGCCGAAGAGATATTTGGTACTCTGACAAATTTTGTGTTGAACCACATAGAAGCATAGCGAACATAGCCCGAAACACTGTGTGCCATATCTTTCTATGTGGTCTATACCTTGCTCCACTAAAATTGTCGGAGCACCAGATATTTTATTTTATTTTTGTAACAATCAATATTGTACAAGTGAAGTTATCTTCCTTGCCTGTCATAGGATTGATGGATACGGGGCGTTGTTCAGCAGGATTTGAAGATGGTTTGATGATTTTTGTTTCTTTTTTGCCTTCGATGGTTACTTTTTTACCCTCATAGTCGGCAAGTGATCGTGTAGATTCGTTGCGAATCACGATTTCTGTTTCGTCTTCTTGTAGCAATACATAATACTCGCTGCCTTCAGCGCAGAAACTCTGTGTGCTTTTTGACCATGGTTTTTTTTGTAGAGTACCTTCAAACATCATGTTTTTTGTTTTGGTTATTGGTTTTACTTTTGGCGGTTTGGGTGGTGTTTTTTGAGCAAAAGTGGCATTGCTACAAAAGATGAGACAACTTGTGAGCAACATTATACATAAGTAGCGCATGTAGGCAAGGGGTTTATAGGTTTTAGAAATGAAACGAGTGAGCATTAGAAAAGTTGTATTTCTTCAAAATATTCTATCGCGTGGGTTTGGAGTAGTATTTCCTGCGACTCGAGGTCTAGGTGAGGCAAGGGCTGTACTTGTTTCCAGTGAGGCCAGCCGTCTTGGTCGCTTCCCTCGAGTTCGTAGATGCCTGCATAGCTTAGTATTTTGCAAGTTGCGATGTGCATCAGGTCTTGTTTTTCTTCCTTGTTGAAAGTGCGTGTGCCTTGTCCGAGTTCTTGCAAACCGATAAGAAAGAGAACAGCGTTCATATCAGCAGGGCGCTTGCCTACCAACATAGCCAATTTGTCTAATAAATATTCCCATTGTCTTTCGATGGGGAGTTCGTTTTTGCGCATAAGAGATTATTTTTTATAGTAATTTTGTAATGTGTTGTTTATGATATGGTATGTTTGTTCTTTTAAAATTGTTACGTCAGCTATGGTTAATCCTTTGGTTTCTATTGGTTTATGAAAAATAATGACAGACTTATGCCACTGCATTTTGTTGATTTTGAATAAGGAAAGAATATGCCAATTATACGGAATCGTAACAGGAATTATGGGTTTCTGTAGCTCGATAGCCAAGCGAAACGTGCCGTCTTTGAAAGGCATCAGCGTAGGCGATTCGTCTGCCCAAATGCCTCCTTCAGGAAATACCACTAGGCTCTTGCCTGCCTCCGAAGACTTTTTGCAGTCTTGATAAGTGCGGTAGCGGTCGCGCATGCTGTTGCGGTTGATGGGTATGTGGAAAGTCCGAAACAGTCGCCCAAAGAGAGGGACGTGCAATAGTTCATGCAATCCCACAAATGCAAAATATGTTGGTATGGTAAGTGTAAGCAATGGTATGTCAAAAAATGAAAAATGGTTTGGGCAAAACAAATAGCTTTCTTTTTTGTCAGGCGTAAATTCCCACTTAGCTTTTACAGGTAAGAAACACCAAGCATACCATAGCCACGCCCAAATGCTACTCACGGGTTGGTAATAGACATGCCATGCTTTTCGCAACATTAACACCCAAAAAATGGGGTAAATGAGCAAAAAGGTAAGCACAAAACCTACTGTTATCCACGCAAAGTAAAGGTAACGCATGCTTTTTTGTTCCTCTTTTTCAAAAAAAACATTATGAAGTGCAATGATAGTGATATTTTCGGGGTTTCCAAAATAATTGTTTGGTGCTTCGACAAATTTAGTGGAGTAAAGTATAAACCACATAGAAAGATATGGCACACAGTGTTTTGGGCTATGTTCTCTATGTTTCTATGTGGTTCAACACAAAATTTGTCAGAGTACTATTTTTATTTACTCCCACAAAACGCTTTTACCGCTATCAAACCACTTTTCAAGGTCGTTGCTATATGTATTTTCCAATACGTTGCGTTTTATTTTAAAAGTAGGTGTCAAGATATTATTTTCGATAGTCCATGCTTCTTTGCAGATGATTACTTGCTGCAATTTTTCATAACTTGGCAGCCCTTTATTGATAGTTTTCAGGGTAATATCTATAGTACTTGCAAGCCCGTCTTTGTTAGTAGCAAATGCCTTCTTGCCTATGTCCGAAAGCACAACAAGCGCGACAGGCTGCGCCAGATTGCGCCCTAAGACACAAACTTGCTCTATATTTTCGTTTTCTGCAAAACCTGCTTCAATCGGACTTGGTATTATAAATTCGCCCTTAGTAGTTTTGAATTGGTCTTTTACGCGCCCTGTGATACGCAACAAGTCGTTGTGAAACTCACCCATATCGCCTGTATGCAACCAGCCGTCTTGTACAGTTTCATTTGATTTTTCCTCGTCCTTATAATAACCAGTCATCACCCAATCTGCTTTCATGAGGATTTCTTGCGTGCTGGGGTCTATTTGTACGTGGCAGTCAGGGTAAGGTTGCCCTACTGTACCCATTTGTATATTGTCGGCACGCATGAGTGTGCAACAGCCATTGTTTTCAGTCATGCCATAAGCTTCTTGTATGACGATGCCTAATTTTTGAAACCATTTGAGGAGTGAAGCAGGCATAGGCGCGGCACCTGTAAGCAGTATTTTGGCTTTTGATAAGCCCAATCCTTTTTTTATTTTGTTTTTTACAATACCTGAAATAATCGGAATTTTGAGCATCAAATTGAGTTTCTTTTGAGGCATTTTTGTCAAAATCCCTTGTTGAAATTTTGCCCAAATACGTGGCACAGCAAGGAAATGGGTGGGTTCTACAGAGGCGAGATTTTTAGAAAATGCGTCCAAACTCTCTACGAAAGACACAGAGCCACCCGAAAGCAAACTGGCTACTTCTACTATTTGACGTTCTGCAATATGGCAAAGTGGCAGGTAAGAAAAGAACTTATCTGTAACCGAGCCGATTTTCAAGATAGGCAAGGCAGATTTTACGGCACTCGCCATCGTAAAAAAGGTATTCATTACGCCTTTCGGTGTGCCTGTAGTACCCGATGTATAAATAATAGTGCAAAGGTCTTGCAATTTGGGAATATGACTTTCCTGCGAAGGCGTGTTTTTGGCTATTAAGTCATTCCATTTTTCATAACCTGCTTCTTCCGCAGGGCTTTCAGGCAAGGTAATACCTCGTATGTGGCTTCCGATACCTGCTTTCATGGTTTTCCAACTGTCGAGCTTGCCTATAAACAATACTTGGCAGCCGCTATGGTCGAGTACTTCTTTTATCTTGTCGTCTGTGAGGGTTGGATAAAAAGGCACGGAAACATGCCCCGTCATGAGTATAGCTAAGTCCGCCATAATCCAATGTGCACAGTTTTTAGAAACTAACCCAATATTGCTTAGGGGAGGCAAGTTCATGGCTTTCAAAACCGAAACCATACGGCGCACTTGATTGCCGACTTCACCCCACGTGTATTCTGTCCAGTTGTCGCCTACAGGCTGGCGCAAATACACACTGTTGGGTGTTTCTTTTTCCCATTTATAAAAAAAAGATACAATGGGTTTCATAAACGGGTGTTGCTGTGAAACGGGCGTAGCAGTAACAGATGTTTGCATACTATAGTTATATTTATAATTTTTATTGGAATGTTTGAATTTGACTGCCATAATAAACCAAAAAAGTGATATCTTGTTACTCAATAATACAATTTTTTCTTGTTTTTATTGTAAAGTCTTAAAAATCAATCTTTTACAGAATGAAAAAATGAAAAAAAATATCCTTTTTTTCGTTTTTTGTAATTCTCTACAAAATAAACTAAATTGCACGCTATTTCGTTTAAGAGTTAAGCAAATACTTCATATCTATGAAAAAAATACTTCTTTTCGCCACCCTATTCCTTGCTACACATACCGTTTGGGCGCAAGGCATCATGAGCTTTCCCAAAGAAACCCACGAATTTGGGGACATTGAGGAAGGGACAATCGCCGTGTATGAATTCGAATTCACCAATACAGGCGACCAACCCATCGAGATAACACGCGTACAAGCCGCCTGCGGTTGTACAACACCCGAATGGACAAACAAGCCTGTTTTTCCGGGTGAGCAAGGCAAAATAAAAGCCAGCTATAACAGCGAAGGTCGACCAGGCTTGTTCAATAAAAGCATTACTGCATATAGCAATGCACGCAAAGAAATGATAGTCTTGTTCATCAAAGGCTTCGTAAAACCCAAACAAACCCTGGGGCAGGACGGAGCTAAGTTTGTACAAACTGAAGAGTCCAAAATAACGCTCTTGCCTCCCACTATCCAAGTAAGCAAAGCCAACCACGACTTCGGCAAAGTGCAAACAGGCGAAAAAGCAAAAGAACGCTTTTTTATCCACAATACTGGGCAAAACACGCTTGTCATACAAGCCATCGAAAACAACAACAAGGCGGTCTCTTTTGGTATCTCGACAGTTACCATATCCCCGAACCAACCTGCTATGCTCGACATCACTGTAGAAAGCGACAAACTACAAAGCATCAGCGAAAAACTTATCCTGCGCACCAATGACCCCAAAATGCCTATACAAGTCATTGAAATCAAAGGCGAAATTTATGAAGACTTTGGCAAACAAATGTTTAAAGCCAAGAAAACCTAACTTGCCTACGGTAGCGTTTAAAACGCTGCCTTTTTTTTACTTCTCTCATGTGCCGATGATGTACACTTTTCGTACTACTTTTGCAACATGAAAACATTGAGTTTTAAAATAAAATTTGGTCTATAGGTCGCGTACCGAAAAAATTACAGAAACAATTTTTTCATAAACAGAGCAAAATACAAAATACACTTTATATTTGCTTTAAAATTGCATTTAACCCACTTCAAATTGTACTGTTATGATTATTGGCGTACCCAAAGAAATCAAAAATAACGAGAATCGTGTAGCACTCACACCTGCAGGCGCGTCTGAGCTTACCAATCATGGACATAAGGTCTATATCCAAACCACGGCAGGCGATGGTAGCGGGTTTCCCGATGCAGAATATGTAGAAGCAGGCGCGGAGATTCTGACTACCATTGAGGCAGTCTATGCTATTGCTGAAATGATTGTGAAAGTAAAAGAGCCAATCGAGTCGGAGTACAAACTCATCAAACCCGACCAATTGCTGTTCACGTATTTTCACTTCGCCTCGTATAAACCGCTTACAGATGCCATGATTGCCTCAAAAGCCATCTGCCTTGCCTACGAAACCGTAGAACGGACAGACCGCTCCCTGCCATTGCTCATTCCTATGTCGGAAGTAGCAGGACGCATGGCTATCCAAGAAGGTGCAAAATACCTTGAAAAACCATTGAAAGGACGTGGGATTTTATTAGGCGGCGTACCCGGTGTAAAACCTGCGAACGTATTGATACTCGGTGGCGGAATAGTAGGCACGCAAGCCGCAAAAATGGCAGCCGGCTTGGGCGCACACGTGAAGATTATGGACGTGAGCTTGACACGCCTGCGCTATTTGGCAGACATCATGCCAGCCAACGTAGAAACTTTGATGTCAAACAAATATGCTATCCGCCAAGCACTAGTGCATGCTGATTTGGTAATCGGAGCTGTCTTGATACCAGGCGCAAAAGCACCACACCTAGTAACCCGCGAAATGCTCAAAATCATGAAAGCAGGCTCCGTGATCGTTGATGTCGCTGTCGACCAAGGTGGTTGCATAGAAACATGCAGACCAACTACACACGAAGACCCTACTTTTATCATCGACGACGTAGTTCACTATTGCGTAGCCAATATGCCGGGAGCTGTGCCTTATACCTCTACTGTAGCACTCACAAATGCCACTTTGCCTTATACAGTTGATTTGGCGAACAAAGGCTGGCAAAAAGCTTGTATAGACAATCATGAATTACGTTTAGGACTAAACGTGGTGCGCGGTGACGTTGTTTACAAAGGTGTTTCTGACGCATTTGACATTCCCTACACTGATGTAGCTAAACATTTAGCTTAAGTTTAGAGATACAAATAGATGATTGCTGCAAAATTTTGTTGTAAAAACTTAAATTTTGCAGCAATCTTTGTTTTGTTTGTTACTTCCAACACTTCCCAGCAACTTTTTTGAATTTTACATTTATAAAACATATGGTGCTCCGACAATTTTAGTGGAGTAAGGTATAAACCACATAGAAAGATACGGCACACAGTGTTCCGGGCTATGCTTTCTATGTTTCTATGTGGTTCAACACAAAATTTGCCAGAGTACCTTTTGTTTGTTACTTCCAAGCAATTTTTATTCGCTCGCCTGCTTTCCATTCAAAAACAATTTTCAGTTCTTTTTCTGCAGGTTGCCAATAGCCGTCGCCTGTACGCGCTTCTTGCATACCGACGATTTGCAAACTTTTCCCGTTGATACTAAAGGTAGTCGGTTTAGCATCTAATCCTTTGATAATGAAAGTGATTGTTCTATTTTTTGTTAAGAAAGCATTGCCATTGCCTTGCAAATTTTGTGGAACAACTGCCGCGAGTTTGAGGGTTCCTTTAGCCGCACTTGCTTCACAAGCGACAAAGCCTGCCTCTGTGATGTTACTATCTAAAGTGTTTTGTTCAAAATAAACATTCGAAGTAGTTTCTACAGTTCCTGCTTTTGCGGTTTTATCTTCGATATAGTAGGTAAGGTTTATTTTGTCCGTCGCGTATTTTTGTGCCAATCGGTCATCAGGCAAGGTCAGTAGGCAAGTTCCCCCGCGTACAAATACAGGAAAGTAGCCCATGTTTTGGCGGTCAAGTTTAGCATCTATCCATTGCCCACCTTTATGTTTTTCATTTGTAAAAAAATTATACCAGATGTCGCCTTTAGTCAGGTAAAGTTTTCGGCTTACTGCACCCGAATCAAGTATCGGGGCGACCAAGAAGTCACGCCCCCAGAGATACGTGTCAGCTACATTGTAAAGTTCGGTGTTATTGGGTTCGGCTACAAAAAGTGGGCGCATCAGCGGTTTGCCCGTTTGGGTATTTTCGTAGGCAAGGCTTTGATTGTAAGGCAGTAAGCGATAACGCCATTTTATAATTTCGCGTGCAATACTTTTCGTGGGTTCGCCATACATTACAGGTTCAGACGGCACTTGCTCTTGGCAGTGTGGGCGAAAAATAGGCTGAAACAAACTGTATTGCAACCAACGAATGTACAATTCGTCATCTTTTTTGCCTCCTGCGAAGCCGCCTGCGTCTGCGTGCATATAACCTACTCCACACAAGCCCATTGACATAGCGAGGGCAGGTTGTCCACGAAAACCTTTCCAGCTATGCCCTACATCTCCTGACCAAGGAATAAGTCCAAAACGCTGTGAACCTGCAAAACCTGAGCGCATGAGTATGAAAGGGCGGATTTTGGGGTAATCGCGTTTGAATCCTTCGTGGATCATTTTTGCCCAATAATGTCCATAAATATTATGCACTTCTTGCGCCCGTGCCTTCCCGTCAAGGTGAAAAATAGCGTCAGGGTGTGTTTCGGGCTCACCCAAGTCGCCCCACATACCATATACTCCTTGATTAACAAGGTTCTTGTATTTGTTCCAATACCATTTTTGGGTGTTGCCTTTAAAAATATCGAGTATCCCTGTTTCTCCAAACCAAAAATTTTTGATGACATAGCTATTCAAGTTCTTATCGGTAGCGAGTAAATTTAATTTTTTAGTTTCCTCGTAATTGATAGAGCTGGTGAGCATAAAAGGCTGGGTTATCAAAACGGTTTCCACGCCTTTTGCACGCAAGTCGGCAACCATTTTGGCGCCGTTGGGAAACTTAGGCTTGTACCAATCCAAATCCCCCATAGCCACGCTTTTCTTTACTACGCCTTCGCCATACCAATAATGGTCTAAAATGACTGCCGAAACAGGTATATCTTGTTTTTCAAATTCTGTAACAATATTGCGGGTTTCTTCTTCACTATGATAGCCATAACGCGAAGCGTAATTGCCCAAAGCCCATTGGGGAGGCAAGGGTTGCCTGCCTGTAAGCAAAGTATAACTTTCTAAAAGGTCGCACATATTCTCGCCTGCGATGAAATAGTAAGTCATCTTGCCTGCGATGGCTTCAAAACTCATTTTGTCGGAAGCGGTCGCACCCAAATCTACAAAACCTTTGGTGGCATTGTCAAAAAAAAGCATGTAATTGCTGGAAGACATCACGACAGGAATAGAATAATTCAACACTTCTGCATAATCTTCATAGCTATAATGTGGGTTGTTGTACAACAAAAGGCGTTTTCCGCGCCTATTCAATGGCAAAGCTCGCGCACCTGCGCCATACAAAGCATCTTCCTTGTTGGGAAGCGCAAATTGAAAGCCTTTGAGGGTGTCCCGCTGGAAAAGCCCGCCCAAATGGGTAGTTTTAAGCTGGTTTTTATAAAAACACTTTATCTTTAACTCACCTGTAGTTGCAATTTCTAAAGCAATGTCTTTAGTATTGACTACCAATGCTTGTGCTTTACTTTTTACAGTAGTTTTTGGTTTTTGGGAGGCAAGGACGACTGCGTGCGAGCTATCGGGTTGCACTGTGCCTTGCACTATAAAGGAAACCTCCATGACTTTTTCAGTCATAGGCACTATGCACAACATGCCTGTATTGGTTTTGATATTTAGTACGCCATTTTGCCAAGTGTGGCTTTGATACGCCGTTTGCGCACTTGCCTGCCTATCCAGCATAAGCAAGCAAACAAGGGAAAGGATAAGGTATTTTTTCATATTTTTTTTTTGAAGCAAAACTACTAAAAACCTTACAATAAAAACGCTTTTGGCTTATAAATGAGTGCAAAAGTTTGTTCTTTTCATATAGACTTCTTGCAAAAATCCTTTTCCCCCTCTCGACATCGGAGAGAGGGCAGGGGTTGGTCTTTAGAAACACTTTCGCAAGAAGTCTGATATACACACCATTTACACATTCATTTTGGCAAAAGAAAAATTAAAAAAAAAATTTAAAAAAAATCTTTTTTTTTTGCAACTTTTAAAAAACCACTGCGTATAACCACTTATAAGCTAAAACAAAATTATTATTCACCGAAAAAATTACTACTATGTTATCTATCTTCCAAAACAAAAAAAAGAGTGTAAGCTATCGCAAAGTTAGCGTTCTTAACTTAAAAACGAATGACACTTGTTTTTACGGTGGTCATAGTTCACCATTCATGGTTACCGAAATCAATACCACGCCACGCGGTGTATTTTTCGTACAAATCAAAAGCCATAAATCAGGCAAGTCCTATTTATTTACCGACAATACGATGGTATTGGTGGAAGCAAATGACTAAATACAACCTCTCCTATCGAATTATTTTTTAGTTTTATATTATAAAATTTCTGTTTTCATTTTTCCCTCGGAAAGAGAAGTGCTATTGGCACATTCTCTTTTTTTGTTTTTTTATAAAAATCCGCACTATTCACTATTCTGGCAAGGGCATCAAAGACATATAAAATTTATTGAGCAAAGAAAAATAACACGAAATATCCGCGACTGTAAATTTTTCGTTGCACAATTCAGTAACAACATATCGATTATCCTGTGATTTTCCGCGTGTTTCACCTACGGAAAACCAAATCAAATAACATTTTACGATCACCTATCACTCTGCAACAGAAAATTTACAGAAACAAACAGTCTATCTTTTTTATAAAAACTTCTCATGCAACTCAGTACCTTAGCCGAATTTCAGGCGATCCTTGCAGATTGCCAACAACTTTTTACTAAGAAACACGCCGACTATGGATCCGCTTGGCGTATCATGCGCTTGCCAACTTTGACTGACCAAATATTCATAAAAGCCAAAAGAATACGCACTGTCCAAGAAAAAGGAAAGCAAGAAGTAGCTGACAACATCATGTCCGAATTTATGGGCATCATCAATTATTGCTTGATAGCACTCATGCAAACTGAATTCGAGGCGAAAGGCGAAATGGAAATGGACTTAGACCTTGAACGCATACAAGGGCTGTACAGGCAACAAATTACCGAAACGCAAGACCTCCTGCTCAAAAAAAACCACGACTATGGCGAAGCATGGCGCGACATGCGCATCAATTCTATGACTGACCTCATTCTCATGAAAATCTTGCGCCTCAAACAAATAGAAGACAAGGCAGGAAAGATGCTCGTTTCCGAAGGCGCAGAAGCAAATTACCGCGACATTTTAAACTATGCCGTTTTTTGTTTGATAAAAATGAACCAAAACAATAACTAAAATTCAAACGCTACAAGACAACGCTACAAGATTGCAAATAATCTTATAGCGTTGTTTTGCATTTTACCTATAAAAAATTAGCCTATTCCTTGAAAAAAGCAATATTAACAAGCATTTAACGTATAAAATTTTGCAAAGTAAAATATTACCTTTTTCTTTGCAGCACAATTCAATTACAACTTCTTGTAATTGTTTTATAAAGAAGCACCGAGAGAACAGGCTCTACAAAGTGCTGGCAACCTACCCCCACTCAATAGCAAGAGCAGGCAAGGTGCTAATTCCTGCCTAAATATTTTAGGAACTATAAAACCCACTCATTTGCCATGCAAAACACATTTGCTTACCTGCCTACCTTGCCTACGCAAGACTTTTCTAAAACAAAACACACACACAACACAGTTTTTGGTTGTTGTTGTTGCTGTTGAGCAAATCCCCCTTCTTCTTATCTTCTTGGCACAATCTGTTAGACCAACGTCTATTAGATAATCTCTCTCACGTTTTTATGAAAAAAATAGTAATGCTTTTCTGGGCAATACTCATAAGTACGGTTGTATATGCCCAAAATACCACCATCAGGCACCAAGTTTGGCTCGGTGCCGTCCAACAATTTCATATCAAAGGCAAATGGGGCTTGTGGCTTGATGAACAATACCGTACTTGGGACAATCTTCACAACAAAGTATCTACAGTAGCCATTCGAATAGGAGTCATATATCAACCTATAAAAGACCTTCGCATAGTAGCTGGATACGCTTATTTTCGCATCTTTCCGTTAAACGGAAACTTGCCTGCCCCACACGAACACAGAGGCTGGCAAATGATACAATGGACACTCAAAACACCTAAAATGCGCCTCATACAAGGCATCAGAACAGAACAAAGATTTAGAGAACGCATCAAACAAAACAAACACACTGCCAAATATGCCTTCAACCATAGATTTAGATACAACATCAACGCCACTTTCCCTTTCCGAAAAGCCAACGCTTTTCAACCAAAAAGCCTCGCTTATACTATCGGAAATGAAGTAATGTTCAACGTAGGCAAGGAAATTATTTGGAATACATTTGACCAAAACAGGGCCTGGATAGGCTTGCAATACCAAATCAATCCTAAACTATCACTACAGGTATTTTATATGCTTTTGTACCAACATTTGCCCCAACCTAATCAATACCTTTTAAGCAACAACATACGCATTACTTTACAATATCAACAATAAATCAATATATGAACAAGTTTTTTCTCTCTTTCTTTTTTTGTTTTTTGGCAGGCGAGGTACCTGCACAAACGACTGCTACACCGCCCTCCTTGCCTGAAACCAAAAAAGCTACAAATAATGTGCGTTTTGATGGACAAATAGGCATAAGTACCAATGGACAAGCCTTTTTTCTTAATTTCGGAGGTCCTATACCTTCGATTTCAATACAAAAAAATCGCGTGGGGATTCGGCATGTATCCTTCCCTACGTTTTTGGGAAGATGCACCCCGTACTTTTGTAACACCCTCGTTAGGTTTCGGGGCTTTTATACAAT
>Ga0163144_10014979_pt1 | contig 16041 bp, 10 predicted proteins | sample OliLak19BULKMAT1_FD_123175 | JGI IMG/M metagenome (GOLD analysis project Ga0163144, IMG submission 123175) | Freshwater microbial mat bacterial communities from Lake Vanda, McMurdo Dry Valleys, Antarctica - Oligotrophic Lake LV.19.BULKMAT1 | ecosystem: Environmental > Aquatic > Freshwater >... | reverse complement strand
CGATTGGCGGGATGATCCGGAGCAGCAGATGTCCGAACGCCTGCCAGGAACGACCGGGACCATAGCTGCGATCGAATCGTCCAGCGACTTGATTGAAATAAACCTGCGCCTGCTCCTTTCGGCGACCGAGGATTCGGCGGAGGTTGATTTGATCGGTGGAATGCTCAGACATTTCCTTCGCGCCGCGAATGGCCAGTTGGATGAACTCGCGGGCGACGTCGTCCGCGCTTTCGTTGAGCTTGTAAAATGTGCGTTTCCCCTCGCGCCGTGATTGCAGCAAGCCGGCTTCCTGAAGCAGCCCGATGTGCGTGGAGATGCGGGATTGGCCGAGCCGCGTGACCTCCTGAAGTTCATTGACGGAAAGTTCGTCCTTTTCAAGCAGGGCGACAATGCGAAGTCGGGTCGGATCGGAAAGCGCGCGAAGAGATTTTAGGGTTGATGACATTATAGTGTGTTTTCTCGAGTGAGACGAAGGATGCGTTCGCGTAGGAATTGTTTTTGGCTTGCCGTCACAGGAGCTCGATCAACGCGAGTATGAAGCACTTTCAAATTGATCAATTCGTGGCGCATGAGGGCGGAGAGGTAATCCAAATCTTTTTCGCGACCCGCCGCCAATTTGCCAATGGCCAGGTCATGAACTTCAACGCACCAGCCGATGATTCCATTCGTATTTTCGTTCGAGACGGGAACCAGGAGTTGGTCCCAGCCAGCAGGAAAGCTTGACTGCCAAACACAATCACCTTGCTGTCATGAACCGCTTTTCCCGCCTCCCGAATGAGGTGTTCAAGTTCCGATCTCTTCATAGCTGTTCAATATCTGAACACGTTCCTCCTCCGTTAAAATATCGCAAAACGGATCGCCTTGCCGCAGTCGATTTCCTTCCTCGCTTTCTTCGGTAAGGATTTCCAAAACCCGTTCCAATGAATTCTCCTGAATAATCTGCTCCCACTCCACAATGGTTCCGGGTGTTGGTTGCCGGATCAATTTCCAATGTTCGAGCGTCTTTACGGCTTTTGGAAACAACTCCGGGTCGCGTCGAATCTTTTCTGCGATCAGCCGGCACATGGTCAGGCCACGCGCGTCGATCCATTGATGACTTCGTTTTTTAAGAGTTTTTTTCACAGGAAATGCTTATTGCCGATTGATGCTATTTAAATTCAGACAGGATGCAAATTCAGGTTGACCACCGGTAAAAGTGTTATATCATCCCATCAAGATACGTCAATACGTCTCTTTTGAACCGAATCAGCAAACGAAATCTAAATGAGCAATAATTACATCTTTTCGTCCGAGTCCGTCGGCGAAGGTCATCCTGACAAAGTTGCGGATACAATCTCTGACGCGATTCTCGATGCGTGTCTGAAGGTTGACAAAAGCAGCCGCGTGGCTTGCGAGACGTTCCTCAAGAGCAACCTCGTGGTCGTCGGGGGCGAAATCACGATTCCAAAATTGCAGAACCGCGCCACCGGCACAACCAAACCTCTGGACACAGTCATCAATGTGGGCAACGTCATTCGCAATGCGGTGCGCGGGATCGGGTATGTGAACGACGATGATGTGTTTCATGCTGACAAGATTTTCATCAACAATTTCCTGACCACGCAATCGCCGGACATCGCGCAAGGCGTGGACGCCAAGAAAGCCAAGGGCAAGAAGACGGCAGAGCAGGGTGCGGGCGACCAGGGCATCATGTTCGGTTACGCCAGCAACGAAACACCGGAACTCATGCCGGCACCGATCATGTTTGCGCATCGCCTGGGTCGGGAGCTTACACGGATTCGCAAATCCGGCAAGGTGGCATGGCTGCGCCCGGACGCCAAATCGCAGGTGTCCGTCGAATACGTGGACGGCAAGCCGACCCGCATTACCAACGTTGTTATTTCCACGCAGCACGCGGCGAATGTCGAACATCGCGAGATTGAAAAGTTTTGCATCGAGAATGTCGTCAGGAAGGTTCTGCCAGCGCGCATGCTCACGGCGAAGACGGAATTTCTGATTAATCCCACCGGTCGCTTTGTCGTCGGCGGACCCCAGGGCGACAGCGGGTTGACTGGGCGGAAAATTATTGTGGACACCTACGGCGGGATGGGCCGTCACGGCGGAGGCGCATTCTCCGGAAAGGATCCCTCCAAGGTGGACCGTTCCGCCGCCTACATGGGTCGTTGGGTCGCAAAGAATGTCGTGGCCGCGAACCTAGCCGCAAAATGCGAAGTGCAATTCGCCTACGCCATCGGCCATCCACGTCCGGTCAGCGTGCATATCGACACGTTTGGCACCGGCACGGTGAGCGACGCGCGCATTCTCAAGGCTGTGCTGGCCACGTTCAGCTTCAAACCGGCGGACATTGTCGTGCAGTTGAATTTGCTCCGCCCGATTTACGGCAAGACAACCAACTACGGTCATTTTGGAAAGAACGATAAGGACATAACCTGGGAGAAAACGGACAAAGTTGAAGCCCTGCAGAGGGCGGCAAAATAATCACGGAATCACGAATAAAATATTATGGCAAAAATTAAACTGTCACCGGCGCGAATCAAAACGGGCAAAAGCCGAAAACTCGTTGTCGCAAAAAATGGCGCGGCAAAATCCAGCGGCAACGGCGCGGCGAAACCCGATTTCAAGGTCAAGGATCTCAGCCTCGCCGATTGGGGCCGCAAGAACATCACGGTCTCCGAGCACGAAATGCCCGGCCTGATGTCGATTCGCAAAAAATATGCGAAGAGCAAACCACTCGCTGGCGTTCGTGTCACCGGTTCGTTGCACATGACGATTGAGACGGCGATTCTCATTGAGACGCTCGTTGATCTCGGTGCGCAAGTGCGCTGGGCCAGTTGCAATATTTTCTCCACGCAAGATCACGCAGCAGCGGCGATTGCCACAGCGGGTGTGCCGGTGTTCGCGTGGAAAGGCGAGACGCTCGAAGAATATTGGGACTGCACACTCGATGCCGTGACGTTTCCCGGATTCAAAGGCCCGCAACTCGTCGTCGATGATGGCGGCGATGTCACGTTGCTGATTCACAAAGGTTATCAATTGGAGCAGGGCGATACGTGGGTCAACACGCCGAGCGGTTCGCACGAAGAACAGGTTATTAAAAACCTGCTCAAGCGCGTGGCGAAGGAACGCCCCGGTTTCTGGCACAACATCGTCAAAGAATGGCGCGGCGTTTCCGAAGAAACGACGACCGGTGTGCATCGTTTGTATCAAATGTTGGAGCAGAAAAAACTTTTAGTTCCCGCGATCAACGTCAACGACTCGGTTACGAAATCGAAGTTCGACAATCTTTACGGCTGCCGCGAATCGCTGGCGGACGGAATCAAACGCGCCACCGACGTGATGGTTGCTGGAAAAGTCGCCGTCGTTTGCGGTTACGGCGATGTCGGCAAAGGTTCAGCGCATTCGCTCCGTGGATTTGGCGCGCGCGTCATCGTCACGGAAATTGATCCGATCAATGCGTTGCAAGCCGCGATGGAGGGTTTTGAAGTCACCACGCTCGAAGCCACGCTCGGCACCGGCGACATCTACGTCACCACGACCGGCAATTGCGACGTCATCACGTTCGAGCACATGCAGAAAATGAAAGATCAAGCGATCGTCTGCAACATCGGCCACTTCGATAACGAGATTCAAGTCGAGCGTCTGAACACCACCAAAGGCGTGCAGAAGTTGAACATCAAACCGCAAGTGGACCGCTACACGTTCGCGAAGGGCAACCAGATTTACATGCTCGCGGAAGGTCGTCTCGTGAACCTCGGTTGCGCCACTGGCCATCCGAGTTTCGTGATGTCGAATTCGTTTTCGAACCAAGTCCTCGCGCAACTCGATCTTTGGAAAAACAAAAGCACTTACAAAGTTGGCGTCTATCGTTTGCCAAAACATCTCGACGAAGAAGTCGCCCGTTTGCACCTCGAAAAAATCGGCGTGAAACTGACCCGCCTGACGAAGAAACAAGCCGATTACCTCGGCATCTCGCCCGACGGCCCTTACAAAGCTGAACATTACCGGTATTAAATGTTAGCGCACGTTTCGCCTCAATTGAAATTCGATCAAAAACCCGCGCGGCTAAGGTTGCGCGGGTTTTGCTTTCCCGAAATCCGACCCGTAATTACGCTCCCGCAATGCGAGTGGTGTTCGATACCAGCGTTCTCGTCTCGGCGGTACGGTCATCGCGAGGTGCGAGTTTCAACTTTCGTTTGATTTTACTTTGCAGCGCTGATGAAAATTCCGCGGAGTGTTTTGCATCAAATTTTCCGCCTTTGATGGATTTTCCCGCTTCTCTGACCCGCACGAGTTCTGTCAATTCTGCCTGAATCTTGGCGGCTTGAATTCGGCAATTCGGGCCAAGTGTATATTTCAGTTGTTCATCGTCGAAATAACCAATGAGCTTTCCAAAAGTCTGACGGCAATCCTCAGCGTTAAGACAAAAAACAAAAGGCGAGTCTGTAGATTTTTGAAAACCCCAAAACTGAAGTTGTCTTAAATGAATCGACGAAAGGGAGTTTTCCCTATCAATAATTGCGAGGCCCGATGATGAAGTCTCGATTGTCACGAGGAATGGTCACTTTTTCTTTTTCAACTTATCTCGCTCTTTTATCAAACCGTAAAACTCGCATTCGAAGCCCTGAGCTTCTCGCTGGATGTCTTTAGTCAATTTCATTGCGCGCTCATAATCGAGTGGGCCGATTTTACTGAGGTCCATGTCCTTAAAGCCGGAGGAATATTCGCCTTCCGAAGCGTTCGCCAAAGAACAAGAGTAACAGGAGCGGCAGGCTGAACTGGAAAAATCACGCGCCGAACTCGACGAAATTCACGAGCAATCCCGGCGTGAGGCGATGGATCGTCCGCCGCCTGCAACTGTGCGTGCCTATCAGGAAGTTTACGGTCGCGAACGGAGACCCTGCCGTGCGCGTATCGCGACATCGGTGCCAAAATTTAGTGGGGCGGACATCTTTGTCTGCCTTCGGGGCTTCCAGCCCCAGTATCTGCGGTCGCGGGCAAGATGTTCGCCGAGACTGGCTCGAAGCCCGCCCAAACGTCTCGACAATGTTGCAGCGCAGGATGCACACCCGTGCCACCTGTGATATTTCCGGGATTGAGCTGCGCCTATTTGGCAGGTAGAACGACTTCCATGAAATCCATGAACGAACAGTCCAACCCGCTCCCCTCGCGCCGCCAGTTCATCAAAACATCCGGCAAGATCGCCGTCGCTTCAGCCTTGGCCGGTGTGGTCCTGCCGCATGTTTACGCGGCCGAAAACAACACCATCCAACTCGCGCTCATCGGTTGCGGCGGGCGCGGCTCCGGTGCGGTGGCCAATGCGCTTTCGTCCGGCGGACTCGTGCTCGGGGACAATTCAGGCCGTCAGGCGTCTCCAGGGGAATTGGCGGCCGGCCCGGTCAAGCTGGTTGCAATGGCCGACATTCGGCAGGATCGCCTTGACGAGAAACACACCGCGCTTCGGCAGGCACTGGGCGAGCGGGTCGATGTGCCATCGGAGCGACGGTTTCTCGGATTCGACGCCTACCGCCACGCCATCGATTGCCTCCGCCCCGGTGACGTTGCAATGCTCACCACGTTCTCGTCGTTCCGCGCACAGCATCTCGAATACGCGGTGGAGAAAGGCGTGAACGTTTTCATGGAAAAAACTTTTGGACCCGACCCCGGGAGCATTCACCGCCTGCTCCAGGCCGGTGAGGCGGCGGAGAAGAAGGGTCTCAAAATTGCCTGTGGCTTGATGGCCCGGCATTCCTCGGCGCGGCAGGCGATGATTCAAAAAATTCGTGAGGGCGCGCTGGGCGAGGTGTTGAACATCCGCGCCTATCGCATGGACTCGGGCTACTACATGCAACCGTTTCCCAAAGATCGGAACGAGTTGCTCTGGCAACTCAGCCCCGGCCATCCGTATCAATTCATGTGGTCCTCCGGAGGCATCTTCGTCGAGCTGATGATTCACCAGATGGACGAATGCTTTTGGATCAAGGACTCGTGGCCCGTCGCGGCGCACGGTGTGGGCGGGCGATTTCCCGACAGCATGGACGCGAGCCAGAACCTCGACAGCTATTCGGTGGAATTCACATTTGCCGACGGCAGCAAGGCGATGGTGAGCGGCCGCTATATTCCCAAGACTCACTCCGATTTCGCCACCTATATCCACGGGACGAAGTGCGCGGCCAAATTTTCCGGCGATGTTCATGCGCCGGATTGTTTCATCTACAAGGACCAGCACACCGAGCGAAACAACGTCGCCTGGCAACCGCCGAAGGAAACTGTCAACCCTTGGCAGGCCGAGTGGGACGTGCTCCTCGACGCCATCCGCCACAACAAACCGCACAACGAACTGCGCCGCGCGTGCTACTCGAACCTCGGCGCGATCATGGGACGCGCCGCTGTCCACATGGGGCGCGTCATCACCTGGGACGAAATCATGGCGTCGCGATTCCGATTCTGTCCCGAGGCCGACACTCTCACCGCTGCCAGCCCCGCGCCGGTGCAGGCGGATGCGCAGGGGCGTTACCCCGCTCCCGTGCCGGGCAAATGGGTGGAGGTGTGATGCCACCGCCGTTGAAACAGGTCCGGCGATCGGATTCTTAATCGTAATCTTCATCTTAATTCCTCCAGGACCAGACTCGGAAAGATGAGAATTAAGAGAAGGATTAAGATTAAGACCGATTCGTTCTCCCGTCTCACAATCCTTATTTCGATGGCAGTGAGGCGTGACGTCGGGGCTGTATCGCGTTGACAGGGTGTGGCGCTTTGTTTCCGAACGTTTAGCTTGGAATGACGGGATAATAAATATTGAACAACTCCCCGGTTTCAGGCATCTATTATCGGTGCGGACGATCAAAATAGTAACGGTTTCGCTTCTCGCGTTCATTTGGGTAATGCTGGCATCCCATTGCCGCATCGAAGTCATGCCGGGCTTCGAATTTCTACGCTGTGCTCCTGACGTTCACACGTCCAATGAAGGCGGCGACCCCTGCAAAGACAGTGGCTGCTGTTCGGTTGAGTCCGCTCAATACCACGCCCCGCGTCAGCACGAAATCGCGCCCATCGTCCTCGTCGCCATTGTTCCGGTGGACAATTTCGGCGTGGTGGAGCAATCGCTTCCCGAGGAAGTCAGTCTCGGCATTCTCACCGCCGCTCCGCCCGAGCTGCCAGCTTCCTGGCAGTTTTCCCATCGCACCGCCCTTCCTGTCCGCGCTCCTTCCCTCGCTTCGTAACTAGTCCTCTCCTTCGCTGAGGACTTCACCCTGTTCACTCAGGCGCATTGTCGCGCCCGTTTGTCTCGTTCCGTCGTGGTTTGCCGTGTTTGTGTTCCTACCGTTTTGAATCTATGAAGCAATCAAGTCCTTGGTGTAGCCAATTCGCTGTGGCGGCGCTGGCCGTATCCCTGACCGCGCCCTTTGCGCGAGCAGAGGAAACCATCCCCGGCAATGCCTCCACGAACGCATCGCACACCCTTGATGCGCTCGTGGCCGAGGCGTTGGAAAAGAATCCTGAACTCAAATTCTACGACGCGGAAATCATCGCCGCGAAAGCTGGGAGCAAGACGGCGGGGCTTTTCGCCAATCCCGAACTGAACGGCGGGGTTGGCAAAAAGACGGTGCGTGGCGGCGGCCTCAGCGCCGAGGGCGTGGCGTGGTCGGTGTCCGTCGTGCAGCCGTTCGAGTGGCCGGGGCGCATGGGATTGCGGAAGGCGATCGCCAACCGCGACGTGGAGCTGGCGCAGCTTGGCTACGAGCGCTTCAAGATCGCGCTGGCTGGCCGGGTGCGAACGCTGGCCTACGGTCTGTTCGCCGCGCAGGAGAAAGCGGCGGTGGCGCGCGAAGTCGCGGAGCGATTTCAGGCGTTGCGCGAAGTGCTGGTGCAACGCGACCCGGCGGGGCTGACTCCGCTGCTCGAAACGCGCGTCATCGAAGCGACGGAATTGACGATGCAGCGCAAGGCGAGCGAAGCGACGCTGTCGACACAAGCGGCCCTGCTGGAATTGAATCAACTGCGCGGCGTGGCACCAGACGCGCGGCTGTCCATCGGGCAATCGCACCTGGCGTTCCGACCGGCTGAAGAATTCGATACGTTGCTCGCGCGGGCGCGCACCAACAATTTCGAGTTGCGTGTTCGCACCGTCGAATTGACGCAGCAAGGCTTCCGCGTCGATTTGGCGAAGAACGGGCGTTATCCGGCCATTTCCGTCGGCCCGTCTTACTCGGAAGAACGGGCGGGCGACCGCGAGCGCATCATTGGAGTTGGCATCTCCGTGCCGCTGCCGCTGTGGAATCGCAACTCCGGCAACATTGAGACGGCGATGGCGCGCCAGATGCAGGCGGAAGTTTCGCTGGCGGTTGTGCAACGCGAAGTGGAGCGCAAGGTTGTCGAAACGGCGCTCACTTACAAAACGAAGCTCGCGGAAATCGGCAAATGGCGACCGGATTCCGTCGAGCATTTCCGTGAAGCGGCGGAACTGGCTGACCGGCATTACCGCCTCGGCTCGGTGCCGATTGCCACCTACGTCGAGTTGCAAAAGCAGTATCTCGAAGCGGTCGAAAGCCTGCTGGACACGAAGAAGGAGGCGCTCGAAGCGGCGGCGCAACTGGAATTGCTCACGGGCCTGCCTCTGCCGCTCACCGACACGAACGCGAAGGAGGAAAAGAAATGAGAGCCTTTTCTGTAGCAGCCGACGTGATGAGGCTCACTTCATTTCCGAAACAAAGCCATCACGCGAGGCGTTTGAGTCAGAGCCTCCTCACGTCGGCTGCTACGTTGGTGTGGGCGCTGGCGCTAGTGAGTTGCGGCCACAAGGAAGGGGACGGTCACGCACATTCCGACGCCCAGGGCGAAGCGGAGCCGGGCGTCTCCTTCCAGGCCAAGCATGGACTGCTCGTGCCGCCCGCCACGGCGAAGTTCATCGGCCTGCAAGTCGCCGATGTCGAGGAACGCAAAGTGGCCTCTGCGCTCCACTTCGCCGCGCAAGTGTATCGCCCCGCGAATGAGGCGCAGTTTGCTTCGACTCAACCGGGCGCGGCCATTACCGCGCTGGCCAGCGGCACGGTCAGTCCGACGCAAGCGGCGCTGCTCCGAGAAGGGCAAATGCTTTCCGTCGCCGTGGAAGGCGCCAAGGCGCTGCCGGGTCGGATTGCCGGGGTGAATCGCGCCGTTGAAAAGGCGAGCGGCCAGTTCGAAGTGTTGCTGATGGTCACGGACGAACAAGCGCGGCTCGCCAAGGGCGTGTTCCTGGCCGTGAGCGTGCCTCTCGGCGGCGAAAAGAGCGTGATGAGTGTGCCGCGTTCGGCGCTGTTGCGCACGACGGCAGGCGATTTCGTTTACACGGCGAGCGGGGAGCGGTTTGTCCGCGCGGCGGTCAAGGTGGGCATGGTCAATCATGAGTTTGCTGAGGTGACGGATGGACTTTTCGAGGGGGACAAAATCGTCGTCAACCCGGTGATGACGCTCTGGATGGCGGAACTTCAATCTCTGCGCGGCGGCCAGGCGTGCGCTGACGGCCATTGAATTATGCTCAACCGCCTCCTTGAATTGTCGCTCCGTCAGCGTTCCGCCGTGCTGCTGGCGACGGGCATCCTCGTCGTCGTCGGCGTCTGGTCGGCCTTGCGGTTGCCGATTGACGCCGTGCCGGACATCACGAATCCGCAGGTGCAAATCAACACCGTCGTCGTCGCGCTCGCGCCGGAGGAAATCGAAAAGCTCGTCACGTTTCCCATCGAAAGCGAAATGGCCGGACTGCCGGGCATGGTGGAACTGCGCTCGCTCTCCAAGTTCGGGTTGTCGCAAGTCACGATGGTGTTTCGCGACAGCGTGGACATCTACCGCACACGCCAGCTTGTGAGCGAACGGCTGTCCGGCGTGCTTGAAGAATTGCCGCCGGGCCTCACGCCCAAACTTGCCCCCATCGCGACGGGACTGGGTGAGATTTATTATTACGCCGTGGAGTTTACCACCAACGGCCCTTTAGCAGCCGACGTGAGTGGGCTCAATTCAACCAACCCGGAAAGTCAGAGCCCCGTTACCTCGGCTGCTACGAAATCCAGGAAGGAGCAACTGATGGCGCTCAAGCTCATTCAGGACTACCAAATCAAACCGTTGCTCCGCTCCACGCCGGGCGTGGCCGAAGTGAACACGAGCGGCGGCTACGAAAAGCAAATCGTCATCCAACCTGACCCGGCGCGGCTGTCCAGCGCGGGAATGTCGTTCTCCGACCTTGCCGAACGCATCGGCGAGAATACGCGCAACGCCGGTGGCGGCTTGGTCGAAATCGGCGGGGAACAAATCGTCATCCGCGCCAACAGCCGCGTTACCCGCATGGACGAGATTGCGAAGATACCGCTCAAATTCGGCGGCAGCGCGAAGCCGTTGCTCGTGGGCGATGTGGCGACGGTCGCCATCGGCAGCGCGTTCCGCACCGGCGCGAGCACCGACCAGGGCGAGGAAGCGCTCGTCGGCGCGGCCATCATGCTCGCGGGCGAAAACTCCCGACTCGTCGCCCGCGCCGTGCGGGAGAAGTTGGACGAGATTCAAACGAAGTTGCCGACCGGCGTGCGCGTGCGTCCGCTGTACGACCGCGCCGAACTGGTCAACCGCACCATTGGCACCGTCGAGCGCAACCTCGGCGAAGGCGCGCTGCTCGTCGTGGTCATCCTGTTCCTGCTGCTCGGCAACTGGCGCGCGGCGATCATCGTCGCCCTGGCCATTCCGCTCTCCATGCTGTTCGCCATGACGGGCATGGTGCGGCTGGGCTTGTCCGGCAACCTGATGAGTCTCGGCGCGATTGATTTCGGACTCATCATTGATGGCGCGGTGGTGATGGTGGAAAACATCGTGCGCCATCTCGGCGAAAAGCAGCACAAGCTGGGACGCACGCTTACGGTCGAGGAACGCGCCCGCGAAGTGCTCGCCTCCGCGAAGGAAGTCGCCCGCCCGATGTTCTTCGGCGTGCTCATCATCACGCTCGTTTACGTGCCGATTCTCAGCCTCCAAGGCATTGAAGGAAAAATGTTCAGGCCGATGGCGATCGTGGTGATGCTCGCCCTCGGCGGCGCGCTCGCGCTGGCGCTGACGCTCATGCCGGTGCTGTGCTCGTTCTTCCTGGGCGGGCGCATCACGGAAGGCGACAACTGGCTCGTGCAACTCTGCAAACGGCTTTACACGCCGATGCTACACTTTGGCCTGCGCTTCCGGTGGGCGGTCGTGCTGCCGATGGTGCTCGTGTTCGCCGGTTCGCTCTGGCTGTTCACACGATTGGGCGCGGAGTTCATTCCGCAACTGGACGAAGGGAGCATCACGCTGCAATTCATCCGCAGCAGCAGCGCGGGGCTGGAAGCGTCGGTGGAGATGCAGCGCAAGTCCGAGCAAATTCTGAAGCAGGAGTTCCCGGAAATCAGCGAACTGTTCGCGCGTATCGGCACGGCGGAAATCGCGCTCGACCCGATGGGGCCGAACGTGGCCGATACTTACGTGATGCTGCACCCGCCGGAGAAGTGGCGGAAGATCGATGGCCGCCGCATCACCAAGGAAGAACTCGGTGAATCGATGCGCCGCACGCTGACGGAGAAAGTGCCGGGGCAGGCGTATCTCATCAGCCAGCCGATTCAGATGCGCTTCAACGAAATCATGGCCGGGGCGCGGGCGGATTTGGTCTGCAAGATTTACGGTGACAGCTTTGAGGAACTGGAACGGCTGGCGGGCGAAGTCCGCGCCGTGCTGCAAAGCCTGCCCGGCGGACGCGAGAGCGAGTTCGATGCGATTGGCCGCGTGCCGATGCTCGAAATCACGCCCGACCGCGACGCACTGCGCCGTTACAACGTCCATGCCGAGGACCTGAATCGTGTCGTCGAAACGGCACTGGCCGGCGAACATGTCGGCACGCTCATCGAAGGCAACCGGCGCTTCCCGATTGTCGTGCGCCTGGCCGAGCCGCTGCGGATGGACGTGGACGTGATGAAGCGGCTGCCGCTCCGCACGGATGACGGAGGGTTGCTCACGCTCGGCCAGGTGGCCACCATCAAAACCGTCGAACAAGTCGGCACCATCGCCCGCGAGAATACGCAACGCCGGGCGGGCATCCTCGTGAACGTGCGCGGACGCGACACCGCCGGCTTCGTCGAGGAAGCGACCGCGAAGATTCGGGAGAACGTGAAGTTCGCCGAGGGCTACCATTTCGAGTTCGGCGGACAATTCCGCAACCTGGTCGAAGCGAGGCAGCGCTTGACGGTGGTGGTGCCGCTGGCCCTGGCCCTCATCTTCGTGCTGATCTTCTTCAGCTTTGGCAGCCTGCGGCAGGCCGCGCTCATCTTCGTGTGCGTGCCCCTGGCCGTGACCGGCGGCATCGTGGCGCTGTGGCTGCGCTCCATGCCGTTCACCATCAGCGCGGGCGTGGGCTTCATCGCGCTCTCGGGCATCGCGGTGCTCAACGGCATCATGCTCATCAGCTTCATCAACCAGTTGCGCCGCGAAGGCCGCACCGTGCGCGAGGCCGTCATCGAAGGCACGCTCACGCGGCTCCGCCCCAAACTGATGACCGCGCTCGTGGCCAGCTTCGGCTTCGTGCCGATGGCGATTGCGACTGGCGCGGGCGCGGAAGTGCAACGGCCGCTCGCCACCGTCGTCATCGGCGGCATCATCACTTCGACTTTCCTCACCCTCGTCTTGCTGCCCGTGCTTTACGAGTGGATGGAGCGGAACCGCCCGGCGACAGTCGCGGCGGACAACGAACCAACCAAACGGGAATTCACCGAACCAACACCATGAAAACATCCCTGCAATTCCTCACCCTGGCCGGCGTGCTCTGCGCCGGACTGCTCACCCTGAACGCCGCCGACAAGAAACACCTGGGCGGCCCGAAAGGCGGACGCCTGCTCGAAAAGACCGAGCCGCGCGCCGAGTTCTACGTCGAGAAGGACCACACCGTCAGAATCCTGTTCTACGACACCGCGCTGAAACCCGTTCCCGCTGCCGCGCAGACCGTGGCCGTCATCGCCGACGCGAAGGACGGCAAAGCCAGAATCGAATTCGAAAAGAAGGGCGATGTGCTGGTGAGCAAAACCAAGCTGCCGGAAGGCGACGGTTACAATCTGGTCGTGCAGTTCAAGCAGACCGCCGACGCCAAGCCGCAGAATTTCCGCTTCAAACTCGAAACCCACGAGTGCGGCGGCTGCAAGCGCGCGGAGTATGGATGCACTTGCGACGAGTGAACGAGCTTGACGCCCGTCGCGCGGTCGCTATCCCGCTCCCGTTCCGGGCAAATGGGTGGAGGTGTGAGGATCGTGCCAGTTTCCGTCAAGGGGTGACTGGCGGGTTTTGGAAATTGACTCGTTCTTGTTTGCCCTATAAATCTCTACCCGTGATTTGGCTCCGCTCAATCGTGTCGGTGTTGCTGATGGCCTGCTGGCTGCCCGCTTCGTCGCACGCGTTGCTCGAGCATTATGAGCTCATCCACCACGTTCACGCGGACCACGACGCGACTTCCGACGGCTCCCACGAACACGGAACCAACAATCATGAGCCGGCGGACGGGAATTGCGCGCTGTCATCGGCTCGCGTTAGCTATTCAGCGCCCGGCATGCTTGAAGTTCCGGTGCCACTGTTCCTGCTCGCGGCTGTCTTCACTTGCGATCTTCACGGCGGCAGTTCCTCCTCCGGCTTGGCGCCACCAGGTGCTGCGCCCCCGCAATTTTCGCAGAGCTGGCAGTTCTCCTCCCGCGCGGCACTTCCCGCGCGTGCGCCTTCGTTTGTTTCCTGACTGAATCCTCTTTCTGAGGATTCCTTCCCCGTTTGCCTGGCGTGCCCGCACGTCTTGATTCTGAGTCCTTGATCTTTTTTGTGTTCGTTGAATGTCCAATGTATGAAGCGAGCTTTTTCTGTCAGAAACGTGTTTTTGGCCGGTTTTATTTTAGGTGTGGCCGGTTGTGTCACGAAACCGCCTGCCGAAAGCGACTCTCGATCGGAGTCGAAGACGCGAAGCACCGCGCCCAATCTGCCTGTTGGCGCGGCAAAGCTGTCTGAGCCGAGCGCGCCGATAAAAGAGCCGCCGGGTGCCCTTACGTTGCGGGAGGCGCTGGCGCTGGCGTTGACGGAAAACCGGGAACTCGCGCCGTTCGCGTGGCAAGTGCGAGCCAACGAGGCGCGCATCTTGCAAGCGGGACTGCGGCTGAATCCCGAGTTGGGTTTGCAGGTGGAGGATGTTTTTGGCACAGGCAGTTTCCGTGGCGGACGCGAGACGCAAACCACGCTGCAACTCAGCCAGGTCATCGAACTCGGCGACAAACGCGCGGCACGCGGAGAAGCCGCTTCGCAGGCGGGTGGCCTCATCACGTCGGAGTATGAGCTGAAACGCGTGGAGGTGTTGGGCGATGTCACGCAACGTTTCATTCTGGTGGTGGCGAACCAGCTCGCTTTGGATCTGGCCCTGACCAACCAGCAGTTGGCGGAAGATGCGTTGCGCACGGTGCGGGAGCGGGTCACGGCGGGGAAGGGTTCGGCGCTGGAAGATCGGAAGGCTCAGGTGGCGTTGGCGCGTGGCGAACTGCTCGTCGAGGGAGCGCGGCATGACTTGCATGCGGCGCGGAAGAAACTCGCGGCGAGCTGGCGAAACACCCAGCCGGTGTTTGAGCGGGCGGAAGCGGATTTGTTCGCCCGCAAATCCGTTCCACCTTTCGAGGAATTCGCGGAGCGTATTTCCAAAAGCCCGGAAATCGCCCGTTGGGTTTCGGAAAAGAAACTTCGCGAGGCGGAAATCAAACTGGCCGACGCGCGGCGTGTGCCGAACGTGACGGTGGGCGGCGGCCTTCGCCGGCTGGAAGGGCCGGGAGACATGGCGCTCGTCTTTGGCTTCTCCATGCCTTTGCAATTGTTCGACCGCAATCAGGGTGGCGCGGCGGAAGCGCGGGCGTTGTTGGGGCGGACAGAGGCGGAACAGAAGGCGGCGGAGGTGCGGCTCGGCATCGTGCTGCTGGGTCTTTACGAGGAAATGGCGCATGACGCTCATGTCATGGAGGGACTGCAAAAGGAGATTTTGCCGAAGGCCGAAGATGCGCTGGCGATTTCGCGGGAGGGCTTCGCCCAGGGACGATTCTCCTATCTGGAAGTGCTCGACGCCCAGCGCACGCTCTTTGACATCAAACAGGAATACATCCGGGCGGCCACTACCTATCACCAATTCCTGGTGGAGATGGAGCGGTTGATCGGGCAACCCATTGAGAGTGGCGAAACGCAACGGTAAACCACATGAACTTCCGGAATTCCACCCAAAGAAAAACTCAAGAGGCACGCCCGGAAAGCCGGCGGTTCTGCAATCCCAAAGGGATTGTGTCCTTCAGCCCAGGGTTGCGAGGAACGAGCTACCCTGGGCCGCCAACCGCAATGGTTTTCAACCCCAACGGGGTTGTGTCCGCTTTCACCCGCAGGGCCGCAACCCCGTTGGGGTTGTCTGGCGTTCCACATTTCCCCAGGGTAGCTCGTCCCTCGCAACCCTGGGCTTTAAGCTGGAATCCCTTTGGGATTGGTCTTCGGAATTTCCGAACGGCATTAACGCAAACCGCCGGGCCTTCAAAATCTAAATTGATCCGAACACACATTTTCGTATGAACAAAAAGCAAATTATCGCATTGGTCCTCGTCATCGTGGCGGGCGTCGGCATCACCTGGTTTGTGCTGCGGAATGCCAAGCCTGCGACTCAAGCTTCCGGCGAGGGCGGTCACGGTGGCGAAGCCGCCGCACCCGAAGCCGCGAAAGGTCCGCACGGCGGACGTCTTTTAAGCGAAGGTGATTTCGGCACGGAGGTCACCATCTTCGAGCGCGGCGTGCCGCCGGAGTTTCGCGTGTTCTTCTACGAAAAGGGCAAACCGATTGATCCAGCGGCAGTCAAATTGACGATTGAACTGCATCGGTTCGGCGGGCGCGTGGACAAGATCGGTTTTACGAAGCGCGAAGACTACCTGCTCGGAGACACGGAGATTTTTGAACCGCACTCGTTCAACGTGAAGGTCATGGCGGAATACAAGGGCAAATCCTATCGCTGGGAATACGATTCCT
>Ga0163144_10014978_pt1 | contig 16041 bp, 15 predicted proteins | sample OliLak19BULKMAT1_FD_123175 | JGI IMG/M metagenome (GOLD analysis project Ga0163144, IMG submission 123175) | Freshwater microbial mat bacterial communities from Lake Vanda, McMurdo Dry Valleys, Antarctica - Oligotrophic Lake LV.19.BULKMAT1 | ecosystem: Environmental > Aquatic > Freshwater >... | reverse complement strand
GTGCGACATAAAAGTGGAAACTACGCTGCCCGCCGGTCCTCCCAGTAATCTTCAAACCGGCCGTTGTGATAGCAGCATCGCAAGGCCACAATGGCGTTCGCCCCCCGGACCGTCCAGAACATGCCGGACTGTTTGGGCGGAGTGCCCTTACCCCCGTGCTTCTTCGGCTCGCTCGAAGCTCCCCGAAGATGAAGCTCCGCGAAAGGCTTGCCCGTCGGCAGATCTGCTCCACCCAAACCCACTGACCGCATCCGGTCAAGCTGACCTGAAGGGGTCATTTGTCAGGTTTACCGGACGTATCGGTCGCTTTGATCCAACACACCGTGCGGTTGTACGGACATTCGGCGGAACGGTGCTCGGCGTGCTCTATCATGTTTGAGCTACCACTTTTTAGAAAGGTAGGATCCCTAGCAGACGAGCCCAGAAAGATCGAGAGTCTGCACGCCTAGTCATGGTAGCGATGCTGAGCGTCACCCGATCGCCGCTTAAGCCTCAGACCCAGCACGAGATGGCCAAGACCACAAAAGCCGCGCCGTGAATGCGGCGGAAAAAAACGACCGGAAGAGGAACCAACAACATGACCCAAAACATAACGAACGTCAAAGACCCCATCTGCGGCATGAACGTCGATCAAGCTACGGCTCTCCACGCTGAGCGAGACGGTCAAATATCCTACTTTTGCAGTGATCACTGCCGGCAAAAGTTTCTTTCTAATCCTGCTGGGGGGACGCAGCAAAGCAAGGCCTTGGCGGCCGTTGGTTCGTAATGGAAAACGTAACGCTTGGCGATACGGCGATTGACAAGGTCCCCACCGACAGGTGGGAGAACGAAGGCGGAAAGACGGAGATCAAGGAGAAGAAAATGAGCTGCTGTAGTGATGTGATGAAACCAATCGAAGCGTCTTCGTGCTGCACACCGAAAGACTCGGCGGCCCATGCGGCGAAAGCCATACGCCGGTCCGGATGCGGCTGCGCGCCGGTGCTGGAGGATATAAAAACCCGGAAACTCGTAGGCGTCGTAACGGAACGCGATTTGTGTTGCAGCGTTACGGCGGACGACCGGAAGGCTTCTGACGTCGGCGTGGCAGAGATCATGAAGCCAATGTCTGCGTGTTGCCACCCGGACGAGCCGGTAGCTGATGCGCGGCGGAAACTCCATGAGCACCGGGCGACGAGTTTACCGGTGGTCGATAGCGCGGGAAGTTGCTGTGGCACGGTGAGCGCCCACCACCTGTAGGAATTGTCGGGAAGGCAGCAAAATTTCTTGTGAATTCCAGGAGTCAGCTTACCTTCGAGGAGGGAACCGGGGGGCCATGAGCAGCAAGTCATTCAACGATGAGGCCGATCTGGAAAAGCTTCAGCCCGAAACATTCGACTACTTTTTGTATGAGACGAATCCGTCAAACGGGTTGGTGATCGATAAGACCGAAGCGAATTGGCCCGCCAGTATTGCCGCCACCGGCTTCGCGCTCGCGGCCTATCCGGTGGCCGCCGAGCTCGGATTCATGACCCGTTCCGATGCCGTCGCATGGACACTAACAACGTTGCGCTTTTTCTGGAATAGCCCGCACGGACCAGAACCCGACGCCACCGGCTATCAAGGCTTTTACTACCACTTTCTCGATATGCAGACTGGCCGGCGCGCTTGGCTATGCGAACTATCGACGGTCGATAGCGCTTTTCTGCTGGCGGGCGCGCTGACCGCCGCGATGTATTTTGACGCTGCGACAGCCGACGAGCTTGAAACCCGCACCCTCGCCCACACCCTCTATCGGCGAGCCGATTGGCAGTGGGCGCAGTACGCAGGCGCGACCGTCACACACGGATGGAAGCCCGAAAGTGGCTTTCTAAAATCCCGCTGGGAAGGTTACGACGAGGCGCTGCTACTGTATGTTTCGGGCCTGGGATCGCCGACCCATCCCCTGCCGGAGAGCCGTTACGCGGCGTGGACTTCCACTTTCAGGTGGGAACAATGTTACGGATATGAGTTTCTTTACGCCGGGTCGTTTTTTACGCACCAGTTCTCGCATGCCTGGATCGACTTTCGCGGTATTCAAGATCCGTTCATGCGCGAAAAAGGCATTGACTATTTCGAGAACAGCCGCCGCGCAACTTATGTGCAACAGCAATACGCGATCCACAACCCCGTGAAATTCGAACGCTATGCCGCGTGCTGCTGGGGGATCACGGCCAGCGAGGGCCCGGGCCCCGCCACCCTTAACCTAACTGGCATTGAGCGCCAGTTTTTCGACTATGTGGGCCGCGGGGTGCCTTATGGCCCTGACGACGGCACTCTTGCGCCATGGGCGGTGGCGGCATCTCTCCCCTTCGCTCCGGAGATCGTGCTATCCGCCCTTGACCATTGCATTCATCAAGCCAAGCTAACTCAGTTCAACTCCTATGGTTTCAAAGCCTCTTTTAACCCAACCCACCCCGGAGCGTCCGGCAATCCATATGGCTGGTGGGTTTCGCCGTGGTACTTCGGGCTGAATCAAGGGCCGATTGTGTTGATGATCGAAAACTATCGGACAGGTTTTGTGTGGAGACTGATGCGCGGTTGCCCGTACCTCGCTCGTGGCTTGCGACGCGCCGGTTTTGGCGGGGGTTGGTTGTGAAGACTGTGAAGCGTCGTGTCTCGAAGAAACTCTAAAAAGGACGTTATGCGATTACTTACGAATATGAGAACTTACGGAGCTATAATCCCGCTTACGGCGGCGCTAGCTCCGCGGGTTGCGCTTGCCCAGCACGGCGGGGGAGGAATGGGCGGAAGCGGCTGGATGAATATGGGCGGAGGGATGTGGCTTTGGACAGTGGTGGCCGTACTAGCCATCGTCCTGTTAGTTGTCCTGATCAGCAAGCAGGCGAACCAAAAATGATGGGTTCGCCGCTCGTGTGCGAGCAGAATCGACGACCTCAGCGGAAACATGAGGATCTTAAACCCCCAGGCCGCGAGGAACTCGCCCATTCTGCCGTGCCGGAACGTGTCCGTTGTGCGTGAATTCCACAAAAGGTGGCGCTGGAAGGGGAAGCCGCAATCTACAGAATCATGAAGGAAGCGGCGTCATGAACCGCGTTTTTGAAGTCTAAACACCACTGAGGCCACTCGCCCAGTAATGCTAGATCTTCACAGTGCGCAAGCGTAAGGCGTTCAACACCACGGAAACGGAACTGATACTCATCGCGGCGGCCGCGAGCATAGGGCTCAGGGTGACACCAAAGACCGGATAGAGAACGCCCGCCGCAATCGGAACTCCGAGGGCGTTGTAGATAAATGCGAACACGAGATTCTGCTTGATGTTGCTCATCGTAGCGCCGCTTAAATTCCGCGCCCGGGCAATCCCTCGCAGATCGCCCTTCACGAGCGTTACGCTTGCGCTCTCCATGGCCACGTCCGTCCCCGTGCCCATGGCGATTCCCACGTTTGCTTCCGCCAGCGCCGGAGCATCGTTAATGCCGTCGCCAGCCATCGCCACAATCTTCCCCTGCGACTTCAGCTCCCGAACTTTGGCGCTCTTTTGGTCGGGAAGCACCCCCGCAATCACCTCGTCAATGCCCAACTGCGAGCCTACCGCATCGGCGGTCGTCTTGTTGTCGCCCGTTAACATCACGACTTTGATGCCATCTTTCCGAAGCCCGTTCAGGGCCTCCTGCGAACTTTCCTTGATAGGATCCGCCACCCCGATCAGCCCAACCATTTGACGATCAGACGCAACGAAAACCACCGTCTGGCCCAGCCTCCTCAGTTCGTCGGCTTTGGCTTCGAAGCTTTGCCAATCGACGTTTTGGTCTGTCATCATCGCCGGATTTCCGACGCTAATCTGCCGTTGCTCGACCGTGGCCCGCACCCCTTTCCCCGTAACCGAAGTGAAGGCGGTAGCACCAGGAATCGTCACTTTCTGCTCCCGCGCCGCTTTCACAATTGCGGCCGCGACCGGATGCTCGCTATTTCCCTCGACCGCCGCTGCCAGACTCAGAAGGGACTTCTCGTCCTGCCCCGGTGCCGCCTGCGTCGCCACGACTCTAGGCTTCCCTTCGGTAAGAGTGCCCGTCTTATCCACCACGAGCGTGTCGATTTTCTGAAGAGTCTCAATCGCCTCGGCGTTCCGGAACAAAACGCCCGCGGACGCTCCCTTGCCCGTCGCGACCATGATAGACAACGGGGTCGCAAGCCCCAAGGCGCAGGGGCAGGCGATGATCAACACGGCCACGGCATTGATCACCGCGTGGGCAAGAGCCGGGGCCGGGCCGTAGAAGAACCAAACGCCAAAAGTGACGGCCGCGATTGCCATCACGACGGGGACGAAATAGCCAGATACCGTGTCCGCCAGCTTCTGGATCGGCGCCCGGCTCCGTTGCGCGTCCGCAACCAGTCGCACAATCTGCGAAAGCAGCGTGTCACTCCCGACGCGTTCGGCTTCGACGATCAGACTGCCGGTGCCGTTGATGGTGGCTCCCGTAACCCGGTCACCCACTACCTTTTCAACCGGCATGGGTTCGCCGGTGATCATCGATTCATCCACCCGGCTAATCCCCTCGACTACCTTTCCATCCACCGCAATCTTTTCCCCGGGCCGAATCCGGAGCCGGTCACCCTTCTTTATGCTTTCGACTTCGACCTCCCGCGTGATACCGTCAGCCCCCATCAATTGGGCCGTCTTGGGTGCTAAACCGAGCAGCGCTTTGATCGCTGCTCCTGTTTGGCTGCGTGCTTTGAGTTCCAGCACTTGACCAAGCAGAACCAGGGTCACGATCACGGCCGCCGCCTCAAAGTAGACGGGCAAAGTTCCGTCGGGCAAGCGGAGGCTCTCCGGGAAAAGGCCAGGAAGCAAAGCAGCGCAAACGCTGAAGCCATAGGCTGCGCCCACACCCAACGCGATCAACGTGAACATGTTCAGGCTGCGATTGCGAATCGAAACAAAGGCCCGCTGAAAGAATGGCCAAGCCCCCCAGAGAACCACCGGAGTGGAAAGCGCGAGCTCCACCATCACCCTTGTCTGCCCAGCCAGAAGCATTGCCAGGGAGTGGAAAGGCAGCATGTGAAGCATGGCCGAAAGCAGCACCGGGACGGTCAGGATCAGGCAAATGGAGAATCGGCGTTGCATATCCCGGAGTTCCGTCCCCTGCGTGTCGTCGGAGACCGAAGCCTCGCGCGGCTCGAGGGCCATTCCGCAAATCGGGCAAGCGCCCGGCCCCGGATTCGACACTTGCGGGTGCATGGGGCAGGTGTACTCACGAACCTTTTCGGTGGAGTCTGGCTTGGGCACCGCTTTAAGAAACGACGCCGGATCTTTCCGAAAGCGCTCCTGGCAGGCCGCACTACAAAAGTAATAGGTCACGCCGGCGGAGTCGAAATGGAACTTGGCGGAAAGCGGATCAACGGTCATCCCGCAAACGGGGTCAACGGTCTGTTCGCTGGGCTTTGGGTTTTCGGTCAGAGTCGGGGCCATTTTGGTTTTTGCCCAGAGGGTTGATTGTCTCGTGGCGGGATAGCACCGATTCACAGTGATTCGCCCTTCAACAATCTAACCGGCTTCCTGAGTCTGCTAACCGTTATGCACGTTGAGGTCCTAATGGTTGTGGCACCAAGCTCCAGCCTCTCTGCTAAGAGGGACCTGTGCTCCCTTCCGCCGCGGTCGCATTTCGACGTCGCGGAAGAGAGCCCTTACGCTGCTTGGACAGAAACCGCCAAGCTCAAAGCGCGAACCAACACCGGCCTCTGAAGCCTAATTCAATCGCCGTACGAAGATCACGCCATCGCGTTCCGCGGCGAGCAGAACACCGCCATCCGCCAATGCGGCCAAGCTGACGAAAGTTCCTTCTTCGGAAAGTGTATTCGCCGCTGGTTCCTTCGCGTACTTCCATCGGATCGTCCTGCCTTCGGTCCAAGCGATCAAAGCACCCTTCGCCGTCTCGACAATCACCGGCTGCTTGCCCGGTCCAACCAACTCTTCACCGGGACCCTTCGAGAAATACAGGTTGCCTTCCCGCCGCCATACGGACAAGCTCGTTGTCTTGGAGTTCAAAACGAAAGCCCCGCCGTCCATAGGGCAAGCGTTCAGCTTCCAGCTGCCGCTTCCCAGCTTTTCCGCTCGGCCAAAGGTCTTCCCGCCATCCCCGGAACGAACCAGGTACATGTCGCGATTGCCATCGAGCGCATTGCGGAACATCACTCCAATTCCGCCCTGCTCATCGACGATGGCCGTCGGGTGGCAACACTCACAAACCGATCCCGAAGGCGGCTCGTATACGAGCCGGTTGGGAGACCAGTTCAGGCCTCCGTCTACAGAGACCGACCCATAGAGCTTGGTCCCCTTTTCACGGAGATCAAGCCACGTTGCAAAGAGCATGTCTTTGCCGCCGGAAGCCATGCTATGCAAACCTTCGCGCGCGGAGGCGGCAACATCGTTCACCCGCTTCGGAGCCGACCAGGTGCTTCCCTTGTCCGTGCTGCGCCAGGCTAGTACGTCCCCATCGGCGCCGCGCCCTTTCTCGCCGGAGACGGCCGAGATCACGATTGCCCCCTTCGAAATCGCGATTCGGGGCCCACGCCGCATACCCAGGGAGAGTTTCCCTTCGCTGGATACAAGCACTGGCTTTGACCATGTCTTGCCCGAGTCCTTCGACCCTGTGAAGAAGATCGAATCACCCGCACCGTACGCCATTGCGACCTCGGCCCCTTGCACGGCAAGTTGCGGTTGACGGTTGGGTGGACCGCCCGTGGGTTGGGTCCATTCCGCGGCGAGTAAAAGAAGGGGAAGTAGCATAGGATCTCGGGTTTCCTTTGCTAAGGCTATCTCAGAAGAGGCCGTCGCTGCCAAAAAAGTCTCCAGCCGAATGAAGCCGTCAAACGATACGGCCAATCTCGACAGTTCCCATCATCCCCAGATCTTCATGGTCCAGAATGTGGCAATGGTAGAGGCTGACCCCCTCAAAATCGCGAAAGGCAATGCGAAGCGTCTGGGTGGAGTTGGCACGGACATTTACCGTATCCTTCCAAACTGGAGTCGGATTTCCGTTGGCGTCCAGGACTTGAAAAGGGTTGGTATGAATATGAATGGGGTGATCCATGTTGGTTGGATTGACGAACTCCCAATCTTCCACCGAATCCAGATTCACGCGGGTATCGATGCGGCTCTCGCTGAAAGCTCGCCCGTTGATTGTGAAGTTCATCATGCTCTCGCCCAGCCGGAAGCTTCGTTTCATCGTAGGAGGCGGCAGGGGATCAATCTCGACCAGCTTGCCCGGAAGCGTCCAGGGGTTCTCCACCGTTCCTTCGTAGCGCAGGGAGGCAAGCTGGGTTGGCCGCTGCGCGTTATTCCCGCCGCCTCGGTTATAGGGCATGTTCCAGAACGCATAATCCCCCGCGGGGCGGTTGCCGGGAATCATCACTTCGATCCGTTCTCCTGGAGCAAGGAGCAGTTCTTCCATTGCATCGGGCGACGCAATGGCCCCGCCATCCGTCGCGATGACGTGAAACGGATGCTGGTCCAGGCGCACACGGTAATACCGGGACGCGGAAGCATTCACCATTCGGAGTCGCAGCCACCCTTGCTCCTGGACGTTGAAGACCGGATTCGCGGCACCGTTCACTGTGATGAGCGATCCCTCCCGGCCATTCATGCGCGCCATCATGCCCGGCTCAGAAAACTGACCGTTTGCCGGCACAGTGAAGTCCTGCAGGAAGAAAAGCGCTTCCGGTGCCGCCGCGATTTCGGGAATCTGATCGAGTGCCCCTCTGACGATGATTGGGCCTGCCAGTCCGCGAGAGACTTGCTTGGCTGCGGCTCCGTGAAGGTGGGGGTGGTACCAAAATGTGCCGCCAGGATGATTGCCTGGGAGGGTGAATTCATAGGTCTGCGCGGCTCCAGAGCCGACCCGGATCATCATGTTGTCAGCGCTGCCGGTCGCCGGAATGTGTAAGCCGTGGAAGTGCAAGTTCGTGGGCTCGGGCAGAGCGTTACGAAAATCGATGACCACTCTTTCGCCCGGATTGAGTTCCATTGCCGGGCCGGGGACGCGTCGCGAATAGGCGAACGCGAGGGCTGCCCGGCCGCCGAGAGTTACCCACTCCTGGCGTGCTTCCAGTTGGATGGACTGAACTGGATCGGCGTCTTGAGCCTGGGCAACCGAACGAGAAAGAGCCGGCCCCACGAACGGCAATGCCTTGAGCAACGACCGCCTTTGAATTGTAGACACTGTATTACCCGTGACCTCCCTCAATTTTACTGCAATTGGTGCGCCACCCTATGCGGCAATCTTTCGAAATTGGCGATCGACTCGGGAATCGATTCCACAATTGATCCTTGTCTCATGGCAGTTCCTTAAGCTGAAGCTAAATCGCTTCGAGCTGGGCAAGCTGCCAGCTGGGCCGGAGTTGGCACCGGCACTTTGCGGAACTATGAACGGCTTGGGTTGCTACCCAAAAAGTCGCGCGGGCGCGCTCCGGATATCGTCAATACTCGCAGAATGCGATTCAAAGAATGAACCCAATAAAACTCTCCCGCGACTTGAGAATTCGCGAAAGCGGTGGAGCGCAGTCCAGGCTGTCCTCGTCGCGTCCTCGTTCCCGGTCTTTCGCTCGTGGACGCCAAGAACTGGGCCGTCGATGAAGCTAGGCGGATGTCCACTCCCCTAAGTGGAGTGACATCAATTCTGCTCACGGCGGAGAACGAGAAGGCGTTGTAGGGTGCGGTTACCTGTTACGCGGGATCAGTACCTGTAGCTTTTGAGAAGATAACGGCCAAGCACAGACTTGCTGCCGGCAGGATCGTTATTTGGATGACGGGCGCAAGTCCCACGGCCACACTAGCCACGGTAATCGTTGGCATCAAGGCGCTGTAGCTCCACAGATTGAGAACACGAGCAAACCATTCAAGCAGGGTACCGGCGACGAATCCCAACGCCATGGTCGTAATCCACCCGCGGGAACCCAGTAGCGCCGCCATCGATCGTCCGAATAAGAGCCAGGAAGCAGAAACCACGCCGAGGACGATCAAGACATCCCCTGCAATCGAAGCCAACATGTAGGCTGCTCCTTTCCAGCTGCTCCAGCCCGTCATGTCATACAGAAATAGGCATTGGGCAAACTCCCAGACCGTATTCAGCAGGGCCCCAAAGGCAGCGAGCAACTTGAGTGGGAACTCTCTATGATGGCGTTTCATTTTAGGGTCGGCAATAGAACTCTGCCTCGTTCCGCCGAAAATGTCAAACCAGTGTGGATTAAGCAGACCCAGTGCGGAGCAACCTCAACGCGTTAAAAATGACCATTAGAGAGATACCCATGTCTGCCGCGATAGCAGCCCATCGCGTCGAATGTCCCGCAAAGGTCAGACCGAACGGGGAGCCTGGGAGATCGCCTTGCGATAAATCTCGTCTTGACGAGTCTTCGAGTGGAGATCCCTCGGCGAGTTGCTCTCCAGCAGAGCTCGCTTCCGTGTCTCCCACTAAAGCGATTCCGCTAAAACTGTGGCTGGCTGCCCAGTGCTCTCTTGGCTGGCCAGCCGATAGTGTCTCGACAAATGTCCCACGCCAGGGGTCAAGCCCAAGCCGGACCTACTGCCAGAGAAGCGCTCTTGAGCCAGCCCGCGCCCAAATCATTCTGCGCATAGCCTTTCGCCAGATGCGCAACGAAATTCAAAAGCTTTCGCATAGACCACCCCCGGTCAGGCGACCGCATTTCGCCGCATGCGTCAAGCTACAACGGCCGTTAAAACATCACGCCTAAGGATATCGGTAGGAACAGTGCGTTTGGCCATGCGGGTGCTCTCGTAACGATGGTCGGCCACGACAATTCAAGAAAAAACGTTAGGAACAATAATGACCCTTAAGCACTACGATAGCTGTATCAAAGCCTGCAATGAATGCCTGATCGCCTGCGAAGAATGCGCATCATCTTGTTTGCAGGAACAAGACGTTAAAATGATGGCTCGGTGCATTGAGCTTGACCGGGACTGCGCCGATATCTGCAGCTTGGCGGTTCAATTCATGGCGCGCGGCTCGAAATATGCAGAAAAACTCTGCGCACTCTGTGCGGAGATTTGTAAGGCTTGTGGTGATGAATGCGCGAAACACAAGCCGGAGCATTGCCAGCGATGCGCCGAAGCCTGTCATAAGTGCGCTGATGAATGCCGCAAGATGGGAAAGAAGTAACACAACCATTTTCAATATCGAACCAAGCTGATCTCCAACACGTCCAGCCTGTGTTTCGGGCCAAATCGTAGGCCAACTCCGCTCCAACCCTCGAGTCAGTCTGCGGATGGGGTGCATTCTACGGTGGAGTGAACCCCATGCTGGGTAGGGTTTGAATCGGGAAGTCCACTTTACTCTCTATTCCTTCCCCACAACAACACTTCCCGGCGAAATGCACGATTTCCGTCGCGTGCAAATTGCCGCCCACAAGACCAGCCATCCTGTGACGAGCTCGCCGAATCGTTCCAGGATTTGCCGCCGGAGTTAGCTGACGGTGAAATTGCGACGCTTTTCCGCGTTGGCCGGGATCGATACCAGAAGGCACCGGTCGTTTGTAGTTAGCTCTCATGGTAACTATCCGCCACCGGGCAGATTCTTCCTTCTAACAAGCATTTGAAATCGCGAGGTCGAATTATACGTATGCGTACAGTTGATCCGGGAGCGTCCGTCGCTATCCCGCGCCTATTAAGGATTTGCACGGGAAACGGCCTCGCCAGTAAAGGAACACCGCAATGAAAACGAATGCGCTATCTAGGCGTCAGATCATGAGAGCAACGGGCTGCCTCATGGCCGTCGAGAGTTTGGGCCCCTCGTTCGCCCAAGCTTCAACGCCAGACGCAACAACACGGCCGGCAGCATTAACAGGAAACCTCATCGACCTCGCCATTGGCCAGACACCGATCAGCATTGGCGGCAGAAGCGGAAAAGCTGTGACCGTTAATGGCACCCTTCCGGCCCCTTTGATTCGATTGCGCGAAGGACAAGACGTCACTTTGCGCGTAACCAATCGCCTCAAAGAGTCATCCTCCATCCACTGGCACGGAATCTTATTGCCGCCGGAAATGGACGGCGTACCTGGCGTTAGTTTCGCCGGCATCCCGCCAGGAGGCACTTTCACCTACCGCTTCCCGGTGAAGCAAAGCGGGACCTACTGGTACCACAGCCACTCTGGCGGACAAGAACAAAGCGGCGTCTATGGGCCAATGATCCTTGACCCAATCGAGCCGGATCCCTTCCAGTACGACCGGGAATACGTAGTGATGCTTTCCGACTGGAGCTTCGCTTCCATGGGGTCCATGATCGCCAATCTGAAGAAGCGATCCGGCTATTTCAACTTTCAACAACGAACGATAATTGAGTTCCTGTCGGATGCGAAACAGAAGGGTCTAGGGCCGACGTATGACAACTACTCGATGTGGGCCAAGATGCGGATGGACCCGACTGACTTGTTGGACGTAACGAGCAACACATACTCGTTTTTGATGAACGGGCTGTCTCCCGAGACCAATTGGACCGGTCTGTTTCGTCCCGGCGAGCGCATCCGGCTACGCTTCATCGAAGCCGGCGCAATGACATTTCAGGACGTGCGAATTCCAGGCCTGAAAATGACCGTTGTGCAGGCCGATGGGCAGAACATACAGCCCGTCGAGGTTGATGAGTTCCGGATGGGTCCGGCGGAAACTTACGACGTCATCGTTGAGCCCAAAGAAGAGCGGGCCTACACGATTTTCGCCGAGACGCTGGACCGCAGCGGATATGCAAGTGGCACCCTCGCGCCGCGTTTAGGGATGAACGCTGAGATCCCGAAACGCCGCCCGCGCCCAACCCGCGGGATGGAGGACATGGGTATGGACATGGCCGGTATGGAGATGGGTGCCGGCGCCAAGGGCCATGATATGCAAGGCATGGATAGGAAAGCTCCGCCCGCGGCACACGACCATGCCGCTATGTCGGGTCCAAAAAAGCCAGCCGTCGAGCCGGAGATGAAAATGCCCGGCATGAAGCCCGAAGGTCCGGTTAAGCCAGCCGCGCACGATATGAACAACATGCCGGGAATGAGCCAAGCGAATTCAGAAATCCCCGGCAGTAAGCCCGTCAAGCATGGCCCCGACCACCACGGAACCGGGAACCAGGCGACCCCGGAGATTACACAAGGCCGGTTGGACAAGCCGGGGGTCGGACTGGGCGAAGACGGGCGGCGGGTGCTGGTGTATACCGATTTGAAGAGCCTCAAGCCGTATCCCGACCAACGCAAACCAGAGCGCGAACTTGAGCTACACCTCACGGGTCATATGGAGCGCTTTATTTGGTCATTCGACGGAAAGAAATATTCCCAAGCCAAAGACCCGATCCAATTTCGATACGGCGAGCGTCTACGCTGGACGTTCGTCAACGACACCATGATGGAGCACACTCTGCACCTGCACGGACTCTGGATGTACCTGGAAAACGGTGCTGGCCAACATCTGCCCCGCAAGCATACCGTCATCGTGAAACCAGCCGAGCGAGTGTCGGTCGCCATCACGCCTGATACCAAGGGGCACTGGGCCTTCCACTGCCACTTGTTGATGCATATGGCCACTGGAATGTTCCGCGTTGTCGAGGTATCGGATCGCATGCCGGTGGCACAGCCATGAAGCTCCTAGCTTTGACGGTTTGGTTAGCCGCCAGCGCACTCGGGCAAAATCAGACTCCAGTCTGGCCGCCAAAAGGCTTTCCAGCGCCCGTAAACGACCACGCCCTGAATACATTCATCCGCGCGGACGTACTGGAATACCGGACGGACAAATCCGGCGGCGACTTCCGCTGGGACGCGGAGAGTTGGGTCGGCGGTGATTACAACCGAGTCTGGTTCAAGAGCGAAGGCGAACGGAATACCGCGCTAAAAGCGGACTACGACATCGATTTGCAGATTCTCTACGGGCGCTTCGTCCGGAAGTATTTTGACTTTCAATTAGGGACCCGAATTGAGACGCAGACTTACCAGGGAAGAGCGGTTACTCGTGCTCACGCGGCGATCGGCGTGGAAGGTTTGATTCCTTACCGATTTGAAATTGAACCCACACTATTCATCAGTCAGAACGGCGATGTTTCAGGGCGCTTCACGATCCTGCGTGACTATTCGATAACGCAGAGGCTGATTCTTCAGCCTCGATTTGAAACCACCCTTGCGGCACAGCGGGTCGAGAGATTCACCACCGGTTCGGGCCTGAATAACATCGAAGCGGGATTCCGCTTGCGTTACGATATCCGCCGCAAGTTCTCGCCATATATAGGGGTCTCCTTCGACCGAAGCTTCTTTGGAACTGCGGCTCTTGTCCGCAGGGAGGGTGGTGACCCAAGCCAAATTCGATTTGTGGCCGGCGTTCGACTGTGGCGCTGAGCCAGATCTCTCCTGAATTGCACACAAAGTGCCTCGGCGCTCACGGGAAATTGACCACCTGTACTCGGATAGAGTTGACCACACCGAAATCAGGCTCTGCCACGTGGCAGGCTACTGAGCGTGGCGCCAGCATCCGCGCCGCAGGCGCGTAACTCCTTCCTCTTCAGCAGACATCCTTAAGTCGACACGACCGTGCGCGGCGATGCCGCGCGGCAGTGAGCCGGAGGACTTTGCACGCGCAAGTCGTGTTGCTAGTCAACTCTTGGTGAATATGGGTGGGTAACTTCTCGCGAGTGCCGAAGCAAAGTGCCTCGTTTCAGACAAGACCGCATCCCGATAACTACGCCTGTAACGAGCTTCCAACCGCGAAAATGAGGTTTGCATGGCGAGTTAATGGCAACTGGCTCAGCGGCGGGAAAGACGGGCCCCCGTCCCGCCGCCCTAGCCTTCAAACTACCTATTTCATCTGTTGCTTATCGAATGGCCGAGCCCCTAAGCCACGGGCCACTCCCCAGAGCAGTTGCACGTCGGCAATCTCTACCAATGGCACGAATTCGAATTACTCCAAACTTGCCACCAGAAGACTCTCGGCAAACGGAAATTCACGATCGATCCATTGAGTCTCGATACGAAAACCCGCCGTCCTAGCCTTTTGCGACACTTCGTCGAGGGAATACTTGTGACTGTTTTCGGTCCAGATCGTTTCGCCTGCTTGGAAATCCACCTGAAGCAGCGCCCCGGGTATGGATACGGTTTGGTCGCATTGCGATTCGAGATGCATCTCCACACTGCTGGTAACGGCGTTGAATTTCGCGCGGTGCCGGAACTGCCGCAGATTGAAATCGGCGTCCAACTCCCGGTTCATACGGACCAGCAGATTCATGTTGAAAGCGGCGGTTACACCCAGAGCGTCATCGTAAGCCTCGACCATCTGAACCGTCGGTTTGATCAAGTCGGTACCCAGCAGAAGAGCGTCTCCGGCCCGAAGGATCAACCGAAGCTCCCTAAGAAATTCTGTATCGCGCGGATGGCTGAAATTTCCTAGCGTGCTGCCAAGAAACATCACCAGTAAGCGCTGGTCGTCTTCCCGTCGCGCGGCCACCTCCAGTAACCCATCCAGATACTCACGCTCAAGCCCTACGACGGCCAGCGAATCGATATCAGACAGTTCCCGCTGGCAAACCGCTAGCGCCGCGGGCGAAATTTCAATTGGGAAGTAACTGATGTGCCGCCGTCGCGCCAACGCTTCCAGAACGTAGCGGGTTTTGCGCCCACTGCCGCTGCCTAGCTCGCAGACCAGCAGATCGCCCTCAAGACGCGAAGCGATTTCCCGCGCGTGTAATTGAAGAAGCCTCTCGTCGGAACGAGTCAGACTGTATTCGGGTAGTTCGCAAATCGCCTCAAACAGTCTCGAGCCGAGCGAATCGTAAAGATATTTGGACGGGAACTCCTTTTGACCTTGTCTACAAAGCCCGTCCCGCACAGCATCGGCTAACCCAGCCGTCGAAGAAATTACGTTTTTGTTCGTAAGCATATATGTTCCTATCCACCACTCACACAGCGAAAGCCCGCGTACAGATACGAATAGTGCGGTCGGAACCAATTCCGAAACGAAGGCCGGAGCATGCAGGCGGCCGTGCTTGCCGAACCGCCCTTCAGCACATAGTGCTGACCATCGAAAAAATCCGCTGAATACCCGGCGTAAAACGCGAATGGGCGGAAGCCGGCGAAGGGAGCGAACAAGGTCGACGTCCACTCCCAACCGTCGGCGACGGTATTCGCACCCGCATACCGGTGCCACTCCGCCTCGGTGGGCAACCGTCTTCCCCGCCAAACGGCATAAGCGCTTACTTCCGCCTGACTGACGAAGACCGGCGAGTCCCCCCGCCATGCTTCATCGTCGAACATTCCCCTGTGACGGAATCCAGCGCCATGACGCTTCCAGAAACCCGGATGCTCAATTCCCACTTGCTCCTTCCATTGCCAACCATCTTCGGTCCACAAGCCTCGATCTCGATATCCACCGGCCTTAATAAAATCGAGGAACTGGCCGTTGGTTGTCTTACACTCATCGATCTCGAACGCCGGCACCTCTACAACGTGCCGCTCAAACTCGTTATCCCACCCAAAGGCGGAATTTTCGTCGCGGCAGAGTCCGAGCGTCGCCAAGCCAGAGGGAACAGGAATGGCCTGGTGGCGCAGATGCCTCTCTTCCTGAACGGCAGGCGGAGCAGGTTGGATCTTGTGATCATACGGAAGCTGGTGCAGCATATAGGTCAGCGTTTCGGCATGCATCAAACGATGCTCGATGGCCACATTGAGTAGGGTCGTTGGCGCTTCGTCGCCGTCCCAATCCCATGCACCCGCTAAGGCTTGGTCAAGCCTCTCCCGAATCGCGGACTGATATCCCCGCACCTGCACCTCGCGCGGCCAGTCCGCGCGCTGGTCTGTGGGCAAGCCACCGTTTGCCGGATCGATTCCAAAGGCAAATAATCGATCCAACGAAGGGTCGAACGGATACACTCCCGGAAGTCGAGGCTGGAGCAGATTCCAATCGAACGCTTCCAAATGCCCGAGATAGAAAATAATGCGATTGCGTTCAGGGATCGGGCGTTCGTAGAGCGCATCCGGACGCACCAGCGCGAATAGCTCGTCCGTCTCTGCCCGCGCCTTCGCGAGCCGCGCCAGAAG
>Ga0163144_10014977_pt1 | contig 16042 bp, 18 predicted proteins | sample OliLak19BULKMAT1_FD_123175 | JGI IMG/M metagenome (GOLD analysis project Ga0163144, IMG submission 123175) | Freshwater microbial mat bacterial communities from Lake Vanda, McMurdo Dry Valleys, Antarctica - Oligotrophic Lake LV.19.BULKMAT1 | ecosystem: Environmental > Aquatic > Freshwater >... | reverse complement strand
TCGCAATAAGCGCGACTGGCCGATGATGCTCGGGCAACTGAAAATCGTCTTCGGGGACCGCATCCAAGAGAATGCGATCTGACATCTAAACCGGCCGGTTACACAAAATTATTTACACTCTCCCTCTTTGTAGGCTTCGCGGCCGAGCCCGCTATAATTACGTTGCCCACCCTGCATACGGAGGCTGAAGGATCTTCCGGTAGCGTAGGATTCACCCAGAACGAGACCGTCTGTCCCTACCCGCACGCCGACATCACGTACGGCAACCCAATTACCAGGTTTTCCCATGCTGCTTTCTACTGCGGTGCCGACACCACGAAGGAGATATATGCCTAGGATATTCCTAAATGCATTCTCACCCGTGCCATGCCGAAGCGCCCCAGCTTCCACACCTGCCAGACCATGAATCGTGCTGAGTGCGTCGTCACGCCTGTCAGTTTGAGCGTTGGCGCGGACCATTCCATATATACCATCACCGTCCGAAGACTCTTTGGAAGCCAAGCCAATGCCGCCACCCAGCCTGAACGAGGTTGCATTTCCAAAGTCCCGCTCGGCGCGAGCGCTGACTTCGTTCATTCGTCCGCCCTCTGATTTGCCTCGCATTGCATTGAAGTCTGCGCCGACTTGAACCCCGCTTGACGTCCTTCCCGCCAATGTGGACTGCGACTGATAGCCAGCTGCGTATCGATATACGTGCTTTCCCACTTTCGTTTGAAATCAACGCAAACCTTTGGATCGTTGGCCGATAAAATTTTTCCCGCCGGACAATCTGCCCAGGCGGCCGAGAACGATAAACACGAATAGGCAAACATTAAAGGGTACGAAAGCCCGTCGGCGATCATCTTGCGATCTTTTTCTTCAATTCCGATGTCGATCCGTCTCATATTTTTAATCTCCCGTAGTCTTAAAGTCAGTATCGCCGAGACCGAATGATTAGTGTATTTGAATAAAACTAAATGAATGATAGCTTTAACCTATGATAAGTTCTTGGCTGACTCTTCGGGATTTGGAATATGTAATTGCGGTCGCAAAAAATGAACATTTTGGGCATGCCGCCCGGGAATGTCATGTGAGCCAACCCACGCTCAGCACTCAAATCAAAAAGATCGAGGGCTATCTTGGGACCGCGCTCTTTGAGCGGACAAATCGCCGTGTGACGACTACGGCCTCCGGAAAGAAAGTGGCGGAGCAGGCAGCAGTGGTTCTCGATGAGGCAAGGAAGATCCCTATGATGCTAGGGCAGACGACGTCGGCTCGTTTTGAGACACTTAAGCTAGGCGTAATTTCATCTCTTGCGCCGCTGGTTCCTTACCTACTTGGCTCTCTCAAGAAGGCATTTCCTACATCGGCCTTGACGCTACACGAGGCCAAGACTGAGGAACTGGTGCGTGAACTGAAGCTGGGCGGATTGGACGTCGTGGTCGCCGCCGATACAGTTAAGGATGAATCGCTCACTCAGATTCCTTTGTTTTTTGAGCCTTTCGTTCTGGCCGCCCCCAAGGGGCACCCGATCTTGGAGCGAAGAAAACCAAGGCTTTCCGATCTAAGGGCTTCTGAAATGGTCCTTTTAGACGAGGGACACTGCTTGCGCGATCAGTCGCTGGGATTTTGTCCGGCAAGCCGGCGGGGGAACCCCAAGGCGTATCACGCAACCAGCATCGATACGCTCCGGCACCTTGTCGCAAGCGGCGCCGGATACACACTTCTTCCGGGGCTCGCGGCCAAGGAGCCGCGACTTGAAAGCCTCGTATCCTACCTTAGATTTGATGATGATCAGGTGGGCCGGAAAGTCGTCATGCTTTGCCGAGGACAGTCAGGAGAGCTAGATTCTTTTCGACGGCTCGCCAAAATCTTGGTTGAAGCGGTTCCTAAGGGGGCCGGAGCGTAGCATCTAAAGGGTTACCGTTCTCCATGGTCGAGTGAGACAATGCCGTGCCCTCCAGCCTGAACTGAACTTACGAATGAGCGTCAGCCATGGTCAAATTTGCTCAACCATTTTACAATAATCAAATCCGCTGCTATCCAAAATGGATGCACACTTTCCCAATCTCGACGCTCCTTTTGGCGCTGGTCAGCCTCCTTCCGACCTCCGCCTTTGCGTTTCCGATGCCCGATGCGGCCGACTACGCGCTTTCAGAAAAAGAATTCCGAGTAGAACGGGCCTTCGGGTTTGACGGGATCATTAAGCTCTCGAATTGCTCGGGTGCCCTCGTTCGACTGACCCGGAGCCTCGATACCGATCCGGCTTTGCTTTTGACTAACGGTCATTGCGTCGGCGAGTTCATCGAACCCGGGAAGATCATTTCCAATCGCCCCGCGCTTCGCTCAGTTTCGATTCTCAATCCGAGCGACGGACGAATTCTGGGCACGGTCAGCACCGCGCGCATCGTCTACGCAACGATGACAAAAACGGATTTGGCCGTTTATACGCTTCAGAACACGTTTCTGGAGATTGAACAGCGCTTCGGAGTCCGCGCGATCCATGTCGCTGAAAAACAGGGCCGGGTCGGGGACAAGGTCGCGGTGGTATCCGGCTTTTTCCGTCGCGTGTTTTCCTGCTCGATTCACGGATTCGTCCCGACGCTCAAAGAGGACAAATGGACAATGAAGGATTCGCTTCGTTACAGCCGCCCGGGCTGTGAAGTGATCGGCGGCACCTCGGGCTCTCCGGTAATTGCAATCACGACCGGTGAAGTCGTTGGCGTGAACAACACGATCAACGAGGACGGCGAAACCTGCACGATGAACAATCCATGTGAAGTCGACGCCGAAGGCAAGGTCACGGTTCGCAAGGGCACGGGTTACGCCCAGGCTACGCATCTGATTTACACCTGTCTTAACTCACGCGGAGCTATGGACCTGGGAATGCGGGGTTGTTTACTCCCGAGCGGAAAATAGCCCGCGTCAGGATCGCTTCTTCAGATGGGGAAGGTGCAGGTCAACCGGGTTTGCTACTTTGCGAAATCGGATGTTAAGCATCTCCACGACCAGCGAGAAAGTCATCGCGAAGTAGATGTAGCCTTTGCCGATGTGGCCGCCCAGGCCTTCAGCCGTCAGCATCACGCCGATCAGAATGAGGAATGAGAGCGCGAGAATTTTGATCGTCGGGTGCCGATGAACGAAGTCACTGATGCTACGAGATGCGAGAAGCATCACGCCCACCGCGATCACCATCGCGACGACCATGATCCAGAGGTGGCTGGCCATGCCGACCGCAGTAATGACCGAATCGAGTGAGAACACGATATCTAAAATCATGATTTGAATCAGGATGGATCCAAGGCGCTTTCCTCCGCCCTTGATAGCGTGAACTTCTTCTTCGCCGGACTCGAGTTTGTCGTGGATCTCAAACGTCGCCTTGGCGATGAGGAAGAGTCCGCCCCCAAGCAGGATCAGGTCGCGACCGGCAAAGGATTTATCAAAAAGGGTGAAAAGCGGTTCCGTTAGCCGCATGACCCATGTGATGGAGAATAGCAGCCCGAGTCTCATGATGAGCGCGAGGCCGATGCCCAAACTGCGCGCCTTTTCCTGCTGATGTTTCGGGAGTTTTCCCACGAGGATGGCGATGAAGATGATGTTGTCGATTCCGAGCACGATCTCCATGGCGGTCAGGGTGGAAAGTGCGATCAACGCATCGGCGTTCAGATATTGGTTCATACAGTGGGATATTACGAATGCCTTGAAATGGAAACGGTTAGTCAGGCCGCCCGGCTTAGGGGTTTTCTGGGCAATAGCACGGCTGGCATGAATTTCGTCGTCAACTTGAGCAGCTCCATCGCATCAAAGGGGGCCCGGACCTTGACGTCGTTGTCGAAGTAAACGTAGACGTCACGTCCGCGGGCCTTCCATCCGCAAATTTCTAGCGCCCACTCTTCGAGTACCGCGTCGTCATATCCGCCGACGTACATTTTTCCCACTCCATGGAGTCGGACATAGACGAAGTTCGCAGTGAGTCGTTCGAGATAGGGCCATTTACCCGCGCTGTCCGCGAGGACGAGGGCAGCTGAATGTCTCCTCAGGAGTTCGTAGAAGTGCGGGTGATCGAAACTGGGGTTTCGTATCTCTACGGCATGGCGGACCGGCCGATTACCGTGCGAACGGGAATCCGCCCGCCCGTTCAGCCAAGCCGAGTGATTGCGAGCCAAGCGGGCGGCGGCCCCCGTATCTCGAGGCAGCAGCTTTAGGAACGCTTCGAAACGTTCCGGATCGAACTTCATCGTGGGGGGGGAACTGCCAAAGAATCGGGCCGAGTTTTTCCTTCAGACTCAGCACACCTGAGGCGAAAAAATTGGCGAGCGGCTCCGCGACTTCTTTTAATCTCCGCAAGTGCGTGATGTATCGGTTCGCCTTAACGGAAAAAACGAAGTCCTCGGGAGTCTCGTCATACCATTTTTGAAAGCGGCTCGGCTTTTGAAGCGCGTAAAACGTCCCATTGATCTCGATCGAGTTGACTTCCCGACTCGCGAATCCGAGTTCGCGCTTGTGGGGCAAGTCGTCAGGATAGAATGACTTCCGCCAAGGAGGATAGGTCCAGCCCGATATTCCGATGTGGATCGTCGTCGCCATGCGAAACTAACAATGCATAGAGGATGCCTAAGAACAGCTGCAACGCGTTTAGCTTAGACGAGTCAAAGGTCCGTGATTTGCAGAGTTCACTGCGTCGTCCACGGATCGTCGACGTTTGAAAGGGAATGAAATGGCGAAGCTGCAATCAGTGTCGGAACTGGAAAACGTGAACGAGAACCTCGCGAAGTTCGACGATCTCGACTTCAACGCGTTCAGCGCGCAGGACTGGGAAGGATTTCACAGAAGCCATTCGGAGGACATCTTGGTGCACTGGCCGGACGGTCACACGACGAAGGGCTTCGCAAAACACATCGAGGATTTGAAGTATATGTTCTCGTTCGCGCCAGACACGCGAATCAAAACTCATCCGATAAAAATAGGGCAGGGAGATTGGACGGCGGTGGTCGGCATCATGGAAGGGACATTCACACTCCCCATGATCACCCGTGATGGAAGGATGATTTCGCCTACTTTCAAAACCTTCAAAATCAATATGTGCACGGTCGGACATTGGAGAAACGGCGTGATGGATGAGGAGTATCTCTTCTGGGACAATCAGACTTACCTTCAGCAATTGGGGATTGTCTAAAGCTTGGTCAGTCGCCATGTATTCAAACGAGCTTTGGATCGAGACCCATTGAGATTACGGCGGATTTTGGCTCTCTCGATTTTTGCAATTGTCCCTGATGATGCAACCGTTCGCACGAGGAATTCTTGTCGCCACCGCCATGTGCTCCGTCCCGTTTGCTAGTGCTCTCGTTCACCATGAGAATACTCATGGGATTTCTGCTCAGATCGAGACCCATGAGCGAAACGGGCGCGTCAATCTCCGGGAAATCGGCGTCGACGGAAAACCCGGAGCCGCCCTGACTGCACTTCGCTCCGGCGATACAGTTGAGATTGATTCTACGTTCCTGCTGCGGAACCTTTCAAAAATTGAGGCGTTGGAAAACGCTTCGTCCTGCGCCCTAGGCAATGCGGCCTGGAAGGAACTTCTTCAGGAGCGAAGCATTGGCGGTCGGAAACATCAATTCGTCCCCGTGATTCGACGTTCGGCGGTGGGCCGCGAAACTCGGGGGCTCATCGCGATTGATTACCTGAGCGCGTTTCATCGATGGGATTGCTCGAGCCTTTACCGCGGATTGCTACAGTCGGCGCTAGGCGCTTCCTCGTGCGCCGCGGAGTGCTCGCAGAAGACCGACGCAGGCGTGGGCTTGATGAAGACGTGGCTGAAGATCGTGTCGGCAAATGCCTCAAGCGATCCGGCCGTCAAGACGCTGAGGTCGAACATCGAGAGTCTTTGCCCGCCGATCGGCAATCATTTCGCATCGCTCCCGGTCACGGCGTCTCCCCCCTCCCCGTCAGCCGCCGTGCGCGCACCGGATAACGACGCAGTCGCGGGCGATTCCCGCGACGTCCTTCCGAGCCATTTCGTTTACGAGCGAATCCGGCCGATCGCGAATTCCACGCGAGTCCGCCTGGACCGCATCAACGGTCAAAGCATCGAAGTCGACCGCTCGGTCATCGAGCATGAACAGCAGATCGGCCGGCCCGTGCTTGAGGCGATCACCGGGACCGGAACGGCCGCAGGTTCCGCGGTCTATGTCGGCAATGGAATTGTTTTCACCAACGCTCACGTTCTGGCGTGGGATCGCAACTCGGGCACCGTCCCTACGTGCGGCAGTTTTCGTGTGACGTTGCCTGGTGGTTACCCGGGCGCGCCATGCAACCGGGTCCTCTATTGCAGTCGCGACGTGGACTTTTGCGCGATCGAAGTGGGAAACTTCGTGGTTCGAAACGTGCGGGGCGGTAGACCGATCAACGAGCTGGTTCAGTCGGCGGACATTCGCAAAATTCCGATGTCTCGCGAAGAGAAGTTGCATGCGATCGGAAACGGCATGGGCATGGGTATTCTGGCCACTTCCGCAGTCGGCACCCATTACAATGCCCAGGGAGAGCTTGTGCACTACGCTGATACGATGTCCGGATATTCGGGTGCACCGCTTTTTGATGGGGCCGGCGACCTGGTCGGGTTGCATTATGGGCACAGTGAGGCGTCCGTTGGAAGTCTTGGCCATAATCAGAAATACGGAATTTCGACCCTGACGATATTAGATGAGCTTCGTCGCAACGCGCCCGCTGTGGCGGCTCGACTCCGGACTCATTAGTTTTCCGCTCAAATATTGAGCGAAGCGCGCATTTTTGAAACCGTGTCCCCAACTTTGGCGAGGGACTTCGGCGCTACGAATATCGTGTCGTCGCCGGCGATCGTCCCGAGCAGATCTCCGGGCCGATAAGTGTCAAGGTGACGTGCAACCAGCGACGCGGATCCCGGCGTCGTTTTCACTACAATGGTGGAACCGTTGTGCGTGATGCCGAGAACCAGATCACTCAGGGAAGTTTCAACAGCAAGCGGCAGGCCGGACGATTGAATCAGTCGGTAGACAGTCTGGCCGTTTTCATCGATTGTCTTCACGGCGCCAAGCCGGCGAAGACTTCTCGATATCGTCGACTGCGTGACTTCGTAACCCATGGATACGAGCTGCTCGCAAAGCTCCTCCTGCGTGCTCGCATCACCTTCTTCAAGCAATCGTTTGAGGACCTGCAAGCGGGCCTTTGGGCTGGAGCGGTTAGCCATGCAGGAGTCCTAGCAGCAAAGCCTTCTGAATATGCAGGCGATTCTCACTTTGTCGAAAGAGTACGGAACAGGGGTGGTCCGCCATCGCGTCCGTGATTTCTTTGCCGCGGTTCATCGGCAGGCAATGCATGATCGCGGCGTTCGGGGCGGCGAGTGCGTAGAGTGCTTCGTTGACTTGATAGCCGTCGAAGGCCCGCTCGGCGTCTTCGCTCTTCGTTTCGAAGCCCATACTCGTCCACACGTCCGTGTAAATGGCCTGGACTCCAGCCACCGCATCGTTCGGTTTTTCGTGCGCATGGATCGATCCGCCGCCTTCCTTGGCGCGCGCCTTGGCGATTTTGACGATGAAACCGCTCGGTTCGAATCCTTCCGGGCATGAATATGAAAGATGTGCGCCCATGTAAGGTGCGAGCAGCAAAAGGCTGTGCAGGATATTGTTTCCGTCACCTACGTACGCGATTTTGAGACCTTGAATATTTCCGAACGTCTGTTTAAGCGTCATGAGATCCGCGAGAATCTGACAGGGATGGTGAGAGTCGCTGAGGCCGTTGATGATGGGAATGGGCGAAGTCGAAGCCATTCGTTCCAAAATCCGCTGTTCATGTGTTCGCACCATGGCTCCGTGAACATAGCCGGCGAGCACGCGGACGACGTCCTCCGGCTCTTCCTTCTTGCTCGTGGATGACAGGCTTTCGACGGTGCTTCCGCCGAGCTCCTGCATGGCGATGACGAAACTCATCCGGGTACGGAGTGAAGGTTTCTCGAAAATCAGCGCAAGATGTTTTCCCTGCAGCGCAGGCCGGGACTGACCGCAGTCCCGCGCCGCTTTTAACGAAATCGCGGTATTGATGAGTCCTTCGATCTCGGAACGATTGAGCTCTTCGCCGGTCAGTAGATGTCTGGTGGAAAGTTTAGCCATGAGATTGGACCTCCGGAGTCAAAACCGGATTTTTACTCGCCCGGGATACGCGCTGACGTTTGCGGCAAAGCGTGCCGACGCCGGCGTTGGTGAACAGCTCGTCAATCAGACAATGTTCGCGGCGCGCATTGAGAACGTGCAGCTCCTGAACACTGCTCTTGAGCGCGAAAAGCATGGTCTGGGCCTTGGCCAGCATCCCGCCTTTGACGACTCCGGATTCGATGAGTTGTTCGAGCTCGCCCGCATCGAGTTCCGATACGATTTTGCCCGCGCCGTCCAGGATGCCGTCCTGGTCGGTAAGATAAATTACCTTTTGTATTCCGAGCGCGACCGCAATGTGGGCGGCGGCCCAGTCGGCATTCACGTTGAAGGCTTGTCCGCTTTTACCGCTTCCAACGGGCGCGATGACGGGAATCATGCCTTGGCCCGGTTCCCGCTGCGTCGCCAAATATTGCTGGATGACCGCCGGATTGACGGCTTCGATCGCGCCTACCTGACCAAGCTTGGGACTCGCTTGTTTGCATTGGAGCAGTCGTGCATCGGAACCGGAGACGCCCGCCGCGAGCACTCCCGCGGCGTTCAATGTCCGCACAATCTTACGATTCACGCCGCCGCAAAGGACCATCTCGACGATGTCCATCATCTCGGGCGTCGTCGCGCGCTGCCCCCCGATGAACTCCCAAGTTAGGCCGCGAAGCATGAGTTCCTGATTGATCGAGGGTCCGCCGCCGTGAACGAGAACCACTTTGACGCCGGCGTGCCGGATCAAGGCGAGATCGCTGCAAAGCGCTTTGACCAATGCGGGATCGGTGAGCGCGGCGCCGCCGATTTTCATCAGCAAAGTTTGGCCGGTAAATCGCTTCACGTAGGCGAGGGTCTCGACCACGTTCTGCGCCTTCCATGGAGCCTGATGGGTCGGTTGGTTCGCGGTCACGTGCTGTACTCCGCGTTGATGTCCACGTACTTTTTGGAAAGATCGCAACCCCATGCCATGGCGTTCGAATGACCGGAATGAAGATCTGCCGTGATCCTGACGGTATCGGTCTTGAGCAGGCGTCGAACTTCCGCGCGGTCAAATGCGACGGGCGCTCCGTTTTCGTAAATCACCACGCCCTGAATCGAGAGCGTCATCCGCGCGAGCGCTTCGCCCGGAACGGATTCCGCGCCCAAGCGGGCCAGGATTCGGCCCCAGTTCGGATCTTCGCCGTGAATCGCCGACTTGATGAGTGGGCTGAGCGTGATGCCGCGCGCGGCTCGCTTCGCCATCTTCGCGCCCATGGCGCCATTGAGTTCGACCTCGATGAGCTTCGTCGCGCCTTCCCCGTCTCGCGCGATGGACTTCGCCAGGCAGATCGATATTTCGACCAAGGCGTTTCGAAACGCCTTGCGGTCGTTTTCGTTGCGAATTGCGACGCCGCTCGCGCCGTTCGCCATGAGGAAGTTGCAATCGTTGGTCGAAGTGTCGCCGTCGACGCTGATCATATTGAAACTCAGGTCCGACGCTTCCTTGAGCAGCGTTTGCGCCATTTCGATGGTCATTTCGACGTCCGTGAGCAGGAAGCCCAGCATGGTCGCCATATTGGGATGGATCATCCCTGATCCCTTGCAGATGCCGGTGATCCGCACCGTCCCGTCCGTGAGTTCGACTTCAGTCGTGACGGTTTTCGGAATCAGATCCGTCGTCATGATAGCGAGCGCGAAGGATTCCGCGGTCTCGGTCGCGCGCTCAATCAGCGAGGCCATGCCGGCGGTGATTTTTTCGATGTCGAGCTGTACGCCGATGACCCCGGTCGATGCCGTGATCACTTGGTGAGGTAGACAGCCGACCGACTGCGCCGCCGAAAGCGCCATTTGCCAGTTACGATCACGACCGAGCATGCCGGTGGCCGCGTTGGCTTGACCGCTATTGGTGACGATCGCGCGAATGTGCGCGGATGGCAGAATCCCCTGCGAGTAAAGCACGGACGCGCCTCGGCATTCATTTTGCGTGAATACGCCCGCAGTTATCGCCTCGGTTTCCGAGATGATCACGCCGAGGTCCGGCCGATATTTCCGGACGCCGCAGTTGATGCCGCTGGCCGTGAAGCCTTTGGGCAATGGAGTGCGTGAAATGCCGGGTCCTGTCGTCATAATAAGCCCTCTCCGCTTTCAAGGCCGGTTGCGATCGGTCGACCGATCATGCAATTCAAATTCTCGACAGCCTGACTGGCCGCCCCTTTAAGCAGGTTGTCGATCACGGAAAATAGAAAAAGTTTATCGCCGTTGAGCGCATAAGAAAGGTGCGTGCGCGCGGTTCCCACGACCCGCCGGAGCGAAAGAAGCGCGGATTTCTGAACCGGGCCGTGCCGAACGAGCGGATAAGCGGTGTAAGCGGCGTCGAACGCGGCGGCGACTGCTTGCAGCGAAACGCCGGGTTGGACCCGAGCGTAGATGGACGAAAGAATTCCCCGGCGAACCGGAATCAGGTGAGTCGTAAAGACGGGATCGGTCACGTTCCCGCCGTATTTGTGCAACGCTTGCACGATTTCCGGCAGATGTTGGTGGTCTCCTACACGATAGGGCAAACACTCTCCGTCAACTTCGCTGAAGAGCAGCGCTTCAGACGCTTTTTTTCCGGCACCTGAGGTGCCGGACTTCGCATCGATGACGATCGAGCCGGGTTGGATCATTCCTGCTTTCAAAAGCGGAATGAGCCCCATGATGACGGAGGTCGCGAAGCAGCCCGGATTGGCGATGAGGCGTGTTGTGGCCGGAATTACCTGCCAAGGGGACAAGCCGAAAACGGCCTCCTCGATCAGCTCCGGTGCGAGATGGTCGAATTTGTAAGTCGACTCGAACGTCGCTTTCGGCAGACGAAAGGCTCCGCTCAGGTCGATGACCTTTACGCCGCTTTTCAATATCCGCTTGGCCAGATTCATGGAGACTTCAGAAGGCGTCGCGAGGAAGTAAACATCCGCGAGTCGGTCCGCCAAGAGATCGTCGAGGCGATCCATTCCATAAACCCCTACCGCACCCGCGGCGGGCTCCGACAGGAAATCCGATAGGGCCCAACCGTCCTGAGTCGCCAGAGCGGCGCGCAGCTCGACGTCGGGGTGGCGGAGTAGAAGGCGCGCGAGTTCGAGGCCCGAATACCCACGGGCTCCAATGATCGCGGCACGAACTCGAGGGAACTCAGAAGTCCTCATGATGCATAATTATTCATCCAAGTCTCTATAGTCAAGACTTATTACTTGATTATGCAAAGTTATGCAGATATATGCATAACTGGAGAAGGGTATAAATATGGCGAAAAACAAAGTTCTCTTGGCGTTCTCGGGCGGACTCGACACTTCGGCGATCGTTCCATGGCTGATCGAGCATCATGATGCCGAGGTCATCGCCTACTGTTCGGACCTGGGTAATGCCCCGCATGAGGCCGAGCTACACGCTTGGGCCAAAAAACTCGGAGCCAAGGATTTTATCTTTGAAGATCTTCGCGATCGCCTGGCGAAAGAATTTGGTTTCGCCTGCGTTCGCGCCGGTGCGATCTATCAGGACGATTATCTGCTGGGAACGGCCCTCGGCCGCCCATTGATCGCGGAACGAATGGCATCGTTTGCGAAAAAACTCGGTGCCGGAGCGATCGCTCACGGCGCCACCGGCAAAGGCAACGACCAGCTTCGATTCGAGAAGGCTTGGGCTTACCTCTGTCCCGACGTCAAAGTCATCGCGCCCTGGAAAACCTGGGAGTTCAAAGGTCGCTCCGATCTTTTACAGTACCTCGCGTCCAAAGGGATCGCGATGCAATCGGTCGAAAAGCGTTACAGCGTCGATGTGAATCTTTTTCACCGGTCCTGTGAGGGCGGGATCCTCGAAAACCCGGCCAAGGAATATGATCCGGTCCAAGTCTACGAATGGGTCAAAGCTCCGTCGCAATCGGCGAAAGATTCGCTGACGGTCGCGCTGACTTTCGAAAACGGCTACCCTACGCACGTCAACGGGAAGGCTTTGGGACCGGCCGCTTTGCTCAAGACCCTGAACGAACTCGCGGGGGCGGCCGGCATCGGAGTGGTGGACCTGCTCGAGGAACGCGCGAATGGGATCAAATCACGCGGCGTCTACGAGACTCCCGGTGGTACGCTGCTGCATCTCGGACTGAAGAATCTCAAGCATCTCTGTTGGGACCGCAGCCAGTTGAAAACCGCGCGGTACCTCGGCCAGGAATATGCGGAACTCGTCTACGACGGGCTTTGGCATTCGGACGCGCGTCACGCGATTGATGCTTACTTCACTCGGGCGTCCGAAACTTTAAGCGGCAACATAACTCTCAAGCTCGAAGGCGGTCAGGTTCGCGTGATCGGCCGGGAATCGCCGTTCGCGCTTTATGACGAAGCGCTGGTTTCGTTCGAGGGCGACGAGATGGGTCTGCATAAATATGCCCTCGGCTATTCTAAGACAGTTTGCTTCTCGCCTTGGCGCGCGGGGCGCCGGGATCTGCGGACTCGTCGGCACCCGGGCGCCTGAAGTGGGAATTTTAACGAACGACCTAAATGCCGAGCGGCACGACGCGCTTTTCGCTTTCACCAATGGCGTGGTCCTCGACCGGAGGATTGCGCGGCAGGAAATTCGCGTGCAGAAGGCCTGGGTGGAAGCCCTGGTGCCGGTCGGTATCCTTGAAAACGACGAAGCCAAGCGCGTGCAGGCCGCGCTCGACGACGCGCTCATCGCCATCGAGGCCGGAAGGTTTGAATGGAGAATTCAGGACGAAGATATCCACATGAATCTCGAACGCTTCGTCACCGAAAGGACGGGCGATCTCGGTAAACGCATGCACATCGGGCGATCCCGGAACGACCTGATCGCGACGACGTTGCGGCTGTTCGTCGCGGACTCGCTCGACGCATTACGGAGCGATCTCAAGACAGTGTCCCTGGCGCTCGCGGATCAAGCCGAAAAAACTCTCGGAGTGGTCGTGCCGGGCATGACTCATCTGCAGCACGGGCAGCCGATTCGTTTCGGGCACGCGCTCGCCGCCCACGGGTGGGCGCTTTCTCGCGATCGCGATCGACTGCGGGACGCGCGAAGTCGCGCCCTTCACTCGATGCCGCTCGGATCGGCCGCGCTCGGCGGAACGTCGATCGGCGTTGATCTGAGCCGGATCGCGCGCGATCTTGGGTTCGACGGCCCGTCCAGGAACTCCTACGACAGCGTGGGCGATCGCGATTTCGTGCTTGAATCGCTTTCCGCGCTCAGCTTGGTCGGCGTCCATCTGAGTCGGTTAGCCGAGGATCTGATCATTTGGTCCTCCACCGCGCTTGGGCTGATTCGCCTACCGAAGGCCTTTTCCACCGGAAGCTCCATCATGCCGAACAAACGAAACCCCGACGTTCCCGAACTGGTGCGCGCGAAGTCCGCGCATCTGATTGGTGCCGCGACGGAAGCGCACGTTCTGGTCAAGGGCGTGCCTACGAGTTACGGAAGTGATCTTCACGAGGTGAAGTCCGTTTATCTGCGGGCGCTTGACGAGACGCACGCCTGCTTGGGCATTCTGCCGGGATTCCTTCGTGAAATGTCGGTGAATGAAGCTCGCGCGGAGCAGCTCTTGTTGAGCGGGCACATCCTCGCGACGGAGATCGCCGACGAACTGGCTTTGCGCCACGGGCTGCCGTTCCGCGAGGCATACCGACAAGTGGCCGCCCTGGTTGAAGTCGCGGACCGAAAGGGCGTGCAAGTTCATCAACTAACGTTGGCGGACGCCCAAACGGTCGCTCCGCAAATGTCAGCGAAATTCTTGGCCGGTCTCGGACCGGAGCGCGCCGTGGAGCTTCGTCGCAATGCGGGCGGGACCGCGCGGGCCCCTGCACAGGACGGCATTCGGCGCTTACGCGACTCTCTCGGAGCCGACTAAACGTTCACTGCCCGGCTTTCCAGGTGGTAAACGCTTCAAAGATGCCGGCCCGGATCATTGCGACGGCGATCGCCGCAAGAAGCAGAGCCGCGATCTTTGAGAGTACGACCGTTCCATCTTTTCCGATGATCCGCGTGACAGTTTCGGATTTTCGCAGCATCAGCCACGCCAACGCGTAGTTCGACAACAGCGCCGCGATCGTAATTGCGTAGCCAAGTGTGCTGACTTGCAGAATGAGCGTGGCGAGGACTCCGGGCCCCGTAATGAGTGGCACGGCCAAAGGCACAATCCCCGTCGACCCGGATCCGCGATGAACCGCTTCCGGACCCCCGAGCAAATCCGCGAGCGAAACCAGAAGCAAAACAATGCCGCCCGCGATTTTAAAATCAAAAAGGCTGATGCCAAGATGTTTGAAGAGCGCCTGACCCGCAAAGACGAAAAGCAGCGCGACGACGAACGCAACTAGCATGGACTTGTTCACGACCTGACTGCGTTCGCGTCGGGTCATTTTTTGAGTCATCGACAGATACATCGGAACGGTTCCGATGATGTCGAGCGCCACAAAGAGCGCGGTGAAAGCGAGCAGGAATTCACGCATCATAAGTTCATCCAGTTCTTCGGTTCGATCTCTTCAGCTTACACGCTGAAGCGGAGTGCGTCGAACCCCGCGCGTTGACAGAGGCGATAAAAGTAACTATATTAGTTACTATATGGCAGCCAACAGTCGTTTCGCCGTAGCGGTGCACGTTCTGCTTTCGATGGCTTACCGCGATGGGGAATCCACCACCTCGGCCTATCTCGCCAAAAGCGTGAACACCAATCCGGTGGTGGTTCGCCGTATTCTTGCCGCGCTCGCGAAGAGCGGGATCATCGTCGCGCGTGTCGGCAAATCGGGTGGATCAAAACTCGCCAAATCTCCCGAGAAGATAAATTTGTATGATGTTTATCGCGTTATGGAGACCGACGGGCCGTTTGCGCTGAATGCAAATCCGGAAAATAAAGCCTGCCCAGTCAGCCGTCAGGTCAAGAAGATCATGTCGGGCGTATTTGAATCCGCCGAAAAGGCTTTGGAAAATAATCTTCGGGCGACGCGTCTTTCGGATCTGCTTTCCCGGATTTGAGGGAACTATGAGAGCTCTCCTGGCGAACGCCACGGCTGGTGATAAAAAGAAACTGAGCACTTCGATCAGGGGCAGAAAACCCACCGCGGTCACCCCCTAAGCGCGTATATGCGCGGTCCCAGGCGGGCATGACGCTTGCTCAAGGCCTCTGCAATTGGAGGCTTTGTCAAAAATGAACCTAGAACACCCCCGTTTCCGTACTTTCGTCTTATGTGTCCTCGCGCTGGTGCCGTTCGCGTCTCAGGCGGCTTACGCAAGTCAGGCAGCCGAAAGACTGGCTGACGAAGCCCAGGCACTCGACGATATCGTTCGCTATCGCGGTCTCGGCGATCATGCGCAGAATTCCGTTCAGGATCTTTCGTATCGTTCGGATCAACTGGTGAACTGTGAAAGACAGGCAGATCCCGGTAGCCCTTACGACCCCTATGATCCCTACAACTCCCATCCTTCGGCGAATCGCGCGCGTTCCGAGTGCGCGACCGATGCGACTGAAGCTTTGGCGGCCGCAGACGAGGTGGGCTACGCCCTTCGTGATCTTGCGAATCGCAACGCCAATATTTCCGTTCAACTGGACCGCGTTCGTCGCGCCGCCGACCAAGTCAGACGAGACTACGACGGCGGTGGCGTGATCGGCGGACCTTTGCCGCCTCAATACCCGCCCAGCTATCCTCCGATGTATCCTCCGGCCGGTTCCGGGCGCCTGATCATTGTTTCGGGGTCGCTGGATCACTCTCAATTCAGTTTTTCTGGAACCGAGCTTGTGGAGATTCATCAGCAGTGCCTGCAGTTCGGGCGTTATATGAGCGCCTACAGCATTCGTACGGTGATCGTGAACGGACAGGTCGTGAGCAACGGCTATCCCCGATCACTCGCCCAGGCTTGCGAACTCGTGACGTCGCGGGCGCGTAATC
>Ga0163144_10014974_pt1 | contig 16043 bp, 24 predicted proteins | sample OliLak19BULKMAT1_FD_123175 | JGI IMG/M metagenome (GOLD analysis project Ga0163144, IMG submission 123175) | Freshwater microbial mat bacterial communities from Lake Vanda, McMurdo Dry Valleys, Antarctica - Oligotrophic Lake LV.19.BULKMAT1 | ecosystem: Environmental > Aquatic > Freshwater >... | reverse complement strand
GCACTTGAGTTCTGGCTCTCCGTCTGAGAGAGCCTGCACTGCCGAGATCCGGAACTCTGAACCGTCGTCCATCTGGAGGATGGCGACGTCACGTGTGACTGTTACGTTCACGACACAGGCGTGGCGTATGAGGTGGCGAAATCCTTCGTTCATGGTCAGTCGATCCTGCTCTGTGCGGACATCTGCACGTCGGGAAAGTACTTCTTGAGAACCTCGACAAAGGCCCGGCTGCCCGCGTGCTTGGCGTCCATCCACTGGGTGTGGTTGCCTGAGGGGTTGTAGACGCGAAAGCCGCCCTCAAAGTCATCTGTCTCGCCCAGATTCATCTCCCGGAGGGCCTTCACCAGCGGGCCACGCGCTGGCCTGATCTTCACCCACGAGAAGCCGCAGGGATACCAGACGCCGGGGTTGGCATCGATGAGGTCTTGTGCTGCTTTCCTGGCCGCCTCTTGAGCCGCGGCGATGATGTCTTGCATGATGTCCATGTCAGTTGTCTCCGTAAACCGTGTCCAGGAGCGCCGCCAGGATTTCGCGGACTGTCGTATCAGTGGCACCCAAGAACACCCAGCGCTCGCAGATCTGCTGCATTTGGATCTCGGTGTACATCCGTGAGTGACCCCAGTTGACACAGTTCACAAACACACCGTTCATTTCGGCGGCTGCTGTGTGGCGGGTGGCATATTCGCCGTCCTCCCAGGCGCCGTAGAGGGCCCACTGGTCTGCCGTGTAGGTGAGTGTGACCCGCTTGACGGTTTCCACCACAAGTTGGCCCATCATGATTGCACCACCCGGTCAGTGCAGACAACTGCCACGATGTCGTTGGGGTTGAGGCTGAAGAGGACTTGCCTCTTGCCCTCTACCCACTCAATGCTGTAACCACAGTAGGAACCGTCATTGGCCCGTTCCATATCCAGCTTGCTGACATTTTCCGTCTGGATAGCGTGGCCGCCGCGCATGTAGAAGGTGTAGAGATTGCCTGTCATAATGGACCCATCAGTGTGTTGATAGGTCTATTATACCACAACCCGCAGGTTGTGTACACCGGAAGAGTGTAACCTGGGGTTACTTTGCGACTACCGTCCAGGCATCCGATACAAGCCCGTTCATGTTGTCAAACCATGCGTAAGGCATGGTGAAGTGGCCACCACTGCCCCAGCCTGCACCAAACGAGTTGCGGCACAGGACATTGCCAGTCACGTCATCGTAACCGACTGCGACAACCGCGTGTGCGCCAATGTAACGAACTCCGACAGCTGGGAATGGCAGGTGGCCTGATGTGCGAGCAGCGTTCCATGTGTCTGGCACCGAGAAGCCAAAGGCGACTGGGCGGCCAGCAACAAGTGCGGACTTCAAGCCGGCAAAGGTTGTCACTCGCAGGTACTGACCAATGAGCGCCGCGACTGGCTTGCCGTCCACAAAGGCAGCAACAGGTGGGGCGGTCGTGATCTTTGTGGTGTCATGTGGCCACAGAGTTTCCACAGCGGCGCCCAGTGTTGATACAGAGCGCATGGCATTGCGGATCTGGCAGCCAGCGTCAACGCCACTTCGACCTTCCAGGACACGAGCGTTCCAGTAGACAAACAGTCGTGAGCGATCGGAGATCTTGAGGACTGCCTCAAGAACTGAGGTGACAGCGTGTCCAACGCAGGAGTTTGGTGCCCCTTGGTTTTCAACTGGGCCGATCATGGCGCGGAGATCAATCTCTCGACGAGTGCGACCCATACCAAACGTCTGTTCGTAGACACGGTCGCGGGGGTCGGTTGTGTCGGGGATCCAACTGGCCAGCGAGTGCTCTGTTGGGTCAGGTGTCTTGGCAAACAGGGCAGCAAAGAATGCGCGGATGGCGGTGATAAGTTTCATTGTTATTCTCCATTGAAAAAGGGATCCGAAGATCCCTTATTTATGGAGCGCCGGGACTGGGGTCAGACCGGACGGCGACGCTTGATCACTGCAATACCGACGAGCGCAAAGCCCATTGCCAGCATCAGGAGAGTGGAGGGCTCTGGTACGGGGGTGGCATAAACAAAACCCGTGTAGGACTTGTTGTCCAGCGAGAAGGCGTTCCAGGTTGTGCTGGTTGATGGTGTAACTTCCAACCAGTCCAGCGCCTGATTGCGAATGGCCAGATCAGCAGTGGTTACACCGACCACATCGAAGCCAGGACCCAACACGATTGACCAGACACCAACTTGCACTGCAGCCGACGACGTGGCGTTCGTGACCAGTGGTGCGGTGAAAGTCAAGAAGTCCGCCAGACGATCGGAGATTGGCTTGCTGACGTATTCAGCCACCGTTGGCGGGGCGGTGCCTACGCCCGGCAGTGTCGTCGAGTAGAGCGACAGGGAGTTGCCAAGGAAAGTTGCTGACCTTCCGCCGACGGCGGCCAGGAAGTTGTCAGACGGTCCAGGCACAGTCGACAGTGTGATCAACGGCTGAGGAGAGAATGCTGGTCCGGTAAACGTAACTTCACCGAAGGTGACTGCGCCTGCAGCGAACGATGCTGTGAGGGCGATGAGGGCGAGGAACTTCTTCATGTGGTGTCCTTGAAATGACAGGGGAAGCCGCTGACTTCCCCTTATTTATGCCACGAGGGGCTTAGGCCTTGCGACGGCGGCTGGCGGCCAGACCGAAGAGACCGAGACCTGCGAGCGCCAGGCTGCCGGGCTCAGGGACGTCATTGCCGATTCCGAAACCGGCCTTGGCAGACAGGAAGTCTTGGAAGCCGGCCTTGCCCGGGCCGTCAACATGGTTGAACGACGTAAAGCTCACCGCGTAGCCAGACAAACTGAAAGCGTCGAGCCCAGTCAGCAGCGTATTTGCAGACGCTGCAGCTGCAACCAGTCCACCAGACGTGGTGAAGAAGCTGCCAGACGTGATGTCCAGTGACGAAGAGGTTTCGTACAGGATTTCCCAGATTGCCAACTGCATGCCCGCCGACGCAGTTGCGTTTGCATTCACGCCGCCGGAACCGGCGAAGTCACGAGCGAACAACTTTTGGAGGCGGGTGTCCTGAGCAACCGTGAATTGGTTGCCGAACGTGCTCAGCGCCGGGGTGGTGTTCTTGACGTACAGTGTGGAGTTGAACGTTGCCGGCGCCAGGAGTTCGATGCAGTACGCCAGGAACCGCTCGGTGTCATCAAACAGGCCACCTGACACACCGCCGGTTGGCAGGAAAGTGGCGTTCAGCGCGCCGACAGCCGCCGAGACAGGTGGGTCACCTGCCGTTTGCAGGGTGCCGTTTGGCGCGCCACCGAACTGGAACCCAGTCAGAGTAAATGCGCCGTTGACAGGCGATGCCGAGGCTGCGAACGTTGCGGCTGCGAGGGCGAGGGCGGAGAAGATCTTCTTCATGGGTAACCTTTCAAGTTGTTTATGAGTATGACGTTTTGCTTGTTGGCTGTTCCATTATACACAGACCAGCCAACTTGTACACTGTTATTTACGACTGTTACACCCTGCGTCGGGTCAGGATGCCGAGGGCGCCCAAACCTGCCAGCAAGAGGGCCCAGGTACCAGGCTCAGGGATGACGCCTACACCAGCGGTGCCAGAGAACCGCACGACCATGTCGTCGAAGTCCTTGTCACCAGTCCACGGGTCGTTGAACAGGCCAAGTGCCTCAGTGCCAGCTGAGTTCAGGACGAACAGCGTGCTGGTTGCGCCGCCGACCGAGCTTGAGAACAGGCCTGCGACTGCAACGTTGCCAACTGGGGCGCCGGCGCTGATGATCGAACCGAAACCACCGAGAGCGTCAGCGGTAAACGTCGATGTGGCCGTGGACAGCGAGCCACCAGTACCGTTCGTCAACGTGAACAGGTTGGTGTAGCCGGCTTCCTTGCCAAAGTATTCAGCAATGACCGAGCCTGGAGTTGCACCGCCGTTGTTGAAGAACAGGGTGCCGAACTGCGCGCCAGCCAGTGAGAAGCCTTCATCCGTCAGGAACTGGAGGAACGAAGCCTTGGTGTTGTGCACGCTATTCACGGCGTCGAACTGACTGATTGTGAATGCGGAACCAGCCGCGGTGCCGGGAACGATGCTGAAAATCGGGCTTGCTGAGGCAGCAAAGGCAAAGGTGGCAAGTGCCAGCGCGCTGAGGGTTTTCTTCATGGGTGTAACCTTTCTAGGTTAGTTGAGACCGGAGGAATAAAGCACCTGTCATCGACAGGTCCAAGAATTCTTAGGGCTTTCTTGGCGACCACTGGGTTCAGGGTGCAGACTATTTATGTCCGATACCCTCATTATAAGCGTTTGGTGATTTCTGAGTCAGCGTGTTTTCAGGTTGAGACGTGCTCGACGTAGACCGAGAACCTCATGCCGGCCTGGAGATACTTGATGCGAACCTCAAGAACTCGGAACTTGATGATGCCGTCCACGATGAGGTCGTCTCGTCGGGGGACAAAGGGGACGGTGTCAGTCTGGCTTGTCTGGAGAACATCGTCCCCAAACAACACACAGACCTCGTAGATGTTGTTGGCCATCAGCAGGCGTCAACCGCTACCGTGAACAGCATGCCGTGGGGCACCAGGTACTCGGCGGTGACCCGCTTGACAAAGAACACGCCGCGCTCTGTCCGGACGTGGTCGCCGACGCGTGGAACAAACGGCGGCTCGGTCCTGTTTATCGTCGTCATGACGTTGCCACCAAACTTCATTTCGATGATTTCAACTGTGAACATGTTGTGTGCTCAAAAGTGTGGGTTGCGCTCGCTTACGTGGCCCTCAACCATACCCCAGGTGCCGCCGGGTTGCAGCCACGAGGAACGAAGCCCTCGACGACGATAGGTCTTGCCAGTCGAGGTCGTGATCGTCTTGTGACCGGGGGTAATCCTCACGATGTGGCCGTCGGGGGTGTAGTCACCGTTGAAGCCATAGCTGACCGGGTCGCCAACCTTGGGGGCCTCCATGACGTCGTAGCGCGGCGACGTGCTGGCCGAGTTGTCGATGCCCAGCCAGGTATTTCCCGTCATGGCCGTCAGGTACTTTGCCAGGCTCAGGACAGTGGCCAGGTCAGGCCAGTCCCAGCGGCTTTTCCAGGCTGGGTCCAGATACTCGGCATCAGTCAGTTTCTCGCTGATGGCGGTGGGCAGGTCGTTGACGATGCGAATGTAGATCATGATTTGTAGGCTCCGAAAGACGCCTCTTCGAAAGATCGCGACATGATCTCACTTGAGGCCATGGCCTGGCGTTCCCAGGGTTGTTGAAGGTAGGGCAGGTGGTCGGACCGTTTGCCGCACCAGAATGGAATGCACTCGCCGTCGATCTGCTCGTAGCGCAGGGTCCCCTTGACCTTTTGTGCCACATGCACCATCTCATGTGCCATGGCGTTGGATGTTTCGGCCACTGAAAGCTTTGAATCCAGGCTCAGGACAATGATCTGGCTGCCGGGTTCTGGTGCCCAGGTGAGGGCGCTGGCGCCAGTCTCGGCAGTCAGGCCGCGCCGAACTGTCACAACAAGGGCACGCTGACGATCTGCAATGCCCAGGTAGCGGGCATAGAAGTTGGCCATCATGTCCAGCATGGTGCGCCGAAACCGGCTGCGGTCAACGACTGTGATGTTCACTGTGCGCGCTCCGAGGCAAACCACTCGTCGACAGTCTGGAACTGGGGACAGTAGTAGATGCGGTCATGGAAGAAGGTGTCCATGTGCATGGTCTTGCCGTGGAAGAGGAACTCACCAGCCAGGGGTTCCTGACGTTGAACTCGGCGCCGGCAGGCATCGATCGCGGCCTCGAACTCCACGAAGGCCGTCACGGGACATTCTGCCAAGAGGGCATGCACGTTGTCGCAGGAGTAGGTGCAGCCATCGCCTGAGGGGTAGGACATGATGATTTTGTTCATAGATGTATTGTATCACGCCCACGCAGGTTGTACACAAGAAGAGTGTAACAGTTACTGGTCTCGACGCTTCATCCAGGTGTAGTCATGTCCGTCAGGGGTCTTGCCGTCCACGATGCTGTCGACGCCTGGCTTGCCGATGCTGTCTGCCAACTCAGTTGAGATGGTTACATGCCGGTGACCCTCATCACGAAGGCGCTTACACGCATCAAGGGCGCGAAGCATATCCGAGTCGTCAAAGGGGACCAAGTGCGCTCGTGATTCGTGGAGGTAGTAAACTATAATGCTCATGACTGCATTATATCACAAACCACCGCCACAAGTCAACACACACTTAGGTTACACTTATAACCGCATTATTACGCGACCTGCTGAGCCTTGCGCCAGTCCACCGACACCGGCCGAGCCCTGAGCTACCACGCTGCCAGCACCGCCTCTATCCGTGTCTGCGCTTGCCCCAGGTGTCGGGCCCACACCGGCTGTGTTTACTCCTGACATGATGCCCGCCGATAGAAATCCAGATCCACCGCCACCACCGCCAGCGTTGCCGCCACCGCCACCAAAGTAGCCACCGCCGCCAGTGCCACTAGCTGATGAGGCCGATGCGCCTAGTCCACCAGTCAGAGCTGAGCCAGCTTGAGCTCCGTTATAGGGTGATGCAGCTCCACCTGCAGACTGTGTCCCGCCGGCCCCGCCCTGGCTGCTGCTGGTCTGACCAGCCTGACCGCTGCTACCGCCGCCAGCTCCAGCCGGCCCCCAGCCGTTGGCGGCCCCGCCGCCGCCACCACCGGCAAGTATCAATGTATTTGCTTGAGTTATGCTGTTGGTAAAAATAGCACTGTATCCACCGCCTTGCGAGCCGCCACGAGATAAATTGCCTACGCCAACGGACATTGATCTTGCCCCGCCTTGCCCAACACGGATAACATACGTCGTGTTTGGGGACATTGCGGTGGCTGTGCCTTGAGCATATCCGCCTGCGCCGCCTGTCCCGTTGGCGTTGGCGATGACAGTAGCTGAAGAAATTGCTGTTGAAGTTAAACCAGTGAGGCCATAGCCATGTCCTGCTCCACCAGCGCCCCAAGCCTTTATTTGGATGTTAGCGCTGAAATCTGCGGCGGTAGTAATTGTCCACGATCCGGCTGTACCTAGGTTAAGAGGTCCATCAACATCGAGATCCCAGACGGTTTTGCCATCGACTGCTGGTGAGATGGTAAAGATAGCCACCGTTGGCAAAATTATCCCTGACTGATATGAGCTTGATGCAAAGATCATGTGAGGTTGCCCCCAATGATTGCTTCAGTAGCAGTGTTAAACCAGAGGAAACATGTTCCACGAGCTGCCAATGTGCGATTGCCAATGTTGGGTGTACCCTCCTGTCGAAGCGTCAGACCAGAACCTTGCGTGATCTCTATAGCATTTGCAGAATCATTGTAGAAACTGAATGCATCTCCAGCTGCGTAGGTGCTTGCTGGTACCGTAAACCCAGCTGTAACTGCTACACGCGTTCCACGTGCAGCAAGGTTAAACGTTGTCGTCCGCGGCAGCGTCGAGTAACCAACAGGTATACCACCAACCGTAGCGCCAGCAGCTATTGATGTGAGCGATGAAGAGACGACGTTTGATGCAAGCGTAGTGCCTGTCAATGTGCCAGCGGCAGCAGACGGCGTATTCCATGTCGGTGCAGCCGCCGCTCCGTTAGATGTCAGAACTTGACCAGTCGTGCCAGCAGCTCCGTTCAACTGTAGACCTCCGCTTCCAACTGCCAGATTGAAAGCTGTGGAAGTGAATGTGACGTTAGTTGCCGTGTTTCCAGAACGAGTCACAGTAAAGAAGTTGATGCCAGCAGTACCAACATCGTTCAAGAGCTGCCAAACTATTGTGCCAGCGGCTCCAAATGAGGTGATGTACGAAGACTGATTGCCTGCGCTTCCGTTGGTGTTCTTCAAAACAATCGATGGTTCAGGATTGCCCAACAAAATAACGCCGCCACCAGTGTTACCAATGGTGCTCGCAAGGGTTCCACCGTGGTTGAACCAGAAAGGCGAAGCCCAAGTACCATCACCGCGAAGTACATTCAGAGCAGAAGCGGCGCCAGAACCAAGTCTAGCAGTACTAACTGTGCCTGAAGCAAGGTTGGTTGCATTCAGCGCTGTGAGCAGGGTGCCGACACCTGAGAAGTTTGGTGCTGTCAGTGTTGAACTCGACAACGTCATCGTGTTTGTTTGGCCGTGGTACCAACGAAATGATTCCCCTCCGCCCTGAACGCTCATCCACAAGGCCTGCGAACCAATGCCGATTGCAAAGTCCACTGCCGAAGCCCCGACGGCTTGATACAAAACAATCTTTGTGCCAATCGATCGAGTTGTAAAAGTTGGGTCGCCGACTCCGTTTGAATTAAACACCAGGGTGTTTCGCTGACCCGCATTCGTGCCAATGATAACTTGATCACCGGAACCGTTGACCTGAATCACTCCGGATGTAGTAAGACCCGTCAATGTGCCAACCGATGTCAATGATGAAGATGCAACGTTCGCCGCGAGAGTAGTGCCTGTCAGCGTCGATGCCGATGTGGATCCACCACCAGCACCTGACAGTTGCACAAAGGTCAACGCTTCAGCGCCCACAGTGGCAACCGTAGCAGTTTGCGTCCAAGTGGTATCGCCGTTTGCAGTACCGTCTGTGACGTACACTGCAGCACCGTTCACCTCACCTACATCAGGTGAACCATCCATATCTACAGCACGGGCCCATGCACCAGCGGCAACAACGTAGATGCCGTTCAGCTGTGGAGTTGTTTGATTCTTGACGAGCACACGATTGCCAGCAACAACTGCAACGCCGTCGATCGTTTGAGTGGCCGACAGCGTGATATTGACTGTGGTTGCCACACGTACTGCGTTCTTCCAAGAGAGACCTTGAACGAGGCTGTCAACGTATGACTTCGTGGTAAGGTGAGTTGAAACCATCGGGTCTACACCGACAACCGCATTGTTAAACGTCCATCCGCCTGAGATGATTTCGTTCCCAGCAATTCGAGCAAGGAGAGCTCCGTCAGAGATCTGTGACTCGGAAATTTGAATTGCGGTGCTGCTTGCACCAAGCACGAGGCCCTTGTTGTTTACCGAGATAACTGGGACTGAACCCGCGTCACCAAACAGACCAATGTCGGGGTTCACTGTGGCAAGAGTAAGAACATCAGTTCCGCCGTTGAGCGTGCCAGCAACGTCACCAGTGATCGTGAAGGAACCGGTTCCGGTTCCGGATAACTGCCACACCGTTCCGTTAAAAACGTGAAGGCCCGTGTCGCTGCCGGTTTTGTAGAACAACTCGCCAATATCAGCATCTACTGGAAACGTGTTGCCAGTGGCAACTGTCATGTTTGTGAAACTTGAACCCTCTACCAGGCTGATTCCGTCATAAAGCATTGCAGCACCTCTTTTGTTAGACAAGTCTATTTAGAGGATTGTGCTAGATAAGGAACGGAACCGGCTCCTCTCCAAACTGATCATCTGGATCTACTGGATTGACGTAGTCATGCACCTGCTTGAAGGCTTCGTCATTCCACTCTGACAGCCTCTTCAGTAGCCTGACGATACCCACAACCGCCATTACAGCGTCGTCGGTGGCGCCGGCCTTGGCCTCATAGCTGCCGCCCTTGGCCACAAAGTTCTTGAGCTCAAACAGCAGGTGCTCTGAGTTGATGGTCATGCCGTTATTGACCTTTTCGATGAGCTGCTTCATCTGCAGGCAGGCCAGGATCTTGCTCTTGCCGGTGGTGTAGACGCCAAACTTGCCGGGTACATCACAGAACAGCTCGGCATGCTCGGGCTGCTTTTCATCATTCTGGTAGAGGGCTGAGACAGCCTCACCAATACCGTTGCGCTCAAACGTCCACAGCACCTCGGCGCGGCCACGGCCAGCATACTCACCCAGCTTCATGATGATCCACTTAAGCTTGGCGTAGAGCAGTGGAATATTGACATCGTTGGTGCGGTACTCTGCTATCTGGTTGAGCCCCGGAAAGTCAAACACCTCAATGACAGAGAAGTCCTTGCCGCTGCCGGTTGCCGGGTCCAGGGATACCATGTAGGTCTGGTGACTGCCGCCCAGGCTTTCATCAGGCACCCAAAACTTGAATCCCATGTCTTCATGGTGCACCGTCTTTGAGGTAATCTGCTGCAGCTTCATGCTGCTGATAAGCATGGCGTCACTTGACAGGAACTCGCAGCCCACCTCCTGGCGCGTCTTGAGCTCTCCAAGAAGGGCAATCATCTCCTGCCAGTAGGCATCACTGCGCTCTGGGTGCTCACGCCAGTGAACTGAGAAGGGCTTGAAGCCAATGACTGGTCCGTCTGCAGCATCAATCTGTCCCGACATGGCACGACGCCACAGCTGCGCAAACAGCTCAGTGTCACCGTTAGGGGTAGAGCTGATGATAGCCGAACCGCCAGTTGACAGAGTAGGTGCAAGAGAGGCCCACAGCTGCTCTTGAATTCGTGGTGAGATGAATGCCAACTCGTCAAGATACATCTTGGTGATGGACAGTCCTCGACCAGTCTTCTCAGTGGTTGCCTCTGAGACAATGCGCGAGCCGTTGTCAAACCATACCGAGTGGCGGTTCCAGTACTTGAGGCCCGGCTTGATCCAGTTTGGCAGTTCCTCGTAGGCAAAGCGAACCCGCTCGGCAATCTCAAGGGCGTGAGCCTGGTTCTTTGAGGCAATAAGGATAGTGGCGTCTGACGAGACGTCAGCGTCTCCCTCATCCAGGTCATCAGCGTTCTTTTCCGGCTCATAGAACATGGCAAACCACAGGAGATACATGGCGGCCGTAAGTGTCTTGCCGCACTGTCGTGGCTGAAGGGTAATGACGTAGCGGTTGTTGTGCATGCACTCAACAAACCGTTCCTGATACTCGTACATGTTGAACTTGATCGTGCCCCGCTTGGGGTGCTGGATCTTGATGTAGTTCTTCATGAAGTAGATTGGATCCTTGCGGCACTTCACAAGCTCCATAATCATGTGTGGCGTGTACTCGTCAGTGGAGTTGGCACGCTTGAGCTGGGGGTTCTTCATTCTGCACTCTCAAACAAGAAACCTTCTATGAGCTTGGCAGTCCGCTCAAACATGAGGATCTCAAAGTGATTTGCCTTGATCTCCACCTTGCGACCAAACCTAAGAGCCCGCTGGCTGGCAACAGTTACAATGCCGTCATTTGGTTCAGGTGAAAGCGCCAGGCCGCCAGCTGTAGAGACAAGCGAGAGTGTAGGCACACTCAACTTGAGCTGACTGATTAGCTCAATCTTAGGTGAGCTGGGAGTAATGTCCTCAACAATCTTTGGGTGGCCTGGTATCCAGCGCAGGCTTGCAGCCGCCTTTGAGCCGCCCAGTGGAGATGAGATGGTGACGACCTTTGTCACACGGTCAATGTGCTCTGCAGCCATCAGCACCGCCAGCACTCCGCCCAGTGAGTGGCCTACGAGTGCAAACTCGCCCTTGGGCAGCCGCTCACGCACCTCCTGCATGCTGTCGCGCAGGGGCTGGTGGCTCTTGTAGCTGAGGGCAACCGCATCGTGCGTGGGCAGCAACAACCTCAGGTAGTTGAATGAGTGAGGTGACTGGTTAAAACCGTGAATGTAGCAGATCTGCATCTTGACCCTCTTAGGATGCAGTATTTACGCCTCTGGGGGCGTCACAGTTTGAACTCCTGCCCTGGAAGAGTATAGACGCGCCAGACGCCAGCCTTTACCTTCTTCATTGTCAGGACGTCATCATCACCTGGGAGTATCTCAAACCAGGTGCTTGAGCCATCAGAAAATTTAACTTGTATGTCAAAGCTCTGTGTGGTGGCCAGAAACGGCTGCTTGGGCCTTGCCGTCCACTCACCTCTAACCCCACTGATCTTACTGATCACCTTGCCCCCGCCCGCCACCACGTGCTTGATGCCTCGATAGATCAGCGGCATGGGGTTGCCGCGAAGGTCAATATCATCAGCAGCTTCGTGGAACGGCCGTGGGACTGCCACCTTGGGGTTGATCTCAACTACCTCGTATGAACTACCAGCTGCCTTGTTTAGGGTAAAGCGTTCATCAGCATTTGCTGGAATATCCCAATCTGTCGTGCCGCCCAATATGGCGTCTACGTAACTTAGGTAGTTGACAGTATTGCTGTCGCGCACCTTCAGAATTCTGCCGTAGTTGCCAGACACGGCCATGTCAACGCGTACTCCTTTACCTAGAAGAATGGCTATCATTCCTCCAAGCATGGTATCATGGTCAGCCTGCACTGACTCGTCTATGACGTGCTTTTTCATGAGGTTCTTGATTACATCGCGAACATCGCCACGCAGTCCCTCGTCGTCAGCCGCCTTCAGAAGTCTCATCATTGCGTCTGATTTTATCCAGCCAAACGACAGTGAGTCACCATTGATGTGACGCTTCTGTGTAGGACTCCAATTAAAGTGCGGCTTTACGGCAGGATACTGCCGGAATCCGGCATTGAGTATGCGGTCAAGGTGACCAAAGTCTGCAGCGGACTCCAGCGGCTGCCCAACCCGAAAGACAATACCACTAGAGTAGATGCCGTAGTCATCAAGATTCTGGATGCCACGTGGCATCTTTACACCTGTCTGCGCACTAAGTCCCTGTTGAACAAGCTGAACAAAGCGAAAAAGGTCCTGAGCCTGCGCTCGAAGCTTGGCTGCAGATGGCTTGGCCTCTAGTAGTTGGCGTACGCGCATTATGGGTGTGCAATCACTGCCGGAAAGAACTTGTGCTTGGAGGTATTGACCTTGCCTGTCTTCTTGTCTACCCCAGCCTTGACGTCACCGCCATAGTTGGCAGCCTGGCGCTCAATGCGGGCGTGGAGCTGGCGCATGGCTTTCATGATGACTTCCTGCGACACAGGTTTTTCGGGCGTGCCATCAAGAAGCTCGAAGCCGGCATCATACTCCTCATGATCAAACAGTTCACGTACCTTCATTTTGGCTCCGGGGCATTAGATAGCTTTTGGGCGCGAGCAATGTAGTTCATGACCACTTTGGCGGCTTGCGGGAGTTCATCTACTCGTTTGATTTTCCAGACTTCGCCTTCGAAGAGCTCTATTACCCACTTGGCATTTCTAAAGAAGATACTGAAGATAAAGGGCAAGGGTATTTGGCGGTGCGTGGACTTGTTATCGGCGTCAATACTGGTTTTCCAGACAGGCAAGACAAATCTTCCCGCTACTTCAGTTTCGCCCTTGTGGGTCTTTCCCAGTCGCGCGCCCACAAACTCAGGAAAGCTCTTCATCACTACGCTTAGTTCAAAATCAGTGTCTTCTACGTCTCTTTCACTGCCAGTAAGTTCAGCCGCAAACTGATCCAGCTGGGTGGAAGTAAGAGACTTCGAGATAAGATTAAGAATTTTTTGGTGGTTCTTGGCCATTAGTTCAGGCGTAAGGAATGCCAGCTTCTTCATCTTGGCGGTGCCATGCGCAAAGGTCTCGTCACCAATCACCTCAATGAGTTGGAAGATTTTCACTTCAAATTTTCCATCTTGTAGCGAATGCGAGATACCATTGCCTGCAGCTCTTCAAACTTGTTGACCAACCACTTGTCCTGCGGAATCAAATCATGCTGGTCTTCAAGGAAGCTGTCAAGTTCGCGCACAAACTCGCAGGGATCCAGCTCACTAAATGGATTCTGCATGCTCAGCTCGACGTGCGCATCGGTACCATATCGACCCATGTACATCTCAAACAACTCGTCGGTCATTTCAAGCAGACCCTCATAGAGTTCGCCCAGTGCCAGGTGCATTGAGAATGACTTGACTTTCCAGTGCCACATGTGACCGGTGTCGCGAGCCTTCAGCAGTACACCAACAAGATTGGCCATGGATCCATTGGTCTCTGGTGACTCAATGCCAGAGTCGCCATTGTCGTCCAAGTCGTAAATTTCGCTGTAGTCGTCCATTCTGCTTCCTGTTAGGCAGATCTTTGTCTGCTTGATGAGATAGGCTATTTACGCGGTTTTGGGTTACGCCTGCCCCGCTAGCATAAATAAAGGTATATACACAGGCGCCCAAAAATGAACTTACTTCAGCAGTACATCTCAATGATTAGGTCATGTGAAAAACGTCAGACTAATATTGAAGGGGAAAAGCATCACATTTTTCCTAAAAGCATCTATGGAAAAATAATAGAATTGTAAAACTCACGTACGCAGAACACATACAGGCTCATAGGCTTTTGTGGTTGGGGTTTCAAGAACGTTATGGTAACGGTGATGTACGAACCGCAAAAATGGCAAAAGCATATTGGCGTACAGTAAGCGGCGGTAATCTCAGTGATGAATCAGCAGCCGAAGCGCGAAAAGCAGTATCTGACAGTATGAAGGGTAAAAATAATCCATCATACGGCAAAACAGGAACCTTTTTAGGAAAAAAACACACACAAGAAAGTAGGGCATTATTAAGTGCAGCCAAGCACAAAAATCACGATACTACAGTTGCCGCAGCATCAAGGGCGGCAAAGGCTTTACATCAAAGCAGGACGCCCGCACAACGAAGCGCTATTGCTGCTGCAATGGGTGCTGCCACCAAGGGCATATCAAAAAGCCTGGGGTATAAGTGGTATAACGACGGCGTAAAAGAGAAAAAATTACCTTATAGGCCTGATAATTGGCAACTAGGTAGAATACCCCAATCAGCAGAAGCGCGCCTAAAGAAATCCATTGCAAATAAAGGCAAGGTGTTTCAGGTAGTGACTTGTGACGTGTGCGGAAAATCAGGTGCAAAACCAGTAATGACCAGATTTCACTTCTTGCGTTGTGAATCTCGTTGAGCCACTGCTTTATCCCATAAATCGCTGTCAGATTTGCGGGCTGGTCCACCTGATAAAAATGAGTTAAGCCTCGCATAGGCCCACTGTGAGGCGTTGGTGCCGGGGCGATGGCTCTTCTTCCAAGCTGCCAGGCCGCGATTGTAGACGGCGCGAAGTGTGCGAGCGGGGATGCCAGACTTCTCGGACTTCTTCTTGAGCCCTGTGTCGACGCCACTTTCAAATAGTTCTGATAGCTTCATTTGTCAAGTCTCCTCTTTACCGCTTCACGCGTCTTTTCCATCTTGGCTGCATACGAGGGATTCTTCTTCTTGTTGAAGGAGATCTGCTGCTGCAGGCTGCCGTTGATCTTCTGCATATTCTTGCCGCGAGTCTTGATGAGCCAGTCAGCCAGCGCCCCAATACCCAGATCCCGGAACCGTCCATTGGCATCAGGTGCGTCAGAGTCGTTCCACTTAAGCCGCTCGTTTAGTAGTTCAGATACCTTCATAGCTCCAGTACTCCGATATTGTTCTTTACCCAGTTCCTCATCTGTTCGATATTGCTTGGATCATCCGCAAGGTCAAGCACCTGGTTTGCAATCGGCCCACCAAGGAGTTTGCCGGTATCGTTGTTGACGCGATAGATCTGCCACCACCACTTTTCTCCACGCTTCAAGACAATAAAGCAACCAATTGGCTTTTCAGTCATCAGCTCATAGATGTGGTAGAGAACCTGCCCGCGATTGTTTTCTACAAACTCCAGCCAGCAACCGTCACCAATGTAGATAGTAGGCGGAAACTTTTTGACGGCAGCTTTGGGGTTGAGGTCATGTGGGTTTTTGGCTTCAGTTAAAACAAACTGTCCGCTAGCTACCGCAGCACTTACAAACTTGATCAGCCTACTGATGTCGCCAGCGTCTCCTGGTCCTACCCATTCTTGGCGGGCGACCACATGGGCGACCACATCATCCTTCATTGCCTGGAGTACTATTGTCCATGTAGATTCAGTCGGCTTGTTTGTAGTGTCTGACTTGATTCTGAGATGCGCCTGCTTCTTATCTGACATGAGCAGCTCTATCTCATATGTGACATGGTTAGCAGCTCGTGACCACACGGTTCCTATCAGACCATTACCAAAGTTAATCACATCTGGTAGATCTACAGCGTACTGGGGGCCTGTGGCTTCCTTAAGCGCCGTGCCCTCAATGAAATGCATTTGAAAGCCGGCGGCCTTTAGTTTTTGGTAGTTGTTGTTAGATGGCTTGATTAGGAATGGCATTGCTGGCAGCGCATCCCGTGGAGTGGGCTGGGGCCGCCCACTCCAGCCCTGCAGCCACTCTGTACCCTCTGCACCCGGCCCCCAACCCTGCTTGCCATACACGCTGTCCAGTATTTTCCACATGTCTTGAGATT
>Ga0163144_10014973_pt1 | contig 16043 bp, 4 predicted proteins | sample OliLak19BULKMAT1_FD_123175 | JGI IMG/M metagenome (GOLD analysis project Ga0163144, IMG submission 123175) | Freshwater microbial mat bacterial communities from Lake Vanda, McMurdo Dry Valleys, Antarctica - Oligotrophic Lake LV.19.BULKMAT1 | ecosystem: Environmental > Aquatic > Freshwater > Lake... | reverse complement strand
TGCGGGAGGGTTTCGTCGTGATAGAGGCGGGCGGTGATGGGATCGAGGCCGAGGTTGAACTGGTCTTCCCAACGGAATTCGAAGCGGGCTTTGGAAATCGCGTTGTCGCGGTATTGGGCACCGGGGTGGCCTTTGGCGAGGTCGGCGGCGTGGGCGGCGAGCTTGTAGGTGATGACTCCCACTTTCACGTCGTCCTTGTTAGGCAGGCCGAGGTGTTCCTTGGGCGTGACATAACATAACATGGCGCAGCCATACCAACCGATCATGGCGGCACCGATGCCGCTGGTGATGTGGTCGTAGCCGGGGGCGATGTCGGTGGTCAGCGGGCCGAGGGTGTAGAAGGGCGCTTCGTGACACCATTCCAACTGCTTTGCCATGTTTTCCTCGATCATGTGCATGGGGACGTGGCCGGGGCCTTCGTTCATGACCTGGCAGCCTTTGGCCCACGCGCGGGTGGTGAGTTCGCCCTGCACCTCGAGTTCGCCGAACTGGGCTTTGTCATTTGCATCGGCGATGGAGCCGGGGCGGAGGCCGTCGCCGATGGAGAAGCTCACATCGTAGGCGGCGCAGATGTCGCAGATTTCATCCCAATGGGTGTAGAGGAAGTTTTCCTTGTGATGGGAGAGGCACCACTTGGCCATGATGGAACCGCCGCGCGAAACAATGCCGGTCATGCGGCTGGCGGTCATCGGGACGAAGCGCAGCAGCACGCCGGCGTGGATGGTGAAATAATCGACGCCTTGCTCGGCCTGCTCGATGAGGGTGTCCCGATAGATTTCCCAGGTGAGGTCCTCGGCCTTGCCGTTGACCTTTTCGAGTGCCTGATAGATCGGGACGGTGCCGATGGGGACCGGCGAGTTGCGGAGGATCCACTCGCGGGTGGCGTGGATGTTTTTCCCGGTGGAGAGGTCCATCACGGTGTCGGCACCCCACTTGGTGGACCAGCGCATTTTTTCGACTTCTTCCTCAATGGATGAGGCGATGGCGGAGTTGCCGATGTTGGCGTTGATTTTCACGAGGAAATTGCGGCCGATGATCATCGGTTCGCATTCCGGGTGGTTCACATTGAGCGGGATGATGGCGCGGCCGGCGGCAACTTCGCTTCTAACGAACTCGGGGGTGATCTCGGCGGGGATGCGTTGGGGGAAACGCTGGAAGATGTTGGGGGTGTAGGGGCTCTCGGGGAGCTGGGTGGAACCGGCGTGCTGCTTGTCGAGATGGTTGCGGACGATGTCTTCCCGCTGATCCGAGATTTGAGATTTGAGATTTGAGATTTTCAGATTCTCGCGGATGGCGATGAATTCCATCTCGGGGGTGATGATGCCTTGGCGGGCGTAGTGGAGTTGGGTGACAGGGGTGGAAGAGGGAGAGATAGGAGGGGAAGAGGAAGAAACAGGCGAGACGCCTGTGCTCCCTTCTTTTTGCTTTGCCCTTAGCGGCTGGCGGCGCTCGGCGGTGAGGCCGGGGAACTCGATGAACTTGTTGGCACGCTCGGATTTGGAGGCGAACTCGGCGTGTTTCTCGGTGAGGTAGCCGTTGTCCTGCGGCTGGACGGCGCGGCCGTCGTAGGCTTCGACATCGCCGCGGGCGAGGATCCAGTCGCGGCGGAGGGGAGGGAGGCCTTGGTCGGAGGTGCCGGTGAAATCCGGATCGCCCCACGGGCCGGAGCAGTCGTAAACGCGGACAGGGGCGTTTTTTTCGATGCGGCCGTTATAGGCTTTGGTGTCCTGAAGGGCGATCTCGCGCATCGGCACGCGGATCTGCGGGTGGATCGTGCCCTCGACATACACGCGGCTGGAGGCCGGGAGTTGGGCGCGGGAGGCGTCGTGGGATTTTGCTTCAAGAGTTGGTGCGCCGGTGGTTTCGTCTGAGGAGATCATTTTGGAGTTATGAGTTAGAAGTTATTGGTTAAAAGGTAAGAAAAAGGCCGTGCGGAACTTGCACGACCGGGGGAAGGGGAAACTGGGGGGCGGTTTCGACTTCCTACGGCGGCATGACCCGCATCAGGTTCTGAGGGTCTTTTCCGCGCGTCGGAAAATCTCGGCTCCACGGTCGGTGAGCACCCCTGTCAACGGGAGAGTTTGTCGCCCGGTGGCTGAAAGTCAAGGGGCGGGAGTGACCGCGACCCGGTAGAAGCCGCGCGGTCCATCAAGTGCGGGGCTGAAGGGGAGGGCCGGAGGATTGGTGGCGCTGCCAGTGCCCTCGACGGGCAAGCCCACAGGCTGCCAACCGGAGGAGAGGTCGGTTTGGGCTTCTAGCTGGTAAAAATGGCCCGCATAGCCGGGGACGCTGAGCGTGAAATTCGTGGCGCTGGTGGCGGTGGAAAGGACCCGGATGGCGGAGCGGTCGAGGATGGTGCCGGTGTTGACGAGTCCGGGTGGCAGGGTGCCGTTCCAGTTGATGATGTCGATGACTCCGGTGTTGGTGAAGGTGCCGGTGACGTTCAGAGTGGCGTCGCCGAAGAGGCGGAGGATGCCATTGTTGTTAGCGTCGCCGGTGATGTTGATGGTGCCGCCACCGAATTTCAAGGTGCCGTCGTTCACGAGCTTTTCGTAGGTGAAGGTGGCGTCCGGCACGACGAAGGTTTCGGTGCTGGCGACTATCAGGTCGTTGCTGATGACCAGGGTGTCGCTGGAGCCGCCCTCGTGGTTGATTTCAACAATCGTGGCGACCACCGCATAGCTGCCGACTTCGGCGGGGGCGGTGGCCGAGCCGTCATAGGTGATCGAGACCGAAAGTCCGGCGGGGGATGTGCTGAACGAGGCGGACTTCGGCGAACCGTCGTAGTTTTGGGACAGGTCTCCGAGGGTCACGGTTGCGGTGGCTTTGGCAATCACGAGAGAGCCGCTGGCGGAACCCTGATAGTTGGTGTTGCTGATAGATCCCACGACCGCATAATTTCCTGCGGCGGTGGGCGCGGCGGGGCCTCCGTTGTATGTGTAGCCAACCGTTAGCCCGGCAGGAGCGGTGGTGGCTGTCGCGGACTTGGTTGCGCCATCATAGGTGGCGGAGAGGCTTCCCAATGTGACAGTGGCGTCGGCTTTGGCGACGACGAGGGTGCTGCTGCTGCTTCCGGCGTAGTTGATGGAGTCGATCATGCCGACGACGGTGTAGGAATCCGCGTCGATGGGTGGGGTGGCGGAGCCGTTGTAGGTGAAAACAACAGTTAGTCCGGAGGGAGTGGTGGCAGCCGCCGCGGTTCTGGCATTGCCGTCATAGGTCTGGGACAAGCTGTCGAGCGTGACCGTGGCGATGGCCTTGGAGATCACCAGAGTGGCCGAGGCCGTGCCTTCGTAGTTGATAGAGTTGATGGTGGCGACGACCGCGTAGCTGCCGGCATCGGTGGGAGCGGTGGCGGAACCGTCGTAGGTTAGATCGACCGTCTGTCCGATGGGTGAGGTGGTGGTGGTGATGGATTTCGGGTTGCCGTCATAGGTGGGGGAAAGGTTGTCAAGTGCGACGGTGGCGACGGCTTTCGCGATGACCAGCGTGCCACTCGTGGATCCGAAATAGACAGGATCAACGATGTTGGCCTCGACGGCGTAGGAACCTGCGTTGGTCGGTGGAGTGGAAGAGCCGTCATAGGTGAACGCAACGGTCAATCCGGGCGGGTTGGTGGTGGCCGTTGCGGCCATGGGGGAGCCGTTGTAGGTGGCGGAAAGATTGGCGAGGGTGATGGTGGCCGCTCCGGTGGAGGTGACGTGCAACACGAGGTCGTTGCCGACGATGGAAACGGTGGCCGACCAACCTGCCGGTAGGTTGACGGTAGTTGGCGCGCTGCCTCCGATGCCGCCGGGGGCCGTGACAAGGGTATAGTCGCCGGTGGAGGCTCCGCCGCTGGTGGTGATGTTGAGCACGGAGGCACCGGAGAAGGTTAGCGATTTGCCGGATGCCAGGTCGAGTTTGTCATGGCTGCCGGCGGCGGTGCTGAGGTTGAACTCCAGGATGCCGCTGGCGGCGATGGTGGTGTTCCCGCCGAGGGTGCCGGTGCCGCCGAGAGTCGCGCCGGAACTAACAGCGATGTTTCCGGTGGCGGCGGTGGCGTTGGCATTGACGAAAAATTTTCCAGAGGAAACGGAGGTGACTCCCGCGTGGGAGAGAGTTCCGCCGAGTGTCCAATTACCGATTCCGGATTTCGTAAGGCTGCCAGGGAATGCGGGGAGTCCGCCGCCGCATTCTCCATTGTTAGAACCATTGAGGGTGAGACCGCCAGCGGATGTTCCTCCGGCGGTTGTGAATGGGCTGGTGAATTTCAGGAGGCCGCTCCCGGACGAATTGAGCGTATGAATGGCACTGCCATTGAAGTTCAACTGGATGACGCGGTCGGTCGTCTCACCAGTGCCGGTGTAAAGCAAGGTGCAGCCCGCTTGTTTGCCGGTGCTGCCGATGCCGATGGTGCCATTGGCCACGGTGACCGGGGCACCCAGGCTGCTACTGGCTAACAGGGGGGTGCCGCCATTGACGCTGTTGAGCGAAGACACGCTCAATGTGCTGCCGGCGGTGGTTTGCGGCGTGATGGACGTCTTGCCGGTGTAGGTGTTGGAGCCGGTGAGCGTCAACGTGCCGCCGTAGGCTTTCTCCACGTTGCCGCCGCCGCTGATGGTGCCGTTCAGGGTCTGGCTGACGGTGTTCCAAAACGCGAGGGTGGCGCTTGTGGCAATGGAAATGTTCGCGTTGTAGGTGCCGTTGCCCAGAGTCCCGGCAGTGTTGTTGCCGACTTGCAAGGTGCCGCCGTTGATGACGGTGTTGCCGGTGTAGGTGTTAGCTGCGGCGAGGATCAAATTACCGACGCCGGTCTTGGTTAGACCCGCCGTGCCGGTGCTGGTGCTGATGCCATAGGCGATGGTGGCACCGCCGGTGGTGTCCCCGCCGTTGACCGCGATGGTGCGCGAGGTGCCATTGAGGTTGATCGCGTTGTTCAGCGTCATTTTGCCGTTGGCATTGACCGTGGACGCCTGGAGCACCAGCGTATCCGGATTGAAATAGGTGCTGCCCCACTGCAGTGACGAGCCGGCGGTGCCAATCGTGAAGCTCGTGGCCGTGGAACCTTGTCCGCTGAACCCGCTGGCACCGCCGAGGATCTGGATCTCTCCGGCATTCATGCCCAGGCTGCGTGTGAAACTGTTGCCGAAATATCCTTCCAGGACACCGTTGTTGAGGGTCACGTTCCCGGTGCCGGTGGGGTTGGCTCCGCTGGTTTGGAACCTCACGACGCCTCCGTTGATGGTGGTCGTGCCGGAGTAATTGTGGACCGGATTCGTGCCGGCACCGCTGAGAATGAGGACTCCACCCCCGTTCTTGGTGAGGCCGCCGGCACCGGTGATGAAATTGGACGTGCCGGTGAAGGAGGTGGTGCCGATGCCATCGATGGTCAGGAGGAAGCCCCCGTTGTCCAACCCGCCGGTCACGTTGAGCGAGCCGCTTGTCGCCTTGGCATCCCCATTGAATGTATTGTTAGTCCATGTCTGTGGAGCACCGGGAGCGAGCGGGCTGATGATCGTGGCGACCCCCGCGAAGTTGTTCTTGGTGATGCCGTCGTTGAGCGTGACTGTCTTGCTGGCGGTGCCCAGCGTGTAGGTTCCGGTGAAGCTGTTGAACGTCACGGAATTGGCCGTGATCGGGCTGGCCAGGGTGACAGCGCCGCCAGCACCGGCATTTCCGAAGACCGCATTGGCTTGGGGGCTCCAATCCACGTTGTTCGAGCCGTCCCACCAAAGGTTGGGATTGAGCCATATGCCGCCGCCGTCAGTCCGGTTCGCGGTGGTGCCGTTAGCGTCCCAGGTGATTGTGAGAAAGGGCTGCAGGTTCACCGTGGTGGATGTCGTGGAAGTCTTGGCGGCGGAGTCAGTCACCCTCAGTTGGATCGTGTTGACGCCGACACTCATCCCCCAGGTGCCGGTTAGAGCGGCGTGGGTGATCGTGGCAGGTGTGGCGCCGGTGGCGTCGCCGAAATTGTTGTCGTTGTTGAGGTCCCACTCGTAGGTGCTGATCGTCTGGCCGTCGGAGGGCTGGGAGGAACTGCCGTCAAGGGTCAGTGAAGCAGTCGCCTCGACGCTGTAGGGTCCACCCGTGTTGGCGATTGGATCGGCCAGAATGACGGTTAGAAGCTGCAACTCATCCGGGGCGGCTTCGTAATTCGCGTCACCGTCTTGTGAAGCTGCGATGTTGGTGTTGCCCGCGCCGACGATGGTGACCATGTTGCCTGAAACCGTGGCGACGGAGGGATTCCCGCTGTCGTAGGAAACCGACAGGCCGGAGCTGGCGGTGGCACCAAGGGCGGATGGCGCGTCGCCAAAGGTCGCGGTGGGGAGCGGAGCGAAGGTGATGGTTTGCGGAGCTTTTTCTATCACCAGCGATCCTGATGCGCTGCCGAAATAGTCGGGATCGGTGATATCCACCTGGACGGCATAGGTTCCGGCATTGTTAGGAACGACCGGCAGTCCGTCGTAGGTGACCGCGTAGGCGACGGGTGTCGGATCCGTGGTTACCGTGACCGGCTTGGGGTTTCCATCATAGGTTTGAATGAGATTTCCCAAGGTGACGCTGGTGGCTGTGCCTTTGTCAACTTCGACGGTGATGGTGCCGTATCCGGCGAGGACCGGGCTTCCGTTGTCGGTGGCGACGACAATCAGTGAATAGGGCCCGGATTGCACGGGGATGGTGCTGTTGACCTTGATCTGGCCGGCGGAGTCGATGTTGAAAAGGCCCGCTTCGTTGCCGCGAGGGATGCTGTAGGCGATGGTTTGTCCGGCATCGGCATCGGTGGTGGTGACGGATCCGATGATGGTTCCGACGGGCGCGGTGGGGAGGACCACGAATGATGCGTCGGCTACGGTGGGGGTCGAATTCCCCGGGCTGAAGATGGCCAGAAGATCCAAGGAGAGCGTGTCGAGGACGTTGGCGTTAGACGAGTTGTTGGTGTCCTTGACACGCACGATGGTGGAGCCGGTGGTTCCTGTGGTGAAGGAATAGGATTGGATGACGTTGTCATCACTGGTTTTGGTAACGAGGAGCGCATTGGTGAAGCTGGATCCACCGTTGGTTGAGACGGAGAACTGGAAGTCATCGCCTTCAGTGTTGGTGCTATGGAATGCCTCGACCTGGAGGGTCCCCGCCTTGCTGACAGGAGTGGTGAAGGTCCACTGGGCAATCAGGCTCGAGCGATTGCCGCTGGTGGCAGCCTCGCGGAGCACGAGATAGGAATTGTTGCTGGTATCCGCATCCGCTTGGGAACCCGATAGAACACTGCCGGTGGTCACGCTGGCGGTTGCCGAGCTGGCCGTGAGAAGTGTGGTTGGATTGGAAACGGGGTTTCCAATCGTGAAGGTCGCGATGCCTTGCACGGCAGGATTGGCCCCATCGCTGATGCTGTAGGTGATGGACCATGGACCGAACTGGTTGAAGTCCGGCACGCCGGTCAGGGTGCCTGCCGACGACACGGACAACCAAGCGGGTCCGGAGACTTTGGCAAAGGTCGGTATGTCTCCTGGATCGGGATCGGTGGCATAGGAGGCGACCGAGGCCGACATCGCCTGTGCCGCGGCGAAAGTGCCGAGCGCGACCGGATTCGTTGAGATCTGGGGTGGTGAGTTTGTTCCAGGTGCGGTGATGCTGACGGCGACGACGGTTTCCTTAGGCGTGAATCGTCCGCCGTGGCCGGAGTCCTGGGCTCCGATCTGGAGGTTGTAAACGGTCCCGGGCGAGGGCGTGTTCACCACCCGGATCGCCCCGCTTGTCGGGTTGATGGAGAACCTTGCGGCAGAGTTACCTGACAGGATGGCATAACGGACCGTGTCGAAGGCAGCATCAGTAGCGGTGACGGTTCCAACGATTGAATTGAGGGTGTAGTTGGACGGGATGTTGAAGGCGTATGAGCCGGCACCAAAGACGGGGGCGATGTTTGAATCGTAGGGTGCGAGTTTTGAATCGTTGGACGCGCTGGAGGCGTAGGGGACGAGCTCGTTGCCGGTGATGTTAGGTCCGGTCCAGGAAACGGAGACATGGTCGCCGCCGGTGGCCTCCTTGAGCCTGGCCTCAATGTAGTAGCGGGCGTTCGCGGTCAGGGCGATGCCGGCGGATGTCTGCGACGCGTTCAAGGTCCATTTTTCATAGCCAGAGGATGAGGTTTTGAAGGCGATTTGGACGGCGTTGGCCGGATTGCTGTCGGTGCTGAGGAGCAGCGAGGTGGCATCGTCCCCGGAGATGTAGAAGGTGTAGGTGCCGGAGACCTTGGGGGTGAGGTAGGCCCGGATGATGGCGCCGTAGTTGTCGCCGAACGAGGCGATGCCCGAGGTGAAGCTGAGCAGGTCGCTCGCCCGGTCCGGCTTGTTAGGAAAGTTGGGGAGGGAGGTGAGCGTGGTCAGGCTGGTGCCGGTGATGCCATCCCAGAATTCCTCGACCAGGCCGGTGCCGGCAGCCACGGCGTTGGTGGCGTTGTAGCTGAGGTAGTGCGGGGAAAGGTAGCGGCCGGGGATGACCTCGCGCGGGATGATCGTCGTGACATTCGAACTGTCCTTGATCTGCCAGGCGACCGCGAGGTGGTCGCCGCTGGTGGTTTCCTTGTGGCGGGCCTCGACATAGCAGACCTGTCCTGCGGTGAGCGCGTAGGTGCCGACGGTTTGCGAGGCATTCGCCGTGAAATTCTGATAGGACGTGGCGGTGGAGACCGATCCGGCGAGGGTGAGCGGCGAGGTGGCACCGGCGGTGTTGATGTGGAACTCCGCGACGTTGTCACCGGAAACCCAGAATTGATAGGTTCCGGTGTAGGGAGCGATCAGCCAGGCGCGGACGGTGCTGCCGTAGTTGTCGCCACGCGTGGTGTCGGTGAACTGGGTGAGCCTGATCTCCCGACTCGGGGAGGCGGGAAAAGCCGCGCTTCCCGTCATGCTGGCAATCGTGGTGCCGGTATTTCCCTCGTAGAGGGTGTGGCTGGCGTAGCCGGGGGTGTATGCGGTGGAGCACGGGATCACGGTGATGGTGACCGGCTTGTCGGACGTCAGGCCGGGCGCTCCCTTGTCGGTGGCGCGGAGGGTTAGGACGTAGCTGGAGGCTAAAGTCGAGTCGAGAGTGCCATTGGCGGTGAGGACGCCAGTGAGGCTGTTGATGGCGAATTTGCCGGAACTGTTTCCAGAGAGAATCGAGTAAGAACCCTGGTCGTAGTTGTCGGGATCCGTGCTGGTGTAGGTGCCTAGGGCGGTGCCGGTGACGGTGTGCGAGATCACGGCAATGGCGCTGCTGCCGAAGATCGTCGGAGCCTCGTTGACGTTCGTCACGGCCACGACCACACGCAGGGTCTCGTTGAGGGAGGAGTTGACGGAATCCGTAACACTGACCGTTAGGTTGAACTCCGCAACAACCAGCCAGTTGGGGGAGAGTGTTTCATAATTGATGGCCGCCGGGTTGGCCAAGGTGATCTGTCCGGTGCCGGGGTTGATCGCGAACGCGGAATTGGTATTTCCGGCGGTGATCGAGTAGGTGAGGGTCGCGCCCGAGTGGTTGTTCCTCAGGGTGGGTGTCCCCACATCGCTGCCGGACGTGGCTGTTTCCGCGATGGTGAAGCGATCCGGGACGACAGCCCCCGTGATGGTGCCGGTGATGGCGTATTGTCCCAAAGAACCATAGTCGGTGTAGCCGTCCAAGAGCGGATCGCCCCGCCCGACGCCGTCAACGCGGACGGTGTAATCACCTGCCGCCAGCGTGGTGGAAAGATTGGCGGTGATGGCGGTGTCCGGATTGTTCGTCAGGATGAGGGTGTTGGAGGAATTATATAACGATGCTGAAATGTCGAGATTCGGGCCGGGCGATACAGTGCTAACAGTGATGTTGACCGCGCCACCGTTGGTGGTGAACTTGAACGCGTCCACATCGCTGCGGGTTTCGATGATTCCATCAGTTTTGACGGTCCCGATGCCGGAAAGCCCAAGCAAGGCAGACGAGGCGTGATCGGTACCCGCGTCGTCGGGCTTGTAGGTCAGTTTGCCAGAGATGATGAGAATATCGTCCTGGAGCTGGTTGGCGGAGAGATATTCGCCCTTCGACCACTGGGAGAGGTTTTTGTAATAGCCAACACCCATGATTGGGGCCCAGCCGACGGGGTCGGTACCGTGTCCGCCGTAGTAACCTTCCGATGGGGAAATCCGACCATCATGGCTGAGGTTCAAGGTGTGTCCGATTTCGTGCGAGATCACTTCGGCAGCGTTTTTTCCTGATGTGTAGAAGGCCCAGCAGACTCGTCCGGCACTGCTGCCATAAGTATTCAGGTAAGCCACGCCACCCGCACCAGGCGAGGCGTCGGTGGTGGGGGTGACCATGATTCGCTGGCGCGTCGTGGTCGGAGCATTCAGGAAGGCCTGAAGGTCGGTGGTGATGTTGACATTGAATGCGGCAAAGTCCTCGCAGACCCGGACCCAGACGTCCTTGATGGTGGTGTTGTTGGCACCGGAGGGCGCGGCGTCGAAGTTCCCCCAACCGTCGAACGGACCTTTCTCACCATCGAAGTCGAGATAGATGACCTTGGTTACTGCCGGGTTGCTCTGGAGGGGAATGACTCCGTTCTGGTAACTGGGAATACCGACGGTGGTGGGGAAATCCGTAGGCAGTGCCTCTTCTGGAGTGGTTTCCTCGTCCGCCGGCTGTGGCGCGAAATTGCGGCAAACGACGAGGTCCACCGGCAGTTCGGTCAGGAGGCTGGTTTCTGCCGGGCCGGGCTGGACGCCGAAAGCCATTTCCTCCTGGTCCATCACCACGGATCCGGTAATGCGGCCTTGATTCGATTCTTCCGTTTCAAGGTAGAAGTTGAAACGGCCCTTCCCGGGCGAGGTGATGCGTCCGGTGACGCCGATCTCTTCTCCCAAATCATTCTTTTTCTGGATTTCAAGACTGCCGGTGATCGTGCGTCCGTCCGGCAAGGCAAAGGAAACCGTAGCCGGTCCATTGACCATGGCCCGAACCTGATCGGCGGTGATCGGGATCGAACGACGGTCCGGCGAGGGTTTTCCGGGATCGGGAGATGATGACGTGTCTGATGATGCCAGGCCGGCGGGACTGATAGAGTGATCCGCCGGAATGGCCTGCACCTGATCGGCCACGGATGCCTCCCCTTGAGGTGGGGTTGGAACCGGGGAAATCCTCCCGGGGCCGACTTCCACAGACGAGGAGGGTTGACGGTGGCCGGGGACGGCAGGCACCCCGGGTGAACGAAGCAATAGAATCGTGGCAGCCAGAATCAGCAGACCGAAAGCAACAATGGGCAGACGCTTCATATCATGGGGTTTTCAAAGACGGGGGCACCATTCGCCAAAACTCGCGCAAATCAATGACCAATTCTCAAGCCAGGTCAGCCTCTGCCTTTAACATCGTTGAGCTTACGCGTTCGCGTGTTGATTATGGAACCTCTTGAAAGGATCTCCTTCAGCGATTTTGAGCGGAATCGCCGGGTTAAAACAAACCGGCCCGCGCCAAGGCACGGACCGGTTCACTATCCACGATCTTCATTCGAAGACCGGATTTTTCAGGAGATGGCGCCGTTGAATCCATTCGGGAAGAAGAGGCCTTTGTTGGCGTTGACGCCCCCATAAACAATGTTGAGCACCTGACGAGTGGTGCGGCTGAAGGCCACGGAAAAGGTATCGGTGGGAACCAAATTGGCGCCACCACCGCGACGGATTACCTCGTCCTTGTCCGGCTTAGGTTCGCCTTTGCTGTCGTCCAGCGACTGCCGCACCTTTGAAATTTCGCCGACGATTTTCTGAACCTCTCTACCTTGTTGATAGAGTATTGTTCGGAGGATGCCCGCATGGTAGCCCTCCACGGCGAGCACGCCTGCGGCGTCTTCAAGGATGGACTTGTTGGTTAGAAGCGGGCTTGCTCCCTTGTAGGCGGTCACGCCCACATCCTCGAATATAAAGGCACCAATCAGGAAATTAACTTCATTTTCGAACGGATCAAAGGAGTCAACGCCAATCAACTTGCCGAGGAACTTGAAACTGTTCTTCAGATCGATCACCGGACGTGCAGCAATCGCCCCTCCATACTGTGCGAGAAGTAAGCGTAGATAGATAACGTGGTGTTGTTCATCGAGAGCGATTTCGTTGGCAATGTCCTCGTAGAGATTGGTGTCGAACTTCACCTTGGGGTTATTCTTGATAATCACCCTCCCGGCCTTCTCTCCGCCGCTACCGTCCACGTCCACAACCGCTCCCTCGAGGCCTTGCCCGGTGGTTCCGTAGAGGTAATACTCAGCCTCCAGATATTCCAGGTTGAGGGCGAAATTGAGGACCGCGAGATCCGTGGCGGTTGCCACATGGTTTGCCTTGGCGGTTCCAGTGGTGCTGGCGAGCGCTGCACCTCCTGCGGTGGCCATTCCGAGTTTTTTCAGGAAGCCGCGGCGGCCGCTCAAGTTGAGCGTGGTGGGAATGATATCTTCAATGTTTGTTTTCATGGTTTCAGGTTGGTTGTTTGTGTCCGGAAGACCCCTCAACCCACAACCGGGACCGCGCAAAATTCCTTGGATACGAAACTGCCATAGGGGTATGGTATTCCCGTCGCCTGATTGGCACGCGGCATTGTGGGAGTGCTCCTGACGTGATAATGTTAGATTGGTTTTGCAATGTGGAAATTGCGAAACGCAACTCTATCGACTCTTGGCGAAGAGCCTGCCGGACAACTTGCCGAGGGTCGCGGCAACCGCCATCACCTCTTTCGAAGTCTCATCGCTCCGGCAATAGACCCCGAAGGTGAAGGCCTCGGGCAGCAGGAATTCGAATGTCCTGACATGAACAAGTTCCTCACAGGTTTCGTCCAGCCGCAGCATCGCGTCGCCCGGGGCGACCATGATACCGAGCCCGGCGCAGGCCGCCTGGGCCGCGTCCATCTCGCAACTGAACAGGACCGAGCTTGCCGGGTGCATGCCGTAGGCATGCTCGCACCAGATCGCGAGCGATGAGGCGAATCCGGTGACGACACCAGGGCCCGGCATCAGCACGCTGTTCCGCAGGATTTCAGGGAAACTGAAATCGACGGGTTCGAACGGATAGAAATTCGGATTCCACGCGACGGTGATACCGCGCTCCTTGCGGATCGCTGCCTCCTGGATCCCAGGGGACAAGCCAGCGCGCAGAAACCGGCCGGCGATCACGACATCGCATTGGAATGACTCGAGCGACTCGCCCCAATTGGGGCCGGGATCGCAAGGAATGGCGGTGACCCCTTGCGGAAAGGCGGTCAGCGGAATCTTTTCCCTGACGATGGATCCGAACCACGAGCGATCAATGGCGACCAGGACCTCATGATCCATGCGCCTGCCGATGTTGCGCATTCCGTCGATGAGGGTGAGGTAGGCGTCGCAAACCTCGTTGGCCCGCTCGAGAAACTGGATTCCGGGGGTGGTGAGGCGTGTCCCGGCACTGGAGCGCTCTAGCAGGATGAGTCCGGCGGCGGCCTCCAGCCGGCCGATCATCAGGCTCACGGCGGGTTGCGAGATTTGCCAATGCTTGCCGGTTTCCGTGAAGCTCCCGGTTTGCGCCAGGTGACGGAAGACCAACAAACTGCTGAGATCGATGTCCATGGTGTCAGGAAATGGCGGCCCCCTTCAGCCGGGGAAGCAGCTCGGAATAGGGGTGGTGCTTTCTCAAGACCGCGGAAAACTGATAGCAGGGCCAGTTGCCGTTCCCGTCATGTCTTGCGGTGGAGTTATGGAAGAAAACGATATGATCGGCGGAGCGGGACTCATCCGAGCTACCTGTCAGGATTCTTCCGCCTTTCGCACCACAGGCGTGAAAGGCTTCCAGCAGAGCGGCTGATGACTCGGGCTCGCCTCCCTCGGAGAGCCACCATTTACCTTCCGGCAAATCGACGGGAGTGGTTGGAAGCGCACCATTGAATTCCTTGCCAGCCTGGATCTGCCAGGGGATCGGTCCGAGATTGACAAGGTCCATGCGGTCCGAGGCACCGATTCCCACTCCGAAATAGACGTCGCACTCCGCGTTCAGCAGGGCCGTGCGCGATCGCTTCGTCTCGATCCGCAGAAAGCAGGGACGAAAGCTGTCGGAAATCTGGAGGCGGCCAAGGAAATCCGTGAACAGCCCACCTCTGAAAAACTCTCCGGCCGCCGCGAACCTGAGGATGCGCCCCTCTCCGTGAAGGGTCTTCACGGTTTCACCCAAGCGGCGCAGGCTTCTGGAAAGCGGGCTGATCTGGCCGAGAAGGCCCACCGCAAATGGCGTGGGCCGCACACCCCTTTCGGGTCCTTCCTCGAACAAGGGGCGCCCCACCGCATTTTCAAAGTCATCACAGACGCGCTTGATGTTGGCCCGCGTGCTTCTCAATTCCAGCGCGGCGTTCGCGTAGGATTCCTCCCGGCAGACGACGCGGAAGACTTCAAGCTGGCGGAAGGTGATGTTAGGCAAGCCTTGGAAATCGGGCTGCTTTTTCGGCGGAACTTCGTTCATTCTTGGCTGCGGGTGATTTTTCACTGCAAGCGCCTTCCCTCAAGGATATTTGCCCTTGGAAGCGGGAATTGGAATGGGTTGAAATTTAATGAAGGAATTTCTTGATTCGAGTTCGGGAATCCACAAGGGTCCGCCCGTGCACGGGGCGTAGCTCAGCCTGGTAGAGCGCCGCGTTTGGGACGCGGATGTCGTCAGTTCGAATCTGGCCGCCCCGACCACCTCATTTTCAACGGGGTAGGTATTTCGGGATCCGCGCGTTTCGCGGTCCAAGTTTTCAGGAACTGCCTCTTGAAACTTCATTTCGCGGCCTCCAAGCTCCGCCCGTGATTCCAAACGTCCTCGCTGAACGCTACGCCTCGCCCGCCCTTCAATCCATCTGGTCCGCCGAAGGCCGCATCGTCCTGGAGCGTGAATTCTGGATCGCCGTGATGAAGGCCCAGCGCGATCTCGGGCTCGATGTCCCGGCCGAAGCCATCGCCGCTTATGAAAAGGCAAAGGACCGTGTGGACCCGGCATCGATCATGGCGCGGGAGCGGATCACCCGCCATGACGTGAAGGCCCGGATCGAGGAATTCAACGACCTCGCCGGCCACGAGCAGGTCCACAAGGGCATGACCTCGCGGGATCTCACGGAGAACGTCGAACAGCTCCAGGTTTACCGCTCGCTGCTCATCATTCGTGACAAGACGGTGGCCACCCTTCGCCGCTTCCGTGAACGCGCCGAGGAGTGGGACGATCTCATTCTCACCGCGCGCACCCACAATGTCGCCGCGCAGCCGACGACGCTTGGCAAGCGCATCGCGATGTTTGGCGAGGAGCTTCTCAGCGGACTTCAGGCATTGGATTCAGTCATCGCGAACTACCCGGTGCGCGGCCTCAAGGGCGCGGTCGGCACCCAGATGGACCAGCTTTCCCTGTTCGGAGGGGATGCCGCGAAGGTGGCGGAGTTGGAAAAAAGTGTCGTCGCCCACCTCGGCATGCCCGCGGTCTGGACCAACGTCGGGCAGGTCTATCCGAGGTCACTCGACTTCCGGGTGGTCGCCGCTCTAACGGACCTCTGCTCGGGACCCTCATCGTTTTGCAAGACCCTGCGTCTCATGGCCGGTCATGAAACGGCCAGCGAGGGATTCGCCCCGGGCCAAACCGGCTCCAGCGCCATGCCGCACAAGATGAACTCGCGCTCCTGCGAGCGCGTGAACGGATTCCATGTCATTCTCAAGGGCTACCTCGCCATGGCCGCCGGACTCGCCGGTGACCAATGGAACGAGGGCGATGTTTCCTGCTCGGTCGTCCGCCGCATCATGCTGCCGGATTCGTTCTATGCCATCGACGGCATGTTCGAGACGCTTCTAACCGTGCTCGACCAGATGGATGCGTACGAAGCGGTGATCAATGCCGAGACCGCGCACTATCTGCCATTTCTCATGACCACCACGATCATGATGGAAGCGGTGAAATCAGGCGTCGGCCGCGAGACCGCGCACAAGGCGATCAAGGAGCACGCGGTGGCCACGGTGAATGATCTCCGCGCCGGGAAAATTGATCGCAACAACCTCATCGACCGCTTGGCCGGTGATACCCGTCTCGGGCTTTCCC
>Ga0163144_10014970_pt1 | contig 16044 bp, 24 predicted proteins | sample OliLak19BULKMAT1_FD_123175 | JGI IMG/M metagenome (GOLD analysis project Ga0163144, IMG submission 123175) | Freshwater microbial mat bacterial communities from Lake Vanda, McMurdo Dry Valleys, Antarctica - Oligotrophic Lake LV.19.BULKMAT1 | ecosystem: Environmental > Aquatic > Freshwater >... | reverse complement strand
ATTTCCGGCGGTGAATGTACCGTAACACTGCGCAATGCGGGTGTTGGTCGCGGTGGCCGCTGCAGTGAGTTTCTGTTGTCTTTTGCCATTGATCTGGATGAACGCGAAAATATTTTTGCCATTGCGTGCGACACCGATGGCATTGATGGCTCCGAAGACAATGCCGGTGCCTACCTCGAACCCGGCTCGATGCGCGGCACGCGGCTGGGTGGTTTGCAGGCGAAGGCGCAACTGGCGGCGAATGACGCTTTTGGGTTTTTCGCGCCGCTGGACGATCTGATTGTGACGGGGCCAACACGTACCAATGTCAATGACTATCGGGTTATCCTCATCCTCTGAGCCGCCGGCTTATTGGCGACACCCGTACGCGGCTGGCAGCGAGGTTGCGGAACTTTGTGGCAAAGAACAAGCATTGTCGAGTCTGTTAGAGCCTTTTTGCCCTGGAGGGCGCGCCAGGCTTAGACTTTCATCAGACGTTCTGCCGCCTCTGCCAATGTTGCTTCACGCTTGGCAAAGCAGAAGCGCACTAGTTTCTGATCATTCGCGGCATGATAGAACGCGGATACGGGAATGCACGCCACGCCAAAATTCTTCGTGAGATGCTGGGCAAACTCGGCATCTGGCATCGCTGAGAATTCAGGCAGATGCGCGTATTGCGCCGATACAAAATAAGTGCCACGCGATGGCTGCCAATTGAAACGGGAGCCCTTTATGTGCGACAGGAAAAAATCCCGTTTGTGCTGGTAGAAACTGGATAGCTCGTTATGCGTGCCGAGCGTCATGTAATTGGCAATCGCATGTTGCGATGGCGTATGTACCGTGAACACGATGAACTGGTGGGCTTTGCGAAACTCGGCCGTCAGCGCCTTGGGAGCGAGGCAGTAGGCGATTTTCCAGCCGGTTACGTGATAGGTTTTGCCGAACGAGGAGATGACAAACGCGCGCTCAGCCAACGCGGGAAATCGCGCGGCGCTCTGGTGTGAAGCGCCGTCATACACCATGTGTTCGTAGACCTCATCGCTGATGAGGTATATATCCGTATCGCGCAGTAATTCGCTGAGCGCCTCCATGTCCTCCTTTGGCCAGCAGGTGGCGGTAGGATTGTGCGGCGTGTTGATCATGATAGCGCGTGTTCGCGGCGTGATGAGCGCACGCACCTGCTGCCAGTCTGGTCTGTAGTCTGGAAACTTCAACGTCGCAAACACGGGAACGCCGCCGTTCAAGCGGATGACCGGTTCGTAACTGTCGTAGACGGGTTCGAAAATGATGACTTCATCACCGGCGTGCACGATAGCGGTGAGTGCTGTTTGTATCGCCTGCGTGGCGCCGGCGGTGACGGTGACTTCGGTGACGGCATCGTATTGGTGGCCATAGATGTCGAGCACTTTTTCCGCAATTCGCTCCCGTAACGGCAGGATGCCGGCCATTGGTGGATATTGATTATGGCCCGCGCGCATGGCTTCAGACATCAATTCCACCAATCGCGGATCACAAGCGAAATCCGGGAAGCCCTGGCCAAGGTTGACAGCCCCAACCTCCTGAGCCAGGGCGGACATCGTAGTGAAAATGGTTGTGCCGACGTGCGGTAGTTTTGAGACGGGAAGTTTCATGCGAATATGATAGCAGTGTGATTCGGCGTGGCTAAGTGAGTAACAGATAGTGACGGAACCGTGCGCCAATTTGCGGCATCACCGAAAGCCGCCGTGCGCTGCGGCGATCAAATGCTTCAGGAACTTCGCAACAGTCGCGAAGTCAGTTAGTGGTCCAACTTTTTCGTTAAGCGGAGTTTCATTTGCATATTCTTCCAATACTCATCGCTTCCCTGGCCAGCTTGCCATTCGTGGGCCTGAATGCAGCATTTGCAGCGTCCGAGGTTTCGCCGGCGGCGAGTGTTGCGGCACCTGCGGTTGTTCTTGATCAAATTGTCGTTAGCGGCGAGCAACCTGGCCCCGGATTGTGGAAAGTGACCAAGGGCGATCACACACTCTGGATCCTTGGCACGCAAACGCCGGTCTTGCAGAAGATGACTTGGCGGTCCAAGGGCCTGGAAGCAGTCATCGCACAATCAACGGAAATATTGAGTGAGCCATCTGCGGGGGTCTCTGCGAAACAGATCGGCTATTTCACAATGTTGACGTTGCTGCCATCGGCCCTTCAACTCCGGAAGAATCCCGATAACGCGACCCTGAAGGATCTGGTCCCGGCCGATTTGCACGCCCGCTGGCTGATACTGCGTGATAAATACATTGACTCGTACACGATCAACGACGAGGAAAAGAATATTGAGAGCTGGCGGCCAATGTTTGTGGCGCTCGAGCTTTACAACAAAGCGATCAACAAATCAGGACTAACCACTGCCAGCCCGGTGTGGCCGGTGATTCGCGCCGCGGCCAGCAAGCACAAAGTCAAAATTACGCAGGTTCGTTACGAGCCTACTGTGAGCGACCCGCGAGGCGCGCTGAAAGAGCTTCGATCAACGCGGCTGGCCGACGTCGATTGTTTCGCCAAGACCGTAGAGCGCATCGAGACTGATTTGGCGTCCATGCGGGTTCGCGCCAATGCCTGGGCGACGGGCGACATCAATGCCATTCGAAGCCTTCCGATAAAAGATCAACGCGCGGCCTGCGAGGCCGCCATCCAGAAAGCGTCTTTCATGAAGACTCTGGGAACGCAAGACCTGCTTTCGCAGATCGAGAACATGTGGCTGAATGCGGCAGAGGCAGCAATCAAGAACAATAAAGTCGCACTCGCTGTACTGCCGATTGGTCGGATTGTTTCAGCTGACGGCTACGTGGCGAAGTTGCGCGCACGTGGATACAGTGTGGAAGAGCCCGAATGACGCCAGGTCATTGTTGAGAAGACCCGCGCAGCGAAATCAAGAATCGTTCAACTGGAGCGGCTTCTTTACCCGTTATGGCCAAAATCCCGGACCAATGAAGTCGCCGCCGCACGCGCCCAGGATGAAGCAATGGACGAGAATCAGCTTGCAACAAAAAAGCCGGGCAAGCCCGGCTTTTTATTGCAATCAATCGGCAAATGTTATTTTATTCGCCAGTCGTTTCTGCGGTCGGCGCGGCGGTAACTTCCGGACGGTCCACCAGCTCAATCAACGCCATCGGCGCATTGTCGCCAACGCGAAAGCCAAACTTCAAAATCCGCATGTATCCGCCGGCGCGACTCTTGTAGCGCGGGCCGAGTACGTCGAACAATTTGGTGACCATGTCGCGATCACGCAGGCGGTTGAACGCCAGACGACGATTGGCCAGGGTTGGCTCTTTGCCCAAAGTGATGATGGGCTCAAATACTTTACGCAACGCTTTGGCTTTTGGCAGCGTGGTCTTGATGACTTCGTGCAGCAAAAGCGAGTTGGTCATGTTGCGAAACATCGCCAGGCGATGCGACGACGTTTTGTTGAGTTTCTTTAATCCGTGACGATGTCTCATGGTAATTTCCTTAATAGTCTCTTGGCCGTTTTGCTCAAATAATTTGAGCCGGCCTTGTTATCGTTATGGGTTTGAAAAAAACTACAGGCTGATGCTGGCGCGGTGTGGCACCGCTTCAGCACCAGGTACAACTTATTTTGTGATGCCTGCAACTGGCCAGTTCTCGAGCTTCATGCCGAGCGTGAGGCCTTTGCTTGCAAGTACTTCCTTGATTTCGTTCAGTGACTTGCGACCCAGATTCGGTGTCTTCAACAGCTCGTTTTCTGTACGCTGAATGAGATCGCCGATGTAGTAAATGTTCTCAGCCTTGAGGCAATTGGCGGAGCGTACTGTGAGTTCAAGGTCATCCACCGGCTGCAACAGGATCGGATCGATCTGCGGCATTTTGGCTTCTTCAGCCTGCATTGGCGTACCTTGCAGATCGGCGAAGACGGACAGTTGATCGACCAACACGCGGGCGGCGTAACGGACTGCCTCTTCCGGCTCGATGGCACCATTGGTTTCGATGTCCATAACCAGACGATCAAGATCGGTACGCTGCTCAACACGGGCGCTTTCAACCGCATAGCTCACGCGGCGCACTGGCGAGTAAGACGCATCCAGCAGGATCGACCCGGCCGAACGCGTATCTTGATCGGTACGGCGCGCGGTCGCGGCAACGTAGCCACGGCCTTTTTCAACTTTGATCTGCATATCGATCTTGCCGCCGGCAGTCAGATGCGCAATAACGTGCTCAGGATTCAGGATTTCAACATCGTGCGTCTGCTCGATGTCCGCACCGGTGACGGCGCCTGCAGTCGCTTTTTTGAGCTTCAGCGTAACATCGTTGCGGTTGTGCAACTTCATCACCAAACCCTTGAGGTTCAGCAGAATATCAACCACATCTTCCTGCACGCCTTCCAGCGTGGAGTATTCATGGAGGACGCCAGCGATCTTCACTTCGGTCGGCGCGTAGCCAGGCATCGAAGAGAGCAAGATGCGACGAAGCGCGTTGCCGAGGGTGTGGCCATAGCCACGCTCGAACGGCTCCATCACCACTTTGGCGTGTGCTGGCGAGATGTTTTGGACGTCGATGATGCGCGGCTTCAGAAAAGTCGTGGCATTGCTTTGCATTGACGAGTGCCTCTATAAAAAGTGATGGCGCACCATGACAAGCATGGCGCGCCAGAAAGACGAATTACTTGGAATACAGTTCGACGACGAGTTGCTCGTTGATGTCGGCAGCAAATTCGGCGCGATCCGGGAGGGATTTGAACACGGCGCTAAATTTCTTCGCGTCCACTTCCACCCAGCTAGGGAATCCGCTGGATTCGGCAAGCTTCAGGGAATCCTGCACGCGCAATTGTTTCTGCGCTTTTTCCTTGAGAGCGACTACGTCGTTAGGCTTTAGCAGATACGACGGAATATTGACCGCCTTGCCGTTAACCTGCACCGCACAGTGCGAAACCAGCTGGCGCGCCTCTGCACGGGTCGAGCCAAAGCCCATGCGGTAGACAGCGTTATCCAGACGCGACTCAAGCAGTTGCAACAGATTTTCACCGGTTGCACCCTTGCGGCGGGCGGCCTCTGCGAAATAGGTGCGGAACTGACGCTCTAGCACACCGTACATACGACGGATTTTTTGCTTTTCGCGCAATTGTGTGCCGTATTCGGACACACGGTTCTGCTTTGCGCCATGCTGTCCGGGGCGCGACTCAAGTTTGCACTTTGAGTCGAGCGGACGACGGGCGCTCTTCAGAAAAAGATCGGTGCCCTCACGACGGGAGAGCTTGCATTTAGGACCAAGATAACGAGCCACGTTTTATTCTCCTTGGCGATTACATGCGGCGACGCTTGGGTGGGCGGCAACCATTGTGTGGTACCGGCGTCACGTCAGCGATCGACAAAATTTTGATTCCCAGCGCGTTCAAAGCACGGACTGCTGATTCGCGTCCCGGCCCTGGGCCCTTGATGCGCACCTCAAGGTTCTTGATGCCACATTCCTGCGCAGCCTTACCCGCAGATTCTGCAGCGACCTGTGCGGCAAACGGCGTGGACTTGCGCGAGCCTTTAAAACCAGCGCCACCCGATGTCGCCCACGACAGGGCATTACCCTGGCGATCCGTGATGGTGATGATTGTGTTGTTGAACGACGCGTGAATGTGCGCGATGCCTTCCGACACATTCTTTTTGACTTTCTTGCGTACGCGTGTTGCAGCGGTTGGTTTTACCATGCTGATTCCTTCACTCTAAACTTTTATTTCGCCAAACGAATGGCTTTGCGCGGGCCCTTGCGGGTACGTGCATTGGTGCGTGTGCGTTGGCCCCGCACAGGCAGGCCTTTGCGATGCCGCGTGCCGCGGTAGCAGCCGAGATCCATCAGACGCTTGATGCTCATGGAGACCTCGCGACGGAGATCACCTTCTACAGTGTACTTTGCGATCTGTTCGCGCAGCTTGTCCATGTCGCCGTCAGTCAGGTCCTTGACCTTCGCTGACTTGTTAACGCCTGCAGCCACACAGATTTTTTGCGCACTGGTACGACCGATACCATAGATCGCTGTCAACGCGATTTCGGTGTGTTGATGATTGGGGATGTTTACGCCAGAGATACGTGCCATGTTGATTCTGCCTCTTAACCGTTAACCTTGGCGCTGCTTGTGACGCGGTTCGATACAGATCACGCGCAATACGCCTTTACGCCGCACCAGCTTGCAGTTGCGGCAGATTTTTTTTACCGATGCTTGAACTCGCATAATCGTTACTCCTTATATTTCGACTGATTTCCGGCTACTTGGCGCGGAAGGTAATTCTTGCTTTCGTTAAATCGTAGGGCGTCAGCTCAACTGTCACTTTGTCACCAGGAAGGATGCGGATGTAGTGCATTCGCATCTTTCCGGATATATGCCCCAAAACGATATGGCCGTTTTCCAACTTCACCCGGAACATTGCATTGGGAAGTGTTTCAACAATTTCCCCCTGCATCTGGATCATTTCTTCTTTCGCCATTCACCCTCGTTAGCTGTACTTAGCGAACCGGAATACCGGTCCCCTTGAAATTGGCTTTTTTCAGCAGGCTTTCATACTGGTGTGACATCATGTAAGCCTGTAACTGCGCCATGAAGTCCATCGTCGTCACTACAATGATCAACAGTGACGTGCCACCAAAATAGAACGGTACGTTGTATTGCATGTGCAGAAATTCCGGCAACAGGCAGACCAGCGTGATATACACAGCGCCGACCAACGTTAAGCGCGTCAAAATTTTGTCGATGTAACGGGCAGTCTGGTCACCCGGACGAATCCCCGGCACAAACGCACCACTCTTTTTCAGATTGTCGGCAGTTTCCTTGGAATTGAACACCAGGGCGGTATAGAAGAAGCAGAAGAAAATAATCGCTGCTGCATATAAAATCGTGTAAAGCGGTTGTCCCGGCGCTAGCGCTGCGCCGACATCTTTCAACCACGTCATGCTTTCATTTTGGCTGAACCAGCTGGCTGCAGTCGCTGGAAACAGGATGATGGACGAAGCGAAAATTGGTGGAATAACGCCCGCCATATTCAACTTCAGCGGCAAGTGCGACGACTGGCCTCCATACAGCTTGTTGCCTACTTGTCGCTTCGCGTAATTCACGAGAATCTTGCGCTGGCCGCGTTCAACAAACACAACAAACATGGTTACTGCAACTACCAGTGCGGCGATGAACAATACAGCAGGAATTGACATCGCTCCGGTGCGGGCCAGCTCAAGCGTACCGCCAATGGCAGAAGGCAGACCGGCGACGATGCCCGCAAAAATTATCAGGGAAATGCCGTTGCCAATACCGCGTTCGGTAATCTGCTCGCCCAGCCACATCAGAAACATCGTGCCGGTCAGGAGCGTGACGACGGTCGTAAAGCGGAACGCCATGCCTGGATCAATAACCAAACCTTGCTGTGTTTCGAGCGCGATTGAGATGCCTACGCCTTGGAAGAGCGCCAAAACAACCGTTCCATAACGGGTGTATTGGGTAATCTTGCGACGTCCTGCCTCGCCTTCCTTTTTCAACGCCTCGAGAGGCGCGTACACCACCGTCAACAGTTGCATGATGATCGACGCCGAAATGTACGGCATGATTCCCAACGCGAACACCGAGAAACGTGACAACGCGCCACCCGAGAACATGTTGAACATGCCCAGGATTCCACCAGACTGCTGTTCAAACAGTTTTGCAAGTGTGGCGGGGTCGATTCCCGGCACAGGCACATGCGTGCCAATGCGGAAAACGATAAGCGCCAACACCAGAAACACCAAACGCTGTTTCAGGTCACTCATCTTGCCGACTGCCGCTAGGGGGTTTGAAGCCAACTTTTAATCCTGTCTGTTCTTCAACTTAGGCTTGTGGTGCGGCTTCAATGGATCCACCAGCAGCTTCAATAGCCACTTTTGCACCCTTGGTCACGCCGAGTCCAACCAGCTTTACTTTTTTGTCGATTGAACCCGACAGAAATACTTTCGCGCCCAGCGCCTTGTGTGACACGACGCCGGCCTGCTGCAACGCCGCCAGATCAATCGTATCAACGGGCATCGCCGAGATTTCAGACAAACGCACCTGGGCGATGTCGTTACGGGTCAGCGAGATAAAGCCGCGCTTCGGCAGGCGACGCTGAAGCGGCATTTGGCCACCTTCAAAGCCTACTTTGTGAAATCCGCCTGAGCGTGACTTTTGGCCCTTGTGGCCGCGTCCAGCAGTTTTGCCCAAGCCAGAACCAATGCCGCGACCAACGCGGCGGCGATTCTTGGTGGAGCCTTCTGCAGGCTTGATGTTATTGAGTTCCATTGTGCTCTCGCTAATTATTCTGGGTATTACTCGGCAATCCGGGCTTTGCTTATGCTTCAGCTTCGACGCGGAGCAAATAACTCACTTTATTGATCATGCCCCGGTTAGACGGCGTATCAATAACAGTGACGGTCTGATGCGGCTTTTTCAAGCCCAAGCCGTGAACGCACGCTTTGTGTGCTTTCAGGCGACCGATGATGCTCTTGGTGAGCGTCACGGTAACGGTTTTTTGGGTGGTCATGCGATGCCTCTATGCTGGTTTAAGCAAAAATTTCTTCAACGGTCTTGCCGCGTTTGGCAGCAACTTCCGAAGGACGGCTGATTTGTGACAAGCCGTCAAGCGTGGCGCGAACCACGTTGTAGGGATTGGTCGAACCGTGACACTTGGCCGAAATATTGGTAATCCCCATTACTTCGAACACCGCGCGCATTGCGCCGCCGGCCTTGATGCCAGCACCTTCCGGCGCAGGTTGCATGAACACTTTGGTGCCGCCATGCTTGCCCATCACTTCGTGATGCAGCGTACCGTTCTTCAGGGAAACTTTGACGAGTCTGCGGCGGGCCATTTCCATCGCTTTTTGCACGGCAACCGGCACTTCGCGTGACTTGCCTTTACCCATGCCGATGGAACCATCGCCGTCACCAACAACAGTGAGTGCTGCGAAAGCCAGAATCCGGCCACCCTTAACCACCTTGGTCACGCGGTTTACCGAGATCATTTTCTCGCGGAGGCCGTCACCCTTGTCTTCGTGCTGATCGTTTCTTGCCATTTGTCGAATCCTTGATTAGAACGTGAGACCGGCTTCACGCGCGGCATCAGCCAAGGCCTTGATGCGGCCCTGATAAGCAAAACCGGAACGGTCGAATGCAACTGCGGTAACACCAGCGGCTTTGGCACGCTCGGCGATACGCTTGCCAACGACGCCAGCTGCTTCTTTGCTGGCACCATTCTTGACTTGACCGCGCACTTCTTTTTCGACCGTAGAGGCAGCGGCCAACACTTTTGCACCGGACGCGTCGATGATCTGCGCATAAATGTGTGTGTTCGTCCGATGCACGGTCATGCGAACGGCCTTGAGGCGGGCGATCGTGGCACGCGTTTTCGCGGCACGGCGCAGACGGGATATATTTTTGTCGATCATGATGGCCTCGCTTACTTCTTCTTGGTCTCTTTGAGGGTAATCTTCTCGTCTGCGTAGCGAACGCCTTTGCCTTTGTAGGGCTCTGGAGGACGGTAGCTGCGGACGATGGCGGCGACTTGGCCGACCTTCTGCTTGTCGATACCCTTGATCAAAATCTCGGTTGGAATAGGAGTCTCACACTTCACACCTTCGGGCATGGCATGCACGACCGGGTGGGAAAAGCCAAGCGTGAGATTCAAGTTGCTGCCCGCTGCGGCAGCCTTGTAACCGACGCCGACAAGTAGCAGTTTCTTTTCGAAACCCTTTTCAACACCAATGACCATATTGGCGATCAAAGCACGCATGGTGCCTGACATGGCGTTGGATTGCTGCGAACTACTAGCCGCTTCGAGCGTGAGTTTGTCACCGTCTTGCTTGATGACAACATCGTTCGAAGCCGCTTGCTTCAAGGTTCCCAAGGGCCCCTTGACGGTAATCTCGTTGGCAGCAAATGTCACTTCGACCTTTGCTGGCACGGTAATCGGGAGTTTGCCTACACGTGACATGTCGGTCTCCTTAAACCACGATGCAGAGCACTTCACCACCGACACCGGTAGCACGCGCTTTGCGATCAGTCATTACACCCTGAGACGTCGACACAATGGCCACACCCAAACCGTTCATGACGGGTTTGATATCTTCGCGGCCGCGGTAAACGCGAAGGCCAGGGCGCGAGATGCGCTCGATCTTCTCGATGACCGGCTTGCCAGCGTAATACTTGAGGCTCACGTTCAATTCGTTTTTGCCCTCGATGGTGCGAATGGCGAAGTCTTCGATGTAGCCTTCGTCTTTCAACACTTTGGCGATGGCCGTCTTCACTTTCGAAGAAGGCATCGTCACATCAACTTTTTCCGACTGCTGCGCATTGCGAATGCGAGTCAGCATATCGGCGATTGGATCACTCATGCTCATAATATGTCTCCGTTTGCGTGAGGATTACCAGCTTGCCTTCACCATGCCCGGCACTTCGCCGCGCATAGCGATTTCACGCAATTTGTTACGTCCCAAACCAAACTTGCTGTACACACCACGCGGACGACCGGTAATCGCACAGCGGTTACGCAGACGAGTCGGGTTAGCGTTGCGCGGCAGAGCCTGGAGCTTAAGACGCGCTTGAAAGCGCTCTTCTTCCGAATAGCTTTGATCGTTGATAATTTTGACGAGTCCAGCACGCTTGGCCGCAAATTTCTTGACCAGCTTTTCGCGCTTTTCCTGACGATTGATAACAGCGAGTTTTGCCATGACGAACCCTTAGCCTCGGAACGGGAATTTGAATGCAGCCAGCAATGCTTTGGCCTCCGCATCCGTCTTCGCGGTGGTGGTAATCGAGATATTCATGCCGCGCAGTGCGTCAATCTTGTCGTATTCGATTTCCGGAAAAATGATCTGCTCTTTAACGCCCATGTTGTAATTGCCACGGCCATCGAAAGAACGTCCCGAGATACCGCGAAAATCGCGCACGCGTGGCAGCGATACAGTGATCAGGCGGTCAAGGAACTCATACATCTTGTTTGAGCGCAGCGTGACCATGCAACCAATCGGGTAGCCATCGCGAATCTTGAAGCCTGCGATCGATTTCTTGGACAGCGTGACAACTGGTTTTTGCCCGGCGATCTTTTGCATGTCGCTAACCGCATGGTCCATGATCTTCTTGTCAGCCACCGCTTCGCCAACACCCATGTTCAGGGTGATCTTGGAGATGCGCGGCACTTCCATCATGGACTTGTAGCCAAACTGCTTCATCAGCGCAGGCGCTACGGTTTCTTTGTAATGTGTTTGTAGTCGAACCATCATTTGCCCCTTACGCGTCGATAACTTCACCGTTGGAACGGAACACGCGCACCTTGCGCTTGTCGTCCAAGGTTTTGTAGCCGACGCGGTCAGCCTTGCTGGTAGCCGGATTGAAAATGGCGATATTGGAAAGATCCATCGACATTTCTTTTTCCACAATCCCGCCGGTGGTATTTTTCATCGGGTTTGGCTTGGTGTGTTTCTTTACGCGATTCACACCCTCAACCACCGCTCTGGAAAAGTCAGGCAGCACTTTCAATACCGTGCCGCGTTTGCCCTTGTCCTTACCGGTGAGGACGACCACTTGGTCGCCTTTACGAATCTTGCTCATCATTCGGCTCCTTACAATACTTCTGGTGCCAGCGACACGATCTTCATGAAGCGCTCGTTACGCAACTCACGCGTAACCGGCCCGAAGATGCGGGTGCCGATTGGCTCCAGCTTCGCGTTCAAGAGCACGGCAGCATTGCCGTCGAACTTGATGAGCGAACCATCACTGCGACGAACACCCTTGGCGGTACGTACCACCACGGCGTTATAGACTTCACCCTTCTTCACGCGGCCACGAGGCTGCGCAGATTTAACGGTGACTTTGATGACGTCACCAATGCCCGCGTAGCGGCGCTTGGAGCCACCAAGAACTTTAATACACATCACCGACCGCGCGCCGGTGTTATCGGCGACGTCGAGAATCGACTGCATCTGAATCATGTGTTTTATCTCCAACTTATTCCGCACCACGCTTGTGGCACAGATAGTCTTGGATCCGTCTTATGCCATCAACATCCCGAAAGGACATTGCCAGCAGGTTAGAAAACTTCTTTTTGCCCGATCGCTTGATTTCGGCTTCGGCTGACTCTCGGGCGGTACGATTTGCGGTGTTTTGCATTTCGCTTTTAGCAGACTATCAGCCGACGAAGCCACGGCTGGAGCAGCAAAGTCCGCAAGTATAGACCGGAATCAATTGGCGACGCAAGGGGGATTTACGGATTCTGTTACTTTTGCCTTTGCTAATTCAATTTCTCTCCGTTCGGGACCGCCCACCGTATGGGAAATACAGGTAACTGCATTACGCGAGTGTTCGCGCATTTTCGAAAATCGTATGGGCACAAATACCCATTCGCGAAACGTTCAAAACTTCTTCGTCAATGTCATTTGGGTACCGTCGCGCCTCATTTCCACGCGGTTAAGAAAACTCATCCCTAGCAATGCGATGTCAAGACCGCTCTCGAAGACGCTCGCATCAATGCCGTACAGCGTCATTTCACCGATGGTGACGGCATCGAGCGATATGCGCCAAACCGGCACATCGCCACCAGCCGTTTTTGAGACGCCGCGTTGCCCTTTAGTGAAGTCGATTCCCATGTTTCGGGCGGCGCTAGCGGGTAGCGCTACTGATGTCGCACCAGTATCAATCAGGAATCGTACAGACCTGCCGTTGATTTGACCCATGGTCCAGTAATGGCCTGTGGTATCTGCGCTCAATTTGAGCGTGTTACTGGCATTTCCGCCACTACCGGGTGCCGCAAAATGTTCGCCCAGATCAAGCGTCTGGCGTTTGCCTTCAATGTCAAACACCGCATTGTTCGACGCAGTGCTCAACAGCGTGACGCCTTCAGCCTGTTTCTGCCCTACGACAATCGTTCTGGGTTGTGCCCCGTTAATGATGACAACCGCTTTGCCGGGGAACAGCCCTACTACCTTCACGTCGGCCGCCGTTACAGATCCGCCTGACGAAAAGATCAGCGTGACTGCGAGGGTGCGCAAGATGCCCTTACAATGTTGCAATCCTGCATAGTTGACTCCCGTGAAACCTGTCGCCATATTTCGCTTTTCTACCGAGGACGGACCCGGCTATTTTGCCAGCTTTCTCGAGCGGCATTCGGTGACTTGGCACCTCTTCAAACTGGACGAAGGTGAGCCGTTGCCGGTCAAGCCTGAAGAATATTCGGGGTTCGTCTTCATGGGCGGGCCAATGAGTGTTAACGACAATCTCCCTTGGGTTGAGCCGATCCTCGAGTTGATTCGCGCCGCCATCGAACGAAATCAACCTTGCCTTGGCCACTGCCTGGGTGGGCAACTGATGTCCAAGGCATTGGGAGGCAAAGTTACCGGCAATCCTGTGAAAGAGATCGGTTGGAACAAGGCGGAGGCAACTGAATCGCCTTTAGCGCGCCTATGGCTGGGAGAAGATGCATCCAGCCTCACAACCTTTCAATGGCACGGCGAGACTTTTTCGATTCCAGATGGTGCCGAACGCATACTCACAAGCGACGCCTGCTTGAATCAGGCGTTTGTCATCGGCAAGTCTCTTGGCATGCAGTGCCACATCGAGATGACGCCGGAAATGGTGGCGGACTGGTGTCAGGATTGGGCGGCGGAGAACGCAGATCCAGCGCTACCGAGCATTCAAACGCCGGAAGAAATGCTGTCGGCAACCCGCGACAACATTGTGGGCTTAAATCGCCTCGCCGACCGCCTGTACGGGAAGTGGCTGGCTGGCGTTTACCCGTCCGCGGTTGGCGTCAATCGCGAAAGTTGTTGAATTGCAACGGTACTTCGTCGATTTTTTCTTTGCAGAGCGCAATCGCCTGCTGAAGGTCGTCGCGCTTGGTACCTTGGACACGGACTGACTCGCCCTGGATTGACGCCGTCACCTTGATTTTCGACTCTTTTATCAACTTCTGGATTTTCTTGGCGAGATCGCTGGCGATACCGTTCTGGACGTTGATGATTTGCTTGACCTTGTCGCCGCCAATTTTTTCGCGGTCTTTTTCGTCCAGCAATCGTACATCTACGCCCCGCTTGGCCATCTTGTTCATCAAAACATCTTTGACCTGGCCAAGCTTGAAATCGTCATCGGCAAACAACGTCAGTTCGAACTCCTTTTGCTCAACGCGAGCGTCGGAACCCTTGAAATCGAAGCGCGTTGAGACTTCTTTATTGGTCTGCTCGATCGCGTTCTTGAGCTCGACCTTGTTGGCTTCGGAAGCAATATCAAAAGATGGCATGTGTGACCTCGCGATTCCCGCGCTGAAATGAGCGGGAAATGTTATTTCTTGATTAACTTCTTGTTCGCTGCAATGCGCAGCCTGAGTGCGTTTAGCTTGATGAAGCCGCCCGCATCCGCCTGATTGTACGCGCCGCCATCATCGTCGAACGTGGAAATAGTCTGATCGAACAGCGAATCAGTCTTGGATACGCGTCCGGCAACCAACACGGACCCTTTATAGAGCTTCAATCTTACCCGGCCGTTGACGGTCGCTTGCGATTGGTCAATCAAGCCCTGTAGCAGGACACGTTCAGGCGAAAACCAGTAGCCGTTATAAATCATGCGGCCATAGCGTGGCATCAGGTCGTCCTTAAGCGCCAATACTTCGCGGTCCATGGTGATGGACTCGATGGCGCGGTGGGCCTTGAGCATGATGGTCCCGCCAGGCGTCTCATAACAGCCGCGCGATTTCATGCCCACGTAACGATTCTCAACCATGTCGAGGCGGCCGATACCGTGCTTGCCGCCGAGGCGATTCAATTCGGTCAATACTTTTGCAGGCGTCAGCTTCTTGCCGTTGATGGCGACAATATCACCCTTGGCATAATCGAGCTCGACATATTCCGGCTTGTTGGGTGCTTTTTCCGGCGATACGGTGATCCGCCACATCGAATCTTCGGCTTCGAAATTCGGGTCCTCAAGAATCCCACCCTCGTAGCTGACGTGAAGCAAATTGGCGTCCATCGAATAGGGCGCGCCGCCACCTTTGCGCTTCTTGAAGTCAACCGGGATATTGTGTTTGTCCGCGTATTTCAGCAGCTTTTCGCGCGATAGCAAATCCCACTCGCGCCACGGCGCGATGATCTTCACATTCGGCATCAAGGCATATGCGCCAAGTTCAAAGCGCACCTGGTCGTTGCCTTTGCCGGTGGCGCCGTGGGAAATCGTATCAGCCCCGGTCTTGCGGGCGATATCGATCATGTTCTTGGCGATCAGTGGACGCGCAATCGACGTACCGAGCAGGTATTCGCCTTCGTAAACCGTATTGGCGCGAAACATCGGGAACACGAAATCGCGCACAAATTCTTCGCGCAAATCCTGGATGTAAATGTTCTGTTTCTTGATACCGAGCTGAAGCGCTTTTTTTCGTGCCGGCTCTACTTCTTCGCCTTGGCCAATATCAGCGGTGAACGTGATCACCTCGCATTTATAGACATCCTGCAGCCACTTCAGGATGACCGAAGTGTCGAGTCCGCCGGAATACGCCAGAACTACCTTGTTTACTTCGCTCATTTATTGCTCGCTTGTTGAATACATCTATTTATACAAACACCAGCATTGTCGAGCCTCTCCGGCGCTTTCTGCCCTGGAAGCCTCATCAATGCTGGTGCTGCGTCATTTCATCTAGCTGTTGATTCGCCCTAGCAGCAGAAATTCCATCAGCGCCTTCTGGACGTGCAGGCGGTTTTCTGCTTCTTCCCAGACTGCGCTTTGCGGGCCTTCAAGCACTTCAACGGATACTTCTTCGCCGCGATGGGCGGGCAGACAATGCATGAACAGCGCGTCTTTGTGCGCCGCTGCCATCATCTTCTGGTCAACGCAGAAATCCGCGAAAGCATTTTTCCTCGCTTCGGTTTCGGCTTCAAATCCCATGCTGGTCCATACATCGGTTGTGACCAGGTGGGCGCCTCTTGCAGCGAGCATCGGGTCGCTGAATGCCGACAAATGATCGTTGTCGAGCACTTCACCACGCTGCGACTTCATTTCATAACCCTTGGGCGTCGCCACATTCAACTGAAAGCCAAAAATACGCGCAGCTTCAAGCCATGTATAGCTCAT
>Ga0163144_10014969_pt1 | contig 16044 bp, 13 predicted proteins | sample OliLak19BULKMAT1_FD_123175 | JGI IMG/M metagenome (GOLD analysis project Ga0163144, IMG submission 123175) | Freshwater microbial mat bacterial communities from Lake Vanda, McMurdo Dry Valleys, Antarctica - Oligotrophic Lake LV.19.BULKMAT1 | ecosystem: Environmental > Aquatic > Freshwater >... | reverse complement strand
CTCGGCGGCCCCCGTCCGGAGCCCCACCCCGTGAAGTCCCTGCCGCCCCGCGTGTTCATCGCCGCCGCCGCCCTCGACGCGGTGCTGCGCGCGCACAAGGCCGCCGTCGGCGGGCCGAAGGAGCCGTGCGGGCTGATGCTGGGCCACGTTGACGGCGCGCGCATCCATATCGCCGAGGTGCGCGTCCTCGAGAACGTGCACCCGTCGCCGGAGCGCGCGTTCTTGCTGCCCGCGACGGGTGCGGTCGCCGCGGCCCGCGAGGCGCGCGAGCGCGGTCTCGCCGTCATCGGCGTATGGCACGGCCATCTGCGTGGGCTCGCGTGCCTGAGCGAGTCCGACGCCGCGGGCCTCGCGTCGGCGGCGCGCGGTTCGGCGGCGCGCGCGTCCGAGACGCCGTATGTGTTCCTCGTCTCCGGCCAAGGCGCGGGCACGAGCGTCATCGTGCGTGCGTTTGCGCATCTGCGTGCACGTCCGCGCGAGATGCGCCTCGACATGCTGCTGCCGTCGAAGGCCAAGTCGGCCTGACGCCGCTCGCGTCGGCCGCAGCGGGCCGTCCTGCTGCGCTGGCGCGCTGGCGCCCCGCAGTTCAGCGTCCGATGCGCAGGCGGTCGCCCAGGAACTCGGGCAGCCCCGCCTCGCGGATGCGCGCGATCGTGGCCTCGACGTCGTACGCCACGCGGTGGATCTCCAGGGTGCGTGCGTCCACGTCGAAGAGGCCGAAGGAGGCGCGCGGGTCCTCGTCCCTCGGCTGGCCGACGCTGCCCACGTTCATCACGGCCTGTGCCGCGTCGCCGAGCTCGACCACGTCGCCGATCACGTAGGTGACCGCGGGCCCGCTGCGGAACGTCACGGGCACGTGGCTGTGCCCGACGAACGCGTACGGCGTGCGGAGCTGCGAGAACGAGAGGTGCGCGTCGTACGCGCTCTGCAGGTAGTCGAACGCTTCCGGGTCGTGGATGGTCCCGTGCGAGACCGTCACGTCGCCGCGGACCGTGAGCGCGGGGTGGCGGCCGAGCCACTCGAGGTCGTGGCGGTCGAGCACCGTGCGCGTCCAGAGGATCGCGTCGCGGGCAAACGGGTTGAAGTATTCGAGCGGCAGGCGCCCCGCCGCGGCCCAGTCGTGGTTGCCGCCCACGAGCACCGTGGGCTCGAGGTCCTGCACGAGCCGGATGACCTCGCGCGGCGACGCACCGTAGCCCACGAGGTCGCCGGTGCACAGCAGCCCGTCGAAGGCCTGCTGCTCGAGCGCGTCGATCACGGCGCGGAGCGCCTCGACGTTCGAGTGGATGTCACCGAGGATTGCGTAACGCACAGGAGTTCCGGTCGCCCCACGTCGCCGTCCGGTACTCGGTGGCGAGGGGCAGAGGGTAGCGGCGGCCGCGGGTCGTGTGCGTTCCTGGCCGGAGCCGCGTCATCGGCGTAGCCGACGCAGGCCGGCCTGCGTGATCGCGACGGCACCCACCGCGAGGACGACGGTGCGCAGCGTGTCGGACGCCGAGAGCGCCTGGCCGACCGGGGCCGGACCGAGGGCCCGCATCGAGAGGTCGGTCCCGGTCTGCCCCGCGGCGAACGTGAGGAGTGCGACCAGGGAGCCGGCGACGCTCCCCCACCAGACGCTCGCCGCGCTCGCGATCAGTCCCACGAGCACGACGGCGACGCCCGCCGACCCCAGGGCGGGGAGGTCCAGCGAGACGGGAAGATCCGAGAGAATGCTAAATACAGTTGTACTTACCATGCTTATGCCAACAATGACAATGCCGAGGGCGATCTGCGCCCCCCACGCCCCCCACCACAGTCCACCGACGCCTGCGGAGGAGCTGCGGAGCATCGCCGACCATCCATCATCGGCATCTCGAAGGGCTGTCAGGGTCGAGGGACAGAGGGCTGCCCAGTAGGCGCCGACCAAGGCCCCCGTCTGAAGTCCCAGGGCGTGGGCGCGCTTCGCATCGGGTGTGAAGGCGAAGAGGTCGAACCCGCGACCGATCACCGTTACGGTGAGTGCGGCCAGGACCGCCCGAACCCACGCGCCCGAGCGAAGTTGACGCGAGGCCCACTGGCGCCCCCACTGCAAGGCGGCCGGGAAGGCGGACGGCAAGGCCATCCACCGATTGTACCTGCCGCCGGCGGAGGTTGCGATGGCAGGTCCGCGTGGGGCCGCCGCCCTCGACCTACGTCGAGGGTCTGACGCTCCAGGGTGCCCCGCGCGGTCGCTGTTCCTGCCGTCCTCGAGGTTCTCGGTGTTCCCCGGGGAACGTTCCGGTATCTGCAGAACGCTCGGGCCGCCGCGCCGGCGGAGGCTCGGGCGTCGTTTCGTGGCGTCGTCGATCGCCGGGACCGGCCCGTGTTCCACGGGGAACACTTGATCGTTCGGGCGTCCCGCGGCGACTGTCGGTGGCGGACGTACGCTACGGGCTGGAGATCCCGATGAACACGCCTCCCCGTCGCTTGGGTCGTGGCCTGGGCGGTCTGCTCCAGAGTACCGTGCCCGAGCCCACCGCGGACGAGATCAAGACCGCCGACGAATTGCCGGTGGATCAGATTCGCGCGAACCCGTACCAGCCTCGCCGGAACTTCGATCCGAGCGCGCTGGAGGAACTCCGAACCTCGATCCAGGAGCATGGGCTACTGCAGCCGATCGTCGTGCGTCGGGGACCGGCGGGTGGGTACGAGATCGTGGCCGGAGAACGCCGTTTCCGGGCGAGCAAGTTGCTCGGACACGCGCACGTTCGGGCGATCCTCCGCGATGTGGATGACGCGGGGATGCAGACCCTCGCCCTGGTCGAGAACCTTCAGCGTGCGGACCTGAACCCGCTGGAGAAAGCCCGTGCGCTGAAGGCGATGATGGGGGCGCAGGGCCTCACGCAAGAAGGCGCGGCGTCGCGGGTGGGGAAGGACCGAGCGACCGTCGCCAACCTGCTCCGACTGCTCGAGCTCCCGGAAGACGTTCGGGTGCTCCTCGAGGAGGAGCGCCTCACCGCCGGCCAAGCCAAGGCGATCCTCCAGATCCAGGGCGACACCCGACGGAGCCAAGCGGCCGCCTTGGCCGTCGAAAAGGGCTGGTCGTCCCGGGAGATCGAACGTTATGCCCAGCTGACCCCGGGCGCGAAACGGCGATTGCCGAAGCCGACCGACCCCTTTCTCCATGACATTGAGGAGCGGCTCCGGCGTGCGCTGTCGGCTGCGGTGCGCGTCCGTGCCCGGGGGAAGGGCGGGACGATCGAGGTGGACTACGCGGACCCGGTGCAACTGGATGCGATTCTCGACCGACTCGGCGCCCTCTAGCGAGTTCAGCGACCGGCCGCAGTCCTCGACCGATTCCCGTCGTCGGCCGTGATCGCGACAGGGTCTGGCGTGCCGGGTGCCGGAACTCCGCCAGCGCACGGTTTGCGGGAGACCGGACCTGGTCGCCCCGCCGTCGCACCGCCGTCGGTTTGCGGTCGGCCTGAAAGCCTGTGGAGGAATCGAGGATTCCATCACAGCCGCGAAGCGCGGACCCGCAGGGGCCGCACGCCGAGCGGGTTTCCGGGGGGCTTGGCCCGCCGGAAACCGAACGAAGGCGATTTCTTCACGAGTTCTGAGAGCGGCCGCAGGGCTTGGGGGACGACGGCCGCCGGCCAGCGTGACGTCCGGGTGCGGTGGCGGTTGCAGGTGTTCGTGGAAAGTTCGTAGGTCGCCTTCCGCGGGCGCGTCGCGCGTTGCGCGGCCGTTCCTCGGTCGTCGGCGTCACGGCGTGGCGGGATGGCGGCGTCGGGCCGCACTCCGCATCGTGGGCGGTCCGGCTGCGGCGGGGCGGCGACACGGACCGAGACCGCCGGCGATGGGGGAGGGGCCCAGAAGATAGCAAGCGCTAACCGATGGGATCGGCCGGGTCGCCTGCGGGTGGACCTGGGGCGCGGCGGGTGCCGCGTAGGCGGGAGCCCGCGGGGTGCGCGGGCTCCCTGCCGCGGACGCTACTTACCGGCGTCCATCGGCGCGTCGCCCGTCATGGCCGGCGTCTCGTCGCCCATCGCCCCGGGCGCCGGGGCCGTCGGGGCCGTCGGGGCCGTCGGGGGCGTCGGGGGCGTCGGGGGCGTCGGGGGCGTCGGGGGCGTCGGGGGCGGCGCCTCGTCCTTGCGGTGCTTGTCGAGCTTCAGGCCGTCGAGGGTCTTCTCGTCGTCCTCGAGGGCCCCGGTGCACGTCCGCGCGACGCCCTTGTCGAAGACGATCGCTTTCACGATCAGCGGCGCCTTCACGAGTTGGTCGGCGAGCTGCGGCTTCTTGCCGCGGATGTCGGGCTGGTCCTTCGCGTACGTCGCCATGCCGGCGATGCGCTCGAGCGTCGACATCGACGGCCCTTCCTCGACGCGGGCGAACGGTGTGTGTTCGAAGTTGAGCGCCGTGCTCTCCTTCGTCACGAGCAGGAACTGCTGCGGGTCGTCGTCGCTGTCGGCGATGCCGTGCCACGAGGTCACGGTGCCGGGCGCGTGGAGCACGCGGAAGCGACCCGGCTCGGGCGGGCGCGTCTCGCCGGGCGAGGCGTCGTCCCACGCGAGGCGGTCGTCGTCCTTCGGGTCGGCCGCCTTCGTGCGGTCGTCGCCCACGCGCAGCCAGCTCTCGTCGGAGCGGTCGCGGCGCTGGAACACGCGGACGCCCGCGAGGCCGCCCTCGCACGCGCGGTCCACGAAGGCCTTCACCGCGAGCGGGCTCGCGCTCTCGTAGAGCCGGAGACGCAGGTCGCCCGCGGTGGTGCGCAACACGACGACCGTGTCGGCGTCAGGCTCGACCTTCTTCAGGGCGTGCTGCTTGTCCCACGACCGCAGCGTCGCGAGGTCGGCGAGCGCGCGGCGGACGATCGAGGGAGCGTCCGTCGCCGTCGTGCCGGAGCCGTCCTTGTTGCGGACCGCCCGGCCGAACGCCGCCCAGTTGAGGGGCGCGTCGGGGTACTTGTCGCGCAGGACCTCGAGGTGCTGCTGCGCACTCGCGAGGTAGCCGTCGACGTCGGCGCCCGCGCCGAGCGCCATCCGGCCGTACGCCTGCGACATCCGCACGTCGACGATGCGCGCGTGGACGTGGGCCGCCAGGCCGGCGTCGGCCTCGGCCGTCGGCAGGAACTCCTCGAGGGCCTTCACGTGCTTGTCGCGCACGGTGACGTCGACGTCCTCGGCGGGGGTCGTCCAGCCGCGGGTCGAGAAGGCGTCGCGGTAGCCGGCCTCGATCGCGTCGAGGCGCGCCCAGCGCTCGACCTCGCGGCTGGTGTTGACCTCTCGCAGGAGCCACCAGGCGCCGCCGGCGACGAGGAGGCCCGCGAGCACCAGGGCGTAGGTCCGCGCCCTGCGGTACACCTCGGGGTTCACGGGCTCGTGGTGGGTGTCGAGCTTCGGGGCAGGGGCATCAGCCATGGGAGGCTCCGGACCGCGCGGCGGCGTGCGCCGCACGTCGGGGGATCTTGCGTGGGGAACGTTGCGTGGGGAACGTTGCGTGGGGAACGTTGCGACTTACTTGGCGGCGCGCTCGCGGTCGCGCTGCGTGTTCGGGTGGTCCGGGAGGGGCATGTAGGCCTTGAGGTGGTCGAGCTGGAGCGCCTCCTTGAGGAGCGCCCGTGCCACCACGAGGCGCTGGACCTGGTTGGTCCCCTCGTAGATCTGCGTGATCTTCGCGTCGCGCATGTACTTCTCGACGGGGTAGTCGCGCATGTAGCCGTACCCGCCGAGGATCTGCACCGCGTTCGTCGTGACCTCCATGGCCACGTCCGTCGCGAACAACTTCGCCTGGGCGGCGAGCTTGCTGGTGTTCCCCGCGCCCGCGTCGATGGAGCGCGCGGCCGCGTGGACGAGCTGGCGGGCAGCTTCGACCTTGGTCGACATGTCGGCGAACATCTGCTGGATCATCTGGAATGACGAGATGGGCGCGCCGAACTGCTGGCGACCCTGCGCGTACACGAGCGCGTACTCGAGCGCGCCCTGCGCGAGGCCGACGGCCTGCGCCGCGACGCCGGGCCGCGCGCAGTCGAGGGTCATCATCGCGTGCTTGAAGCCGAGGCCGCGCTCGCCGCCGAGGATGCGGTCCTCGGGGACGCGGCAGCCGCGGAAGTGGAGCTCCACGACCGGCACGCATCGAATGCCCATCTTGTCCTCGGCGCGGCCGATCTCGAAGCCCGGGTCGCCCTTCTCGATGATCACGCACGAGATGCGGCGGCTGCGGGACTCGGGGTCGCTCACCGCGAACACCGAGTAGATGTCGGCGGCGCCGCCGTTCGTCGTCCACTTCTTGTCGCCGTCGATGGTGACGTGGCCGTCCGCGACGACCGCGCGCGTCGCCAGGCCGCCCGCGTCCGAGCCGGCCCCGCGCTCGGAGAGGCCGAACGCGATGAGCTTGCGACCCGAGGCGATCTCGGGCAGGTACTTGCGCTTCTGCGCCTCCGTGCCGGCGAGGATGATCGGGAACGAGCCCAGCGCGTTCACCGCGAACATCACGCCCATGCCGCCGCACGCGCGGGAGATCTCCTCGACGACGAGGCAGAGGTCGAGGACCCCGCCGCCGCCGCCGCCGAACTCCTTCGGGATCCACACGCCCATGAGGCCGTGCTCGACGAGTTTGTCGCGCACCTCCCACGGGTACTCCTGGAGTCGGTCGTACTTCGCCGCGACGGGGCGGACGAAACGCTCGGCGACGTCCCGGGCCTTTTCCTGCCAGGCACGGTTCGACGGGGTGAGTAGCGGGTCCAGGGGGCACCTCCCGGGTCGGTCGCGCCGGTGAGACACCGGGCGAAGTCGAGCCGCGGAGTATAGGGTTGGGCGTTCGCCGGATACCAGGCGAGACGGGGCCGAACCCGGGGGGTGCCTACGCGAGGCCCGGGGAGTCGCAGGTGCCGGGGGGGGCGCCGCGCGTTCCGAGTCGCGCGGCGTCCTTCGCGATCAGGCCTCTCGGCGTTCAGGCCTCTCGGCGTTCAGGCCCCTCGGCGTTCAGGCAGCTTCAGGCTGCTGCCGAGACGGACGGGAGCTCCCGTCGCTTGGCGTAGCCCTCGTCCAGGCGGTGCCAATGGCGGATCGAGGTCTCACCCCGGGACCAGCACAGGTAGACGATCTCACCGGCGACGTCGCCGTAGAAATCGATGAACCCGCGCTCGTAGTCCTTGACGGTCCCGCCGAGCGCCTCGATCTCCTGGATCAGCCCCTGGAACCGATCGAGCACGTCCCCGACCTCCCGATCCTTGCGCCGGAGGTCGGCGTCGGCCGAGGCCGTCGAGTCGTTGCGGGCCTTCGAGGTCTCGTACGCCGCCAGCGCCTGGTTCACCTCGGTGTACGTCGTCACGATGTCGTCCGCGATCCGGCCCACGAGGGGCAGCATCCGGTTGGCTTCGTCAACGGTGAAGATCTTGCCACGCATGGCGGGTACTCCAAGGCCGATCATCGGCCACAGCGAACCTCAGGTGAACCTCTGGTGAACCTCTGGTGAACCTCTGGTGAACCTCTGGTAAGCAAGGTCCGTGCCGAATCCACTCTCGGCCGTCCGCGGAAGAATCCGTAGACGGCCCACAGGGGAGACGGGGGGCCTCAACGGGGGGCGGGGGGGGTGCATCACGGAAGTTCCACCCCTGTAGACGCGCGAGACGGGCGTTCGGATGACAAGAGTTTGTCCAATGGGGCGCCCAAACCGACCACTGCGGCCCGGGAAGGCCTCCGCGCCGAGCGAGCACGCTGCAGCGTCCCCTCGCGCGAGGTCGAGGGGCCCGGGGGGTTCCACCGGGGGGGGGCGCACGGTGGAAGACCCCGGTCGTGCGTTTCGGCACACCGGGGGGGGTGTCCCCCGGTGAGGACGCGTCTCGACGAACGTCTCCGCCGCGCCTCTTTGACGCCTTGCGGAGGGGCCTCTACCGTGGGGGACTTCGCCTTCGTTCGCCGTGGGGCCCGCCGGAGCGCTCGTGACCGACCAGATCCGCAAGATCCAGGAATACGTCTACCTCAAATACGTCGACCCGGGTGACCACGGGACGATCGACGAAGAGGCGGCGCTCCGCGTCCTCGAGGAGCACTACCGGAAGCCGGCGAACGCCGACAACTCCGAGTGCTACTACGTCGGCATCCTCCTCTTCGAGCACGGGTTCGACTTCGACGACGAAGCGAAACGCGCGTCGCATTTCCAGCGGGCGCGCTGGTGGCTGGAACGGAGCCGCAAGCTCTCCGGCGAGGCGTGGGACGTCGTCGACGACCGGCTCGCCGATATCGTCTCGTTCCTGAAGGACCAGGGCCTCGCGCTCGAGCCGCTCGCCGACGTGCCCGCGGTGGCGCACGTCGCCCCGGTGGCCGTCGCGCTCGCGAAGGAGATCGAGGACCACGGCACCATGGTCTTCGTGCCCGCGGGCGCGTTCCTCTTCGGCCCCGAGCGCGAGGCGCGCACGTTGCAGGCCTTCTACGTCGACAAGCTGCCGGTCACGAACCGGCAGTACGGCGCGTTCTGCCGCGCGACGCAGTACCGCTGGCCCAAGTACTGGACCGACCCGCGGTTCAACGGGCCGGAGCACCCCGTCGTGGGCGTGAGCGCCGCGGACGCGCTCAAGTACTGCAAGTGGGTCGGGAAGGACCTGCCGAGCGAGGAGCAGTGGGAGAAGGCGCTCCGCGGCGCGGACGGGCGCATCCGTTCTTGGAGCGACGAGGCCACGACGCCCGCGCACGCCTGCTTCGGTCGCGACCCCGAGACCGGCGGCACCGCGCCCGTGACGGCGAGCCCGCGCAGCGGTAGCCCCTGCGGCGCGCTCGACCTCCTCGGCAACGCGTGGGAGTGGACGTCGTCGGCGATCGCCGAGGGCGAGGGCCTCCAGATCGTCAAGGGCGGCTGCTACAGCGACCCCGTCACGGTCCTCCGCGCCGATCTCCGCCTCGAGGCGGGGGCGAAAGACAAGTTCGAGAACATCGGCTTCCGCTGCGTCAAGAACGCCTAGCTCCGGGCCCTCGCGTGGACGCCGACCCGGCCCCGCGCGAGGACGCCGCCGACCCCGCGGGCCGGCCGCGGCGGCGCGCGCGGTACCCGGGCACGCACCCGCGCTCGTTCGGCGAGCGGTACAAGGAACACGACCCCGCCCGCTACCCGGGCGAGGCCGCGCACGTGCGCGCGCGCGGTCGGACGCCCGCCGGCACCCACGTGCCGATCCTCGTCGCCGAGGTCCTCGAGGTCCTCGCGGTCGCGCCGGGCGACGTGGTGGCCGACCTCACGCTCGGGTGGGGAGGACACGCGTCGGCGTTCCTCGCCCGCCTCGGCGCCGGCGGGCGGTTGCTCGCGTTCGACCAGGACGCGCCCATGCTCGAGGCCACGCGAGCCCGTCTCGACGCCGCGACGCCGAGGGCGCGGGTGACCTACCACGCGGTTCACCACGCGGCGCTCCCCGACGTGCTCCGCACGGAGGGGCTCGACGGGTGCGACGTCGTGTTCGCCGATCTCGGCGTCTCGTCGATGCAGGTGGATGACCCGGCGCGCGGGTTCTCGTACCGCCGCGAGGGCCCGCTCGACATGCGCATGGACCGGCGCCGGCCGCGCACCGCCGCGAGCGTGGTCGCGACGCTCGACGCGCGGGACCTGGCCACGGCGCTCGCGGACCTCGCCGACGAGCCGCGCGCCGACGTGGTGGCGGCGGCGATCGTCGCCGCGCGCGCGCAGGCCCCGATCCTCACGACCACCGCGCTGGTCGCCGCCGTCCTCGCGGCGCACGGGCTCACACCGGAGGCGTGGAAGGCGCGGCAGCGCCGCGAGCCCGACGCGACGCACCCCGCGGCGCGCACCTTTCAGGCCCTCCGCATCCTCGTGAACGACGAGCTCGGCGGCCTCGACCGCCTGCTGCACGCGCTGCCGTGGTGCCTACGACCGGGCGGTCGCGCGGGGGTCCTCTCGTTCCACAGCGGCGAGGACCGGCGCGTGAAGCACGCGTTCCGCGCGGGCCTCGACGCCGGCCTCTACGACGCCGTCGCCGACGAGGTCGTGCGCGCGTCGCCGGACGAGGTCGCCTCGAACCCGCGCGCCGCGCCCGCCAAGCTGCGCTGGGCCCGCCGCGCCCGCTGACGACCGCCCCGAGCCGACGCCCGAGCCGACGGACGCGAGCCCGTACGTGCCGACCGAGGAACGGGCACGAAGGCGCGGCGTCCTCGAAGAAGTCGGCTTCGCGCGGCCTCCGGTGGGCCCCGGCCCGCGGAACCCTGCTCAGCCGCGGGCGAACGCGTAGACCGCGAGGACCACGCCGTAGTTCGCGAGCATCAGGAGGTACATCCCGCGCCACGCGGGGTGGTTGCGCTCGGTCGCGAGCGACGACGGGTCCCGCAGTAGCGCGCGCGCGGTCCACGCGCCGCCCGCCGCGAGGGCGCCGCTCGCGACCGCCCAGGCCGCGAAGGGCCGCTGCACCGCGCCGAGGAGCGCGAGCAGCGGGTAGAGAAGGAACGGGAGGACGAGGAACGGGGCCACGATCCGCGCCGCGGGCGCGAGCCCGAGCACCACCGGGAGCGTGCGGCAGCCGTGGGCCCGGTCGCCCGCGACGTCGGCGAAGTCCTTCGTCGTCGCGGCGCCGAGCACGAAGAGGCCGGGCACGAGGCCGAGCGCGAACGGTTCCGACGATGTCAAGGGCGCGAGCACGGCCCAGCCCGCGACCGGCACGAGGAAGCCGCGCGGTACGGCGATGGTGGGGTTGGCGAGCCAAAGCAGGCGCTTCGTCCGCAGGGGCGGCGCGCTGTACACCCAGGTCGCGAACACGCCGCCGACGACGCACGCGAGGAAGGCTGCGCGGTGGACGAGCGTCGCGTGCGCGCCGGCGACGAGCACGCCGAGCAGCGCGAGCAGGTGGCCGAGACGCCGCGCGCCGGCCACGGTCGCGGCCCCCGCAGGGATCGGCCGCGTGGGCTTGTTCACGCGGTCGATGTCGGCGTCGAAGGCCTGGTTCCACGCGTTGCTCGCGCCGTTGGCGAGCACCGCCGCGAGCGCCGCGAGGGCGACGAGCTCGACGCGGAACGGCGCGCCGGTCGCGTGGCTCGCCGTGGCGGCGCCAGCGACGACGCCGACGAGCGGCGCGAGCATGGTGAAGGGGCGAACGAGGCCGATGAGCGTGCGGGCGTCCACGCGCGCGAGTCTACGGGGGCCGGGCGCGGCCCGGGAGCCTCGCGCGGGGCCGGTCAGCGGGCGGCCGTGCCCACGGCCTCGAGGCGCATGCGGACGAAGTTCAAGGGCATCCGCTGCACGCCGATGGCGCCCGAGACGTTGCCCTTCTGCTGGAAGTAGTGCCCGACGACGTGCAGCACGCGGCCGCGCCCCACGGTGAACGTGAGGGCGATCGCGGTGCCGCGCTGGAGCGGCGCGCGCGCGAGCGCCGGGGCCTCCGCCAGGACGACCACCTCGTCCTTGCGCAGCACCTCGACGTCGAAGGACGCCTGCTCGAGCCACCACCGCGGGCGCGTCTCGGCCTCGAACACCCCTTCGAGCAGCCGGTGCCGGGCCATGCCCTCCGCCGGCTCCACATCGACGATGAGCTCCGGGAGCGGGTGGATGCGCCCGCGCGTGCGGAGGTAGCCGGGGAACGCAGGCATTACGAGGTTCGCGAGCGCCCAGTCCGTCGTGAAGAGGTAGCCGCCGCCTTGCACGAAGTCGCGGACCGCGCGCACGACGCGTTCGTGTTCGTGGGGACGCAGCACGTTCTCGCCGCAGTTCCAGAACACGAGCTTGTGCCGCTCGAGCGCGTAGCCGGGCATCTCGAAGGGGGCCTTCAGCGTGAACGGCAGGCCCAACTCCTCGAGCGTGTTCTCCATGTGGTCGAAGGAGCCGCGGACCACGAGGATGTCGTCGGTCCGCAGCCCCTTCAGCACGCGGCCGAGGGGGCCGCCGCCCTTCGCGATGTCGGCGCGGACGCGCGCGGCGGCGTGCTGGTTCACCTCGCGGGCGCGCTCCGCGTCCTCGTGGATGTGGTCGAGGTCCACAGGCGCGGGCTTCTTCCCGACGACGTTCTTCTCTGCGAGCTTGAGCCGCGGCATCGACCCGGTGGGCCCGACGAGCGGGTCGATTGCGGACGGCGGCAGCGGCTCCTCCGCTTCGAGCGGGATCGGGGGCGTGTCGTCGTCCGAGGCGAGCGGGTCGGGGAGCGCGGGCTCGGGCTCGAGCCACGGGTCGTCGAGGATGGGGGCCTCGACCTCCTCGGGTGGCGCGTCGGGCTCCGCACGGTCGAGCGGACCGCCGGACTCGAGGGGCTCGTCGGCGAGCGCCGTCGCGCTCACCATCCCGTGGACGACTTCCGGGCGCGGGCGCAGCGGCGTCGCGGGAACGAGCACCGACATCAGGAGGAAGAGGAGCCCGTGCACGACGGCGGACAGCACCCACCACGGCGACCGCCGGAGGACGTCGGCGAGTTCCTCGTCGAACGAGGCGCCGGTGAGGGACTTCGGCGTCGTCGCGGAGGCGACTGGTGCGGCGGGCCCGGGGCGCGGCGCCGGGCTCGCCGGCGCGCCGGCGATGCCCGCGGCGTCGTCGTCGAACTCGAACGGCGACGCGGTGAGGGCGAGCGTCGGTCCCTCGACGGATGACCGCGCGCCGACGAGCGACGGCGCGAGCGCGCGCGCGGGCCCGGCTGGGACCGACGTCGCCGCGAGCGGTTCGAGCCCGACGAGCGTGAGCGTCGCGTCGCCGACGTGGACCGTGTCGCCGACGTACATGCGGACCTGGCCGGACCCGTCCGCGCGGACGAGGAGCACGGAGTCGCCGAGATGGACGAGGACCGCCTCGCGCGGCGCCCAGCCCGCATCGTCGCGTTGGATCGCCGCGGCTGCGCCCGCGCCCACGACGGCCTCGGCGTCCGCCCAGCGGACGTCGACGCGCTGGCCGCGGACTTCGATCCGAACGACGATCACCGGGGGGCTCCGGGGGCGTTCGCCCCAAGGTTTGAACGTAGCAGGGGATGCGGAAGTCGCGGTCGTCCCCTCCTCAGATCGGCCGCGGGCGGCCTCCCGCGGCGTCGGCGGCGCACGCGATCCCGGCCAGGATCGCCGCCGTCGGCACCTGTCGGAGGGCGGCGGCGGCTGCGCCCATGGCGTCCGCCAGCGGGGGCCCGTCGGCCGCGCCGCGCGCTTCGGCGAGGGCGGCGAAGAACGCCGCAGCCGGGGCGTGCAAGGCGACCGCCGCCGCGGCAGCGAGGAGCGCCCAGGCCACCGGGCGGCGCGGGCCGACGCCCGCGGCGAGGGCCGCGATGAGCGCCGCCGCGAGTGCCAGCCCCGTCGTCGCGAGCGCCGGGTCGGCGACGACCGCCGCGAGGTTCCCGGGCGTGGCCCCCCCGAGCGCGTTGAACCACGACGTCAGCGCGCTCGGGAAGGGGAGCGGGCCGTGGGCCTCGCCGTCGGCCCGCGCGGGGAACACGAGCAGCAGGAGCAGCGCGGCGGCCGCCGCCATCGTGACTGCGCGTCCGCGTCCGTCCCACCGCGCGCCGCGCCGTGCCCAGGTCGCACCGGCAGCCGTCGCGACGAGCGTCGCGAACACCACCCGCGGGGTCCCGGCGACCGAGGTCGCGAGGTCCACCGCGCACGCCGCGCCCGCGGCGACGCCGCCGACGAACGCGCCCCGCCCGCGCAGGGGGCGCACGACCGCCGCGAGCGCGCTCGCGACGGCGAGCGCGACGAGGAGCGTCACGACGACGGCGGGCGCCGTGGGCCCGTCGCTCGCGAGACGGCCGACGGCGTCCCGCACGCGTTCGAGCGAGGCCGGCGCCGGGCCCACGGCGTCCGCGAGCACGATCGCGGTGACGACCGCGGCGACCGCTGCCAGCGCGAGCCCCGCGCCGGTCCCCGCCGGGCCGCGGGGCGCCCCTCCTCGCGGTTGGGCGAGGCCGGCGAGCGCCGCGGCCCCCAGCGCGAAGAGCGCGAAGCCGCCCTCGAAGCAGGCGGTCGTGACCTGGGCCGCGATGAACGCGGGCCCGCCCTCGGCGAGCCACGCCGCACGCCCGTCCCACAACGTGACCAGCGGTCCCGCGAGGTGCGCCCCGACGAGGAGCGCGAACGCCGCGCGGCCGGCGACGCGCGCGACCCCGCCGCCGCGCCGGCCGGGCCACGCCACGACGGCGAGTACGAGCGCCGCGGCGAGCGCCGTCGCGAGATCCGGCACGACGCCGTGCGCCACGGGCAGTCCGTCGGGCACGGGCGTGCCGCGCCACACGGCGGTGAGCAGCGCGCGGGCCGCGTCGCCGCGCCGGAGCAGCAGCGACGCGGTGCCCTCGCTGCCCGCGGCGAACCGGGTCGCGGCCGCGGCGACCCCCACGAGCGCGCCGATCCACGCCCACGGCCGCGCCGCGCCCCGCGTCTCGGTGCGCGTCGAGCCGAGCACGAGCGCCGCGCCCCCGAGGAGCGCGAGCGCCACGGCGCCCGCGAGGTCGGGCGCCGTCGTGCGCAGCGCCGGCGTGGCGGGACCGTGCGCGCGCGCGGCGAGCACGACCGTCGCGACGGCCAGCGCCGCGAGCACGGGACGCGATCCGTGGCGCGCGGCCGCGACGAGCGCGAGGCCGCCGGCGACGCACAGGAGCGCGAGCGCGACGGCATCGGGGAGCGCCAGCGCGGCGAGCGAGGCGGCGACGGAGGCCTCGCCTCCGGACGTGTATGCGCCGGGCACCACGCGCAGCGCGGCGGCCAGCAACGCGACGAGGCCCGCGACGACGAGCGCGACGCGCGGCGTCGTCGGTTCCATCGCGTTCGGCGTGCCCGCGCCCACGACGACGGGCGCGCCGCAGCGCCGGCAGGTGAACCGCGAGCCGGGCGCGAGGCGCGTGACGTTGTAGCGCGCGCCGCATCCGCCGCAGCGCTCGACGCGCATCGCGCCCGCCGCGTGCATCGCGGTGTGCATCGCGGCGTTCGGGGTCGCGGCGGGGTCGGTCATCCGGGTCCGAGGAGCAGGTCGCGAGCGGCCTGCAGCCGACGGAACTTCCGTTCGGCGAGGGCGACGAAGTCCGCGTCGAGGTGCGCGACCTTGTCGGGGTGGAGCTTCAACGCCAGCGCACGGTACGCGCGTTCGATGTCGGCCGCACCGGCGTGGGCGGGCACCCCGAGGACTTCGAGCGCGTCGTGGACCGTGGTGGGGGGGCCGTCGAGGGGGGCCGGGCCCCCGCCTCCGGGGGCGACCGGCGGCGCGACCGGCGGCCCCTGCGGTGGGGCGTTCGATGCGACGGGCGGGGGCGGAGCCGTCGGCGGGGGACGCGAGGCCCGGGCCGGCGTCGGCGGGCGACCGTCGGACGGCGGCGGGGCCTCGCGTCCCCGGTGCCACGGCACCTGGCGATCGATCTCGGAGGGCGGGGGCGGGGGGGGCGCGCCCGGGGGGGCGAACCGTCCCGCGCCGTGGGGGACGAGCGGGTTCACCGTCCGGCATTCGGGGCACGCGAACTCGACCCACGGGCCGCCGTCCTCGAGGCGGCGGGGCCGCAGGATCCCGAGCCCGGTCACCTCGCCCGAGGTGAAGGGGCGCTGGCAGCGGCGGCAGCGTCCGGCGGTGACGGAGAGCCCGGCGTCCATGGGGCGGCATTGTACGGCGGCGGACCCGGGGGGGCCGCACCCGGCGTACAACCTTGACGCCGGCCGGGTGTTCGCCCAACATCGCCGGGCTCCCGTCCTCTTTCGTGAGAACTGTTCATGAGGCTGCACGTCCGCAATTCGACGAAGAAGCGCCGGAACCTCGGGTTCCGCGCGCGCATGAAGACCAAGAGCGGGCGGAAGATCGTCAACCGCCGCCGCCGCCTCCACGGGACCTTCCCGTAGTCGAACGGTCGCCGCGGGCGGCTCGCCGCCTCGCGCCGGGTGCCCCAGGTCGGGTGCCCCAGGTCGGGTGCCCTAGGTCGGGTGCCCTAGGTCTGGGGTGTCGTCGGCGCTGAAATGCTTGAACCGCCTCCGCCGGGAGTTGCGGGTTCCCGGATCGGGTTCCCGGATTCGGGACCTGGGACGGGGTCGTAGGCTGAGAGCCTGTGAAGGAATCGAAGATTCCTTCACAGCCGCGAAGCGCGGACCCGCAGGGGCCGCGCGCCGAGCGGGTTTCCGGAGGGCTTGGCCCGCCGGAAACCGAGCGAAGGCGATTTCT
>Ga0163144_10014968_pt1 | contig 16045 bp, 9 predicted proteins | sample OliLak19BULKMAT1_FD_123175 | JGI IMG/M metagenome (GOLD analysis project Ga0163144, IMG submission 123175) | Freshwater microbial mat bacterial communities from Lake Vanda, McMurdo Dry Valleys, Antarctica - Oligotrophic Lake LV.19.BULKMAT1 | ecosystem: Environmental > Aquatic > Freshwater > Lake... | reverse complement strand
TTGTTAAGAAAGTATTAAGAAAATAGGGCGAATCCATGATCGTGTTAAGGATCCACCTTAACACGATCAAGGAGTGGCCCTATTCCTTCCCTGACGGATTGAACTGCTGAACCGCCCTCAAAGTCACCGGTCCGATCAATCCAGATTTCAGTAGTTGCGAATCCTTTTTGTAGAACTGCCAGGTGGTGAAGGTGACTCTTTTCGTCGCGGGACGTGGTTTGCCGTTCGCCAACCACTCGGGCCACTCGATGATCGGCCCACCGTTCCAGTTGATTTCCGCAGGATATTGTTCGTCGCCGATCAGTCTGTTCGGCCACAAGTTCGTGACTCTGACGACCAGTTTGTTGGTGCCTGCTTTCAGCCAGTCGGTGGCATCGACACGGAAAGGCGCCTTCCATAGAGTCTCAAACTTGTGCCCGTTGATCTCCACGTCAGCAAAATTCTTGACGTTGCCCAGGTCCAACCACACTCGTCTGCCGGATCCTCCTAAGTTTGATCCCGAAAAAGTAGTTTGATAGCTGGCCGTTCCAGAGAAGTAGCGGACGCCGGACTCTTTGGAGTCTGACCAAGAAATCAATTTTGACATTTTCACAGATTTCGGAGCACCTTTCTTCGGCGGGAAACTGATCGTCCACGGCCCGTTGACTTTCGACGATTTGGGGGTCGACGTGACCTGATTGGAGTTGCCCTTAGAGTTTGTAAAGCGATAAACGCCGCTCTTCCACAACTGGACTTTGCTCTTGCTCACGAAGAAGTCGGGCGGCGCGTTGTCCGGGCCCTGGTCAACGAACTGGATCGTCTGATTCTCGGAGATTTGCCGTTCAAATCGCTTTCCGTCTACGGTGTAGACAAGCTTGAGCGTCTTGACGTGGTTAACAGCTGGGTCGCCAAAGTTCGTGTTCTTGGCGGCGATTTCAGTCTCTCCGGCGGCGATCATTGCCTTGGCTTTTTCTGTTACATCCGCTCCCCCCGTCCCGTCTACCGCGTCATAGTGCGCCTCCAGGATTTCAATCTTCGGTGGCTCGACTTCCTGACCCGTCTCTCCGAGCCAAATCAGCGAATTAAGGTGGCTAGCGGACGCCGGTTTACGAAAGACGACGAAGACAGATCCTGCCGACTCGAACTGCAATTGGACTCTTGTCCTGCCGTTTTTCTCGCTCCAAAACATGGCTGGTTCGATTGTTCCTGTTTCTGGATTCCAGAGTTCTGGAAGCCTGCCGCTGACCCGAAAAGTGACATCGACCCTGGTAGTCCGATAGGCTGGATTTGCGACAAAATAAATGTCGGTGCCAGCGACGAGTCTATGTATCCAATTGAGGGGTTTGGTTCCTTCTACGTCTGGGGCGACATTGTTTTTTGCGAGAACCTCCTTCAGCGAAGTTCCCCAGAAAATTCGTCCCTTACCAAACGTTGCTTCTCTTGAGGTTTTGCCGTCCAATCTGCCCCAAACCAATTCTCCGATCCGTTGAACTTCGGTGTCGCCTCGTCCCATGTCCGAAAGACTCGGTGACCTCAATGGCTTCGGCCCCACGACGGTCGCTCCTTGTGTGACAAGTTCGGCGATCTTTCGTGCCGTCCTGGGGGTCATCCATGTGCTTTCCGGAAGGAGCAATACCTTGTACCGCATGCCTGTCGGCAGGACGATTTCACCGTTTTCGACCTTCATTTTGTGCAACACCGTCGCATCGCAACCGTCGTAGTCATAACCCACGGGCACGACCGATCCTCCGAGCATACGCAGGTCGTTCGGGCCCTCTTCACCCGTAAACGCCACGACGTCCGCGACAAACCGACCTGACTGCAGGAGGTACTGACACCTTGCGATGTACTTCATCCAAGCCGCACCTTGATCCCACCAGGTGATCGTCCTTTCTAAGTTCATGCCCCAAGGACCCATCGTCATTCCAGGTTCAAGATTCGTCCAGGGTTGGTGGGTGTACCGATGGAAAATATAGCGGTTGATCCCTAGAGTGAAAATCTTGTCGCCAAGAGCTTTGACGGAATAGGGATCGACCAGCCAGCGACCTCGGGAGTCGTCGGCAGTGAACGCCTCTGCCCCGACTATCGACTTTCCATTTGTATGCGCCGCGCTTGATGCCAACTTTGTGGATTCTTCGGCACCGCCACCGACCCAAAATTCACCCATCGGAATGTCAGCCATGCCCGACACTTGGAGGTTGTCGAACGAACCGTTTCCATATCCTTCTGTCGAGAAAAGCAGTCCGTTCTTGTGACAAAGTTCTTTGAAGTATGCGAAGTAGTTGTCTGCGTACAGGTCGCAAACTGTTCGGCGCCAATCCCAAAGAAACCGCTCGGTCACCTCTTGGCTTTCTACGATCCGGCCCGTGATCGCGGGCAAGTAGGGCATCGAATCATATCCTCGCCGTTTCCGAAACTCTGCGGCGAAAAGTGGTGTCCAGTTCTGGCTACCGACCTCGTAACTGTCGATCAACGCGTTGTTCAGCCCGAACTTTGTGACTGTGCCATTCGCCTTCAGAGCCGTCGCCATCATCCCGTCCCAAAAAGCGTCCATCGCAGCACGGCTCAACTTGTCGACTTCAGGGCCCCGCCCTGGAACGGGGGCTGGCGCGTTCACAGCCCCGGTCGGGGTGTGGCCCATTCGGATCAAAGTCCAGTCTCCTTCGGGCACGTCCCAAACCAGCTTGCCCTCGTACCCGAGGGTCAGGCTCAAGATGTCTCTCATCGGTGTCGTTGCCCCAGCCGGGCTCGTTTCCAGGCTTGGTGCGATCCGGTCTCCACGATCAAACGATGCCTTGGCGCGGATATTTGGATTTCGAAATCCGTTGTCTGTCGGCTTTCGCACGGCATAGACGGCAACATCCTTATAATAGCCAAGCTTTGATTCAGGAATTGGTAGCACTGCCTCAAACCGACTTGGTCCCTTGACGCTTGTTTCTGACCAAGTCAAGTTCTGCATTGCATATTCAGGCTTCACCCACTCGCCGCCACTACTCGACCACCCCGCGCAATTATGGATGCAAATTTCTATCCCGAGTCGCTTCGCTTCTTTGAAGGCATGGGCCAAACAGTCCTTCCACTGGGGCGACATAAACGGGACTTTGCCAGCTGGAATTCCAACTTCGACATTGAACAGCTGGGCCCCGCCGATGCCAATCTTCTTCATCGCCTCAAGGTCGGCGGTGATCCCTTCCTTACTAATGTTGCCGTTGATCCAGTGCCACCAGGTGTGAGGCTTTGACTTGTCGGGCGGATTCTTGAATTCGGTTTCGAGGGTGGACTGTCCCGAAAGGAGACAAGGGGCCATGCTTGCCGTGACTAGTGGAAGAAAAACCTTGAGCCAGCGCATTTGCCGGTATCGTACCCAGATAACAGCTTTCCTGGCTTTCGGGCCAGGAAGTCGGACTCCAGCGATTTCGTCATGCTATACTGTCAGTTCCCAAATCGGGGGTTTAGCTCAGTTGGGAGAGCGCTTCCATGGCATGGAAGAGGCCAGGGGTTCGAGTCCCCTAACCTCCACCAAATTGCACATTTTCAAAGGAAATTCGCCTTGTTACGATTCTATGATTCCCGGAAACCAAGGCTCAATGTTCCTCAATGTCCGGTCTAGGCGGCGATTTTTTGCGGGGCAGGAGCCTGCGCTCGAAGTTGAGGAAGGAGGACGATTTGTTCCCGATCGGGGACGTGGTTTATCGCGGTCTCAGCTAAATCACTGATAGCCTTGGCTACTTTGCTCTTCGGTTTTACAGCACTGATGAGCTGTCTGCGCACAGCCATATCAGAAACAAAATGATCGAATGGGATGTTCGTCTGAAAGACAAAGTCACTGCTGAGGGCCTGTCCAAGTTTCAAGGCAAGGCGTGTAGCCAACTTGGCGGCGGCGACTGGCCCAGCCGTTTGGTTTGTCACAAGTCCCAGTCCGGCGTTTCCATTGGCTAGCAGAACGGCGTTCGCAGTTTTCAAAAGACCCAAAATGCTGGCCGGTTCGGGAGACGTGACGAGCAACACCAGGTCGGATCTGCCAAACGCTCTCACAGTGCTCATTTCCATTCCAGGACTGGTGTCGACGATCACAAATTCTGCTTCGGGCCAGACTGTCGTCAAGTCTAGTTCGGGATTCAAGCGCGAGCTGGTCGCTACCAACAGGTTGTCGGAGATTCGGACTTTGCCATCAAATTCGGTAGATTCGTTGCTCAAGCTCCAGAATTTTGAAGAAGGCACGTTCTGATCTAAATCGACAAGGAGGGTCTTGTGACCACGCGCATTCAACGAATGGGCGAGGTTTGAAGCGACAAAACTCTTTCCAACTCCGCCTTTTGCGTTTGCAATAGTAATGATCTTCATGCAGGCCACCGGAGCACTTCGTCTAGGCTTCCAAAACGCAAGCGGATTTCTCTCAAGACTCTTGCCGGTTCTCCAGAGTGTGGCACTACAGCCATACCAACGGCTTCAGAAAGCGCTTTGAGAGCCTCGTCGTCAAAGGGTTCGATGCACAGGCAGTGGAGGTTTTCGCCAACGATACAGACGGGCAAAGCAAGTGCGGCTGCGGCAAGAGCACCCGGAACCCTTTCTATCGCCGAAGGGTCGATCTCCTCTAAATTCGGGATGTCATCAGGGAGTTCCGCCTCAATTTCAGGCTCTTTGACCACCGGGTCTTCGGAGACCAACTCTGGTGTTGCGATTTCGATGTGTCGATCAGGCTCGGGAGCCTCCTCAGCAACTGGATCGGCAAGCCCCAACATTGCCAAGATTTCATCGGCAGGAACGATGGGTGCGTCGATTTCAGAAGGTTGCTCCATTGTGGGCTGGGGGCCCCCGGATGCGGCGAACAAGGCTGTGATCTCATCATCAGAAAGAGCAGTTCCTGGCTTTGTCTCGACGGCTATAGGTTCAGCATCCACTTCGTTAGGTTCGACGTTTCGTCCCAACATTTCAGTTGCCGTCATGAGGGCATCGAGTTCATCGGTACTCAGTCCAGAGTCGAGAAGTTCCAATTCGGGTTCTTCAGCGGCGACTTCTGGGCAATTTTGTAATTCCTGTGAGTCGGGCTCAAGTGGGGTTCGAATCTGGTTTTGGCTTGCGAGAAGCTCTCGGATATCCAAGACCTCGCCTTTCAGTACCGCCATCTCTTCGCGTATTTCAGCCACAACTTCGGTGACGGTCGGCTCAGCCTTGGATCTCTTGGCTCGAGGCTTCTTGACCGTCTGACTGGGCTCTACAGGTTCGGTACTGGGCATGACGAAAGTGGCGAACGACGAGTCGCCTCACCTATTTTCGGTCTATCCTGAGTTCAAAATCAGGTTCGGTTTACGACAATCCAGATTTCTTTCGGACCGTGTACTCCTCGAACAAGCTCACCTTCGATGTCTGCGGTGCGAGATGGCCCCGTTATCAAGACTGAGTTGCAAGGTTTTAACCTGTCAATCGCCTCTTCTAGGGCCTGAACGATGTCCTCGTCTCTGACAATCGCGATGTGCAAGGGGGGGGCAAGACTGGCTAGGCGGCGATCTGCGCTCTCGTGAGAAATCAAGATTGTCCCTGTCTCAGCAACGGCCAACTGCCCAAATGTAATGCCAACATCAGCCGTCCAAGGGTCAGTTGTCTCGTACAGTCCACATTCCAAGGGTAGTTCTCCGACTCTAAAATCCACGCACCAGCGTCGGCCCTCAATTTTTGACAGATCTGTCCATGAAACAACTCTGCCACCCAAAATAGAGAGATTTGTCTCGAATTCTTGCCAAAGCGAACGGATGTCCTTAGGAGGCATTTGAAATGGTTCTGGAAGTGGGCCGCCGCTTGGCCCGCCAATCCGCGAGAAAATCAATTCACGGGCGTCCACGGAACCACCTCCTGAAGTCACGGCCCACCCGCTCTGGGTTGCTTCGAACCTTTGACCAAGGACTTGGCAACTTTGTCGCGAGCGGCAAGAGGATGAGTGCCGCTCTCCAAAGTCGGTCGTTCTTGGCAAGACTTGCGACAACCTGCCAAGGAATTCCACTGTTGGTCGACCCAGCGGCGGTGGCCTCGTTTCGGAGCCGAAGCAGCATCGCCGGAATGGGGATCGCAACCGGACAGACCTCTTCGCAAGAACCACAAAGGGTCGAAGCTTTTGCAAGCTCGCCCATCGCTTCGACTCCCTCCATGGCTGGAGCAAGAACTGCGCCCACGGGGCCAGAGTACACGTGTCCATAAGCGTGCCCCGATGAGTGGCGGTACACCGGGCAACTGTTCAAGCACGCACCACAACGAATACAGCGAAGAATTTCGCGATAAGGGCCGTTTAGAACCCTAGTTCGTCCATTGTCCAGCATGACAAGATGGATCTGGTCTGGCCCGTCGATCTCCTCTGGACACCTCGGGCCATGGATCAGGTGGGTGTAAACGGTCAATTTTTGGCCTGTTGCCGAACCGGCCAAGAGACGTAAGAAAAGAGGCAAGTCTGACTCTCGGGGAAGAATCTTCTCGATTCCCATCAGTGCGATATGGACTTTGGGGGTGGTCGTCGAGAGCCGATTGTTGCCCTCGTTTTCCACGATCACGATCCGGCCCGACTCGGCAATTCCGAAATTGACGCCACTTATGCCGATGGAAGCTTGTTGGAATTTTGTTCGTAAATGCTCTCTGGCCTGCATCGCCAAGGTTTCTGGTACTTCCGAATAGGGCCCGAGCTTCTCTCGTTGAAAACTCTGGGCGACCTGAATCCTGCTCTTATGGATGATGGGTGCCACGATGTGGCTCGGAGTGTCTCCATCAATCTGGACCACAAACTCGCCAAGGTCAGTCTCGACCACATCGAAACCGGCTTCCACGAGTGTCGGATTGAGGTGGATTTCCTCGGTCGCCATCGACTTGCCTTTGACGATTGTGGCACCAGGGTCGGAGTTTTCACGGCAGAGCTGTAGGATGATCTTCCTGGCTTCCTCGGCTGTCGAAGCCCAATGAACAGTGATGCCGTTTGCTCTGCAATTATCTTCAAATTGAGTCAAAAGAGGAGCGAGATTGTCAAGGACGTATTGTTTGATAGATGCCGCGTAGTGCCTTGCTTTGTCAACATCGTCAAAAACCCGACCAAGTGTGTACTTTCGGGCGTCAGCTACTCTTGTAGAGGCCAGTCGCACGCTTGCCCGCGTCGATTGGGGCAGTTGATCGACAAAATCGTCGAATCGGATCAGAGTGCTGATGCCAGCACCTCCGCGATGTGGGTGAACTTCAACGGTATTCCTTCCTTCTTTGCCAATCCGTCCAAGTGCATGAGGCACCCCATGTCGCCGCTGACTACCTCACTGATCCCACTTTTCACCAATTGGTCAATTTTTGACAGGCCAATATGTCGGCTGGTCGCACTGTGACTGATCGAAAACGCACCTCCAAACCCGCAACACTGGTCAGAATCGCCGATCAGAACTACGGTGAGATTTCCGACAAGGCTCAAGATTCGTTCTTGTGTGTCTCCTGTACCAAGCATTCTTCCGTGGCAGGAACGGTGAAATCCCACTCGTCGGGGCGATGGCATGGTTGGCCACTCTTTGACTTTAACCACTTGGTGAAGGAATTCGCAAAGCTCATAGACTTTGGTCTTCATTTCTAAGCCGCCTACCATGTGGTATCCCTCACGAAACATAGCGGCGCAAGATCCACTTGGGGTTACGATAGGGTGTTCACCGTCGAGGACTTCAATCGCGTGAGCCGCCATTTTTCGAGCACTCTCCCAGTCTCCAGAATTAAAGGGCGGCTGTCCGCAGCAAGTTTGACGTTCGTCAAATTCGACCTTGCATCCAGCGTGCTCTAGAACTTTGACGGTTGCGATCCCGACTTCCCCGAAAAAGGCGTCGCACAGGCAAGTCAGCATCAATCGAACTTGCATTGTTCACCTTTTGGTTGAAACTTCCGAATCTCAAAACTCCGAGAAACGAGTTCTGGAATCTCTTCCAGACTAATCTCGCCGCTTGCGGCAAACTGTACCGCCAAATTGCCAAGGACGGTCGCTTCCACTGGGCCTGCTACGATCTCCATTCCTGTCAAATTTGCAAGGGCTTGGCAGAACTCAAAGCTTCTTGATCCTCCTCCGACGACTCGGATTCTTTTGACCTTTCCGGTTGCGGTCTCAAGTCCAGGCAAATTGCTTTGAACACACTCTACAAGGCTGGCAAGTGTTGTTTGCGCCCATTCGTTAGGAGTAGAGGGCACCTTAGAACAGACCCTTTCAACTTCTGCAAGCATCGACTCTGGACAGTAGAGGGCAGAATCTTGCGGATTGAACCTTCCGGTGAAATTCTTGTCTCGAGACTCAAGCCACGGACCAATCCCTTCCTTGATTCTAAGCTCCTCGTGAATTCGATTGATGACATAGAATCCGGGAATGTTCCTCAGAAACCTTATCTTTCCGTCGTGAGTCCACTCATTAGTCCAGTTACCTTGCTCGGCAATTGTTGATGTAATCGGCACATCAATCACAACACCCAGTAGCGCCCATGTTCCAAGATTGAGAAAGGCGTCGCCGGCATGCATCTGCCCTACACCAATGACAGCCGAGCCAGTGTCATGGCTTGCTACAGAAACCACCGGCACACCGTCACACACACCCAAAATGTCACCACATGGTTGAGGTTGAAGTAAGGGCACTGGCCAACCGGCCAGCCTGAATGCATGAGGGCACCACTCTCCATCGGTTCCCATCAGCTGGGTGGTGGATGCCTGAGTTTGTTCGTATCGCCTCACACCGGTTAGCAGAAAACCAAGCAAGTCCGGCATCAAAAGCCAGTCTGCCCGCCCTGGAAGTGACGGATCCTCTTCGGCTCTTGCGGCCAATTGATAGAGAGTGTTGAACGGTTGATGGGCAATTCCAGTTGCTGCAAAGAGAGCAGCCCGGTGCGCTGTGAACTCTTCGAACTTTAAGACATGGCTCGGGTCGCGGTACATGACAGGGCCACTGACAATGATCCCCTGTTTGTCGATAAAGCCATGGTCGACACCCCAAGAATCGATTCCGACAGAGGCACTGAATTGCTTTGCGAAAGTTACAGCCTCGCGACAGAAATTGACCAAAAGGTCAATGTCCCAACATCGACCATTTGGTTCGTTTGCGATTTGTTTGACAATCTCAAACTCGATCTTTCCGTCGATCAATCGCCCGTGTGCAAACCTGACCGAAGTCGCACCAAGGTCAATCGCGACAGCGTCTAGCGTAGGAATCCCTCCCGGTTCCCACCATCGACCGTAATCACGCAACCAGTAGTTCGCGATGACTTCTTATCGTTGGCGAGCCATGTGATTGCTTCGGCGACATCGGCGGGGGTCACATCGACTTTGAGCATGGTGCGATTTCGATAGTGAGCCTCTATCTCGTCCGGACTGATTCCGAGCGAAGAGGCAGTCTGCTTTCTCCATTCGTCGCTCCAAATTCCGCTTCCGATCACAACCGCGTCAGGATTGACTCCGTTGCATCTAATACCGTCTTTGGCATAATCGACAGCGACGGAGCGCATCAAATGGAGTTCAAACGCTTTGGCCGCCGAATAAAGAGCGGCGTTTGAGCCAACGGCAACTCCGTTCTTCGAAGCAACAACAACAATCGAACCGCCGGTTCCTTGTTTAACCATAAGGTTGACTGCCGCAGCCATGGTGTCAAAGTAGGCCTTCATCAGGAGGTTGCTGAGCATTTCGTAGTCCTCTGGCGTAGTTGCGGCAACGGTTCCTCTGCGTGCGTTCCCTGCGTTGACAACGACAACGTCAATGCCTCCAAATTTCAAAATTGCCTCTTCAAAGGCCGAGGACAAGGCAGCCAGATCGGTAACGTCGCACTGAACTCCGAGTACGCCATCCGGTAAGCCAATCGCAGAAACTTCATCAACCGTTTGATTAAGTTTGTCTGCGTTCATATCCGATAGGAGAACGCACGCACCAAGTGCGGCAAGCTCCATTGCAGTCGCTTTTCCTATGCCTTGGGCAGCGCCAGTAATCAGAGCGACTTGCCGTGAAAGATCCCTTTCAGCCGGCATTCTGCGCAACTTTGCTTCCTCAAGTAGCCAATATTCAATGTCGAAAGCCTCTTGCTCTGGTAGCGCAGTGTAGCTTGAGACCGTCTCTGCCCCGGCCATCACACGTATTGCGTTGCGATAGAACTCGCCGGTTACGCGGGCCTCTTGAGGGTTTTTGCCTAGTGCGACCATTCCGATACCTGGAACAAGGACCACGCTAGGATTCGGGTTTCGCATGGCAGGAGAGTCTGCCCGTTTACACCTGTTGTAGTAGTCGGCATAGCCCTTTCGGAAACTCTCCATCGCCACACCAAGATCGTCGCCTTCGCGGAACACCATGGGGCAAATTTTTGTGCGAAGGAAATGGTCTGGGCAGCTGGTGCCAAGTGCGGCAAGGCGAGGCATCTTTTCTCGCGAAAGGAACTCAAGGACCTCATCGCTCGAGTCTGTCTGTGCGATCAGCCTTTGCCCGCCGAACATAGCTTTGCCACGCAATTCTGGGAGAAATCCGGCCCAAAAAGAACGTGGTTCGCTCGTCGCTTTCACACAGACAACTTCACCAAATGGTTGACCTCCCTTGCTGTCGATGAACTCTTGTGCCTGGTTGATCATCCGGATGGTCAGTTCGTAGCATTCCTGCCAAGTGTCGGCCCAGCAAATGAAACCGTGAGACTGCATCAACGCACCTTTTATCCCCGGATTGGCGACGATCAGGTTACGAAGCATGAGACCAAGGTCGAAACCAGGCCGTTTCCATGGCAAGAGTCCCATTTCGCCACCCCAGATGTTCTGGTTCAACTGAGCGGCGTCAGCACTCGCGGCGATTGCGATCACCGCGTCAGAGTGCATGTGTGAGACCGCCACAAATGGCACATAGCCGTGCAAAGGCGTGTCGATTGAGCAGGCTGTGGGGTTCAGTCCAAAGGTGCAGTGGTTGTAGAGTGGAACAACGTCGTCTTCCTTAAGTCCTCTTGCCTTTACCAGCTCCTCCAGGCCCAAAACCCGGTCTTGATAGAGCGACGCAAAGTTTGACCTCGTGGCTGTGCCAAGATCGCCACCTGAGCCCTTGACCCACAAAATGCCAACAGTTTCACCAGTCAGCGGATCCGGCATCTGCACCTTTGAAGACGTGTTGCCTCCGCCAAAATTTGTCACCCGCTTGTCGGAGCCAAGGAGGTTTGAGGCGTAGACGAGTTCGGCGACTGGGTCGAGAGTCGAGGCGTGGACGGCATCCCACAATGAAGGTAGCAACGAATTCGCCTGTCCAACCATGGCTTAGATTATGGTTCGTCTTGCTGTTTTCGCTTGCGCCTTTCTTCCAAAAGCCTTGTTGCAGCTGACACATGGACGATTGGAATCTGCGTATCTGTTCGACGGACGGGAGTCACGGAAGGTTGCACGGCGACCGGTTCCTGTCCATCGGTGGGGGAGACTCGCATTTTTGCTTGCTGCAATCGTCCGACAGTTGCAATGACCTCGGACGGTGGTCGATTCCTGCCTGTGATCTTGTACCAAATGGAAATCGCGATCTCCTTGAAAGGCAGTGCCAGCCGGCGAACCGCAACATCGAACGGGAGCAACAGTGCTGCGATGATGACGAACAGCGGCCAAAGTTCGGAGATCGTTTCTCCTGGATTGACAATCGGCTTGAGCGCGTCTTCCGGTTTTGTCAGTACAGACCCACCTGACACCTCGGCGATGGTGTTCAGCAGGGCAGTGTTCGTTCGGTAGTTCCGGTACTCAGGAGGGTATGGCACACTGAATCCGCTTGAGCTCACTCTTTTCTCGCCACCGTCTGCACTTTCGGCGACTGTCACGATATAGCTGCCCAACTCGGCGGCGGGGAATGCGCCGGAAAACGCTCCTGGTGCCTCTTGGGTCAAGACGACGTCCTGTGACTGGCCGGTAGGCGAGCTGACCCTCACCGTCATTTCGCTTGCCGCAACGGGATTCCCAAGCCGGTCGGTAGCGCGAAGTTCCACTTGGCCCTTTCCACCGACTTGCGCCACGTTCAATTGATAGTCGTTTTGCGTCGCCTTTCGCGAGATCGACCTCATCGCCTGGGCCCAAAACCGCCCAAACCCTTCCCATGAAACCCAACGTGCGGCCCAACGGGCTTGAGCGTCAGAGGTAAAGGCCATGGAACTGCCCAACCCGTATTGCCAGGTCGCAAGGATGGGGTCGCGCTTTGGGGAGACCAGGCCGACTCGGGCGAGTGGTCGCGCATCGGCCAGGCAATAGGCCATCAGGGCCGGAAACTCTCCCGCCGAGAATCCACGGACAACCTCCTCGCCACCGCGAAGCTCTGGGACGAACACCATCTCTTCGATTGCCGACCGTGACATCAGCGCAACGTCTTGAGTAAAGATCGCTGGAAGCTTCGCCGCCTTTGTTGCCAAGTAAAAGCGGCCCCCACCAGCTTGGGCAAGAACTTTCAGGAAAGGAACGTCTTTGCCGTCGCCAATCGCGACGACGCTCGTCGTGATCTTGTCGGCCTTCATCTTCGCAATGATGTCGATCGACTGGCCGTAGGTGTCCACGTCATTGCCATCAGCCACGAGGATGAAATGCTTGACCTTGGTGTTCTCCGCGCGAATTTCCTTGTCGGTAAACTTGATCGAAGGATCAGCATAAATCCCACCCCCACCAGTCCGCAATTTGCGAATCTGACTGATGACCGCGTCCTTGTCCTTCAATTCTTGTATTTTTGCTACATACTCAATTCCGTCGGAGCTTCCGGCAACACCGATACGGTCCAAGGGAGAAAGGAGTTTCGCGGTTTCTTCGGCGGCTTTGGCTGCGAGTTGGATTTTCTGGACACCGTCCTCGATCATGCCCATCGAACCTGAAGCATCGACGACGACAAGGACTGTGGTCGAGGGGTAAGACTTTCGCTGGCGAATATTGAGGTCGACCGGGAGCGCCTCTGCCACGGGCGTCCCGTACCAGCCCCCAGGAAGAAACGAGTTTTCTCCACCTATCATCGCAAGGCCAATCCCAGTGTCTCGAACGGCGGCCTGGAGCAGTTTCATTTGGGCTTCGGTCACGAGTTGCGCGTTCAGGTCGTTGAGCACGACGGCATCATATGGTTGGAGTTCTTCAGGTCGCACAGGTACTCCTTCGGGCCCAAAGAGAGATACGTCGATCCCTTGGTTCTTGAGTGCTGAAGCCAACTCGGTCTTGGTTCTGTCGCCCTGTAAAACGAGGACGCGCGGCCTGCCTCGCACCGTCGTGAAGCTCGCTCCGACATTGTTTCGGTTGTCGATATCCTGCTGGGCGACGAGCGTGGCTCTGTATCGATAGAACCCGGGTGCGTCAAGTTTCTGGTCCAACGTGATCGTAGTCTTGCCTTTGTCGAGTTGTACTGGCTGTCTTGAGACAACCGTCCCATCACGATCAATCACAATGGTCGCGGTTTGTGCGACCGTGGATTCGATCACGACTCTGGCTTCGAAGGGCTCTTCGGCACGTCGTTCGCTTGGCGTCCGCAGTTCGACGATCGCGGCCTCTGCCTTGCGGACTTTTGTGCCCAACGAAACAACATCGACCTCGATTCCCTCTGATGCCCCAACTTCTGCCGCTTGCACTACATCACCCCGGGTTTCGTTTCCATCGCTGAGAACAACGATCCTTCGTCCCTTTTCTCCCGGAATGGTCGCTGCCGCAAGCCGAACGGCTGCCGCCAAGTCGCTACCTGATCCGTCAATTTTGGACTGGACTCCAGAGTACGACCGTCGGCCTCCAGGTGCGGAGTCCAAGACAGGTTGTGTACCAAAGGCGACGACGCCAGCAAGGTCGTCAGGCCCAAGTTTTTGGAGCGATCCGTTGACAAAAGTTTCAGCTACCTTCCGGTCTTCGTCACTGACGCTGTCTGACCGATCGATAACGAACATCGTTGCGATTCCATGGTTGGCCCGGTGCGATTCCGGCCCCATCAAAGCCACAACGATCAAACTTGCCAAGATCGCCCGTACGATGAACGCGAAACGCTTGCGGGCTCGGGCCATTCCAAAGACGTGTCTCCAAGTCCAAAACAAACCTAACGCGACAGGAATCAAAAGAAGTGCGAAAAGTGGGGAGGTGAAACGCATTTATGACCTCCTGGCGTAGATCCACCACTCTACGCCCAAAACCAGCAACACTGCAAGCAACAATGGTCTCCAGAAATCCTCAAACCTAGTCAGGTCGGCGACTGACTTGACCTTTGAAGTACCGACTTCCAAGTTAGCCCTTGGAGATATTGAGGATTCAAGCGGGCTTCGCAAAGTTGCGTAGACTGTCTTCTTCTTCGTTCCGACAGTGAGTGTGTACTTTCCAACGCGGTCGGTTTCACGGACTACAAAACGGTCGTCTCTTGCCTGAATCTTGGCTTCCGGACGGCCATCGGGCGTCAACGTCGCTTCTCTGTTCCCATCTCCGGCAACGACAAAAGCCTGCCCGACGCGAACAGCGATCGAATTGGACGTCTCTTTGCCGATAAGAAAATCGAGTGCGTTTCCGATGAGGACTGGAAAGCCGACATTGAGAGGAAAGTCGCTGTCCAATGGCGAAAATGAGACGTAGACTTGTTTCTTCTTGCCACTTGAAACCACGATAAGCGGTCCCTGTTTGGATTCCGCAAGCACTCGTCCTCCGCCGATGGCTGTCACTCTCTGCATTTTCTCGATGTAGATGTTGTCAAAGTCGACTCCTAGCAACAACGGGTCGTTTTCGGAACTTACAAATTCTGGATTTTTGACTTCGCCGATCACTTTGACCGGTGAACTCTTTCCCGCCAAACCAAACGCCAAGACTCCACGCGCCTTGACTGGTTCTTCGGTCACGCCGTCAAAAACGACCAGGTCGTAAGTCGCCTGACCTGTCGATCCAGCTTTTTCAGGCTCAGGGACTCGATCTGCTTTGTCAAGCGTGACTCGTGGGTCGAGCGCCAAGGCCCGCTCAAGGAACATGTCTCCTTTCGTGACGAGTAAAACGCGAACGGAAGCCGATGGGTCGGAAAGAGACACCGCGTAGTCGTCGGCTTTTAGTGAATCCCCACCATCCAGTTTTGCCTCGACAATTCTCGTTTGTGGTGGGATTTTGACCGTCTTTCCCCACGTCTGACCAGGGGCTATGGCTGCATTCGTGCTGTCGAGAATTTTGCCGTCAGCGAGAATCGTCACGCCAGTCCGGGCTGGTTTGAGCCCAAAATTCTTGACCCCACAGTAGGCGAGCTTGCCATCCGATCCGTCGTTCGTGCCGAGTGCTTGGATACCAATGTTTTCGCCTGACGTCCCGATCTGACGATAGGCGACGGAGGCCTTTCCTGGTGAAAAATCATCAACTCGGTCGAACGCACCATCGCTGAGTACGACAATTTTTGCACCTTCGGTAGACCCTGCGATCGCACCTGCAAGCCGCAGAGCCTCTCCCATGTCAGATTCCGCATCGAACTGACGGACAGACTTCAGGCCCTCGGTTTGTTTCTGAGGATCGTTACCAAGTGGAAAGACGACACGCGGCGATGGGCCAGCTTCGATCAATGCCAGACGGTCACCTGGAGAAGCCGTGCTCACCATGTCGCTGACCATTTTCCTAGCTTCCTCAAGCCTCGTGGGCTTCACATCGGTCGATCCCATGCTCGCGCTCGCGTCGAGTACGACAACGGTGACTTTTCCTGCGAGTCCCTTTTGTCGGAACTGTGGTCGGGCGAAGGCTGTGACAATGATGAGCAGAGCCAAGAGTTGTAGCAACAGGAGCCATGAAAAACGGAGCTTTTGGAACAACGAGTTGGCCCTGACTTCTTCGGTCCTTTGTGGCCACAAGAAGACAGCTGGAACTTGCACGTCTCGCCGCCGCATCCGCAAGAGGTAGAGCGCGACGAGAATCGCCGCCAACGGGAGAAACCACCAGAGTGCTGGCGCGTTTTGGAAGTTCATTCCATGCACCTTCCGGGACTAGACTGGACAAAGACCATCGGCAGTCCGAGATTCTCCCCTAATTGATGATTGTGCCATTGGGGGAGGCGGCCCGTTCCCACGGGACGGAGGGGGCGAGCATGTAAGCTCACTGTTCGGACGGCAGATTCCCTCCCCACCCATCGAACAACT
>Ga0163144_10014967_pt1 | contig 16045 bp, 17 predicted proteins | sample OliLak19BULKMAT1_FD_123175 | JGI IMG/M metagenome (GOLD analysis project Ga0163144, IMG submission 123175) | Freshwater microbial mat bacterial communities from Lake Vanda, McMurdo Dry Valleys, Antarctica - Oligotrophic Lake LV.19.BULKMAT1 | ecosystem: Environmental > Aquatic > Freshwater >... | reverse complement strand
CGGGAGATCGAGACGATCGCCTGCCCGGTGCTGGCGGTGCAGGGCGCGGACGACGAGTACGGCACGCTGGAGCAGATCCGCGCGATCGAGCGTCGATTGCCGAAAACCCGCTTGCTCGTGATCGCGGAATGCGGACACTCGCCGCATCGCGACCGGCCCGCGCTGCTGTCCGCCGCGGCCGGACGCTTCATCGCCGCGCGTTCGCCGACGCGCTGAGGGCGCGCGGCCCGCGCCGGGAGCGCCAGCGACGCGCGCCCTAGCCCGTCGGCTTCGCCGGCAGCGTCGCGCCCCCGAGCAGCACGACCCGCAACGCCCGCGTCAGCTCGCGACCGCGCAGGGTCGAGGAGCGGCGGAACCACTCGAGGAAGGTGCCGTCGTGGGTCGCGAGGACGATCGCCGCGAGCTCTCGCGCCGGCACGTCGCTGCGGATGCTGCCGTGCTGCTGACCCTCGGCGACCAGGGTCTCGATCAGCCTTCTCTGCTTGCGGTAGAGCGAGGCGATGAAGTCGTTGACCTCACCCGGCCGCTCCTTGTATTCGAGCGACATCAGGATCAGCAGCAGCACCTCGTCGCGGTGGGTGATGCCGAGGCCGGCCTGATAGTGGATGTAGGCGACGAGGCGGCGCACCGGGCCGTCGCCCGCGGCCTCCACCGCCTCGAGGGCCCGGTCGACCACGACCGCGCGCACGCGTTTGAGCACCTCCAGCAGCACCGCCTCCTTGCTGCCGAAATAGAAGTAGACCGCGCCCTTGGTCATCCCGGCGGCGGCGGAGATCTGCTCCAGGTTGGTGGCGCGGAAGCCTTGCGAGACGAAGAGACGCAACGCTGCACCGAGAAGCAGCTCCATGCTTGCTTCGCGGCGCTCGACGTTCTGCTTGACCTGCCTCTTCTTCTTCGCCGGAACCGGGCGCGCTGTGCTCATCTTGCGGGCATGCTTGAAAGCGCTGAAGTCTAGGGCCTAGCGCGGGCCGCGGGCAATTGACCGGCGAAGCAACTGTTGAGATACTATCCGGACAGTATGTTGTAAGAAAGGCGTTTCGGATGAGCAATCTGTCGGCGACTGCCACGCTCCCCGCGACGGTCTGGAAGCAAGGCGATCCGGCGATGCCGGACGAGTTTCGCGACATGCTGATCCGGCTGCTGCGCGACGAGCATCTGGAGAACAACGACAACCCCGAGTACCGCAAGATCCTCGGCAACATCGCCAGCGCAGGGCTGCGCTTCGCGCCGCATTCGCGAGCGATGGAGATCGAGGCCGAGATCGTGCGCCAGGAGGTGGAGCACGGCCGGATCGTCGCCGAGCTGCTGGCCGGCCTCGGCGCCACGCCCGTCGGTAGCGCGCCGATCAAGCAGTACGCCTTTCACATCCCGCTCGAGGACTGGATCGACCTGGCCTGGTTCCATGCCCTGATCGACCGGGTCGGCCTCTATGTCGGCGTCGAGTGGACAGGGAGTCCCTACGAGCCGCTGGCCAAGGTGTCTCCGCAGCTCGAGGCCGACGAGGAGTTCCACACCAAGTCGGGTTTTCGCCACCTGCGCGAGATCTGCGCCACGGCCGAGGGCGAGGCGGCGGTGCAGGAGCGGCTCGCCAAGTGGTGGCCGGCGGCACTCGACATGTTCGGCAGGTCGACCTCGAAGAACTCGCCGATCTACGTCAAGTGGGGCATCAAGCAGCACAGCAACGAGGAGCTGCGGCAGAAGTACATCGCCGAGGCGACTCCCGAGATCGCCAGGCTCGGCCTGACCATTCCCGACCCTCTGGCGAACCGCCGCTTTCTCTAGGAGCGCCTCATGGCGATCGAATATTCCGTGGAAGCCGGCGTCGGCTTCATCGGCCTCAACCGCCCGCCCGCCAACGCCTACGACTCGACGATGGTCGCCGAGCTCCGCGCCGCGGCCGAGCGCGCTGCCGGCGACCCGGCGGTGCGGGTCGTGGTGGTGAAGAGCAAGAGCGCCAAGTTCTTCTGCAGCGGCGCCGACATCTCGACCCTCCAGGGCGCGACGCCTGCCGCCTTCGCCCACTTCCTGGTCCAGGCGCAGGATGCGGTCAACGCGATCACCGCCGCGCCAAAGCTTTTCATCGCCGCGATCGCCGGCCACTGCATCGGCGGCGGCCTGGAGATCGCGCTCGGTTGCGACTTCCGCTTCGCCTCGACCGGCGGCTACAAGCTCGGCCTCGCCGAGGTGAACCTCGGCCTCTCGCCCGGCATGGGCGGGACGCAGCGACTCGCGCGCATCGTGCCGAAGAGCCGAGCGCTGCATCTCATGGTCACAGGCGAGATGCTGACGCCCGAGCAGGCGCTCGCCGACGGCATCGTCGACAAGGTGCTTCCGGCCGAAAGCTTCGAGGCCGACGTGCTCGCTGCGGCGAAGAAGCTCGCCGCCGGGCCGACGATGGCACAGGGCTACATCAAGCTTTCCGTGAATCGCGGCCTGGAGACAAGCCTGGCCGAAGGCCTGGCGATCGAGCGCGCCCACCAGAGCATGCTGTTCAGCTCGGCCGACGCGGCCGAAGGCCTTGCGGCCTTCCTCGGCAAGCGCCCTGCGGCCTTCACCGGAGCCTGAGGCGATGGCCTACGAGTTCCTCACCCTCACCGAGCCGGCGCCGATCCGAACCTTGACGCTGAACCGCCCCGACGCGCTCAACGCATGGAACCAGCAGATGCGCGACGAGATGCGCGACGCTGTCGCCACGCTCGTCGCCGACGACGCGCTACGCGTGCTCATCATCACCGGAACCGGCCGCGCCTTCTCGGCCGGCGAGGACGTGCGCGGCATGAAGGGCTTGGCCGAGATCGGCACGCGCGGCTTTCGCCGGGTGGTGCGTGCGGTGCACAACGTCTTCGACGAGATCGAGGCGATGGAGATGCCCGTCATCGCCGCGATCAACGGTGTTGCCGCGGGTGGCGGCCTCGAGCTCGCGCTCTCCTGCGACTTCCGCTTCGCCGCCACCACCGCCAAGCTCGGCTTCCCGGAGAACAACGTCGGCCTAATCCCCGGCTCGGGTGGCTGCTCGCGGCTGGTGAAGCTGGTCGGCCTGGCGCATGCCAAGCGGCTGGTGATGACCGGCGAGATGATCACGGCCGACAAGGCCCTCGCGCTCGGCCTGGTCGAGGAGCTGCATCCGCCAGAAGAGCTGACGGCGAAGGCCATAGCGTTCGCCGAGCTGCTCGCCGCCAAGGCGCCGCTGGCGCTCGGCCTCGGCAAGCTGGTGCTCAACAAGTGCCTCGACGTCGACCTCGACACGGGCCGCAGCTTCGAGCGGCTCGGCCAGAGCATCCTAAAGCGAAGCAGCGACCACGAGGAGGGTGCGCGCGCCTTCATCGAGAAGCGCAAGCCGCAGTTCACCGGCCGCTGACGAAAGTCGCGCGATGGCCGAGTGGCAGCGCGTCGCCGCGCTCGACGATGTCTGGAACGAGACGGTGGTCGCCGCCCGGGCCGGCCCGATCGCGCTGGTGCTGGTTCGCAGCGGCGAGGGGACCGACGACGACCGCGTCTGCGCCTACCGCGACGCCTGCCCGCACGAGAAGTTTCCGCTGAGCGAGTGGGGGCAGATCGAAAGCGGCGTGATCGTCTGCCAGCGCCACTTCTGGGAGTTCGAGGCCGATACCGGAAAGCACATCACCCGCATCGAGCGGCCGAACTGCAACCTCGTTCGCTACGACGTGAGGATCGACGGTGGCGAGGTATTCGTCGACGTCGACTCGGCGCCGCCGGAATCGCAACCGCCCGCGGCCGGCCCCACGCCTGCGCTTTAACGCGCGGCCGACGCCGGCTCGTCCATCTCGGCGCGCAGCGACACCGGCTCTCCGAGGTTCCACAGCGCCCAGTGCAGCTCCATGTCGGCGCTGCGGGCGATGGTTTCGATCTGCGGGCTGTCGCAGCCGACGATGACCCGGCCGACCTCGGTGCGCGCCCGCAGCAGCGCGGCGATCTGTTCGTCTCGGGTCATGGGGCTCCTACGTCGCTGGCGGCCTGCGTTCAGCGATCGAGCGCACGGCGGAACTCCTTCGGCCGCTGGTCGATCATGCGCTTGGTCTTGAGCTCGAAGCGCGGCAGCGAGTTGCACGGCACCGGCTGGCACTCGAGCCGCACGTGCAGGGCGCGATGGATCCGGGCACCGGCCTCCTCGGCGGCCTTTCGCACCGCTTCCGGGTCGTGTCCGATCGCCGGCTCGGGCTCGAAGCGGATCGTCATCATGTCGTTGTCGTCGCTGCGCGTCAGCACCAACTCGTAGTGCATGCTGACGCCGGGAATCTCGCCGAGGATGTTCTCGACCGCGCTCTGGTAGACGTTGGTGCCGCGCACCGTGACCATGAAGTCGGTGCGGCCGAGCACCGCGCCGTCGAGCTTGGCCCAGGTGCGTCCGCAGCTGCAGTGGTCGACCCGGCGCACCAGGTCGTGGGTGCGGTAGTTGATCAGGGGCTGGGCAGTGTTGCCGTAGCCGGTGACGACGTTCTCGCCGATCTCGCCGGCGGCGACCTCCCTGCCGGTCTCGGGATCCATCGACCACGAGTGCAGGTTCATCTCGTTCATGTGCACGCCGTCGCCGTTCGGGCAGCCGGGCGCGATCGCGTCGACCTCGGCGATGCCGAGCAGCTCGCCCGCCTTCGCCCCCCAGGCGCGCTCGATCTGCTCCCGCATGCCGGGCAGCGCGGTCGGGCCGGGCTCGCCAGCGTGGTAGGTGAACCTCACCGACGACTGCGCCAGGTCGACGCCCATCTCGGCCGCGACCGCGGCGATGCGCAACGCGAACGTCGGCGTCGAGATCAGCACCGTCGGCCGGGTTCGCAGGATCGCCTGCACGTGGCCCTTGGTGTCGAGCCCGCCGCCGGAGACGACGCGACAGCCGAGCCGGCGCGCGCCCCAGTACGCGCTCCAGAACCCGGCGAAATTGCCCCAGCCGAAGGCGAAGTAGAAGGTGTCGCTCGGCCGGATGCCCAGGCCCCAGAAGCCATAGCACCACGACTCGCCGTAGCGAACCGTGTCGGCCATCGAATAGGGAATGGACAGCGGCACGCCGGTCGTGCCCGAGGTCTCAGCGTGGTGCGAGATCAGGTCCATCGGCAACGCCAGGGTGTCGCCGTAGGGCGGGCGCTCCTGCTGCAGGCCGATGAATTCGCTCTTGTCGGTGAACGGCAACTTCGTCTTCAGAGCCTCGAGCGAGCGCACGTCGCGCGGATGCAGGCCCGCGGCGTCGAACTTGCGGCGATAGAAGGCGCTCGACTCGTAGGCGTGGTGCAGCAGGGCCTGGACCCGGGCGAGGTGCAGCCGGTCGAGCCCGGCGCGGGGCATGGTCTCGGTGGCCCGGTTCCAGAACGGCGTGTCCCAGGTCCGCTGCGACGGCATGCCGGAAGAAGTGGTCAAGACAGTCTCCGATGCCACGCCCGGAATGGCGGGGCGTCTGCAAACATACTGTCCGGATAGTATCTGGGAGGCAGAAGCCGTGCAAGTCGCGCACCCGGAGCGATGCGCTCACCGAGCCTTCCTCCGGAATTGTCCCTTGATTCCGAGAAAACCCGCTTGCCCGCCCGGGTGGATCGCGCACACTTGTGAAGTCTCTCGCAGGCCTCGCGTGCCGGCACCGCCGATCCAGTTCACCCCCCATAGGAGCTTCCCGATGCGTCCCGAGACTTCCCGCCGCCCAGCGCTTGCCGCGCTCGCCCTCGCCTTTGCCGGCTCCGCGTTCGCGCAGGGCGCGCCGGTCAAGGTCGGCCTCATGCTGCCCTATTCGGGCACCTTCGCCGCGGTGGGCAACGCGATCGAGAATGGCTTCAAGCTCTATGTGCAAGAGCAGGGCGGCAAGCTCGGCGGTCGCGAGATCGAGTACGTCAAGCTCGACGACGAGTCGCAGCCGCCGAAGGCGACCGAGAACGTCAACAAGCTCATCAAGCGCGACAACGTCGACGTGCTCGTCGGCTCCGTGCACTCCGGCGTTGCCCTGGCGATGGCCAAGGCGGCCAAGGACAACGACACCCTGCTCATCGTCCCCAACGCAGGCGCCGACGCGATCACCGGGCCGATGTGCGCGCAGAACATCGTCCGCAGCTCGTTCTCCAACTGGCAGCCGGGCTATGCCATGGGCGTCGTCGCCGGCAAGAAGGGCGTGAAGAAGGCGATGACCATCACCTGGAACTACGCTGCCGGCATCGAATCGGTGAAGGGCTTCACCGAGGGCTTCGAGAAGGGCGGCGGCAAGGTCACCAAGGACCTCACCCTGCCGTTTCCGAACGTCGAGTTCCAGGCCTTGCTGACGGAGATCGCGGCCCAGAAGCCCGACGCGGTTTATGCGTTCTTCGCCGGCGGCGGTGCGGTCAAGTTCGTCAAGGATTACGCAGCCGCCGGCCTCCACAAGACGATCCCGCTCTACGGGCCGGGCTTTCTCACCGACGGCACGCTCGAGGCGCAGGGCGCCGCGGCCCAAGGGATGCTGACGACGCTGCACTATGCCGACAACCTCGACACGCCGAAGAACAACGCCTTCAGGAAGGCCTACGCGATCGCCTACAAGTCCAACGCCGACGTCTACGCGGTGCAGGGCTACGACGCGGCGCAGCTCCTCGGCGCCGGCCTCAAGGCGGTGAATGGCGATCTGACGAAGCGCGACCAGCTGACCAAGGCGATGCACAGCGTGACGATCGACAGCCCGCGCGGAAAGTTCAAGCTCTCGGCCGCCGGCAACCCCGTGCAGGACATCTACCTGCGCGAGGTCAAGGGCAGCAACAACGAGTCCCGCGGAGTCGTGTTGAAGGGCCTGGCCGACCCGGCGCGCGGCTGCAAGCTTTGACGCGTGCAAGGTTGAAGGTCCTTTCCAGCAACACCGGCGCCATCGACCTCCCGCCGAAGCAACAATGAATCGAAAACAGACTGTCGATGCAGCTTGGGTCAAACACCGGGCGAAGGAACTCGGCGCCGATCTGGTCGGCATTGCCGGCGCAGACATGCTCAATGCGTTTCCGCCCGATCCGCGCTGGCCGCAAACACCCGAGCGCATCTCGCCCTACTGCCGCAGCGTCATCGTGGTCGTCAATCGCATCCCTGCCGGCGCATTCCGCTGCAAGACCAACACACCGGTGCAATACCTCGACATGCTGGTGTTGCGCAGGATGGATCGCATCTCCTATCGCCTGACCGAAGAACTCGAGCGCAAGGGCTGGCCGACGCTGGTCACCGCGGGGCAGGAGACCGACTGGAACTACAAGAAGGCGAGCTACGGCCGCCTGTCGACGCGCCATCTGGGCGTCGAGGCGGGACTGGGCACGCTCGGCCTGGAAGTGAACATTCTCACGCCCGAATTCGGGCCGCGCGTTTATCTCACCGGCATCCTCACCGAGCTCGAACTCGAACCCGATCAACGCATCACTGAGCAGGTATGCATCGGCGAATCGTGCAGCCGCTGCCTGCACTCCTGCCCGGCGGACGCGGTGCTGCATTGGGGCATCGACAAGCGCAAATGCGCCACCGAAGCCCAGGAGTTCGGCTTCTCGTCGATGCTCGGCATCTTCGATCGCGTGCTGAAGATGCCGGAGTCGGCAGCGGAGGCGTTTCGCTCGCGCGATTTCTTCGGCTTCTGGCAAGGACTGTTGCGCGTGGTCGGCTCTTTCGGCGATTGCCCTCGCTGCCTCGCAGTCTGTCCGGTGGGCAACGACTACCACGCCCATTTGTCGGAGATCCAGAAAGCCATTCCGGAAAAGACGCCGGAGAAAGTCGCGCTCGGCAAGCAATACAAGGAAGCGCGCGCGCAACACGACAGAGGCGAGTCGCAGCTGCCCGGTTTGTCGCAATGGAATCGTCGCTGGGTGGGAACGGAAGGCTATCAGGGCATAGTGGCCAAGCAGCTTCAGGCGTTCAAGAAGCAGCAATTGGAAATTGCGGGTGAAGCGTCGCTTTCTTCGCCGGAGGAGCCGTGATGGTCGTGGCCTACAAGAAGCCGCTGACCGCGGCCGAGATCAAGACCAAGGCGAGGGAACTGGGAGCCGACCTGGTCGGCATCGCTGATGGCGCGACGCTCGACGCGCATCCGCCCGATCCCGCCGATCCGCGCCGGCCTTCGGACATCACCGAACATGATGCCGGCCGTGTCATCGTCCTGGCGCGGCGCCTGTCGGGCGGCGTCACGCGCATCCTTGCGTGGAACGACCGCCATAAGTACTACAACGACGAACTCGCGCTCACTGCGCTCGAGGAAACCTCGCTCAGCCTGTTGCTTTGGCTGGAGGACAATGGCTATCCGGGCGTGATCGTGCCGCCGACGCACGTCGATCCGTGGCGCTACCAAGACGATCCGAAGGCGCACCAGACGACGCTGTTGTCGTTGCCACATGCGGCGGTCGAGGCAGGACTCGGCACGCTCGGGCTCAATCTGCAATTGCTCACGCCGGAGTTCGGCCCGCGCGTCCTCCTTACCGCAATCCTGTGTTCGGTCGAAGTCGACTGCGATACCAAACGTGAAGAAGCGCTTTGCCTCGGCCCGCAATGTGGACGCTGTCTCAAGGCCTGTCCCGGCGACACGGTGAGGCATTGGGAGCGCGACTGGGAAGCCTGCGACACCTATCGTTCACCTTATGGATTCGCGAAACTTTCGGATCAGATCGGCGCAATCATGGCCGCTGAAACGCCGGAGAAACAGCGCGATCTGTTGCGCTCGGAAACCACCTTCAATCTCTGGCAAAGCATCTTGCGCGGCTCCGGCGCGATCACTGGATGCCGGCGCTGCGCCGATGTGTGCCCAATCGGCGAGGACTACGAGGCGATGCTGAAAGACGCGCTCGATCACATCGCCGAGAACACGCCAGAAAAGGAAGCGCGTCTGGTCGGAATGCAGGAAGCCGAATCCAGAGGCGATGAGACTGCTCACGACACGCAAAAGCGCTGGATCGGCGAGCGCGTTTATCTGCACAAGTCATGACCCCGCCGCTGCCATTGCCGAACTCGCGGGCGGAGATTGCAAAAATTCAGAGCGAGCGCAAACGGCTCGCGGTGGAGCAGGCGAAGCGCGCGCCCTTCTTCAAGGGCAAGCTCGATCACATTCGCCTCGACAGACTCGACGATCCTGATGAGTGGCGAAAGATTCCCATTCTCGACAAGGAGATCCTGCGCAATCTGTCAGACGCCGAGTTCTACGAGGACTTCTGCGTCAAGCCGCCAGACGGCATCGCCGAGTACTGGCGCTCCGGCGGCAGCACCGGCAAGCCGCTGTTTTATCCACGCAGTTATACCGATATCCGCTACCTGCTGCGCTCGTTCTCACGCACCTTTTCAGCGGCAGGGGCGCGGCGCGGCGATTCGGCACATGTGTCGTTTCCGCTCGGCATCCATCCGGTTGGACAAATTTACGGGCGCTGCGCGACTCATGAAGGTATCACGGTCAACTGGGCCGGCGCCGGCACCAATACGCCGACCCTGCTTCAGCTGGAACTGATCGCGCGCATGAAGCCGACGATTTTTCTCGGTATGCCGGGCTTTGCGCTGCATCTGGCCAATGTCGCGGTGGCGCAGGGCATCGATCTCTCACAAGGTTCGGTGAAAGTCGTGATGTGCTCGGCCGAGCCGGTATCCGAAGGCAAGCGCCACAAGATCGAGCAGTTGTGGGGTGCGCGGCTTTCGGATAATTTCGGCATGACCGAGGCGGGCATGATGGGTGCCGAAGACGGCGGCCCAGGTGGATTCCGCATCTGGACCGACATGTACTTCATCGAGGTACTACACCCTGAAACCTTTGAGCCGGTCGACGATGGCGAGGAGGGAACGCTGGTGACTACCGCATTGTTCAGCAATAACGTCACGCCATTTCTGCGCTGGAATTCCGGCGACCTGGTGGTCTATAGCGAGGCTGACGACGGCGAAGGGCCGTTTTCCGTATTCCCGCGCATACGCCATGCCCATCGCACCACCGGATTTTTCAAAGTGAGCGGGATGAACGTGAACCACGCCGACTTCGAGGACTTCATGTTCCGTCAACAGGCCATAACCGATTTCAAATGCGAACTGCTGACGGTCAACGATCGCGACCAGATGCGCGTGTCGATCGAAATCGCCCGCGGCAGCGAAGCGGAGTCGGCGGCGAGTGCCCTCTTCGAGCGGATCAGGAACACGTTCGAGATCAGCGCCACCATCGCCGTGCTCGAAAGTGGAACGCTGGCGCGAGAATTCGAAGCCAGTGTCAAGACGCCGCGTTTCGCCGACAAGCGTCCCTAAGCGGCGGCATCCCGCGTCTGCAACACGATCCGGTGTCGCCGGCGCCCTTGCGCCGGCGCGTTCACGTTATTAGGTTGTGCCTTGGACCTCGCCACCTTCCTCGTCCAGTGCCTTAACGCCGTCCAGTACGGCCTGCTGCTCTTTCTCGTCGCCAGCGGCCTGACGCTGATCTTCGGGATCATGGGCGTGATCAACCTCGCCCACGGCAGCTTCTACATGCTCGGCGCCTACCTGGCGTTCGCGCTCGCGCCCTGGTTCGGTGACTGGTTCTTTACCCGGCTGGTTGTCGGCATCGCCCTCGCGGCCGTCTTCGGCTACCTGCTCGAATGGGCGTTCTTCAGCTTCCTCTATGAGCGCGACCACCTGCAGCAGGTGCTGATGACGTATGCGCTGATCCTGGTGTTCGAGGAGGGGCGCAGCCTCCTCGTCGGCAACGACGTGCACGGCGTGGCCGCGCCGGCCTGGCTGGCCGGCGGCTTTCGGCTCGGCGAGCTGATGTCCTACCCGTGGTACCGGGTGTTCTCGTCGGTCGCCTGCGTCGTCGTCGCCATCGGCCTGTACGCCGTGGTCAACAAAACCCGGCTCGGCATGATGATCCGCGCCGGGGCCAGCAATCGCGACATGGTGCGCGGCCTCGGGGTCGACATCCGCCTGCTCTACCGCATCGTCTTCGCCGGCGGCGTGGCGCTGGCCGCCCTCGCCGGGATGATCGCGGCGCCGCTGTCCTCGGTGTACCCGAACATGGGCTCGAGCGTGCTGATCATCTGCTTCGTCGTCGTCGTGATCGGCGGCATCGGCTCGATCACCGGCGCGCTGGTCGCCTCGCTGCTGGTCGGCATCGTCGACACCTTCGGCAAGGTGTTCTTCGCCGAATGGAGCGGCGTCGGCATCTACCTGCTGATGGCGATCGTCCTCGTCTGGCGGCCCGAAGGGCTGATGAAGCGTGGCTACTGAGGCGACGCCGATCGAGGGCGACGGCATCGCAGCCGAGGTCGGCACGCTGCCCGACATCGCCCGGCGCGAACCCGGCGGCTGGTGGGTGCCGGCGGCGGTGGTGCTGCTGCTCGCAGTGCTGCCGGCGCTGATCTCGCCCTACGCGCAGGACCTGGTGGCGCGGATCGCGATCTACGCGATCTTCGCCCTCAGCTTGGAGCTGCTGGTCGGCGCGACCGGCCTGGTGAGTCTCGGCCACGCCGCCTTCCTCGGCATCGGCGCCTACGCGGTGGTGCTCGGCTCCGGCGACGCCGGCGCGCCCTTGCTTCTGCTGCTCGCGCTGGCAGTCGGCGGGGCCGCCGGCTACGCCCTCTTCGTCGGCGCGCTCAGCCTGCGCACCCGCGGCGTCTACTTCATCATGGTGACGCTGGCGTTCGCGCAAATGGCCTACTTCGTCGTCCACGACACCCAGGCCGGCGGCGGCAGCGACGGCATCTTTCTCTACGTCAAGCCGGTGCTGGCGATCGGCGGCAATACGCTGCTCGACCTCGGCGAGCACCTGCCGTTCTACTACTGCGTGATCGCGGCGCTCGCCGCCACCTATGGCCTGCTGGCGATGCTCCTCGGCTCGCGCTTCGGCCACGCGCTCGCCGGCATCCGCGTCAGCGAGCAGCGGATGCGCGCCGCGGGCTTTCCGACCTATCCGTACAAGCTCGCCGCCTTCGTCATCGCCGGTGCGCTCGCCGGCCTCGCCGGCGCGCTGCTGGCGATCCAGGACGGCGCGGTCAACCCGGAGCTGCTCGGCTGGCACGAGTCAGGCGCGGTGCTGCTGATGATCATCCTCGGCGGCCTCGGCAGCCTGCGCGGCGCGGTCATCGGTGCCGCCGCCTTCACGCTGCTGAAGGAGCTGGTGCAGTCGGAGGCGCTGCTCGGCCCGCTCGCCTCGCACTGGCAGATGACCCTCGGGCTGGCGATCATCGCCTTCGTCGCCCTCCTGCCCAAGGGGCTGATCGGCCTGGGGGCGCTGCTGCGCGGCAAGACCCATGGCTGAGCCGGCCCTGCTCCGGGCCTCGGGCCTCGTACGGCGCTTCGGCGGGCTGGCGGCGGTCGACGCGGTCTCGATCGACCTGCGCGTCGGCGAGATCCACGCCGTCATCGGCACCAACGGCGCCGGCAAGTCGACGCTGGTCAACATGCTCTCGGGCGAGCTGCCGCCGAGTTCGGGCAGCGTCAGCTTCGCCGGCCACGACGTCACCCGCTGGCCGCAGCCGCGGCGGGCGCGCGCCGGCCTGGGCCGCAGCTACCAGCGCACGACCATCTTCAACGAGTTCAGCGTGCTCGAGAACTGCCGGCTCGCGGCCCAGGCGCGGGCGCCGGGGCCGTGGGCGTTCTGGCAGCGCGCCGGCCGCGACGCGCCGAGCCTCGCCGCGGCCAAGGGCGCGCTCGACGCCGCCGGGATCGCCGCCTTCGCCGCACGCACCGCGGGCACGCTCAGCCACGGCGCCAAGCGCCAGCTCGAGATCGCGATGTGCCTGGCGACGGCGCCGCGCGCGCTGCTGCTCGACGAGCCGCTCGCCGGCATGGGCGGCGAGGAGAGCGGCCGGATGCTGGCGCTGCTCACCACGCTGAAGGCGGGTCACGCGATCCTGCTGGTCGAGCACGACATGGACGCGGTGTTCCGGGTGGCCGACCGGATCACGGTGATGGTCAACGGCCGGGTCATCGCCAGCGACGTGCCGGAGAAGATCCGGGTCGACCCCGCCGTGCGCGAAGCCTATCTCGGCAATGATGACTCCCCTACGCTTGCGGCTGGCGCCGCGGCGCTGCCCCCCGAGGGGGCGCGGCCGGCCTTGGGGCGGCCCGGCGGCCAGCCGGACGCCACATGAGCCCGCCGGGCCGCCCCGACGAATGCCGAGTGCGCAGCACGAAGGTACTCCCGTGAGCGCGCTGCTCTCGCTCGCCGACCTGCATGCCCGCTATGGCGACAGCCACGTGCTGCGCGGCGTCTCGCTCGAGATTCCGGCCGGCGTCTCGCTCGGCCTGCTGGGCAGGAACGGCATGGGCAAGACGACCCTGATCCGCACGGCGATGGGCTACGTGCGCGCCGCCGGCGGCGGCGTCGCCTGGCAGGGCCGCGACCTGACCGGCGCACCTCCCGAGCGCATGGCCCGGCTGGGGATCGGCTACGTGCCCGAAGGCCGCGGCATCTTCGCCAACCTGTCGGTACGCGAGAACCTGGTGATGACCGCGCGCCCCGGCCCGGACGGCGCGCGCGACTGGACCTTCGAGCGGGTGATGGAGACCTTCCCGCGCCTGGCGGAGCGGCTCGACCACGGCGGCCAGCAGCTTTCCGGCGGCGAGCAGCAGATGCTGGCCATCGGCCGGGCGCTGATGACCAACCCGCGCCTGCTGATCCTCGACGAGGCGACGGAAGGCCTGGCGCCCTTGATCGTCGCCGAGATCTGGCGCGTCATCGCCACGATCCGCGGCACCGGCATCGCCACCCTGATCGTCGATCGCAACGCCCGCGCCGTGCTCGCCCACACCGACCGCGCGGTCGTGCTCGAGAAGGGCCTGGTTGTCATGGCCGGCGAGTCGGCGGCGCTGGCGGCCGAGAGCGAGGCTCTGGCCCGGCATCTCGGCGTGTAGCCGGTTTCGCTCAGAATGACGGTGTCGTCCCACCGCCACGCCGCCGCCATGATTCTCGAAGTCGCCGACATCCGCATTGCTCCCGGGAAGAACGCCGAGTTCGACGCTGCCGTCCAGCGCGGCCTCGAGACGGTGATCGCGCGCGCCGCGGGCTACCGCATGCACCGCGTCGTCAAGGGCATCGAGTCGCCCGAGCGCTACCTGCTGATGATCTGGTGGGAGACCCTCGAGGACCACACCGTCGCGTTCCGCGGCGGGCCGCTGTTCCCCGAGTGGCGGGCGATCGTCGGCCCGTTCTTCGCCTCGCCGCCCTCGGTCGAGCACTACACGGTCGTCACCGCCGCCCCCGGAACGACTTCGTGAGTCCACCGGTCATCGCCGCCGCGCTGCTGGCGGCAGCCCTGGGCGTGGCGACCTTCGGCGCGCCGCCGGCGCTTGGCGCCACGGCGCCGGCGGCCGGGGTCCTCGAGGTACCGCGCATCGACTACCGCGAGCGCAGGCTCGGCAACGGACTGACGGTGCTCTCGGTCGAGAGCCACGCCAGCCCGACGGTGAGCATCCAGGTCTGGTACCACGTCGGCGGCGCCGACGATCCCCGGGGCAAGTCGGGCTTCGCGCATCTCTTCGAGCACCTGATGTTCAAGGGCTCGAAGTACATGAAGAGCGAGCAGTTCGACCGCCTGACCGAGGACGTGGGCGGCGAGAACAATGCATTCACCAGCGCCGACGTGACGGGGTATCAGGCGGTCGTCCCTTCCAATCATCTCGAGACGCTGCTCTGGGCCGAAGCCGAGCGGCTGAGCAACCTCCGGGTGGACGAGGCGAACTTCCAGTCCGAGCGCGCGGTCGTCCAGGAGGAGTTCCGGGAGCGTGTCCTGGCGTCGCCGTACGGTCGATTCTTCGAGGGACTGAGCACCCGGCCGTATCTGCAGCACACGTATCGACACGGCGTCATCGGCAGCATCGAGAACCTCGACTCGGCGTCGCTGGCCGACGTCGTCACGTTCCACGCCGCCCACTACCGACCCGACAATGCGACTCTCATCGTCGCCGGCGACTTCGATCCGCGCCAGCTCGACGCCTGGGTCGACAAGTACTTCGGCCCGCTTCCTCGTCCGGCCGCGCCGTTGTCGCGGCGCGAGGCGACGGAGCCCGCCTGGACCGCCGACCGATCGATCACGATCAAGGCGCCGAACGTGCCCCTCCCGGCGGTGGCGACGGTCTGGCTGGCACCGCCGGTCACCGACGCCGACGCGCCGGCGCTCCAGGTGGCCGCTGCCCTGCTGAGCGCCGGCGAGTCGTCGCGCCTCAACCAGGCGCTGGTCTACCGGCAGCAGATCGCGACCCAGGCGAGCTTCAGCGCCGACCTGCGCGCCGGCCCGGGCCTGCTGATCGCCAGCGCGATCGCCGCCGGCGGCAAGCCGCCGGCCTCGGTGCGGGCGGCCCTGCTCGCCGAAGTGAAGCGGCTGGCCCGTCGGCCGGCATCGCGCAGCGAGCTCGAAAAGGTCAAGACGCTGCTCCTGACCCAGGCCTTCGGCTCGCGGCAGACGCCGCTCGGCCTGGGCTCGGCGATCGGCGAGGCGGCGGTGCTCGGCGGCAACGCCGACCGGGTCAACACCGACCTCGAGGATCTGCAGCGGGTCAGGGCCGCGGACGTGCAGCGGGTGCTGCGCCGCTATGTCACCGGCGCGCACAGCGTCTCGGTCGACTACCTGCAGGAGCCGGCCGCGCGATGAGCCTTCTTGCCCTTCGCCAGCTCGCCTCGGCGCTCGCATTGCTGCTGGCGTCGGCCGTGGCGGCGCAGCCGTTCGAGGCGCCGCCGCCACCGGCCGCGCCCCGGCCGCTGGCGATCGCCGCGCCGGTGGAGCAGGTCCTGCCCAACGGCCTGCGCGTCATCGCTGCCGGGCGCGAGGGCGTACCGCTGGTGACGGCGCTGCTGGTCGTGCTCTCGGGCAGCGAGCTCGATCCGCCGCAGCTTTCCGGCCTGGCCTCGATGACCGCCAGCCTCCTCACCCAGGGCACCCGCCGGCGCACCGCGCCGGAGATCGCGGCGGCTGCCGAAGCGCTGGGCGGATCGCTCGAGAGCGGCTCGGGCTGGGGACAGTCCCTGGTGGCGATCACCGTGACGACGCCGCGGCTCGGCGCCGCGCTCGGCCTGGTCGCCGAGGTGGCGCGCGAGCCGACCTTCGCCCCGGCCGAGCTCGACCGGCTGCGCAGCCAGACCCTCGACGCGCTCAAGGTGAGCTACGCCGATCCCGGCACGATG